>Ga0308160_10000522_pt1 | contig 71975 bp, 68 predicted proteins | sample PhyFR1_FD_201036 | JGI IMG/M metagenome (GOLD analysis project Ga0308160, IMG submission 201036) | Phyllosphere microbial communities from UC Gill Tract Community Farm, Albany, California, United States - DLSLF.R1 | ecosystem: Host-associated > Plants > Phyllosphere > Unclassified | place: USA... | reverse complement strand
GCAGTTCTTTCTGACATCTTGGGTGATGAAGATCACTTAGGTGACATGGACTTTAAAGTAGCCGGTTCTGCAAACGGTATTACTGCGCTTCAAATGGATATCAAGATTGAAGGTATCACTGAAGAAATCATGGAAGCTGCATTGAACCAGGCTTATGCTGGTCGTATGCACATCCTGAACGCTATGAACCAAGTGATTTCACGCGCTCGTCCTGAAATTTCTATGCATGCGCCTACATTCCAAGTGATCACCATCAACCCGGATAAAATCCGTGATGTGATCGGTAAAGGCGGCGCGACTATTCGTGCAATCACTGAAGAAACTAAAGCGGCAATCGATATCGAAGATAACGGTACAGTTCGCGTATTTGGTGAAACTAAAGCGGCTGCAGCTGCTGCGGTTGCTAAAATCCAGGCACTTACTGCTGAAATCGAACCAGGTACAATTTACCTCGGTAAAGTGATTCGTATCGTTGAATTCGGTGCGTTTGTAAACATCATGCCAGGTACTGACGGTCTACTTCATATTTCTCAAATTTCTAACGAACGTATTGCCAATGTTGCAGACGTATTGACAGAAGGTCAGGAAATTAAAGTACAAGTTGCTGACGTTGATAACCGTGGTCGTATTAAATTGACCATGAAAGACATCGAACAAGTTTAATGTCTTGAATATTCACATGTGTTAACGCATGTGAATGCAAATACATGAAAAGCCTTGAGCTTCGCCAAAGTCATCACTTTGGCTGGTTCAGGGCTTTTTTTTGCAGTTTAACTGAGCAGGACATTTGGAAATAAAATCTTATTTGATTGCTTAAGTCCTGCGCTCAGCTCATAATTTTAAGACCGATAGATTGAATGGGCCAAGTTTCTATCGAGTAACAACAAAAAAGCAAAATTGTGAATAGAGAATTGTTTTAATGCAGGTTTATTATTTCTACCAACATCCGACAGAACATCATATTTTTGTACAAAAACAGCTAAATGCTGAAGCCGAGCCTGAATTTATCTGGATCGATTGTACTCGGGCTGATGTGGTCAATCGTGCGGAGGCGTGGCAAAAAGAAATAGATCAGCATACACCTGTATGCTTAAACGAATTTCATGTCAAAGATATTCTCAATTTAGAGCATCCTTGCGCATTTGATACCATGGATGAATATGATTTACTTATTTTTCGTAAACTGATTACACCAGATGATGAAATAGAAACGGGCGAACAGGCGCTTGAACAGCATGAAAACACGTTTGGTTTAGCCACAACACCAATTAGTTTTATCATGACGCCTCAGGTACTAATTACGGTGCGTGAGCAAGGCAATAAAGCAGTAGAAAATTATATTTCACGTATTGAAACCAATTTTATCCGTTCTACTCAAGAACAAAATAAGTCACGAAAACTTCCGATTACACCGCTCGATTTATCCTTACGCTTGCTGAATAGCATAGTGGATGGTTATCTGGATTTGCGTGTGCCGCTGACCCGACGGGTGGAGTTCTGGCAGCAGGAATTGTTGCAAGGCCATCGCCGGTTTACCAAATGGAATCAGCTATTACAGGAAAGCATGTCTTTTCAACAGGTGGAAAATCTCTGTGAAGAACAGATTGATGCTTTACAAGAACTACGAGATGAAATTGTTGATAATTACCCCCATTTAAAAGGCAAGAAGAGGTCTGAACGACAGGATATTATGCTGGTTCGCATGAATGATTTGGTCAGCCATGTGGAGAGAATTCAAAAACATACTGTTCGTCTACGTGCTTCTATTCAGGCTGCAATCGACTTGCATTTTTCAGCCATCGCCAACCAGACCAATGAAAATATGCGTATCTTGGCGATTATTACTGCCATTTTTGCACCGCTGACGTTATTGACCGGAATTTATGGAATGAACTTTGAGTTTATTCCAGGATTAAAATCTCCAGTCGGATTTTGGAGCATGCTGGTCGTCATGCTCATCACTACTGTATTGTTGCTCTATTATTTTTATCGTAGACATTTGGTTGGGCGAGGGGAAAGGAGCGTGATTGATCTGTTGGCACAACAACATAAAGATCAGCGCGTGAATCTGTTCTGGTTCCTGGATTATGAGCCGATCAAGCAATCGGTTAAAGAAACCATGAAAGAAGTCGAGAAACTGACTAAGTTAAAATAGAACTTTGCTTCTTATAAATCATTTTTTATAAATCGCTTTTTATAAAAAGTAATCCTATTTTTTAAGCGCAGCAAGATAGCTTGCCCTAAACTTAAATCAGATAAGTGGAATGATCTGTCTTTGCTTTTTAAGATTGAAAGCTAAGAAAGATCACCCACTTGAGCAGTTCGCGTTAGTATTTTATATATCTCATCTTTTATTTTTAGTTTTTTGCGCTTCATTGACTCAATATCATCATTGATCAGATTGACCGGATTGAGTTCAAGCTGAGTAATTTCCTTATCCAGTTCCTGATGACTTTCAAATATTTTTGCAAAATGGGGGTCATCATGACGTAGTTTATGGATGAGTTCCTGATGTTCTGGAAACATCTTTTTCACTTTTTTATTGCATTCTTTGGTTTTCATAAGCCTAGATTATTCTCACAAAGTGGGTTTTCAGGATAAAAATAACCATCACGTACTTGGCCATATCGAACAGTACGATCCAGTTTAAAAGGCTCAATCAAGAGCCTTTTACATTCATGTGCTTAACTTGCTTGCGTAATTGTTGAACCTCATCTATTAAATCCAGCATCATCGCCACCGCAGAAAAGCTGGCATCAAAGTCGCGTTGTAAACGGTAAGCCCGACGTGCACGAGAAACATCATCACCAAAGAACTGGTGAATACGTTCTTCTGGGCGAGTATCTAAAATATCGTATTCGAGCAGTTGTAAAACCCATTCCGGACTTTGTCCGCAGGCATCAGCAAAATGCTTTAAATCAAAACTATGATGCTCATCAATGACTTCGGCATGATTAGACCCATCACATACAATTTCACGATAATGAATAGTGGTCATGATTCTCTCCTTAAGCATTGCGAGGCTTAAATGCTGAAAAAGCTTCCGCAAAAGCTTGATAAGCCTGCTGTTCATGTTCATTTTGTGCAGCTGGATACACGATATTTAAAACCAGGAATAGATGACCTGGTGTTTTACCGGGGATCCCTTTATCTTTTAGCCGAAGCTGCTGACCGGTCTTGGCATTTTTAGGCAGATTCACCTGCACTTTACTTCCTTCAGGCGTTGAGGTTTCAATACTTTGTCCTAGTGCTGCTTCCCACGGTGCAACATTGACGGTGTAGTAAATATCTGCGCCTTTAACCCGAACTTTCTCGGTGTCTTTATAGTGAATTTCAATATAAAGATCGCCATTTTTCCCGCCATTCACTCCTGTCTGACCTTGTCCTGCAAGGCGAATGTGTTGACCTTCTTTCATCCCTTTCGGAATTTTGACCTGTAAAGTTTTACGCTGAACTTCAGGCTCTCCCAAAGCATTTAAAGTCGGAATTTGCAAGGTTATCTGCTGGGTTGACCCGTGGTATGCAACTGTAACATCGACCTCGATACTGGCGTGCTGATCTTCCCCTTGATAACTGCGCTGCTGCTGTCTTTGCTGCTTTTGATATTGATAATTCCCTCCGCCAAAGCCTGAACCGAAACGTCCGAAAAGATCTTCAAAGCCACTAAAGTCTGAATGGCCCTGCTGGTCAAATCCCTGGCGGTAGAAGTGTGCGTTATCAAAGCCGCCTGTCCCTGTATTTGCCCCAGACTGATAAAAAGCTTCAGGATGATCGAGCTGAAAATCATACTCAGCTTTTTTCTCTTCATTGCTTAAAGTGTCATAAGCCACGTTAACTGCCTGCATTTTTTCTTCCGCATCCGCTTCCTTACTTACATCGGGATGATATTTTCGAGCCAGTTTCCGATAGGCTTTCTTTATTTGATCTGGGGTAGCATTACGCGTAATGCCAAGAACTTCATAATGACTTTTAGACATAAAATAAGAAGCTAAAATTGGCTAGGTTTTAATCATTATTGTGCCTTTCATAAAACTGAAATAGTGTAGATCTGTACCTTATTGTTTCAAATTATGACGAAAAAAAAGCTCCCTTACAGGAGCCTTGGGAAATACTGAACAAGATCAATATTTAATCCAGGTTACACTGCGTCCAATCACGGATACCCCAACATAACCACGAAGGTTTAAATGCTTACCACTTGCACTTAGGCGTGCTTTGCCTTTGTAAATTTTACCGCCAATAGGATCGAGTACCCGGCCAGAATTAAATTCACGCGGGTTATCCGGATTTTGTTTAAATCCCCAGATAAAAGGTAAACCGAGAAAAGGTTTATTTTTTAAGTGGCCCGGACAGTTAGAACAGATCACCATTTTTTCAGTTCCCGGAATATTGCGGGTGGCTACAATAACGCCTTCGTAGCTGCCATCGGGCTTTTTACTAATTTCAACATCGGCACGCGAATAACCCGTACGGTCATCAATGGTTTTCCATTTGCCGACCAAAGGATCAGTTCCGTTTTCAGCAAAACTGAAGCAAGAAAGTGTGGCCAATATTGCCCCTGCAAAAATACCTTTATATAAATTCTTCATTAATCCCCCTTAAAATGAAATATTTTTAGTTTTAGAGTAAAACGCCTAATTTATAGCGATAATTGCTTGAAAAATCAAACAAATAAAAAGCCAAATATTTCACAAAAACAACGGATTATGCTTGTTGATTTATTGTTTCGAATCATTAGATGTTAAAAAAGCCCAAAAAGGACTTTTAGAAAATTTAATTTTTGACCCAGGTGATGTTTCGGCCGACTGCTGAGCCATCTTTAGAGCCCCGAATAATTAAATGTTTTCCATGATTGCCCAGTCGGGCACGAGCAGGGTATTGCTGTCCGGTGACAGGATCTAGAAAAGTACCGTCAATAAATTCATTATTCTTCTCTGGATTTAAGGTTAAACCAGACAGCGTGATCATGCCCAAAAGAGGTTTATTTTTATTTGCACCACTACATTTTTCGCAAACCGTATTTTGGTAGGCTCCGGGTACCGCGCGAACATCGATAATTTTAGCAGAATAATGATTACTCTTATCTTTTTGAATGATCACATCCGATAACGAGTAGCCAGTTCGGTCATCAATGGTTTTCCATTGGCCAATTAAAGGGTCGCTAGAGGCAAAACCAGAACAGCTGACGGTTATAGTGAATAAAGTAAAAAGAGACGTGCGTAATTTTGAGTTCATAAACCGTTTAACCCCAAGAAAAATGAGAGAAAGCATACCTAACACAATAAAGGCATAAAAAAATTATGGTTTTATTTATAACGAATTTAACGGGGTATTACCAGTTAAATAAATAAAAATTAATAACTTTATTATGTGAATAAGGTTGTAAAAACAAATTAAGAAATGCTCTGGATAAAATCACAAGTTTTTATGAAAACCTGGAATGACTGTAGAGTATTTTTATTCAGTCCTAATCCATGACACTGTTCGACCTAACAGGCTGGTGCCTACAAATCCACGTAATGTAAGCACATTTCCGCGTGCATTAAGGCGTCCTTTGCCCTGGTAGACATGACCTGAAAGTGGATCTAGAACATGGCCATCAATAAATTCATCTTTATTCTTGGGGTTCTGCTTAAAGCCTGAAAGGATGGGAAGGTCAATCAGCGGTGCATTTTTTAATGCTCCTTTGCATTTTTTACAATGATCAATGGCCGGGCGGTTTGGAATGGCATGAACTTTGACAATTTTTCCCGAGTAAGTTCCATTCTTTTGCTGGGTGATTAAAACATCTGCACGTGCATATCCGGTTTTGTCGTCAATGGTTTTCCATGTGCCGGTTAAGTCAGGCGTTTCCGCATGAAGAATACTGCTGGCAAAAAGCACTAATCCGCTCAAAATTATTTTTGTGTTCATGTAAACATTCCAGTCATTAATTTATTTTTATGTATGAAAAATAAAAGCTTTATTGAGATTATTTGCTTTATTTCGGTTTGGAATTTTACTTAAAAATAACCAGATTACAAGTCACCAACCTAGATCTAAACAGGTTGGCAGACAGACGGGGCATTAAATTTAGGCATAAAAAAGAGCAGCGATAGCACTACTCTTTTTATGCAGTTGAAGTTGAATTAACTCAGATGTTGACCAAATAATCCAAAGGCTTCTTCGGCCGTAAAGGTATAACGCGTACTGCAGAATTGGCAGTCCATGGTAATCGGGTTTTGAAACTCTAAGGTTTCACGTACCGCTTCAACCCCAATTTGAATCAGTGCATTGGCACAACGCTCTTTAGAACAGGTACAACCAAAGCTTAATTGTTCAACTTCGGGTAAACGGACATCTTCTTCGTTATACAAACGGTAGAGAATTTCTGTGGCTTCGAGGTCGGTCAGTTCTGCTGGCTTTAATGTGTCAGTCAGCATGGTCAGGCGTGGCCAGAGATCATCATCGACAAGTTGCTGCTCTTCTTCATTGATGCGCGGCAACAGTTGAATGAGTAAACCGCCAGAACGTTCGGTGGTGCTGGCTAACATGATTTTTGTTGGAATTTGTGCAGATAAATCATAATACTGCATCAAACAGCCGGCTAGGGTATCGTGTTCAATAGGAACAATACCTTGATAGCGTTCACCAAATTCAGGTTCAATATTAATAAACAGTACCGGGCTGACCAGTGCTTTGAAAACCGTACTGCTATCCTCTGCTTCGATGAAGCGTGGATCTTCTTCGTAATCGGCTGAAGCACGTATTTGACCTAAATGGTTGCATTCCGCCATGGCCCATTTGAATGTACCTGCTGCCTGAATTTGAAGGCTAATACGTCCTTTAATTTTAAGGGTGCTTGCCAGTAGGGCGGTCGCACTGAGCATTTCCCCCAAAAGGATTTGAATCGCTTGCGGGTAGTCACGTTGGGCAAGAATGGTTTGCAAAACTTTTTCGAGATGCACCACTTCCCCACGAACCGGGCAATTTTCAATATAAAAGCGTTGACGTGATTCAGACATAAATTTCTCCAATAGCCCGTGTTAATGGTGTCTACATTGTAAAACACAAGCTAGTTACTATCATCTCTTGTGACATCAATACGCTGATGTTCTAGGCCGCGTTGTAAATTGACGCCAGTCGGTTCTTGACGAATTTGAGCATCACTTTCAAATAAGTGTTCCAGCTCGGCTAAAGCATTACGATGCGTTTCATAAATCTTTTGTTCATCGGTATAGACCCGTTGTTGCTGAAGCAATAATTTTTCATCGTAATCACGAAACAATTCAATGCTTTTATAAGCATCTTCTTCACTGATATCCAGTTCACGCAAGGCACGATAGGCCATACCCATAGACGATAAATAGGTTTCACGCCAGATATGTTCTACCCCTAAATCTCGCAGTAAATGCACATGATGACGATCACGTGCACGCACCAAAAGTTTCAGGTTCGGATAGTTTAAGCGAATATGACGTGCGACATTCATCGAGTCTTCAATATCGTCAATCGCCAGAACAAAAACTTTGGCGTGTTCAACACCTGCAGAACGTAGGATATCCGGTTGTGTGGCATCACCATAGTATACCGTACCGCCATAATTGCGCACGAAATCGACTTTTTCCAGATTGCTGTCAATTGCGGTGAAGGACTGATGCTGTAAGTGCGCAATACGGGCAATGATCTGTCCAAAACGCCCAAATCCGGCAATGATCATCGGGTTATGCGTATCTGGAATTTCATCATAGACTGGAGTTTTTTCTTTATCAATCAATGGAATAATCCAGCTACTGATCATCCAGTACAACATTGGGGTGAGCACCATTGAAAGTGTAACAACCAATGTTAAAGGCTCAAGAATCGCTTGGGTTAAGACTTTTTCGCTACTTGCGACTTTCAGCACCACAAAGGCAAATTCACCGCCTTGCGACAAGCAGGTGGCAAGCAGCAGGCTGTTGCGCCATGAATATTTTAAATAGCGCGCAATTGCAGTGAGGGTCATGCTTTTGACCAGCATTAAAATGAATGCACCACCGATAATCATCCAGGGCATATCGACCAGGAGAGACAATTGTGTGGTCATGCCGACCGTCATAAAGAACAGACCGAGTAACAGTCCTTTGAAGGGCGCAATACTGGCTTCAAGTTCATGGCGGAATTCAGAATCAGCAAGTAAAACCCCGGTTAAGAAGGCCCCTAAAGTCGTGCTGATCCCGAGTACATCCATCAGTGCAACCACACCTAGGACAATAAACAAACCCACTGCAGTAATCAGTTCATGTGCACCACTTTTAGCCACAAAGCGGAAAAAAGGACGCATCATATAGCGGCTAAACAGGAACAAGCCGCTAAAGGTCGCAATGATCGCGGCAAAATAGGCAACGCCATGATGGCTCGATTCAGTGCCAGCCAATAAGGGGATAATTGCCAGCAGGGGAATGGCGGCAATATCTTGAAATAATAAAATCGAAAAAGATTGCTGCCCGAAGGTGGTATTGAGTTGTTGTTTTTCAGCAAGCAGTTGCAAGACAAAGGCGGTAGAAGATAAGGCCAATGCCGTTCCAATCACAAAACTGGCAGAGAGGCTTTGGTTTAAGGCAAAAAAGATAATAATAGCCAGAATAATACCGGTGATGCCGACCTGTAGGCTGCCCATCAAAAAGATGGATTTACGCATTTCCCACAGTCGTTGTGGGCGCAGTTCCAGACCAATAATGAACATGAGCAAGATCACGCCAAATTCGGCCAGTTCCTGAATCGCTTCCGGATCGCTGGCAAGATTGAATGCGCTGGGACCAAGCAAAATGCCTGTAAACAAATAGCCGAGTACGGTGGCGATGCCAAAACGCTTGGCCAGTGGCACCAAGAGTAGGGAAGCACCCAGGAAAATCGTAATTTGTAATAGTAGCGACATCGGCCTGTCCTAGAATTTATTTTAAATCCAAAAATTTTAAGCAAAGCATCCGCTTTGACTTAGCTTAATTCCTGAGGGTCTATATCGAGTGTAAGTTTCATGGTTGAGGGCTTTTGATGCAACATATTTTGCCACCAGGCACGAATATAAAAGTGTAATCGGGCACGATCTTGTGACAACAGCACCATATGCGCCTGATAACGTCCGGCTTTGCGTTCCATCGGGGCGGGAATTGGTCCCCAAATATCAATCAGGTTTTCAGAAATCTGTCTTAGGGCTTGGGCGTGTAACTGCAAGAACTCCTGGTTCTGTTCCTGACTTTTTGATTCACAGCGAATGAGTGCCCCATAACGAAAAGGTGGAAGTAATGCGGCTTGACGTTCTTTTAAGGTCTGTTTGGCAAAATGACGGTAATCTTTGTCAATTAAAGTGTTGAGTAAAGGATGATCCGGTCTCAGGGTTTGTAAATAGACTTCACCTTTACGTTCTCCACGACCGGCACGGCCCGCAACCTGTACAATCAGTTGAGCCGTGCGTTCGGTCGCGCGGAAATCCACACTAAGCAGTCCTGAATCAATATCTAAAATGGCGACCAGGGTGACATAAGGAAAGTGATGTCCTTTAGCCAGCATCTGGGTGCCGAGCAAAATAATTGGTTCACTTTTCTGGATTTTGTCATAAATTTTTTGCCAGCTGCCGACCCGACTGGTGGAATCACGATCGACGCGAATCACCTCAAAATTCGGAAACAAGGCTTGTAAATTTTCTTCAACTTTAGCGGTGCCCAGACCAATCGGTTTTAATTCGCTATGTTTGCACTGCGGGCATTGTTCCGGCAGGCGGTGAATACTGCCACAGTGGTGACAATGCAAATGCTGATACGGCTGTCGATGCACGGTAAAGTTGGCATCGCAATGCGGACATTTGGCCTGCCAGGCACAGCTTTCGCAAATCAGCACGGGTGCATAACCACGGCGGTTTAAAAACACCAACACCTGTTCTTTTTTATCCAGCCGCTTTTGAATTTCATCAATCAGGCTTTGACTGATGCCATTCTGCTTTTGCGCAATTTTCAGGTCAATCAGATGAATCTTTGGCATCAGCGCAATACCTGCACGCTGATTCAATTCCAAACGCGTCATTTTTCCTGAATCAGCCAGTGCATAACTTTCAATGCTGGGTGTGGCTGTACCCAAAATAATTGGGCAGCTTTCTAGATGCGCACGATACATCGCGACATCACGGGCGTGATAGCGAAAACCTTCCTGCTGTTTAAACGAGAGATCATGTTCTTCATCGAGAATGATTAGACCCAAATTCGGCAGCGGGGTGTAAATGGCAGAACGGGTTCCCAGAATAATTGAGGCTTTACCGGTTTGTGCGGCTTGCCATGCCTGCAAGCGTTTTGAATCATTCAGGCCCGAATGCAGCAGCACAATATTGCCATGGAAACGTGACTGAAAACGGCTAATGGTTTGTGGGGTAAGTCCAATTTCAGGAACCAGAACTAAGACTTGTTTGCCCTGTTTCAGCACCTCTTGCATGATCTGTAAATAGACTTCGGTCTTGCCACTACCGGTTAAGCCATCCAGTAAAAAAGCCTGATATTTTTTCTGTGCTTTAAGCACCTGTTGTACTGCTTTCTTTTGATCTTCGTTTGCTGTTAACGGCATTTGCGCCAATGTAACCGGCTGTGGACTGAAATCCTGATTTTCCAGAACACATTCAATAATCTGTTTTTTCTCTAAAGCCTTGAGCGTCGCTGTTTCAATGCCGGCCAGATTTAAAATATTTTCCGTCGTTCCCTTGGGGTGTAATTTCAGTACTTTATAGGCTTGTTGCTGTTTTTCAGAGCGTTTTACTTTTGCTTCAGCCGCTAAATCCAGCACTTTCCACATCCGCGCCAATAAATTATACGGTTTGCCCTGACGCAAGAAGGTCGGTAAGGCACTCTGGAAAACTTCGCCAATTGGAAATTGGTAATATTGAGCGGACCAGGTGAGTAAATTTAAGCTTTTCTGATCTAAAAGGGCATGCTCATCCAGCAGTTCGCTAATGGCTTTGAGCTTAAAACGCGGATCAATCGGAGTATCACTCGTTAATTTTTCAACAATAATGCCGACCAGATTCTGACGTCCAAATGACACGGCAACACGTGCCCCAACTTCAGCTTGCTGGTATTGTTCAGCGCTGAGCATGTAATCAAAGCAGTCATAGATATGTACAGGCACTGCAACACGGATGCGATAAATGTCGGATGGAGTCGATGGTGTATTTGGCATAAATAAGGGTTAAACAGTCCTGTTCAAATTTCGTCGTGCTAAAGATAGAGTTATGTTAGAGTGAGCAAATCATGAATATCTAAGAATATGAATGATTTTGGTGGTCAGACGCAACAGCGCTGAAGCAAATTTTGGAAAATTAGAGCATCACAATGCCTGCATATCAATTTACTGCCATTGATGCTTCAGGGAAGCAGCAAAAAGGCGTGTTAGAAGGGGATTCAGCACGTCAAATTCGTCAACAGTTAAGAGACAAAGAACTCATTCCTGTGACGGTTGATCCTGTTGAGCAAAAAGATAAGCATAACTCAGAACGCTGGTTTCAGAAAAAAATCACCGCTTATGATTTGGCCTTGTTTACCCGTCAGCTTTCAGTTTTGGTTGCAGCAGGAATTCCTTTGGAAGAAGCGCTGCGTGCAGTGGGCAAGCAAAGTGAAAAAGCCCATGTACAAAATTTGTTGATGTCAGTGCGCTCAAAAGTCATGGAAGGGCATTCACTGGCCAATGCCTTGCAACAAGCCGGACGTTTACCTGATTTATATATCGCCACCATCGCCGCCGGTGAACGCTCGGGACATCTCGATTTAATTCTGGATCAGTTATCAGATTACACTGAAAACCGCTTTGCCATGCAAAAGAAAGTGCAGGGGGCGATGATTTATCCGATTATTCTCATGCTGATGTCCTTTGCCATTGTAATGGGGCTGATGACCTATGTGGTTCCAGACATTGTAAAAACTTTTGATCAAAATAAAGATGCATTGCCCTGGATTACCGTGGCACTGATGAAAACCAGTGATTTTATTCGCGTGGCATGGCCGTTTTTGTTGGTCGCAAGTATCGTTGGTTTTACGGCTTTAGTCCGCTTTTTAAGAACCTCGGCAGGACATTATGCATTTGACCGGTTAACGCTCAAACTGCCATTATTTGGTAAATTATCGCGTGGTATCAATGCAGCACGCTTTGCCAGTACCTTATCGATTTTAACCCAGTCTGGCGTACCGTTGGTGGATGCACTTAAAATTGGTGCTGCGGTGAGTAATAACTGGGTGATTCGGGATTCAGTCAATTTGGCCGCAGAGAGAGTCACTGAAGGTGGCAACCTTGCAACGCAACTGGAGCGCAGTGGTTATTTCCCGCCGATGATGGTACAAATGATCAAAAGTGGTGAAGCATCAGGCGAGCTGGACCGTATGCTGGAGCGTGCCTCGACCATGCAGGATCGCGAAGTGACTACACTGATTTCCACCTTGCTGGCATTGCTTGAACCATTGATGCTGGTGTTGATGGCCAGTATTGTATTGGTGATTGTGATTGCGGTGATGCTGCCAATTGTGAATATGAATAATATGATTTAATAAAATTGCGTGAAAGAGATGAATATGAATAAAGCTAAAATGCGCCAGAAAGAGATTGTTGTGAATGATGTTCAAACCTCCTCAAGCATAGCTTTCGGACTTGCGGCACGGTCGAGTGTTACTCGACTGAATCGTGCCTCAGGCTTTACCCTGATTGAAGTCATGGTCGTAATTGTGATTTTAGGTGTACTGGCTGCGCTGATTGTACCGAATGTCATGGGACGTGGTGAAAAAGCCAAAGTCGATACTTCAGCCATTACCTTAAAAGGTGTTGCTGGCGCTTTAGATCAGTACAAGCTGGATAATGGTAAATATCCATCCATGCAAGATGGCGGTTTAGATGCTTTGGTCAATCAGCCGGCTTCGGCAAAAAACTGGATGCAGGGTGGTTATGTGAAAGGTGGCTATCCAAAAGACAGTTGGGAAAATGACATTCAATATGTGATTCCAGGTGCCGAAGGTCGTGCATTCGATTTATATTCTTTTGGCGCCGATGGTAAAGAAGGCGGCGAAGGTACAGATGTCGATATTTATTATCAGCCTTAATTGAGAATCATTATTTATTTCAAAGTTTTAAAATATATCACTTCACTTCATCTCACTGTTCAATGCTAAGTGAAGTGATAATAAATCTTACTTATAAAATATATATTAAGTTATTGAATTAAAATAAATTGATATAATGAAGACTGTTTGAGATTTATAATAAGAATTATTACCATATTTGATGGTTACATTAATCGTTAAATATGAATATAAATAGACTTTCTATTTATTAAAAAGCTTGCATAATGCTCTGAATGGCAACGTTTTTGCCGGGGAGAATGGAATGAAAGCATTAATCATATCGGATGAAATTAACCATTTTCATGGAGCAATGCTCAAGTCTGTTCTTTTAATTTTGAGTTTGCTTCCGATGAGTCAGGGCATTTTAACTTTATGGAATGCGACGCAAGGAAGTAGCCAGATTATGGTCGGCTTTTTTGCCATCAGTTTGTTTAGTGCACTATTTGTATTGTGCTTTTGGTCTGCATTAAAAGCGACTGTACTCAGCTTAAAACAACAACAGATTTCAGCTTTAGAACAAATTGTAGTGAATGTTTACCGTTATATCCCGATGCTTTTTTTAGCAGCCATGATGTCTTATTTAGTGACCCAGTTTTAAAATCAATTGAATAAAAAACCGAGGCATTGACCTCGGTTTTTTTATAACCTTTTTATTCCTTCTCCCTCTGGGCGAAGCTTAGGATGAGGGCGATTATCATAAACAATTTACCTCTCCCTTGCGCAGCAGTGCTGCTCATCTCCTAGAAAGAGAGGGAACGTCGTAATGCTTAACGTCGTGACTTAAACGACACATCTACCTTACGTGGACGATAAATCCAGCCCAGAATCAACAGCAACAATGAGAAACCCAGAATTGGCCAGTCACTTAAGCGCATATATAAGGTTTCACCTTGCATTGCAGGAACATCACCACGAAGAATGGCGGTTTGATCCGTTGGAGCCTGTTTTACAATATGTCCGTGATGATCGATAAATGCAGTCACACCGGTATTGGTGGCACGAATAAACCAGCGGCCATTTTCTTTGGCGCGCATTTGCACCATTTGTAAATGTTGCCAAGGGCCTGCAGTTCCGGTAAACCAGGCATCATTTGACACAGTGACCAGGTAATCGCTTTGACTGGCATTACGACGCGTCAGGTTTGGATAAGCCACTTCATAGCAAATCGCCGCACCCAGCGCATGGTTTTTCACATTCAATGGTTTTTGATCACGTGCACCACGAGAGAAACCACTCATCGATGGGTCATTTTGCAATGCGGGTAATACCCAGCTCAGCCAGCCAGATAAAGGAATATATTCACCGAAAGGGACTAAACGTTGCTTTTTATATAAGCCTTCAGTCTCATCACCTGTAGCCATAATGCTGTTGTAGTACATTGGCTGCTGTTCGATTTTTGATTCTTTCAAATCCCAATAAGGAAGACCAGTCACCCATGCCGTTCCAGATTTTTCTGCCTGAACTTTCATGGCATCTAAAAAGGGCTCGATATCGGTCTGGAACATGGGAATGGATGATTCTGGCCAAATGATCAGATCACGGCCCCATTCAGTACGACTTAAATTGGCATAGATCATCAAGGTTTTAACCTGATACTCGGTCAGCCATTTAAGGTCTTGCGGAATATTGCCTTGGATCAACGAAACTGAAAGTGGCTTCTCATCCTTTTTTTCTACAAAGCTGAGGTATGACGCTCCCCAAGCCCCGAGCAATAAGATCGCGCAAGGGATAATCCAGAACACACGTTTATTCAAGATTTCAACCAGCGCACAGGCCAGTATGATCACTACAAACGATACACCGAAGATCCCAAACAAGGGTGCATAGCCATCCAGGAAGCGTTCAGTGAAGGCATAGCCGACAAATAACCATGGAAAGCCAGTAAATACCCAGGTTTTTGCCCACTCAAAGAACACCCAAAGCGGTGCAAAAGTCAGTGGTGTTTCCGGGAAAAAGCGGCGGTAGATCCAGGTTTGTAAGGCGGTAAATAGTCCCATTACCGATGCCATAAAGGCGATCATCAGTACACTTAAAAAGGCACTGGTATCACCATAAACATGGATTGAGGTATAGAGCCAGAATGCACCGACAAACCATAAGCCAAAACCGTAAGCCCAGCCAATGCCAAAGGCTTGTCGTGCCGAACGTTTACGCAGTGATGCATACAGCAAGGCAGGGGACAGCAGCGCAAGCCACCAGTAATAATAAGGTGCCAGCGCAAAACTGAACATGGCGCCTGAAAATAACGAAATTAAAAAGGGATAAATAAACGGGAGCTGATTTTTTTGTTGAGCGGAATTTAACAGCTTATCAAAGTATGTTCTCATTTACGGACAGCTCGAATCAGATGAATAGTACGTGCATCTGCTTCTACAATGGTGAATTCCCAATTTTCAAGTTCAATGATCTGACCTTGTAAATCGCTGACTAGACCCATTTCTTGAAGCAATAAACCGCCGACAGTTTCTACTTCATCATCGGAAAAATCAGCATCTAAAACATTGTTAAAATGTTCAATTGGTGTAAGTGCTTGCACGAGCCAGGTATTTGCCGTTTGAGGGTCATTATCTGGAAGGATGAATTGCGCTTCTTCATCGACCTGATCGTGCTCATCTTCAATTTCACCGACAATTTCTTCTAGAATGTCTTCTAAAGTAACCAGTCCAGAAGTGGTGCCATATTCATCAATGACCACCGCGATATGGGTTTGAGTGTTCTTTAACATGCGAAGCACTTGGTCAGATCGGGCACTTTCCGGGACAAAAATCGGTTGACGCATAAGCGTGCGAATATCGACTTTATTGCTCCGTTCGGTTAGAAATGGCAGTAAATCCTTGGCCAATAAAATTCCGACCACATTATCGGGCTGATCGGATGAAAATACCGGAAAGCGAGAATGTGCAGACTCTATAAGGGTATGCAAGATGTCGAGTAGCTGATCATCTTCTTGCAGGCTAATCATTGAGGTACGTGGGGTCATGACCTCACGGACTTTTGTCGCAGGAAGGTCAAGTACGCCTTCAAGCATTGCAACAGTATCGGGTTCTAAAAAACGACGTGAATCTTGTACTAATTTTAGCAGTTCGTCGCGAGTTTCGGGTGCAGTGCTTAACCATTTACGTAAGCCACGCATGCCCCACGACGGGCCTGATTCCTCGTGCATGATCTTTCCTAAAGACTCTTAATATCTAAAAAAACAAATTTTATCATACTCGAGAAAATATAGATGTCTATCTATAAAATTGCTGTATTCCATGAATGCATGAGTCATCATTTTCTATCATTTGGATACGGACTTTGAAAGCAAAAGACAGCATTTGAGTTTATGTTAAAATGACGATGATTTTTTGATACCGAGTTTAAGAATGTCTGAACCGCTTGTTATTCCAACTATTCAGCTGAATACACGAGGACTACGTTGTCCCGAACCTGTAATGATGTTGCATCAAGCGATTCGTAAATCAAAATCGGGTGATGTAGTGGAAGTGTTTGCCACGGATAATTCGACGTCTTGGGATATTCCAAAATTCTGTATGCATTTAGGCCATGAATTATTATTACAAGAAGAAGTGCTGGATGAAGCGGGCAATAAAGAGTTTCATTATTTGGTCAAGAAAGGCTAATTCAGCATATTTTAGTTTTCATTTTAAGATGACATAAAAAAAATCCCCTCGAAAGGGAATTTTTTTATTAAAAATTAAATGTTTGGATATGAGAAGTACTGCTTCGCAAGATGAGACAGGAAAAACACTGTTTTAACTTGCCGCAAGGACATTACATATTCGGATAGTTCGGACCACCACCGCCTTCAGGCGTTACCCAGGTGATGTTCTGAGACGGATCCTTGATGTCACAGGTCTTGCAGTGCACACAGTTGGCTGCATTGATCTGGAAACGTTTGGAGCCGTCATTATTTTCCATGATTTCATACACCCCGGCCGGGCAGTAACGCTGCGCAGGTTCATCCCATTTCGGCAGGTTCACGTCAACTGGAATCGAGGCATCGGTCAGCTTCAAATGTGCCGGCTGGTTTTCTTCATGCACGGTGTTGGAAACAAACACCGAAGACAGGCGGTCAAAGGTTAGCTTGCCATCCGGTTTTGGATAGTTCGGCTTAAAGGTTTCTGCTGCCTGGGTTTTCAGTGCGGCATGGTCCTGTACCAGGTCATGCAGCGTGAACGGTACCTTAAACACGTTCTGGTCGATAAAGTTAAACGCGCCACCGATCCACTGGCCAAACTTGTGCATCGCCGGGCCAAAGTTGCGCGAGTTATACAGCTCTTCTTTGAGCCAGCTGTTGTTGAACTTGTCGGTATAAGCGGCCAATTCTTTAACAAAGAAATCTTCGCCTTCAACCACACGTGCAACAGCCAGGTCACCGCCTTTTGCAACACCGGCAGCGATCGCTTCAAATACTGCTTCACCGCAGAGCATGCCGGATTTCATCGCGGTGTGTGAACCCTTGATCTTGGCAAAGTTCAGGAAGCCTGCGTCATCACCAATTAAAGAACCACCCGGGAAGGTGAATTTTGGCAAGGAGTTAAAGCCGCCTTTGGTCACGGCACGCGCACCATAGGAAATGCGCTTGCCGCCTTCCAGGTATTGCTTGATCAGTGGATGGGTTTTCCAGCGCTGCATTTCCATGAATGGATACATATGCGGGTTGGTGTAGGAAAGATCGACGATCATGCCCAAGGTCACCTGGTTGTTTTCCGCGTGGTATAACCACCAGCCACCTGAAGAACCAGTTTCAGATAATGGCCAGCCGGCACCGTGTATCACTAAGCCCGGTTTGTGCTTGGCAGGATCAATTTCCCAGAGTTCTTTAATCCCGATACCGTAATGCTGCGGATCGGCATCTTTAGCCAGGTTGAACTGCTCAATCAGACGCTTGCCGAGATGACCGCGGCAGCCTTCAGCAAAAATGGTATATTTGGCATGCAGTTCATAACCCGGGGTAAAGTTATGTGTCGGTTCGCCATCCTTGCCAATGCCCATGTCACCGGTCTGGATGCCTTTAACGCTACCATCTGCATGGTAAAGGATTTCAGCAGCGGCAAAGCCCGGGAAGATCGACACTTCCAGCTCTTCGGCTTTGCTGCCTAACCAGCGCACCACGTTGCCGAGCGAGATGACATAGTTGCCGTCATTGTGCATGGTTTTTGGCACCATCCAGTGCGGGGCTTCCTGTGATTTTTCATCAGAAAGCAGGAAGAAGGTTTTGTCTTCAGTCACCGGCACATTTAACGGCGCGCCTTGCTCTTTCCAGTCAGGAAACAGTTCATTGATCGCACGCGGTTCAAGTACCGCGCCCGACAAGATGTGCGCACCGACTTCGGAGCCCTTTTCCACGACACAAACGGACAGATCATTCAGGTTGTTTTCAATTGCAAGTTGACGGATCTTGATCGCTGCAGACAGACCGGCAGGTCCTGCGCCAACGATGACGACGTCAAACTCCATCGATTCACGTTCGATGTGTTCCATGTAGGACTCCTCATATGATTTGAAGGGGGCAACCGTAGTGATTTCACCCGGTGCTGCCATGAGTGTTCTTAATGCCCAGACACAATTTTATTATCATGTCTTTTATATTGTGGGCTAGTATAGTTTTAAAGCTTGATCTAGCCAATTGGCTGAATCATATTATTTTTCCGTCAGCAGGGGTATTCCGTATGGCTAATCAAAATAATGCACCAAATCAGACGAAAAATGTCACTATTCCTGATGATAAAAATTTAATGGGTATTACACAATACTTAAAAGATGCACAGACCGGTCACAAAAGGTCAATCCCTCCCTTGGACCAATTTAACCCAAAGCATTGCGGTGCAATGGATTTAAAGGTAAAAGCCAATGGAGAATGGTGGCACGAAGGTCAATTGATCAAACGACAAGCCTTGATTGACTTGTTCTCTACGGTACTCTGGAAAGAAGATGGCAAGTTCTATTTAAAGACGCCGGTTGAGAAAATTGAAATAGAAGTTGAAGATGAACCTTTATTCGTCAATCAGGTGGATCAGGTCGAAGTTGAGGGTAAAAGCTATATCCAACTCACCACTACAACCCAGGACGTGGTGATTGTGGATCAGGAGCATCCAGTTTTTATGCGTGAATATTCAGGTGAATTGCGTCCTTATGTATATGTCCGTTTTGGCATTAACGCCTTAATTCAACGTTCTGCTTTTTTTCATTTAATTGAAATGGGAGAGCTACTTGAAAATGACAAAAATGAAACCATTTTAAGCTTACAAAGTGGTGATTTTCACTTGCAATTAGGCACCTGAGGTTTAAGCTTTGTGCTTCCGATTTCCTGAACTGCTGAAAGTGAAACTATGACAGCCATTCATCCTATTTATCCTTTAACAAATCCAATGCCCAAGGCGCAACCTGATGCACCGATTGGGATTTTTGACTCTGGAATAGGTGGATTGTCGATTGCACAGGACATTGCAAATTACTTGCCCAAAGAACGCATCCTTTATTATGCAGACACTGCAAATGTGCCTTATGGACCGCGTGAAGATCAAAATATTCGTGAGCTCACCGCTTATGCAATTGAATGGCTATATCGTCAAGGCTGTAAAGTGGCAGTGGTGGCATGCAATACCGCTTCTGCTTTTAGCCTAGATTATTTGCGTGATCATTATGGTGAAAACTTTCCGATTATCGGTTTAGTGCCTGCATTAAAACCCGCTGTATTACAAACTAAATCCAAAACAGTGGCGATTTTGGCAACACCAGCGACTTTTCGGGGCAAACTGATTCAAGATGTAATGCAGCGTTTTGCCCTGCCTGCCCATGTAAATGTTATTCCGGTGACCTGTCTGGATTTGGTGCCCTTTGTAGAAAGTGGTGCGCAGATGAGCGCGGAATGTTTAGCGACTTTAAAAGAGATATTACAACCCGTGGTCGACCAAGGCGCAGATTATTTAGTCTTGGGATGCACCCATTATCCCTTTCTAAAACCTGCAATTGAATCGATTTTTGGTCAGAAACTGACATTAATTGACTCTGGTGTACCAGTTGCGCGACAAACAGCCCGAATTTTAATTAAAAATGAGTTATTATTTGAACAAGATCAAAAAGACAGCTTAAGAATTGAATGTCATGTCAGTGGCAATAATGCAGAAAATTTAAAAACTGTGTTGCAGTGCCTGATTCAAGAGAATTTAACTTGGGATATTCGCAACATTAGTGTTGAATAAGCAAAGAAACGTAGCTAGTCTTTTGAAATATAGTAGAAAAATTAAATTTAAATTGGGGTGGTCGATTACAGCCGAACTGATCAGCAGAGCTACAGTTAGGGATGTAATGTGCAATTGGAAGAGGATAACCAATGCTCGATAAGCGTTATCAGGTTTTTATTTCTACGTCTGGCAGTGAGATGCAGCCCGAACGTATCGTTTTAGCTCAGACTCTGGTGGGAATGGGGTTCTTTTCTTGGGGATTAGAGCAACGAACCCCCTTGAGTACGGCATTTGCACGTCGTCAGATTGATGACTGCGACTATGTGGTGATTCTTTTGGGCAGCCAATACGGTGAGCAATCGGTGTCAGGTGTCGGGTATATGCATCTCGAATACATTTATGCAGTCACCAAACAGAAACCGATTATTGTCTTTATGCATGAAGATCCGGCGTCCCGGGACTCGACTTTGCAGGATCAAAAACCGGAGCTTCGCGAAAAATTCTTGGAATTCCGCAAATTATTACAACAAGAAGCGGATCAGATTTTTACTTACCGTAGCATTCGTGATCTGGAAATGGCAGTGCGCTTTAACATGCCACAAATGCTGGAACGCTATCCTGTTTCAGGTTGGGTTCGACCGCAGAACACGCAATCCCTGCATGATGAAATTGATCAGCTCAAAGCTAAAATTGAGCAGCTTGAAACTGAAGTGGGCAAGCGAGAAGTCGATCCATTCTTATCTTTACCCAAAGTTTCCATGCATGAATTATTTTCTTTTGAATATCGAATGCATGCTTATCAGGACGGTAATTTCAAAGAGCTGAAAATTCAAAAGAAACTGACCTGGGCGCAATTACTGAATATTTTAGGCAGCATGTTTGTCAATCCGACACCAGAAGAATATTTTTCTAAATATATGAATGATTATTTAAATGATACGGGCTTAGAGGATGCACGTGTAGAAATGCCGCGTGCACATGCAGTGGCACGTGCGCAAATTAATATTCGTGCCTTGCACAGTATTAAAATGCAAATGCGTCAAAATGACTGGATTGTACAATCTGGACGTGACGATCGTCAGCGTATGTTGTGGCAAATCACCGCCAAAGGGCAAAAGCTTTTAGAAAGCAATTTGCTGGATAATAATCGTGTTTTTCAATTTAAATCACAATATTAATCTATATAGAGAAAGTGCAGAAAACTGTTAAAGTAAAGCAGTTCATATATGTTGGAAAAGGGTTTGATGTTTTCTGCACCTAAAGCGAAAGTCACCATTATTTTAGCCAATTTGGGTACGCCGGACGAACCTACTGTTCCTGCAGTGCGCCGTTTTCTGAAACAGTTTTTATCTGATCAGCGGGTCATTGAAATTCCAAAACCCATTTGGCAAATTATTTTAAGACTGTTTATTTTACCGTTTCGTCCTAAGCGGGTGACCCATGCTTATGCAATGGTCTGGGGGCAAGATTCACCGATGCGTGAAATTGTTTTGGAACAGGTTCAAGCGGTTCAACAGCAGTTAATTGAGCATTATCCACAATTTGAATTAAATATTGTCCCGGCCATGAGCTATGGTAATCCGGGCATTCAGGAATTGCTGCAAAAGTTAAGTCTAAATCCGCAAGATCACATTATTTTACTTCCGCTGTTTCCTCAATATTCGGCAACCTCGACTGCTCCGCTGTATGATGCAGTGGCAAAGTGGATCCTGACCCAGCGCAATTTACCAGGTTTGTCGATTGTTCGTGATTATTATCAGCATCCTTTATATATTCAGGCTTTGGCGCAAAGTGTGCGCGACTATCAGGCTGAACATGGGGTTGCAGAAAAACTGTTGATGTCATTCCATGGTATTCCACAGCCTTATGCAGATAAGGGCGATCCTTATGCAGACCGTTGTCGAATTACCGGGCAACTTGTGGCGCAGGCTTTGGGTTTGCAGGATGATCAATGGGGATTGAGTTTTCAGTCGCGTTTTGGCAAACAGGAATGGGTGAAACCGTATACTGATCAGCTGTTAAAAGACTGGGCAGAGCAAGGGGTAAAATCGGTGCAGATTATGAGCCCGGCATTTTCCGCAGATTGTCTTGAGACTTTAGAGGAACTGGCTTTGCAAAATGCTGAAACCTTTAAGTCAGCAGGGGGTGAACACTATGCCTATATTCCTGCATTAAATGCCCGTACAGATCATATCGCATTGCTCAGCACCTTGCTTCAAGCTAATCTTGATGCATTAACGCAGACATTCGCCCGCTAATTTCACCGAGGTTTCACCATTATGTTGCAAGTCAAAATTGTTCCTGTCACGGCATTTCAGCAAAACTGTTCAATTGTTTGGGATTCAGAAACTAAAGAAGCCGTTTTGATTGATGCAGGTGGTGAGCCTGAAAAATTGGCAGCTGAAGTTGAAGCACTCGGTTTGACCGTGAAAGCTTTATGGTTGACTCATGGTCATCTTGATCATGCCGGTGCAGTGGGAGCATTAACCCGAGTGTGGAATGTTCCGGTGATTGGCCCGCATAAAGAAGATGCTTTCTGGCTGGACATGATTCAGGAAGTATCGCAACGTTATGGCTTTCCTATTCCAGAAAAAGTGGACGTTACCCAATGGCTTGAAGGCGGAGAAGTGTTAAAGCTGGGCGATGAGGAATTTGAAGTACGTTTCGCACCCGGCCATACCCCAGGTCACGTGATGTTCTACAACAAGAATTATGGTCTGTTATGGACCGGGGATGTGCTGTTTAGAGGGTCTATCGGGCGTACCGACTTTCCACGCGGTAATCATCAACAGCTGTTGGATTCGATTCAGCGTGAATGTTTTAGTTTGCCAGATGACACCCAGTTTATCTCAGGACATGGTCCGCTCAGCACGATTGGTTTTGAAAAACAACATAACCCTTTTGTTGCGGGTAACGCGGGTTAATATTAGCCTTGTCGAGATTGATGAATGCAGTTCATCAATCTCGACGAAAAGGGCTGCTATGCCGCTGCTTTAATTCTAAGGCAATGAGAATTCCTGCAAAAATAAATAAAATGCCAATTGAAATGATAATGACATCAAAGATATAAACTCCAAAACTCCAAAACTCCAAAACTCCAAAACTCCAAAACTCCAAAACTCCAAAACTCCAAAACTCCAAAACTCCAAAACTCAGACTCACAATGCTGAGTACGGTAAATATAAAAAATAGAATTTTTAAACATCGTATTCCCATGGAGATGTCCTTTTTTATAATTATTAAACTTATAATTTTTAGATTGAATCTATGAAGAGAAATTTTATTATCGGTATTTTTATCAGTTGAGTATAGTTTGAAAAGCGAGCACTAGCTGTTGTTTTCATCGGCAAATTAAGAATTTTTTGATGTCTAAACGGGATTCATTTTTCTAGATTATTTTCATTTACATATTACAAAAATAAAAAACAAATTTAATACAAAACACTAGACAAAAGAACGTTAAGCCTATAAAATCTTTAATAAGTCACATTATTTTAAATTTATTCTGAATGGTTGGGGTGGTTTGTGAAGCTTTGGTTTACAAAGGCAGTATTATTAGTTTTTAGTCTGATCACATTATTATGCTTAGGTTTAGGTTTTTACAGTCACGACCTGATAATTATCTCGATTGGTATACTTCTTGTTTTTGGTATTATTCTTTTAGGCTTGGAATACAAAAAAATGGATTCTAATCCTTTTGGTTAAGGTTGATGAGTCTTATTCATCAACCTATAAGCCATTTATGCTTTTCAAAAAGTATTCCCAAAAAGTATTTTAAAACTCATCTTCTTCACGGCCACCATCCGCTTGCGGCGCATCCTGAGTAGGCAGTTTATATTCATCATTTGCCCAAGCGCCCAGATCAATCATCTTACAGCGTTCTGAACAAAAAGGACGGAACTCGTTGCCTTCCCAAGTCGAAGGTTTGCCACAACGCGGGCAAGGAAAAGTGCGAGGCATCTTATTCTCCGGATAAAAATGATGATTCGATTAGTCAAACTCAACTGCTCTTGCTAGACTTGAGCCGATTTTTGTTAGTTTGATCTGATTATGCCAATTCGTCAATTTCAAGCACAGCGTATGCATGCGCCTCGTGATTTTCAAATGATTCGCCCAGAGCCAATTTGTGTGGAAATTGGTGCAGGTAAAGGTAAACATGCCTTGCTTTTTTCGAGTCAGCATCCCGAACATAAATTGATTGCCATTGAACGCACCCGTGAAAAATATTTGGCAATGCAAAAACAGCATGCCTTAGAAGGACAAAGCAATTTACAGGTGGTTCATGCCGATGCCATGCCATGGATTGTGCATGCTTTATTGCCCGCGCAAGTGCAGCAATTTTTTATTTTGTATCCTAATCCTGAACCGCATAATCCGGCACAGCGTTGGTTGAATATGCCGTTTTTTGAATTTTTACTGTCACGCTTAAAAGTTGCTGGAACGCTGACTTTAGCCAGCAATATTCCTGAATATATAGCAGAAGCGCAGCAGCAGCTGATTGAAACTTGGAAATTACCATTTGTTAAAGAAGTCATTCCAGCTACTTCGGCACGTACCCATTTTGAAATTAAATATTTGCAGCGCGGTGAACTTTGTCAGCAACTGATCATCACCAAGCCAGAAGGCTACAGCACCCGTTTTGATGATTTTATGCCGCTGCAAGGTCAAAATGCGGTAATCGAAACTGCATCAGAAACCAATCCAAAAGATGCTGAATAAGTTTGCTATGAAAAAACGTGTTGCAATTATTGGGGCAGGTCCTGCGGGGCTGATGGCGGCAGAAGTTTTAAGTCAATACGATTATGACGTGCATGTTTATGAACAGAAACCCTCGGCTGCACGTAAATTTTTAATGGCCGGAAAAACTGGATTAAATATTTCCCATGCCGAGCCTGTAGCACAATTTCTTGGTCGTTATGACCAAGCCGAATGGCTGGCAGCTTGGGTAAAACAGTGGGATGCAAACTGGATTCAACAATGGATGAAAGACTTGGGGATAGAATCTTATATCGGTTCATCCGGTCGAGTATTTCCTGTTGAGATGAAAGCTGCACCACTGCTTCGTGCCTGGTTAAAACGGCTGGTTGAACACGGCGTAATTTTTCATTATCGACATCAATGTCTGGACTTAAGCAATTCCGAATTACAGTTTAAAAACCTGGTCACAGAACAGGTTGAAACCCAGCAGTTTGATGCGATTGTGATGGCATGCGGTGCAGTGTCATGGTCACGGCTTGGCAGTGATGGTGCATGGCAACAATGGTTGTCCCAAGATGAAATTGAAGCCTTCCAAGCCAGTAATGCCGGCGTAGAACGGTCTTGGTCCAAGTTCATGCAACCGGTATTTGGCCAGCCTTTAAAGCGTGTTGAAGCCTGGGTGGATGATCAGGCCAAAACCATGGGTGATATTGTGATTAGCCATTATGGCTTGGAAAGCGGCCTGATTTATAAACAGGGTCGTGCCTTGCGTCAGCAGCTTAAAAATGCTCAAGCCATGCAACTCTATCTGGATTTAATTCCAGATCAAACTGTTGAACAGCTTGCGCAAAAATTACAATCGAGTAAAAAGCAGTCTTTAAGTAATGTCTGGCGTAAGGCAGGTCTAGACAATGCCAAAGCCAATCTGGTGCGTGAATTGGTGGCTAAAGATCTATGGAATGATCCACTGGCTTTAGCACAGCAGGTCAAGCATTTGGCTATTGCTTTAATGGGCTTCCGTTCGATCGAAGAAGCGATTAGCTGTGCGGGTGGCATCAAACGAGATGTCTTGTCTGAACAACTGCAATTAAAGTCAAATCCGCATGTGTTTTGTTGTGGCGAGATGCTGGACTGGGATGCACCAACTGGCGGTTATTTATTGACAGCATGTTTTGCCACAGGCCGTGCCGCAGCTGAAGGGGTGCATGATTATCTGGCTGCAAAAATATAGCCGGGAAAATTTTGAACTGTGATTTGAAGCATGCTAGGCTAAAAGTTCAATCATTATAAAAAATGCGGCTGTTATGTTTAAACAAAACCTGTATAGCGGAAGCTGTTTATGTGGCGGTTTACGCTATGAAATTCATGGCGAAATTGGTGACATCGTGCAGTGTCATTGCCAAAAATGCCGTAAAGCCAATGGCACAGCTTTTGCCAGCAATGCTCCCATTCAAAAAGCAGATTTTAAAATTGTGCAAGGTCAGCATTTACTGAAAAAGTTTCAATCGAGTGAAACGACTCAGCGCTGTTTTTGTGCCGATTGTGGCTCACCGATTATCAGTATTAAAGCTGAAACACCGGATCTGTATCGTTTGAGAATTGGCACTTTGGATACACCACTTCAGCAAAAGCCGACCCAACATATCTTTGCTGCCTCCAAGGCAGAGTGGGATAGCATTTGCGATGGCCTGCCACAATATGACGAGCGGGCATAAGTCACTCCAACAAAGATGAAGGGATCAAGTCATCCTTCTTTATGAGGCCGATTTTGTGGTCGCAGCTTGGCTCGTTTCAGGATATTGTGATTGCCAATGTTCCAGTTGTTCCTGGGCATGCAAGAACTCGCCCAGGCCTTTGACCTTGTCTGCCGAGTTCTTCACGGGTTCTGCTTTTTTATCTTTGCGCCCATCATACAGTCTGGCTTGATTTTGCCAATATTCTGCAATCAGGCCCTGAATATAGCGGCCTTGTTCGGTTTTTAAATCCAGTTCTTTAAGCATGTTTAAAGCCGAGCGAATATTGTCACGTTTACGGTTCTGCGCAAATTCATCGGTCAGGGAACCTTCATCTTCCATTTTGATCAGTTCGTCTTCCATCTCGTCACTCATTTGGCTGAAGCGCTTATCGAAGTCAGTGAGTAAGGCAATATCATGTTGATCATTTGGAGTTTTTTCAAAAGATTTGACCGGTTCGGTAATTAACTCCTGCATGACTTTATCTTCAGGCTGAATTTTATCGTTTTGAGTGGCGCTATTTTTGCTGTTATCACAGGCACTCAGGAATACACCTGAACACAATAAAACAGACAGACCAAGTTGTTTCAGTTGAGGCTTTTTCATGATGATTCCTTATTTTTGATCAATTTTTTTAAAATCATAAGCATGGGTTAGATAAGGGAAAGTGATTTCATCCTGGGGATATTGACCAGTGTAGCTGAAGACAATCTGTTCAAATAGGGTTTTTAAGTGCTGTTGTTCCTGCTCAGGCAGGGCTGCAATAAAACTGGTAGAAAGCAGGCGTTTGGACACCACATTTTCTACTGTACCGACATGCTGCTGCTGAAAAGTCTGGACATTTTCCAGCTGAAATAACGATTGCTGCTCGAACACATTTTTCCACTTTTCACTATGATAACGAGGTGTGTTACCCTCCAGAGGTTCAATCAGGTCAGCCAGCGCTTTGACCCAGTCAACGGTTATATCGCGCTGATTCCAGATCAGCGCCAAATGTCCTGAGGGTTTCAGGACTTGATGAATTTGCTGTAAAGTCTCCAGATTGGCAAACCAGTGGAAGGATTGCGCACAGATCACGGCATCCATGCTATTTTCAGCGACAGGTAAATCCTCACTCGTAGCTTGCAGGGTTTGAATCTCTGGATATGCCTGTTGCAGCTGTGCAAGCATTTCCGCAATTGGTTCAACCGCGGTGATGTGGGAAGTGATTTGCTGTAAGTAGGGTAAGAATTTGCCAGTGCCGGAACCCAGATCGATAACCTGCGATTTTTCACCCAGTTGCAGCTGATGTTGCAGCCAGTTCACGATGTCTTGTGGATAATCTGGACGAACCTGCTGATAAAGTTCTGCAGCAGAACTAAAGCCTTTTTGAGCGGCTGGATGAAGTGATTGTGTCATATTTTGCGCTTTTTAATATTCTTGGCATCTATAAAATACCATAGTCGCTTTTCGTAAATAGGCAAGGTGTCTATTTGTTCTATTGACTGTAAAAAACAAGGGCCGATTTGCTTCGGTGTGGAAATGGATAAACACATTATTTTTGAAGACGAACAAATTCGTGCAATATTCTTAAAAGGCTCATCGGATGAGCTGATTTTCTCTTTTGGCGATTTAATTACCCGCGCCAAGGGACTGTCAATTAATGCCGAAAAATCACTGCATAAACATGATTTTAATGTCATTGGGATTATGCCGAAGCTGAAATCGTGGTTTCCTGAAAGCTCAATGCGAGAGATGTTTGCCGAGATTCAGGAACTGATTGCGCCGTTTAAAACCCGGATTGGCTATGGCGGTTCAATGGGTGGCTATGCCGCCATCAAGTATTCTAACTTGCTCGATTTAAAACGTGTGGTTGCCTTGGTGCCGCAGTATTCAATCAATCCTGAAGATGTTGAAGACCCGCGCTACAACATGTTTTTCCATGCGGAATTAAATGCCAACATGCAGGTGCGGCCTCAAGATGTTTCAGCCGAGCGTGAATACATTGTGGTTTATGATCCTTACTGTACCGAAGACCGCGCGCAATATCTGAAACTTGAACAGGTTGTGCCGAAAATTCAAACCTTGAATCTGCCTTTTACCGGGCACGATGCGATTGCGATTTTGGCCAGTTCAGAATTACTGCATGACTTTTTAATGCATGAGTTTGATGAAAGCTATTTCTATAAAAAAATTCGTCAGGTGAAAAAGAGCAGCAAGTTTTATTATCGTAAAGTGATTGAAAATTTATTGCCGCGCCACCGCAATGCCTTGGGTTCTATTTTGATTAACAATGACTTGCAGCTGGATAACCAGTTTTTTGACTCAAAGCTCAAACAGAATTTACTGCGAGAATTGCTGAGCAACAAGCAGGTCAGTCAGCAGGATTTACTGAAACTCGGGATTCAGGTGAATTTGCCACAGGAAAACCGCAGTCATTTATTGGACTGTTTCGGTCATGGTCTGGTGTTCAATGTCATCAGCCAAAAAATTGAAAGCTATGCAGCCGGTGCAATTGCCTTAAACCATAAATTCCTGATCCCGATTTTTGCCAAGGGCAGTGGTCTGGTGCAGATTAATTTAAATGACGAACGCTATGTGGTGGCAATGAATGATCGGCAGGTCATGAAACTGTTTAAGGAACAGGAGCCTTTAACGGCGGGCATGCATCCCATTGTGATCAAGAAATATAGCGATTTCTATTTGCTCAGTTATAAGCAGTTAAACTTAAGTACCAATGAATTTGGCAGCCAAGATTTTATTGAAGATACATCGGAAACTGCTCAATTTATCACCCAACCCGAACTGCCTTGAGCAGGATTGAACCGCCTGTAATTGTTTAAAATAAACTCGACTTTGGTCTGATTTTTGAACGCTTGCTTTATATTTTAATCGGTCTAAGATAGAAATATAAGGCAAGTTAAATTTGCTAAAAATTGAAGAATAAACAAATAAACATTACAGGGTGCGTAAGGATGAAACGTGATTTTATACCGGCTGTACTTTTAACCATCATTTCTATATCGATCCCTTCCTCTGCTTTTGCCCACAGTCTATATCCGACTTATATGATTATGGGCGGGGGATTGCTGGTGGTTCTTGCCTTGGCAATCTATGTGTTTTGTGAAATCCGCAAGTCGATTCAAGTTCATATCAATAAACCCACTAAATAGTGGGTTTTTTCATATCTCATGCCTGAATGTGGTTGAAACAGCGTGCAAATCTGGCTTTTAATGTAGGATAAGATAATTTCAGCCACCTTTACTCCCGCCAAGGAATGCATGATGAAAGCCGTATTTTTAGATTATGAATCGCTCGATAAAAATGATTTGGATTTTAGTGCACTCGAAGCGGCTTTTGATGAGTTAACTTTATTTCCAAGCACGAGCCCAGCACAGGTTTTAGAGCGCGTGCAGCATGCTGATGTCATTATCAGTAATAAAGTGCTGGTGGATGCAGCAACGATTCAGCAATGCCCAAATTTAAAACTGATTTTAATTTCTGCGACAGGTACCAATAATATTGACCTGATTCAAGCGCGTGAACAAAACGTTGTGGTGTGCAATTGTCAGGGTTATGGCACCTCTGCTGTAGCACAGCATACATTGGCTTTAATGTTGGCTTTGGCCACTTCACTACTGAAATATGACCGTGCGGTGAAGCAGGGTGAGTGGAATAAAGCCTCACAATTTTGTTTGCTGGATTTCCCTATTATTGAACTTGAAGGCAAGACTTTAGGGATTGTTGGCTATGGTGAATTGGGGCGGGCGGTTGCGAAACTGGCCGAAGCGTTTGGCATGAAGGTATTGGTCGGATCATTACCAAATCGTGCATCGGATGCTAGTCGTATCCCTTTTGCAGATTTACTGCCACAAGTCGATTTCCTGACCCTGCATTGCCCTTTAACCGAAGATACCCGTGATTTGATAGATGCCCAAGCCTTCGATGCCATGAAACCAAGTGCATTTTTAATTAACTGTGCGCGCGGCGGTATTGTCAATGAACAAGCACTTGCCGATGCGTTACGCCAAGGTAAAATTGCCGGGGCTGCAACCGATGTACTCACGGTTGAACCGCCAAAGGATGGCAATGTACTGTTGGCTGATGATATTCCAAACCTGATTATTACCCCACATAGTGCATGGGGTAGTGTCGATGCGCGGCAACGTATTGTGCAGCAGATGCTAGACAATGTTGCAGCATTTAAAGCCGGACAGCCGATTCGACAAGTGAATTAACGGACTGTCACTTTCGCCTTCTGCCAATAGGCAGAGGGCAGATCAATTATAATTTTGTGCTTCCATTATCTTGTACCGGCTGTATTTGATTAGGCAGTACTTGTTGAACAGGTGGTGCAGACTCAACTCCAGTCGATGACTGACTCAAAGGATGCGAAACAATAGGTGCAGGCTGGTCTTTCGGACTGCCAATCAGTCCATCTTTGGTTTCATTCAGTTTCTTATTCACTTTTACTGCCGCGTTTTGAGTCTTTTCTATCGCAACCACTGATTTTTCACTGGCAAAATCTTTGGTTTCTTCCCAGGCATTTTCAACCTTAGGTTTTACTTTGGTGATTCCCTTTTGCGCTGCGTGGTCAACTCTTTCAGCGGTATTTTGCACCGTTGTTTGAGCTTTCTGGGTGAGTACTTTAAAGATATTCGGGTTATCACCATAAGGTGCAGCTTGCTGTGTTGAAGTCGCTGTTTCGGTTGTGGTGGTTGTCGTCGTTTGGGCAAAAAGCGGCATCGAAGCTAAAATTGCGCTGGTAATTAATGCAGTTTTCATCTTTTTCATTGTCGGTTTTATTCCTGTTTTAAAGCTCGTTTCGAGTCATTTCATCTCTATTTGATTTTATTCTAAAGGCTAATTTTGCTGGAAATATGAAGTTTGATGAAATGGCTACAGATTCATAACATTAAAAATAAATTCTTGCTCCACAGCTAAAGAAAAAGCCCATAAAAGTGGGCTTTCTTCAATATAGGGCTTAAACACAGGATTCTAGTTTTCATCAGCAACCAGGACTTCATCGGAAGAGGGGGTATGCGGTCTTCCAGCCAGATTATTCAACTCAGCATGAGTTTTGCCGTTGATATCCATATTGCTGGGATGTGAACTTGGCTCATCATTGCTTTGACGTTCTTCACTGGCCGAGTATTTACTATTTCCTGAAGTGCTTTTACCAGCTTGAATTTTATCGCTACCTTTTTCTCTAGCCTTATCGACTTTTTGGGTACTGGGTTCTGCTTTCGCATCCTTCGCCGCCTGTACGGCAGTATTTGCAAAAACGAAAGAAGTGCTTAAAAGGATCGCTGCGGTCAATCTTAGTTTCATGTTTTTCATAGCGCGATTTATCCTATATGAAAAAACCGATGGAGGTCGAGTTCTCAGACTCAAACATCATATTCGGTTTAATAGGTAAATCATTAACTTGAGCATAAATTCAAACGTTTTAATAACATCGAATGAACAATTTGGAAGGGTATGTGAACGCGATTTTTTAGCTGTCATTTTTTAATTTTTGAATTTTAATTATTTTTCAAAAAACAGAATTGAGCTTGGATACAAAGTATTGATATGTGACATTTTAAATTAAATATCGATAAACGGTATTTGACTGAAAATTCAAACAATGGATGGTTTTATATGAAAGAGGGGAGAAGAATCACCGAATCAATGTTGAGTCAGTGATTCCGAGAGGGATCAGTTACATTGCGCTAAAGCATCTTCATGAAAATGATTACGTAATGCAAGGAAGTTTTTTTGCACTTCTGGCGCATTCAGGTCAAAGTTATTTGCTGTACTTGTGCCATCTTTGGCAAAAGTTGCTGAGCCACCTGAAATAAGGGTTAAGCCTTTAAATGCCCATTGTTCTACCGATTTTCCTGCTTCCAGGTTTCCGGTAAATTCAATCACGCATTTTCCAGGGAATTTGGTCAGTTTGGCTTTGTTATTGGCTGTGTCCGGATAGACTTCCAGGTTTTGAACTTCCTGTAATACCCCCGTTTCAAGCTGTGGGATTTTTGGTGCAGATGTACACGCTGTAAGAGCAATACCCGCAAGACCAGTCAAAATAAGAGCTTTAAATTTCATATGATTCTTTCTTGTTGAGTGTTGTTGGTTTGAGTATAGGGAATTTATTTAAAGTTTCCTATAGTAACTTATCAACTACTTTTTAAGTATTCTTTGTTGCTTCAATAAATCTTCTTTTACTTTTTTTCTGTCTAAATAATCTTTTATTAAATTATTTGGCATGAGAGAAATAATTAATGTATACGCTTGTATTAAAGTTAGGCCATAAATTATTAAAAATAATATTCCTAAAAATATATTTTTTTGATTAACAATATATTGTATTTGCTTAAGTATTGGGATGAAGAAAAATATAAAACTAATTAATATTAAACATATAATGCATAGGAAAAGACTTTCTAGAATTTTTTCAAACTTAATTTGATCTAATTTCTTATTATCTGTTATTAAAGGATTGCATATGGCAATCCAAATTCCAAATAAAGCAAATAATATAGAAAAAATTGTTTTTAAATTTTCAATAATTCTATATTGCTCGTCTAAATTAATTGCTTTCCCAAAATAGAAAACAGGAAAGGAAAGCAGAAATATAATAAATAATAGGATAGCTTTTTTCATTTTGCTTTTAAGTTGAATATTTGATTTTCAATTTTACCTAATTCGGTAAGTAATATATTTGGCTCTACAATCTCATTTTTACCCCTACTAATATCGACCTCAAAATCATTTCTTGCGATAGTCCCACTTAACCATATTGGCGTACTTTTCCCTTGCACTGTAAAGCCTAAATCTTCCCATTTTGTAGCTTTATGAGTATTCTCCCAGTCCTTAATGATTGTCTGAATTTCTTCAGCAGTACTTGGACGATATTTCATTTCTAGAGAATATCTTGCTGTTAATTCTTCAGTATTGGATGATGAAAAAGTAGGGAATTTTTGCCAATAAGCTTTGCTCTCATGTTTAAAAAATGGAATTTCATTGTGTTTATGTATTTTGCGAATTAAATCATAATTTTCTATTAAAAAATCTATATTAGTTTTATTTCTAACTAATCTTGTTTCAAAATAAGCAGTTAGAAGTTCTGGTTCATCTTCTTCACTTTTACGATACTTAATGACTTCTACAGAGTTTCCTTCATTATCTATTTGAACCTCAGATTCTGCATAAGATGAAATTTTAGAAATAAATTCTGTTAAGTACTTTTCTAGGTTTTGTCTACCGTTTAAAGCATGATCAAAATTAATAGTTGCCATTATATTTTCACTTTTAAAAAATAGAAAATAAGCAGCATAACCTGGAATATCACCTTTCTTAATAGCGGCTGTATTTACGGTAACGTTACCTACGATAGCGTTACTGCTAACACTAAGAATTTTATTACCTTTAGTCTTAGGTACTTCAATCCATAAGGTTAGTAATGTTAAATTTTTATTTGAAATAATATCGTAGCAATATGTCTTATACGAGTCGTCAGTTCCAAGAGGTGCATAAGTACATGTATTGGCTAATATCATGCCGGGTTGTTTTGCCCAAATTTCGAGTTGACTAAGAAAATCTGTTAAATCCCCTAATATAGCTTTATTATCTTTTTTAAGTTTATATAAACCACATTTATTAATATCGTATAAAGTGACTTTAGCTATTTCTTTCATTCTTCTAATCTGTAAAAAAACCCGCTATTAAAATAGCGAGTTTTTGTTTAGATTTCAATTAATTAAATCTTAGTGCTGTAACACCGAAATATCAGCCACTTTCGTAAACAAGTCACGAAGCTGAGCAAGCATACGTAAACGGTTTGCTTTCAGGTCAGCATCCTCAGCCATCACCATTACACCGTCAAAGAATGCATCTACAGGCGCACGAAGCGCAGCAAGTGCAGAAAGTGCAGCCGTGTAGTCTTTCGCAGCAAATAATGGCTCAACCACAGGCGTGATTTTCGCAAGTTCAGCGAATAATGCTTTTTCAGCATCTTCAACCAAGTTTGCTTCAACAACAGCACCTGTAGGCTCTGCTTCTTTCGCAAGAATATTGGCAACACGTTTGTTCGCAGCAGCAAGTGCAGCAGCTTCAGGCAAGTCACGGAAGTGATTAACCGCAGTTACACGCTTGTCAAAATCAAGTGGAGATTTTGGCGATAACGCTTGAACCGCCTGAATCACATCAACCGCAACGCCCTGATCTTCATATTTCGCACGGTAACGACCCACAAGGAATGCAATAGCATCATTTAAAGTCTTGTCGTGATCTTTCAATACATCGCCATAAGCAGCTAAAGCAAGTTTGATCAAATCTTCAATTGATACATCAAGTTCATTTTCAGTGACTAGACGTAAAATACCAATCGCAGAACGACGAAGTGCAAACGGGTCTTTAGAGCCTGTAGGCGCTTGACCAATACCAAAAATACCCGTCAAAGTATCTAAACGATCCGCAAGGGCAATGGTTGTACCTGTTTTGGTTTTCGGTAAAACGTCACCCGCGAATTTAGGTAAATACTGCTCGCCTAAAGACTCAGCAACTTCATCATTTTCGCCTTCAAGACGTGCGTAGTAAGTACCCGCAATCCCTTGAAGTTCAGGGAACTCACCCACAAGTTCAGAGGTTAAATCACATTTTGCAAGAAGCGCTGCTTTTTCAGCATCGGCAGCATTTGCACCTGTAATTGGCGCTAAAGCCACAGCCAATTTTGCAATACGTTCAGACTTGTTCCAAAGCGTGCCCAATTCTGCTTGGAACACCATGTTCGCCAATTTCTCTTTACGCGATGCAAGCGGTTGCTTTTGATCTTGCAGGAAGAAGAATTCAGCATCCGACAAACGTGGACGAACCACTTTCTCGTTACCTTCAATAATTTGTGTCGGGTCTTTCGACTCAATGTTAGACACCGTAATGAAGTACGGTTGAAGTTTATTGTCGCTGTTCACTAAGCAGAAGTACTTTTGGTTGTCCTGCATGGTGGTAATCAACGCTTCTTGAGGAACAGCAAGGAAGCGTTCTTCAAAGCTTGCACGAAGCGCAACAGGCCATTCAACCAATGCTGTTACTTCGTCACGAAGGTCACTTGGTACAATTGCAATGGCATTGACTTCATCAGCCAATACTTTCACTTGCTGATCGATGATGGCTTGACGTTCTTCAAAAGAAGCCACAACATGCGCTGCTTTTAATTTTGCTAAGTATTCGTCAGCATGCGTTAAAGTGATTGCTTCAGGTGCATGGAAACGATGACCGAAAGTCACGTTAGCTGCTTTGTGATCCTGAATGGTTGCATCAACAATATCGTTGTCTTTAAGCAATACCACCCATTTCACAGGACGTACAAATTCAGTACGGCTCGCCGCAGAACGCATGCGTTTTGCAATTGGCAGGTTGTCTAATGCATTTTGTAAAATTTGTGGTAAAAGTGCATCAAGGCTTTGGCCTTTGACATCTTTTAGGTAGCACACTTTTTCAACTTTACCGGCTTGGAAAGTCGATACTTGATCAACCGTGATGCCTTGACCACGCATAAAGCCTTCAAGCGCTTTGGTTGGGTTGCCTTCCGCATCAAAGGCTGCTTGCTTTGCAGGGCCGTCGAAACGTTTTTGCGTGTCAGCTTGCGCGCCATCAACATTGGTAATTTTTAATGCTAAACGACGTGGTGCTGCATAGGCTTCGATAGAATCAAAAGCAAGACCAGCATCTTTTAAGCCTTTTACGGTTTCTGCTTGCAATGCATCACGTAATTTTTTAAGGCTTTTCGGTGGAAGTTCTTCACAACCCAATTCAAATAAAACTGTATGTGTCATTTTAAAATATCTTCTTTAAATGTTGATGTATCACTGTTCAGTTGATTTAAACATCAACTTTAAATCCTAAAGGAACATCACAGGCTGCCTGACCACCACGTATTCCCCAGTTTTCTAGAGGAAGATCACGAACAACAATAGTGACATAAGTCGGTGGGATACCAAGCAGCTTAAGATTATCTACAATACCTTGATAAAGATTTCGTTTTGCTTCAACAGAGCGTCCAGCAAATGCATCAATGGTAATTTGAGTATAGAACTCAGGCTCATCTTGATGTGGCGGACAGGCAAAACGATGCGGTAAATGAGCAAAGAAGCGAATATGTTTATCCTTTTCAGGAATCTTAAAGTGTGTCACTAAAGCAGACTGAACCGCTTCAATAATTGCAATTTCTTGCTCGACTGTATATTCACGTCTTACTTCAATGGTCACACTTGGCATAACTCACTTCCTTTTCATTATTGTTTTATCAAATGATTAACCTTGCTGTGCTTCTGCTTCAACTTGCGCTTTTAACTGCGCAAGCACTTCATCTCGTAGTTCAGGTTCAGCCATTGGGAAGCCAAGCTTCGCACGTGCTGCCACGTAGCTTTGTGCAATTGAACGTGCCAAAGTACGTACACGTAAAATATAACGCTGACGTTCAGTTACAGAAATCGCGCCACGCGCATCTAGCAGGTTAAAGCTATGCGATGCTTTGATGACTTGTTCGTATGCAGGCAGTGGAAGTTCAGCTTCAATTAAGCGAGTCGCTTCAGCCTCATAAAAATCGAACAGTTCAAACATTTTTTCAACGTTGGCATATTCGAAGTTATAGGTCGATTGTTCTACTTCGTTTTGATGGAACACATCGCCATAAGTCACTGTACCGAACTGACCTTTGGTCCAAACCAAGTCATATACAGAATCTACACCTTGCAAGTACATGGCAAGACGTTCAAGACCGTAAGTGATTTCGCCAGTCACAGGGTAGCATTCAACACCACCGACCTGCTGGAAGTAAGTGAACTGAGTCACTTCCATCCCGTTGAGCCAAACTTCCCAACCCAAGCCCCATGCGCCAAGTGTTGGCGATTCCCAGTTGTCTTCCACGAAACGAATGTCGTGTACCAGCGGGTCGATCCCAATCGCTTTAAGCGAGTCAAGGTAAAGCTGCTGGATGTTGTCCGGGTTTGGCTTCAAGACGACCTGGAACTGGTAGTAGTGTTGCAAACGGTTCGGGTTTTCACCATAACGGCCGTCTTTCGGACGACGTGAAGGCTGAACGTATGCAGCATTCCATGTTTCAGGCCCGAGTGCCCGAAGGAAGGTTGCAGTGTGGAATGTGCCTGCGCCCATTTCCATATCGTAAGGTTGTAAAATGACACAACCCTGTTCAGCCCAGTAAGTTTGTAAGGCAAGAATTAAGCCTTGGAAGGTATCAATATGCGATATGGCGCGACTCATGGTCATCCACTTAAAATTAGAGAAAAATTGTGCTCAATTATAAGGATTTTGTCGAGGAGTGGCAAAGGGTTAATGCATCGATACTTTTTTGAAAAAAACCACAATGCCCTGAAAAGATCACAGTCCTCTATTTCAGCCGTGCAATTTGGTCTTTTATGAGTACTTTATGCTGAGCTAAAAACCAACAATAAATCGGATAGATTGCATTCCTCTATTTCAGCAGATCAATGAAATTGTGATAAAGATAAACTGATCTTATACGATTGTTTGCATGAAACTGGTTTAATCTACATACAGTAAAATAACGCTTAAAAATAAGGAAGATCATGACAACTTGTAAAATTCAGTGCCATTTAAAATACAAGATTGTCCAAGCCACAGAATTTGTTTTTCTGATTCAAGTTGCCCATCATCCTGATCAAACAATTATTGAAGAACAACTGACATTTAATCCACCCATCGCATGGCGCGAATTTCAAGATTCAAGCCATCAAAATCGTCATATTCGCCTGAGTGTAGAGCCGTGTGATCATTTTGAAGTGAACTATAGCGCGACAGTTGAACGTCATCCTGCCATCAATGTCGATCTTCAGCAAAATCTGAATGAAGTGGTTATTTTCGATTTACCCGATGAAGTGCTGCCTTATTTATTGGCCAGTCGCTATTGTAATTCAGACCTGCTGGTCGACATGGCGAACCGCTCATTTGCCTGGATGCAGCCGGGCTATAGACGAGTTAAAGCCATTGAACAGTGGATTTATAACAATATTTTCTATGTCTCTGGCAGCTCGGATCAGTTTACTACAGCGACAGATGTACTCATCCATCGGGCAGGGGTGTGCCGTGACTTTGCCCATTTGGGCATTGCGCTGTGTCGTGCTTTAGGCATTCCGGCACGCATGGTGGTCGGTTATGTCGAAATTGAAAAATTTCTGCCCGATTTTCACGCGATTTTTGAAGCCTATCTAGACGGCGGATGGGTGTTGTTTGATCCGACGCGACTGGCGCCTGTTGAAAATATGGTTCGTATTGCCACCGGTATTGATGCCGGAGATGTTGCATTTTCAACCTACTATGGCGAGATCGAGCTGATAAAAATTGAGCCGATAATTAGCGATCAGCTGGATGACTAGTCGTCCTTAAAAGGGATCAAAAGTGTCACTCACTATAATGATTTTAAAGCAATGTATAGCGTCAACCGAGGATCGTGCCGTGGGTTAAAACGCCGTGGATAATGCATTACAACTTTTGCAAAATCGTCATGACTGCTCCAAATAATGGGGGGACATTTTTACTTGGAGAATCATCAAAAAATTGATAATAAAAAGATATAAAATGAATACATCTTCACGCAGCATCATTCTATAATTCACAGCTTCAATTCGAAAATAAAAAAAGGCGCGCTGTGTTTCATCCGCAACTTGAATGGCTCAATACCCTTAAACCCAATTTCAAAGTCCTGCCGCTCAAAGACCGTCTGCTGTGTGGCATAGGCGCATTGCTGGGACTTGCACTTTCATCGCTGATCAGCTGGTGGGTCTTGGGCGATATCAATGCCTGGTATATCGCGCCAATGGGTGCATCATCGGTGTTGCTGTTTGCCGTACCTGCCAGTCCATTGGCTCAACCGTGGAATATGGTGGTCGGAAATAGTATTGCAGGCATTATTGGCGTGACCTGTGCAATGTATATTCCTAACTTGACGGAAGCGTTTAGTGTTGCGGTAGGCCTCTCGATTGTCCTAATGATGACCACAGATTCCTTGCATCCACCCAGTGGGGCAGTGGCGATTACTGCAGTTTTGGGCGGCGAGGCAGTACATCAGCTGGGATACAACTTTATTTTCTATCCGGTCTTATTGAATTCACTTTTATTACTGATGATTGCGATCGTGTTTAATCGCTTGCTGGGTAAACAATATCCACAAGTTGCGCAAATCAATCAGCGTTCTAAAGACCCGACACCGACCCAAAAAGTCACGATTCAACCGCAAGATATTCAAGCCACTCTGGATCAACAAACCGAGCTGCTAGATATCAGTGAATATGACTTACAAAAAATTATTCTGGCAGCGCAGGAAAAAGCCAATGCGAGGGGAGTGAGCCAGTTCAAGTGTCATGACATTATGACCAAAGATGTCATTAGCCTGAATGAAAATGATGATATCCATTCGGCTTTGGATAAATTCAAGCACATGAATTTAATGAGCCTACCTGTGATCGATGATCAGCATCAATTGGTGGGAACACTGGCTTTGTATGAAGTAGTGGAATGGTTTAAGCGTGCGACCGATTTAAGAACTACATGGCAGCGTCAGGTTAAGGACATTATGGTGCGTCAAGTGGTTACGGTAAAAGCGGAGCAACCGATTCAAGATTTGGTGCCATATTTTGTGGAACGTTCATTTAACTACATTCCAGTAGTGGAAAAGCAGAAAATGGTCGGGATTATTAGCCGTGCCGATATGATTGCGGCATTGAACCAGCAGTTGAATGTTGCTGCATAAGGCAAAAATCAGGCAAAAAAAGCTACAGCTCATTGGGGTAAGAGCCGTAGCATAAAACGCTAAACTGTTCACAGTTAAAGTTTTAACGGTATGGATTCGAGTCCTGATTTACCGTACGAACCGGATTCTGATAGCCTGAGCCAGCATCTATTTGAAACTGTTTTTTCGGCATAATCAGCCATAAAACCAGATAGACTAAAATCCCTGGAAATGCTGCGCTCATAATAGAAACAATGACAAATATAATGCGGAGTAAATTTGCATTCCAACCAAATCGTTCAGCAATACCACCCATCACACCTGCAATCATGTTCTGTCGGTTAGAGCGATATAAACCAACATTGGCCATCTAGGTCTCCTTGAAATTAGAAAAGGTATGAAGTTAAAACAACTTATCTATAATTAGAAAATGGTGATGAAAAAGACTTTTTAAAGTAATAGGGAATAGTAAATCGTTAAGTTATGTAACTGACTATGCCTTATTTACCAGACTGCGTTATAAGATATATTTAACTTATATCTTAAGAATGTTGATTTATATCAATGAAAATCAACTCAATATCTGAACTGTCTTATAGGGAAATGAGAATGAAACCAGATAACTTATCTAATAAATAATTGAATGCACAACGAAACAAAGAAAATCTAAAATTTAGGGGTAAGTGGGTGTTTCTAAAAACAGATTATCGTAAATGTATGCTTGTGGCGGTTTTATTAGGGCTTGTGGGTTGTAATCAGCCATTAGAAGAGCCTGTGGCTGAACAAATAGAATTGGAAAACCAGGCAGCCAGCTCTAGCAGTCTAGATACTGAGGGCAACAAACTGACCCAGGTAGCCGGACAGGCCACACTGCCGCCAGTGGATAACACAACCGAGACCCGGAAAAAAATTCCAGAAAGTGCTGAGCCCTATGTGGGGCGTTATCGCAGTGCGATTAGCTGTAGTGATCCTTTGATGAAATGCAAAGAGGGAGTTGCCGATCTGGTTATTAATTTATTGCAGGATGGCAGGGCATATCGCACTGTTATTCATTTTGGCAAAATTACCTTTGCTTCGAACCTTTACCGTCGTCAGGATTATTGGTCTTATGATTCCGCACATCATCAAGTGATTGTGCATCGATCGAATGGGGTCGATTTCTTTTATAACATCGATCAAGACCAGAACCTGGTCATGGACTTGGATAAAATAGCCCATGCATCAGAGCGAAACGAACAATATTTTGCTGATGGTAATCCATTTCCCCAGCAGGCCTATCGCCTAGTCAAAGAAAGTACGCCAGTAAAATCCAGCGAATCCTGAAATTTAAGCAAAAAAATACTCCCAATGTGGAGTATTTTTTATTCAATAAAATTGAAATTTATTGCAATTATGATTATTAAATTTGGTGGGTTGTGAGGGGCTCGAACCCTCGACCAATAGATTAAGAGTCTACTGCTCTACCAACTGAGCTAACAACCCAGAATGCATTTAAAAACACTGTTTTAAATGAATTACAAGATGAAGCAAAATTTCGAGAATGGCGAATCTACCGAAGGGGGTATGGTTTGTCTTGGTCGGAATATTTGCAGGTTTCGTTTCTATTGTAGTACAGAAAGAAGCCTTAAGAAAGATATGGTGGGCCGTCCGCGACTCGAACGCGGGACCAATGGATTAAAAGTCCACTGCTCTACCAACTGAGCTAACGGCCCATATTTTCAGAAGAAAATATCTGAGAAGTAAAAAAGCTTCCCTGTAGAGAAGCTCTTTAGAATCTTGGTGGGCCGTCCGCGACTCGAACGCGGGACCAATGGATTAAAAGTCCACTGCTCTACCAACTGAGCTAACGGCCCAAGATAATCAAAATAAGTGGTGGGCCGTCCGCGACTCGAACGCGGGACCAATGGATTAAAAGTCCACTGCTCTACCAACTGAGCTAACGGCCCTCAACCAACATTCAAGCATTGCTTGGATGCACAGTGTAAGAAAATAAAAGAATTTTCTAAACACCACTTCGTTTTGATGGGCGTATTGTAGCAAGTTATCAAACGAGCGCAAGTAAAAAATAGCAAACTTGTTGATGTTTGATTATAAATGCAACAAATTTGCTATATCTACTCAAAAAACATACGTTTTGGGTTAGAAACGGTACTGATAAGCTTGAATATTGTTGAATATTTCTACTGTTAAATCACAATATTCCGTGGCATTTGGCAGTAAAACCAGCAAGCGTTCATCATTTTTGTTCGGATCAAAAGCCTGTTCTTTTAACTTGTTCTTCTGGTACTTAAACGTACCGGTGGTTTCGACCTGTACTTGCACACGCAAGAACACAGGGACAGCATAAGCAGGCAAGCATTTTTTAAACTCGGTTGCCATTTGCTTTAAATCTTGTGCTGTTAATTCTGTACCCGCTGCCAGCGTAATTGCTGCCATACCGGCACGACCGTTGGTATTGGGGATTTCTACGCCATAAACCACAGCTTCAGCAATTTTTTCATATTCACTGACTGCATTTTCCACTTCAGTGGTCGATACATTTTCACCTTTCCAGCGGAATGTATCACCTAGGCGGTCCACAAATTGGGCATGACGGAAGCCAATGTCGCGAACCAGGTCCCCGGTATTAAAGAAGGCATCCCCCGATTTAAACACGTCTTTCATAATCACGGATTGATTCTTTTCCGGGTCGGTATAGCCATCAAAAGGTGAGCGACGGGTAATTTTACCAATCAATAAACCGACTTCACCCTTTTTAACCTTCTTGCACCAGCCTTTGGCATCTTTCACCGGTGCATTGCTTTCTTTATCAAACTCGACAATGGCATAGGGAGTAGGGGAAAAGCCGACGGTGTTGTCAAAGTTAAACACGTTACTGAAACCGACATTGCCTTCGCTTGAAGCATACAGCTCAAGAATTTCTTCGACTCCAAAGCGCTGCTTGAATTTGTCCCAGATATTCGGGCGCATGCCATTACCAATCATCTTTTTGACACGATGACCGTGTTCCAGTTCAGACACAGGCGCATCCATGAGGTAACGGCATAATTCACCGACATAGCCAATCGCCGAGACATCAAATTTTTGCACATCTTTCCAGAAAGCAGAGGTGGAATATTTGCGTCTTAATGCCAGTGTGGCACTGCCGGCAATGACACCGCACCAACAGACTACAATGCCTGTGGCATGATAGAGCGGCAAGGTCACGTACATGACATCATCTTTATTCAGGTTTAACACATGCCCATAAGTGCCATAGGCCAAAGTCCAGCGGCTATGCGTGAAAATGACCGCTTTGGGTAAACCGGTGGTACCCGAGGTATAGATATAAAATAAACCGTCTTTACCCTGAATGCTATGCGTGGTCGGTGTGTTGAATTTGGGAAATTGATCGATTTTATCTGCAAGATTTGCCCAGTCTTTCGGTGCTGTACCTGCATCCATTCGAGTGGCCTGATCTGCAAACCAGTGAAAACGATCTGCTGCAACTGTTAAGTCTGGGCGCACTTCTTCCACAGCATGACGGCATTCTTCCCCGACAATGACTGCAATTGGTTTGACCAGGTTAATGCTATGCGTTAGTGCCTTAGCGGTTTGCGAGGTGTTGACCAAAGCTGAAGTCACGCCAATTTTTGCCAAAGCCACCACTGTTGCCACCAGTTCAGGGCGGTTTTCCACCATTACGGCAATGACATCGCCTTTACGTGCGCCAAGCGACAGATAAAAGTGCCCGATTTGGTTGGCCCATTCATTCAGTTCTTGATAACTGAATTTTTGATCTTCGAATAATAGCGCTGTACCGTGAGGATTGCGTTTGACTGCTTTTTCAAAGGCAATGCCCAAGCCCGCAGGTGTGTTGGATGTGCGTAAATAGGCTTGTTTCAGACCACTCAATAGGTGAGGGACTTTGCTCATAAATTTGGGTAATTTTGCTGCGACATCAGCAAGACCAATAAGATCGCTCTGTGGGTTGTGGTTCATAAGAATCCTATTTATTTTTTCATAATCCAATATGTCTATTTGTTTGCGGTCATCTGTACAGGTGTCTTTTTAATCGTTTAATCCTAGTGCAATCAACCTAATTTGACAAAAGTATCAAAAAAAACCTAGTCACCGAAATGACTAGGTTTTTTTTATTCGCTGCATTAGAGCTAATTATGACTCATTTGCAGGAGTTACTTTCTTTGGAGGGCGACCGCGAGGGCGACGGGGACGGACAGGTTTGTCTGCGTCATCATCAGCATCCGGGGTATCCGTATCAGCTTTTGGCTCAGCCATTTTCTGTACGTCTTGAGCAACCTCTGTCGGGGCAGGTTTTGGCTTTGCTGCCTTTTCAACAGGAGCAGCTTTAGCTTGCTTGACTGGCGCGGCAACCACTTCTGGAGCGGCTACAACTTCAGTCACTTCCGCTACGGGTGCTTGCTCAATCACAGCTTCTGCTTGTTGAACCGGAGCATCTTTAGTCGCTGTTGTTTCAACAACTTCTTTTGCAGCTTCAGGTTCGCTATGTTGTGCCTTTTTGGCTTGCTCTAAAGCCTGTTCCGCAGCAAGTTTCGCCAAACGGCGACGCTCACGTGGATCATTGGCAACACGGTTATCTGAAACAGCAGCCGGTGGGGTCAAGTCCAACACGGGTGCCGGTTCTGCCTCTGGTGCTGCTTTGGTTACAGCAACATCACGGGTAACCGGTTGTGCTGGTGCTTCCGCTTCAGTTGCCTGACGCACGAGAGTTGCCGCATATTGCTCAGTGAATTTCACCAATGCGCGGTTGAACGTCGGGATTAAACCAAATTGCTCAATCAGTACTGAACAATCTTCACCATAGACATGGCGAATGAGGCTGCCAACCGTATATTGACCCAAAGTTGCAACCTGAGATGGGTTCAATTTTGGAGCTTGAGCCTGTTTGGCCTGAGCTTCACGTTTTTGACGACGGCGCATACGCGGATCGTTGCTGGCACGTTGGTCAGCAGAACGCGGTTGCTGTGGCTCGCGGGTTTCAGGCGTTGCAGCAGGTTTTTCTTCCTTCGCAGCAACCGGTTTCTCAACCACAGCGGCTTTGATTTCTGCAACAGCGACAGGCGCAGCTTGAGCGATCGGTGCTTCAACAACAGCTGCTGGTGCATTTAACGCCACAATTTCACTTTTCGCCTGATCGACATTTACCACCAATGCAGTTGGAATAACTTCCTGACGAGGCGTATCAATCACTTCGACTTTAGGCTGTTGTTCGTTCACTACAGGAGCAGCAATGGCTTGCTGAGGAGCAGCCTGTTCGTTCAATACGCTTTGATCGCGGTGGCGATTTGGACGGTTTGGACGTTGCGGGCTATTGCGGTCACGACGTGGAACAGCATTTTGTTCTGGTTGAGTTTCAGAGGCTTGCTGTTCAACGTGTTGACGTCGAGTCGGGCGCTTGTTGTCACGCTGTTCTTGACGTGCTTCTTGGCGCTGTTCTTGACGTGCTTCTTGGCGCTGTTCATGACGCGGCTCTTGGCGCTGCTCATGACGAGGAACCTGAACAATTTCTTCATGCACTTGATTTTGTTGATTGTCGTGCTGAACCTGTTCACGTTGCTCTTTAGGCTTGTTACGCTTTTTATTGTGGCGTTGCGCTTTTTCTTCTCGATCAGAATACTTGTCCGCAACTTCACGCTGTTCCTGTTTTGCTGTTACAGGCGCACTTGGCGTTAAGTAAGCATTGTTTGCAGGTGCAACCGGTGCGCTTGCAGCAGGTGCAGATGTTGCAACCTGACCGAATTGGCCACGGCTCACAGCACCACCATTGACCATTTGTTCAATGGCAGCTGCAGCATTGTTTGCAGTACGTGCCTGATCAACGGTTTTAGCTTGCTTTTGCACAAACAGGTTTTCTAGCCATGCACATGGGCTTGCTGAAGCTTGAGCAGCAGGCGCAACTTGAGCTGGCTGTGCTTGCTGTACTTCTTGAGCCGCTTGTTGTGGACGACGTTGTGGCTTGTTGTTCTGGTTTTTAGCCTGTTGCTGAGCAGGTGCCTGCGCAGCAGCTTGAGCAGCCTGTTGCTCACCTTCCAAATGCCATTCAGAAGATTCATAACCTAGCTCTTTTTCGCTTGAACGTGTTGCTTCGGTACGTTCATAACTGGTAGGTGCAAAACCTTCAGCATTATAGGTGATTTCGTAATGCGGTGTTTCCAGGTGCGGATGCGGCAACACGGTTACACGGACATTTGAAGTTTGCTCTAAATACACCAGCGTATGACGCTTTTCATTCAACATGAATGCTGCAATTTCAACCGGAACTTCGACCTGAACTTCACCTTGACGTTCACGCAGTGCAATTTCTTCCACTTTACGCATGATTGAAAGGGATAAAGAGCGCAAGTCACGCACCATACCAGTACCATGACAGCGCGGGCATACATAACCTGTTGCTTCTTCTAGCGATGGGCGTAAGCGTTGACGGCTCATTTCCATCAAGCCAAAACGAGACAATTGACCGAACTGGATACGTGCGCGGTCGCTTTGGGTTGCTTCACGAAGTTTTGCTTCAACCATGCGCTGGTTGCGGTCTTTGGTCATGTCGATGAAATCGATCACCACCAAACCACCGATATCACGTAAACGCAGTTGACGTGCAATTTCTTCAGCCGCTTCCAGGTTGGTATTTAAAGCGGTGTCTTCAACATCATGACCGCGGGTCGATTTCGCCGAGTTAATGTCGATTGACACTAAAGCTTCGGTTTGGTCGATCACGATTGAACCGCCAGAAGGAAGTTTTACTTCACGTTCATAGGCTGTCTGAATTTGGCTTTCAATGGCAAAGTGAGCAAATAACGGCTCATTTAAAGTATAGGTTTTAAGTTTGTCTAACTGACGCGGCATTACGGCTTTCACGAAGTTATAGGCTTCGGTATAGGCTTGCTCAGAGTCAATTAAAATTTCTGCAACATCGTCACGTAAATAGTCACGAATGGCACGTGTCACCACGCCCGCTTCCTGATGCACCAGCATTGGTGACGGACCAGAACTTGCTGTGGTTTGGATTTGTGCCCAAAGATCCATCAGGTGTTGCAAGTCAAGTTGCAATTCTTCTTGTGAACGGCCAATACCGGCAGTACGAACAATCACGCTCATGCCACGCGGAATATTCAGTGACGACAACATTTCTTTCAATTCTTCACGAACTGAACCTGAAATTTGACGACTGATACCGCCACCTTTAGGGTTGTTTGGCATAAGCACCAAATAACGACCGGCAAGCGAGATAAAGGTAGAAAGGGCAGCACCTTTATTGCCACGTTCTTCTTTTTCCACCTGAACAAGAAGTTCTGTGCCTTCAGTGATCAATTCGCGGATATTCGAAGTTTGGCGAGGGTCTGCCTTGTAGTATGAGTTTGCGATTTCACGCATAGACAGGAAGCCTTGACGACCTGCACCATACTCAACAAATACAGCTTCTAGAGAAGGTTCAACGCGAGTCACGTGACCTTTATAGATATTGGATTTCTTTTGTTCACGGGTACGATTTTCTAAATCAAAATCGTAAAGACGCTGACCAGTGACAAGTGCAACGCGAATCTCTTCGGCATGTGTTGCATTAATCAACATACGTTTCATGGGTGTAACACCTAATAGTGATACACAACAAAACATCGCTATTCACGTAGCGAACATCACACATTACGGATCAATACCCAGATCTCAAATAAACGCTTGTGGTCTGAGCTTTTTTACCGGCCTTTTTTTGGGCTTCGGTTTTTGATTCACGCATTGATGATGGCAATACGGCTTCAATCCTTAAACGATTAAAGTCACCTGAACGCTTCACTGGCGGACAAACGGTGCATTAGATGTGAGTAACTTTCACTGTCACGTAGCTTGAAGATCATCCCTTCCATTAAGATAGAGCGTCTTGATACGGAATTATCATCGTATCTTTGCTTTATGTGCAGATCCAATGCATCAACGTTGTAGCCTGAATGCGACTTCAGGGTGCGACTAATCTGATGTGTATCAGTTTACGTTTAAAAACCAACTTTAAGTTGGCGACATATTTTTTAGGGCAGACTGATTTATGTACATAAGTACAATTAAACGCAACAGTTTGCTTTTTTGCCGATATAATAAGCCTTCGGCGTCGGCATATTCTTTAGGGACCTTTCCGTGTTTAATGTGAATAGTCAAATTTAATATTCAGCTTCAAAAATATTGAAGTGATTAAATTTTTTCACACTAACGGTGGTATCCGTGCGCTGACTATATCAAACCTTGCATCATCTGCCTATGGGTTAAGCTTATGTTTCTTGTGTAAAGCATAGCCTAAGTGATCAGTTTTTAATCAATTTTAGTATTTTTTTGGGTCATCGTAACTGTATGAATTCTACGCAAGAATGGCAAAGTGTCACTTGGTTTGAAGTTGACGAGCATCAATCAGGCCAGCGCATCGATAATTTTTTATTTTCTCGACTTAAAGGTGTGCCTAAAAGTCGTATTTATCGTTTGATGCGTGAAGGACAAGTTCGGGTCAATAAAAAGCGGATCAAAGCGGAAACCAAACTGGCCATTGGTGACCAGATTCGTGTTGCGCCGATTCGTTATGAGCCGAAAGATGAAACGCCAGTTCCAGTGTCGGACAAAGTGGCTCAAAGCCTGCTCAGCCGTGTGATTTATGAAGATGAAGGTCTCATGGTGGTGAATAAACCTTCAGGTATTGCCGTGCATGGGGGCAGTGGTGTGGCGTATGGTCTGATTGAAGGCTTACGCGCAGCAACCGGGAAGAAGTATCTGGAACTGATTCACCGTATTGACCGTGATACTTCCGGCCTGGTGATGATCAGTAAAAAACGCAGTACCTTAAAAACCCTGCAAGATTTGCTGCGTGAACATAAGATCAAAAAAACCTATGCAGCGATTGTGAAAGGCAATGTCGTAATCGATCGTCAACTGATTGATGCACCTTTACATCGTTATGAGCTTGCCAATGGCGAGCGCCGTGTATGTGTCTCTAAAGAAGGTAAAGAGTCTAAAACCCAGTGGAATGTGGCTGAACGCTTTATGCATGCAACGCTTGTATATGCATCACCGCTTTCAGGCCGTACTCATCAGATTCGTGTACATGGTTTAAGTATTGGTCATCCTTTAATTGGCGATGAAAAATATGGTCATGAAACTGCATACAAAGGTCCGAAAGCACGTCGTTTATGTCTGCATGCACTGCGCCTTGAAATTCCGGGTTATGAAACCATTGAAGCGCCATTGCCTGAAGACATGCAAAGTCTGGTGGCACAGTTAAGAGCGCAGAAGAAAGATAAAGAACCGGCTTTAACGGATCGTGACGAAGACTGAATGCTCTTCGCTCAAGTCGCGGGACTATTTGATGAATAGTCCCGTTATTCAAGAATATGGATGAATAACTTTGACTTCTCTCTTGCGCAGTAGCACTGCTCATCTCCTGAAAGGAGAGGAAATGTCACGATAGTGAATGAGAGGAATAAATTAAATTTGGTTAAACATATCTCACAATATTTAGTTCATTCCTTGAGCTTGAAAAATAATAGAAAATCCCTCGCTTTTTAGGAGAGGTTAATTTCAAGTTATTATTCACCATGAATCAAATACTGGAATTTATTTATGCAACAACCTGTGGAACTTATTATCTTTGATTGGGATGGTACTTTATTTGATTCAGTCGGGCAGATTGTAGAAAGCCTGCAATTTGCTGCCAAAGAATATCAACAACCTTTAACCGAAGAAGCTGCGAAAAGCATTATTGGCTTGGGATTGCCGGAAGTCGCGCAAGTGTTATTTCCAGATGTGCCGGAATTGCACGCTGATATTTTGCAATGCTATGCAACTCACTATGTTGAAAATTCGAAAAGTGATGCATGGTTTGAAGGTGTGGCTGAGATGCTGCACACATTAAAAGCTGAAGGCATCAAACTTGCAGTGGCAACCGGAAAAAGCCGTAAAGGTTTGGATCGGGTATTAACTCAAACCCAGAGTCATGAGCTTTTTGTCGTGACCCGTGCGGCAAGTGAAACCAAATCCAAACCTGATCCATTGATGCTTGCTGAAATTTTACACATTACCGGTGTCAATGCTGAAAATGCGATTATGGTCGGTGATACGTCCTATGACTTGGAAATGGCACAGAACATTGCCATGCCACGTATTGGGGTGAGTTATGGGGTGCATACACCTGAAACTCTGGCTCAATATAAGCCAATTGCCATTGCAGAGGATGTCGCAAGTCTGCACCAGCTATTATTAAATCAGGTGAATTTGAAACAGGCAGTTTAAGAGATCTCGAATGCTCAAAAGGGTGATTTCAAATCACCCTTTTTTATACGTATTCAATTCTAAATTGACTTATTTTATTCTAAATTTTTGCAGATCAGGTTCGTGGTTGCCCCAACCGGTCCAGTAATTGACTACAGTGACGGTTTTATTTTCAATACTCATGATTTTATAAAGATCATTACGCGGCGGTGAAATTTCATTGGGACGAATGACTTCAGTCATCATAAAAATCTCGGGTGTAATCCAGGTAATGCGCCATGCATCGGTATTGGAGTCGCCACGACTACAGTCCATTTCATTTTGCCAAGCAGCAGCGGTCGCTTGAGGATTAAATTTAAGTCCGGCACAACTTGCACCATTTAAAATGAGATACTTGTTTTTAAGTTGGTTTTGATAACTTTGTGCAAAGCTTGTACTACATAAGGTGCCCAGTAAAGCCATCAATACCAGTGTTTTAATTTTCATTGCTAATATCTTAAGTCCTTGTTTTTAATTATTTAAAAATATCATGTTGATTGAGCAATGAATATACCGTTTTTACTCAAAATGCAGCGATCGTCTCATCTTTTAGTCGTAGGCGTAATTGATTGTTAAAATGAATCAGCTGCATTGCAGAGCGGATTACTCGGATATCATGAAATATCTAGGCTAAGTGCTTTGTTTGATTCAAAAAAATAGAATATCATTTATAGGTAATAGCTATTGTAAAAAATAAAATAAGTATTGGCATAAAAACCGCATTTTTCAGATTCTAAAACTGTTTATACATATACACGTTTTCCCAAGATGGGCAGCACCCATTTGCTGATGGGTTTGATCATTTGCATAGAGTTTTTCTGATTGTTCATTCCATTTCCATCGATCACGGTATAAGTCCAATTTTTTGCAGTTTAAGGAAACATTGATGTCGAATTCTGCTGTTGTTGAATCAGTCGCCTTAGCGCTTAGAGAAGCTGAGTTGTCACAAACTGCGATTGCACCGATTCGCCCGCAACTGGGTGGTGAAAGTGCTGATGTAGATATTGCTTACGCAGTTCAAGAATTAAATACCCAACGTGCCCTAGGCGAAGGACGTCGTTTAGTTGGCCGCAAAATCGGTTTGACTTCAAAAGTTGTACAAGCTCAACTCGGTGTAGATCAGCCTGACTTCGGTATGTTGTTTGCAGACATGTCGTATGGTGATGGCGAAGCTATCCCGGCAGGTCTATTGATTCAGCCTAAAGTTGAAGCAGAAATCGCATTAATCATCAATAAAGATCTGACCCAAGAACATCATACCTATGCAGACATTATCAGTGCGACTGAATATGCCTTGCCAGCGGTAGAAGTGGTGGATAGCCGTATTGAAAACTGGAAAATTTCCTTGATTGATACCGTTGCCGATAACGCATCTTCAGCAGCTTTTGTTTTGGGTTCAAAACCTGTGAAGCTTGAAAACCTGGATTTGGTGAACTGCAAAATGACCATGACCCGTGGTGATGAAGTGGTCTCTCAAGGTGTAGGTAAAGCCTGCCTTGCAAACCCACTCAACGCTGCTGTTTGGTTGGCGGATGAAATGGTTCGCCGTGGTCGTCCACTTCTTGCGGGTGACATCGTATTGACCGGTGCATTGGGTCCTATGGTTGTTGCACATCCGGGTGATGAATTCAAAGTTAAAATTGAAGGCTTTGGTTCTGTTGTTGCTGCATTTGCTGCTGAATAAGTCTGTATTTTAAGAGAGTACGTTAATGAAAAAGATTAAATGTGCATTAATCGGTCCGGGTAATATCGGTACAGATTTGCTTTACAAACTTCAACGTAGTGAAGTTTTAGAACCTGTATGGATGGTGGGGATTGACCCAACATCTGAAGGTTTGGCGCGTGCAGCGAAAATGGGTTTAAAAACCACTGCTGAGGGCGTAGACGGTTTATTGCCTCACGTTTTAGCAGACAATATCCAAATTGCTTTTGATGCAACTTCTGCTTATGTACATGCTGAAAACAGCCGCAAGTTAAATGAGCTTGGCGTACAGATGATTGACTTGACGCCTGCAGCGATTGGTCCATTCTGCGTACCACCGGTAAACCTGGAAGCTTTGCTTGAACAAGGCGAATTGCCAAACGTAAACATGGTGACATGTGGCGGTCAGGCAACCATTCCTATGGTGGCAGCGATTTCACGTGTTCAACCTGTGAACTACGGTGAAATCATCGCAACGGTATCAACTAAATCGGTGGGTCCAGGTACACGTAAAAACATTGATGAATTTACACGTACCACTGCCGGTGCAATCGAGCAGGTGGGCGGCGCGAAACAAGGTAAAGCCATCATCATTATCAACCCTGCTGAGCCACCACTGATGATGCGTGACACTGTTCACTGTCTGGTTGAAGGTACGCCGGATCAGACTGCCATCACAGCATCTGTGCATGCCATGATCAAGGAAGTTCAAAAATACGTACCAGGTTACAAACTTGTCAATGGTCCAGTATTTGACGGCAACCGTGTTTCAATGTTCCTGGAAGTGGAAGGTTTGGGTGATTACTTGCCTAAATATGCCGGTAACCTGGACATTATGACTGCAGCTGCTGCACGTACTGCAGAAATGTTTGCAGAACGTCTCATCGCTAATCAAGCAGCGCAAGCTGAAGCAGAAGCTTAAGGAGCAGACCATGTCAAAAATTATTATTAATGATATGACGTTACGTGATGGTATGCACCCAATGCGCCATCAAACTACACCAGAGCAAATGGTTGCGATTGCCACTGCACTTGATGATGCCGGTGTGCCTTTAATCGAAGTGACACATGGTGACGGTTTAGGCGGTAACTCTGTGAACTACGGTTTTGCAGCTGCGACAGATGAAGAATATTTATCAGCGGTTATTCCAAAGCTTAAACAAGCCAAAGTATCTGCGCTTTTAATTCCGGGTATTGGTACGGTTGACCACTTGAAAATGGCGCACGATGTAGGTGTAGCAACCATTCGTGTGGCAACGCACTCTACTGAAGCTGACGTTTCTGAACAGCACATTACTGCTGCGCGCAAACTGGGTATGGACACTGTGGGCTTCTTGATGATGGCGCACATGGCGGCTCCAGAAAAACTTCTTGAAGAAGCGCAAAAAATGGTGTCATACGGTGCAAACTGTATCTATGTGACTGACTCTGCAGGTTATATGTTGCCAAATGATGTAACTGACCGCGTGGGTATTTTACGTGCCAACCTAGGTTCAGACATCGAAATCGGTTTCCACGGTCACCATAACTTGGGTATGGGCGTTGCCAACTCTGTTTCAGCGGTTCAAGCCGGTGCAACGCGTGTCGATTTGGCTTCTGCCGGTTTAGGCGCAGGCGCAGGTAATACCCCACTTGAATTGTTTGTTGCGGTGGCTAACCGTATGCAAATGGAAACAGGTGTGGACTTGTTCAAAGTTCAGGATATTGCTGAAGAACTGATTGTTCCAATGATGCAGCAACCGATTCGTGCCGACCGTGATGCAGCAACTTTAGGTTATGCCGGTGTTTATTCATCATTCCTGTTGTTTGCTAAACGTGCTGAAGCGAAATATGGTGTGTCTGCGCGTGAAATTCTGATGGAATTGGGTCGCCGTGGCACCGTTGGTGGTCAGGAAGATATGATTGAAGACTTGGCTTTAACCATGTCTAAAGCCAAAGAAGCGCAAGCTTAATTTTAAAGTCTTCTTTTCAATTAAGATTTTAAAAAGGCACTCTATTTAGGGTGCTTTTTTTATAGCTAAACAGTTGTATTAATAGATAAAAAAGATCATGTGATATTTAAAATATATCAAAATAATCAATTATTTAAGAGGCTTTAAAAGCTGCTTAAACCTAAAAACGATTAATAAAAAAAATTTAAATCCAAAAAAGTGAAATTTTCTTAAAAATAGGCACTGCAACAAGGGTTTAAAAATAATGCCATAAAATAAAGCGCAAATATCTTATTGTTTAAAGTTCTTAACAAGAGTTGATGGCAAATCTTAAAAAATAAAAAAGCCGGATGAATGCCCTGAATCTTAATACTCTGGTCTGATTTTTTTTGGCTGTATTGTTGAGCATGATGGCGTCATAGCTTAATTTGATCAATGGGAATAAGCCATGCGTCGTCAAACTTTATGGAAAGCCATCTGTGCTGCGACTCTAGCATTAGGTACAACTGCAACGAATGCAGAATTTATTGACGACAGTAATGTCCAATTAAAATTTAAAAACTTTTATTTAGACCGTCAGATTGCAGCAACACCAGATAAAAACTGGGGTTCATGGTCTCAAGGCATTACCCTGGATGCAAAATCGGGTTATCAGGAGATCGGCGCTGGCATTCAGGTGGGTGCAGACCTTTTGGTACAGCACGCATTTAAATTGAATGGCCGTGATAAAAATGCCGACTTCGTTTTGCCGCATGATGGTAAAGAGTCAAAAGACAACTTCGGTAAAGTGGGCGCGACTTTAAAAGCTAAAGTTTCACAAACTGAATTAAAAGTGGGTGAGTTATTACCGGTATCTCCAGTATTGGTCTTCGATCCATCGCGTCAGTTGCTGACTACATTTAGCGGTGCGTGGTTAGAGTCTAAAGACATTAAAGATACCAAATTGACTTTGGCATATATTGATAAGATCAATAACCGCTATGACAACCAGTTCCGTGACTTAACCTTGTTTGCACCTGCTAAGGGCAAAAAGTATTACGATAATGGTGAAGCTTCTGATGGAATGTGGATTGCCGGAGTAGATCATCAATTCAATAAAGAGATTGGTGCAAGTTACTGGTATGCAAATGTTCAAGATATTTACCAGCAACACTATGTGGGTTTAAATCACAGCACAACATTAGGTGAAAAAACCAAACTCACCAGCCATGCACGTTACTTTGATAACTCAGAATCAGGCAACAAATTATATGGCGACATTGATAACCAAGCTTTATCACTAGGCACTAAACTTAACCATGGTGCGCATACAGTAGGCTTGGGCTATCAACAAATGTTTGGTGACAGTGCTTTCCCAACATTGGGCGGCTGGGTACCACAGCCTTACCTTGTAAACTGGGGTGTGGCAACCTTCACTGCTGTTGATGAGAAATCAGTAGGCTTAACTTATGGTTATGACTTCTCTGAACTGGGTGCAAAAGGTTTAAATGCGACTGCAGTCTACATGATGGGCTTTGATGCTGAAGCAAATGGCAAGAAAAACCAGGATTCGGATGAGCTAAATCTAATCGTGAACTACACCGTTCCTGAAGGTAAGTTGAAAGGTTTAGGCTTCCAGGCGATGTATATCGATGCTGACTTCGATTATAAATCTGACCTTAAAGAGTATCGTGTAGCAACCACCTATACTTATAAGTTCTAAATCATTGAATCAAAAAAGAGCGGCTGTTGATCAGTCGCTCTTTTTTTTGAGCTCACAATATTTTGGCTTGAAATACCTTAAGCAAATTATGGGTATGATTTTATTTTAATTGTATAAAAACAAAGACATAAATAATCGTTTTTTTATAGGGTTTGATCGTAAATTTGTATCAGTTTACAGGTCTTGAACGGTTAATATAAAGCTGTAAAAAGTCATTTTAATGAGTCAACTTGACGTCGAATTCTTGTAATAGAGGGACACGCAAGCTAAAGACTGTAAGAGGAATCAATATGAGCACTGTTCAAATCCCTGACTATCAAACAGATCCATTCTTTGGCTTAGAAGACAAATGGATTGAAACCGCTGAAGGCGAGTTGACGCATTACCACGAAATTGGTGAAGGTACACCTATTCTATTTTTACACGGTTCAGGTACAGGCGTATCGGCTGCTGCAAACTGGTGGTTAAACTTGCCACAAATTGGTGAGCAAGCGCGTTGTATCGCAATTGACACCATTGGTTATGGTCAAAGTGTGGTTGCACCAAACACTGCTTACGGTATCCGCGCTTGGGTTGATCACGCAATCCGTACTTTAGATGCTTTAGGTATCGAAAAAACTTGGGTCGTAGGTAACTCTTTGGGTGGCTGGTTAGCATTCCAGATGGTACTTGATTACCCTGAACGTGTTTTGGGTATCGTGTCTATGGGTACTGGCGGTGCGAAACAGACTGCTGCACTTAAAGCGCATGCTAATCCAGTGCTTACCGAAGAAGGCATCAAGAAAACCCTGTCTATGTTTGTTGTGAACAAAGACTTGATCACCGATGAACTGGTTAAAGTACGTTTTGATTCTGCAGCAAATGACTATGCATCAAACCGTTTGATGGATGTAGTTGGTGCACGTGACCGTGACCGTTTCGAATTCCCGCTTGATTTCGAAAAAATGAAAGAAATCAAAGTTCCTGTACTTTTGATTCATGGCGTACAAGACGTGGTCATTCCTGTGTCTCGTTCATGGGATATCTTGAACATTGTTCCACATGCTGATGCACACATCTTCAGCCAATGTGGTCACTGGTCTCAAGTTGAAAAATCTGAAGAATTCAACACTGTAATTAAAAATTATTTAACAGCTCGTGGTGTTTAATCCAGCTGCCTAAATAAAATGAAAAAGGATGACCACAGTCATCCTTTTTTTATGCCTTTAATTAAGGATTAAAGACTTACAATCAAGGACTATATAGTTAAGGACTAATAAAGTTAGCCGCAACATTAATACTGATGGCTAAAATAGTGGTATTAAATCCATACGCTAATAGCAGGTGTAAAGTAAGTAATACCCGCATAGGGCGGGAGGTGGTAGATACATCTGCAGTTTGCGCCGAGGTTCCGACCACGTAACTAAAATAGATAAAATCCGGATAGGTCGGGTGTGAGGTCTTGGGGAAATCCAGGCCGCCATCGTTGTCTTTTTCCAATGCCAGATAAAAGTCATGGGCATAGTGAATGGCAAAGATGGTATGCATAAAAAACCAGGCAGCAATCAGGGTCAGGATGGACAAGCTTAACTGACCGATTGGAATGGCAGAATTTTTGGGCAAATGATTAATTTCAATCACGATGGCAATGAAGCAGATGACTAAGGTCAGGATCACTAAAAATAGAATTAGCCATTTGCTGGCATCCTGTTGTTGCGCGCGCTGCAAAATATGGTCGTGCTCTGTATGCCACAATTTTCTTAGGGTTAACAATAAATAGCCATAGATCGCAATATTCCAGCTGATTAAAAGACAGGTAGACCAGCTCCATGGGGTGAGCAAATGAAAAAAATAATAGAAAACAGCGATTGCCGGGAAGATAAAAAAGAAATAGGGGTGATATCGGACACCGGTTTTTATCCGATGCAGCGGCTGAATTTGCATAATCTTGCCTATAGTCATTATTTGGTTATTATTTTTTACAAATATTTTAAAAAGATTGTGCGGGACTTATTAGACTTAAGTTGTAATTTTTTGATTATGAGATATTTTTATAAATGATAAAAATATAAGTTATACGTTATTTCCCATCATGAGCGGCTTTAAAATGGTGATTTTTTATAAGACTTCAGTCTAATGTGATAGAAAAATAATCAAAATAGGCCAAAAAAACACACTACTATTTACCAAGGAAATAATGGTGTGTTGAATTGGAAAGGTAAAGTTGTAAAAAATTGATCAATCGCGATTAATATTCAGATAAAACACACGGGTCAGTAATTCAATAAATTTCTGTACCGCCACAGAACTGCTGTTTTTATGGTAACTGACATACAGGTCAAGATAGGGCAGTTCTACGTCTAAAGGACGAATCACGGTATTGTTCATGGTCAAGGGTGCCACATAGCCCGGTAGAATCGTACAACCTAAGCCCATACCAATCGAGTTGATATTAAACAGAATATTGTCGGCTTTTTGCACAATGTTAAATTCAATCCCATTGGCTTTGGCAAAATCCAGAATCGCATTGTGTAGCGTCAAAGACTGTTCAGCCGCAGGAATAATAAAGTCGATGCCATTTAATGCCTTCACCGGAATGCGTTCATACTTCGCCAAAGGATGGTTTTCCGGCAAAATAAAGATAAGTGGTTCACGCAAAACAAATAAGCTTTCTATTTCATCACTGTTTGAATTGTGGCGGGTAAAAGTGACATCCAGTTCACCTTTCTTTAACAGTTTCATTTGCTCGCTGTTGTTTAAGCTGAGCAATTCAATCTTTAAATCAGGGTTTTGCACACGTAAGTTCGGCAGTACATAAGGAAAAATTTTCATTTCCGCCACAGGTACAAAGCCAATACGCAGCATTTGCTGTTTGGCTTGCGAGACCTGACGCGCCATGGCAATGGCTTTGTCTGCCTGTGCCAAGGTCAAACGGGCCTGTTCTAGAAATACTGCACCTTCTTCCGTGAGTTCAACTTTTCGCTTGGTACGATAGAGCAGCTGTACGCCTACATCTTCTTCAAGGTCTTTGATTTGCTGACTTAAAGAGGGTTGGGCGGTATAGAGCTTTAACGCAGCTTTACTAAAGTTCAGTTCTTCTGCAACGGTGATAAAATATCGAAGATGTCGTAATTCCATATAACCAGTCCCATGAGTAATCCAAAAAATGTCTTACTATAATTTGATGAGAGTATAATCTATAAACAACTATTCCGTGAAGATGATTCTGCCATTTAGAAAATAAATGGTCTTGCATTTTTCATGAACATTTTAATATAAAAAAAATGGCTGCTAATAATCTCTAAAATATCTTAATTGAAACAAAAAAAATATTTCACTAAAAGCCGCTATAAAACCATCATCCACTAAAAGTTGAGTCTATTTACTTTGTGACAGAGTACGTCACAGGAGAGCTTCTCATGAGTGGAAAAATTGATGTGCGCGAAATCGACGCTTTGGTCGATGCACAAAATGGTCGTATCTCGCCATATATCTACACAGATCCAGATTTATATGAACTAGAGCTTGAACGCGTTTTTGGTCGTACTTGGTTATTCCTTTGTCATGAAAGCCAAATTCCTAAAGCGGGCGACTTCTTCAATACCTATATGGGTGAAGACCCAATTATTGTAGCCCGTCAAAAAGATGGCTCAATCAAAGCATTTTTAAACCAGTGCCGTCACCGCTCTATGCGTGTGAGCTTCGCAGACTGTGGTAATACGCGTGCATTCACTTGCCCATACCACGGCTGGTCTTACGGTATTGACGGTTCACTCAAAGACATTCCGTTAGAAGAGCGTGCATTCCCGCAAGGCGCATGCAAAGAAAAATGGGGTCTGGTTGAAGTTAACCGTGTTGAATCTTACAAAGGCTTAATCTTTGCTTGTTGGGATGAAACCACACCAGATTTAATCGAATACATGGGTGATATCGCCTGGTATCTTGATGGCGTATTAGACCGTCGTCCGGGTGGTACTGAAATCATCGGTGGTGTGCACAAGTGGGAAATCGATTGTAACTGGAAATTTGCAGCTGAACAGTTTGCATCTGACCAGTATCACGCATTGTTCTCTCACGCATCTGCGATCCAGGTTTTGGGTGCAAAACCAGATGACGAAGGCTCTAAAAAATTAGGTGCTGCTCAAACTGCCCGTCCAGTTTGGGAAACCGCTAAAGACGCGATCCAGTACGGTTCACGTGGTCATGGTTCAGGCTTCTTCTTTACTGAAAAACCGGACGCGAACGTTTGGGTAGATGGTGAAGTTGCCAACTACTTCCGTGAAACTTTCGAGGAAGTAAAAGAACGTTTGGGTGAAACGCGCGCATTACGTCTTGCGGGTCATAACAACATGTTCCCAACCATGTCTTGGTTAAACGGTACTGCAACACTTCGCGTATGGCACCCACGCGGTCCAAACAAAACTGAAGTGTGGGCATTCTGTATTGCCGATGCTGAAGCGTCTCAAGAAGTGAAAGAAGCATTTGAACGTTCTGCAACCCGTGCCTTTGGTCCTGCTGGTTTCCTAGAGCAAGATGACTCTGAGAACTGGATTGAGATTCAAAAAGTATTACGTGGTTATAAAGCGCGTAACAACAAACTGATTATGGAAATGGGCTTGGGTAACGAGAAAAAACGTGAAGATGGTATCCCAGGGATTACCAACTACATTTTCTCTGAAACTGCAGCACGTGGTTTATACCGCCGTTGGGCAGACCTGTTGATCCATGAAAAATGGGAAGACGTAGAGAAAGCAGCTGACGAATACGAGAAGGAGCTAATGAAATGAGTCAGATCAGTTTAGAACTTCATCATCAAATTAGTCAGTTTCTCTATCGTGAAGGCAAAGCACTAGACGACTGGAAATTCCGCGATTGGCTGGACATGCTGGCAGAAGATATTTCTTACACGCTACGTACCACGCCAAATGCACAAACCCGTGACCGTCGCCGTTCAGTTGAACCACCGACGACTTGGGTGTTTAACGATACCAAAGACTTGCTCGAACGTCGTGTTGCGCGTCTTGAAACCGGTATGGCATGGGCTGAAGAGCCTCCATCGCGTACTACTCACATGGTGAGCAACGTGATTGTAGAGCCGACTGAAGTTGAAGGCGAATACGACGTGTACGTAACGTATTTGCTATACCGTACGCAAAAAGAGAAAGACGTAACGATTTACTGTGGTAAGCGTCACGACAAGATCCGTAAAGTTGAAACTGATTTGGGCTTCCAGATCTTCAACCGTAAAATTACGTTAGATCAAGTGACCTATAACTCACATAACCTGAGTGTATTTTTCTAATGAATAAGATTTTTGTTTGCCAAGTTGACGAATTGGACGAAGGCGAAGCGCTAAAAGTAGATTGCGGCGTAAATGGTATCGATGCGCTTGCAGTGTTCAACAATGGCGGAGAATTCTTCGCCATGAATGACCGTTGTTCACATGGTAATGCTTCTATGTCTGAAGGTTATCTTGAAGATGATGGTACGGTTGAATGCCCACTGCATTCAGCACGTTTCTGCTTGAAAACAGGTGAAGCTTTATGTCTACCTGCAACTGATCCAATCAAAACTTTCCCTGTGATTGTTGAAGATGGTCAATTGTTCGTAGAGATGGCAGGAGAGTAATCATGGGTTGGCTACAAGGCGAAGTTGCACTGATTACTGGTGGTGGTTCAGGTCTGGGTTGGGCTTTGGTTGAGCGTTTCTTGGAAGAGGGTGCACAAGTTGCGGTTCTTCAACGTTCAAAAGCAAAAGTGGATGCCTTGAACGAACACTTCGGTGGTAAAGTTCTTGCGATTGAAGGTGATGTAGCCAGCTATGCAGACAATGTCCGTGCTGTTCAAGCGACCGTTGAGCGTTTTGGTAAGCTTGACTGTTTCGTGGGTAATGCCGGCATCTGGGATCACTACGCTGATATCGTAAATACCTCTGGCGAGCAGCTGGAAAAAGCCTTTGATGAAATCATGGGCATTAACACTAAGTCGTTAATTCTGGGTGCCAAAGCTGCGCTGGACGAGTTAGTGAAATCTGAAGGTTCAATCATCTTCACCTTGTCTAACTCTGCGTTGTATTCAGCAGGTGGTGGTCCAGTTTACACCGCATCTAAACATGCCGGTGTGGGCATCATGAAAGAGCTTGCTTACGAGCTTGCACCGAAAGTGCGAGTCAATGCAGTTGCGCCATCAGGCATGAACGTGAATATCAAAGGTGCTGCGTCACTGGGTCAGGAAAATCTTGGCCTGCTTGATGCACGTGATCCTGAGAAAATTGCCCGTGGCATGCCGTTGAATTTCTTACCAGAACCTGAAGATATGACTGGTTCTTATGTATTGCTGGCGTCTCGTGCCAATAACCGTCCGCTGACTGGTGTTTTAATTAACGCTGAATGTGGTTTGGGTATTCGCGGTTTACGTCAGCCGCGCGCAGGCTTCTTTGAAGACTAGGTCTTTAAAAGATTAAAGCGTTTAAATACAAAGAATTATACTCGGCAGCCTTTTGGCTGCCTTCCGTTTAGGAGTCAAACATGGCCGTTAAACTTATTTGTGCTTCACACAGCCCATTAATGGAATTTGCTTCGCCACAACGTGCAGAACAGGAAACCAATGTTCGTGCCGCGTTTGAAAAAATGGCAGCTGAAGTCAAAGCATTTGATCCAACTTTAATTATTACTTTTGGACCCGACCATTTTAACGGTTTCTTTTACGACTTAATGCCAAGTTTCTGCGTGGGTATTCGTGCCACAGCTGCAGGGGACTGGAATTATGGTGCAGAGAACAACAAGATTAACGTTCCTGAAGATACTGCGCTTGCCCTGGTGCGCCGCGTATTGGATGAAGGTGTAGATGTTGCCTACTCATACCGCATGCAGGCCGACCATGGTGTGACTCAACCTTTGCATTTCCTGTGCAGTGGTCAACTCGATCGTTATCCAACGATTCCGGTCTTTATTAATGGTGCCGCAGCGCCTATGCCAACCACGAAACGCACGGTGGCTTTAGGTCGTGCGATTGGTCAGTTCATCAAATCTTTAAATATTGAAAATGAACGTGTTCTTATTCTAGGCACCGGTGGTCTTTCGCATGATCCACCGACACCGCAAATGGGTTCTGTTCCACCTGAAGTGGAAGAATTTCTGATTTGTGGTCGTAATCCTAGTCCTGAAGCACGTACAGTACGTCAGGAAAAAATTATTGCAGTCGGTCAAAAGCTGGCAGCAGGGGATACCTCTGTAGCCGTGCCTTTAAATGCTGAATGGGATATTGCATTGCTTGAAACCTTCAAGAATGCCGATTTCGCAGCAATTGAAGCCATGACTGAAGCAGACATTCGCCGTGAGGGTGGCCGTGGTGGTCAGGAAGTTCGTTCATGGATTGCGGCATTTGCAGCACTCTCTGAATTGGGCGAATACGAAATGACCACGCAGGTCTATGAAGCAATCAGTGAATGGATTGCGGGCTTCGGCATTGTATCTGCAGAATTAAAAGGGTAAAGCACATGAGTAACATCGAAACCATCGTTATTGTAGGTGCAGGTCAAGCCGGTGCCAGCGCTATTTTAGAACTTCGTGGCAACAAGTACGAAGGCAAAATCATTCTTGTAGGCGATGAAACCCATCTTCCTTATGAACGTCCACCGTTATCTAAAGATGTGATTCTTAAACCTGAAGACACCAAAATTGAAATTCTGTCAGAACAAAAACTGGCTGATTTGAATGTTGACGTGATTCGTGGCAATGGCGTGGTGAAAATCAATGCTGAAGATCACAACGTGGTTCTGAAAAATGGTGATGTGGTTGCATACGACAAGTTGCTTCTTGCAACCGGTGGTGCAGCACGTCGTTTGCCAAACTTCGATGCTTTGGGCAAACACGTTTACACCTTGCGTAACCTTGAAGATTCTCAAGCGCTGGTTCCTGTGCTTCAAGCCGGTCGCCGTTTAATTTTGATTGGCGGTGGTGTGATCGGTCTTGAGCTTGCGTCATCTGCACGTTTCAAAGAGTGCGACGTGACTGTAATTGAAATGGGTCCAATGGTGATGGGTCGTTGTTCACCACGCATCCTTAGCGAATTCTTGCTTCAACAGCACCGCGCTAAAGGTGTGGATGTTCGTCTTTCAACCTCTATCGCGGCTTGCCGACTTGATGGTGAAGAAGTTGTAGTGACTCTTGCAGGTGGCGAAGAACTTCGTGCTGATGCGGTGGTTTACGGTATTGGGATCGTGCCCAATGCTCAGCTTGCAGTCGATGCGGGTCTGGATGTTGACGTTGCGGTTAAAGTCAACGAGAACTGCCAGACCTCAAATGCTGACATTTATGCAGCAGGCGATGTAGCCACTCAAATTCGTGACTGTGGTAATCACCGCCGTGTCGAAACTTGGGAAAATGCCAACCTGCAAGCCGGTATTTTTGCACGTCATGTGATGGGTGTTGAACATCCGAAAGCCAATCCAGCCTGGTTCTGGACAGATCAACTGGATATCAACTTCCAGTTCGTCGGTGATATGGCAGCGGCGCAATGGCTGGTTCGCGGTGAAATGGATGTAGCCAAAGGCGCAGACAATTCATTCGTGATGTATGGTGTGACTGATGGTCAAATCGTTGCCGGGATTACGGTGAATGCTGCGAAAGAAATGCGTCATTTGAAAAAAATGATCAGCAAAAATACCGCTTTTGAAGCTGAAAAGCATTTAGATTTGGCACAAGACTTACGCAAAATTGCTTAAATCTTGCTGAGCTATTTATGGACAGACCTGTGCTTTGCATAGGTCTGTTTTTTTACGTCTTTTGCTTCGTTGTCATGACCACAATTGGCTTTGTGATTTAGAAATGTGTTTGTGTAGGTATGTTTTACTTTTAAAAGATTAAAAGTAACAAAAATCTTCTGATCGTTTGAAGGTACGTCCATATACCCCAAACGATCGGGCGGCATCCATGCCGCCAGTCACGATAGTATCTACAGAGCTGAATAACAGGTTTCAAGTTTACTATTTAGAACAATCAGATTTGAGAATGATATGAAATCTTCACTGCCTGTCACGGCAAGTATCTACGCTTTACTGGTCTTGATTTGGGCGACGACGCCACTGGCGATTGTCTGGAGCGTGCAGGAAGTCCACCCGATGTGGGTGCTGATCATCCGTTACTTCGGGGCATCCATCATTGCGCTGTTTTTACTCAAGCTGATGCGTGACCCTTTGCCATTCGATAATACCTCGATGAAAAGCTATCTGGCAGGGAGCTTAAATCTAATTGGCGCACAGCTATTTATCTATCTTGCAGCCAATTATCTGACCTCGGGTTTAATGGCACTGATTTTCGGTTTTTCACCGCTGATTGCCGGTCTGATTGGACATGTGATTTTAAAAACTCACAAATTGATCTGGCTACAATGGCTGGGTATGGCGATTGCCGTTGCCGGTTTAAGCTTTGTTTTTGCCGATTCAGCAGACAGCAAGATCAATCCGATTGGTGTGGTCTTAATGCTGATCAGTATGGTGTCCTATATCAGCTCGATCTTTTGGGTAAAGCAGATTAATGCGCCCTTAAGTCCAATGTCACAAGCCACCGGCTCTTTGATCATTTCAGCTCTAGGCTCCTTGTGTTTATTGCCCTTTATCTGGCAGCACATGCCGACTCAAATGCCGGGGATGCAAACCCTGATTGGTTTTGTGTTTACCATGATCATGTCATCCATTGTGGCGATGCTGTGTTACTTCTGGCTGATTCGTCGTCTGGCAGCCTCTACCGTGTCGCTGAGCAACGTGATGACGCCCATCATTGCGCTGGTACTGGGTGCAACCTTAAATCATGAGCATATCAGCGCGAATGCTTTCCTTGGCATTGCAGTAGTGATGTTCGGGATTGTGATGTATTTCTGGAAAGAATGGCGCGAGCAGTATTTTTCCAAACTTTAAATCGGGGATTGAACATGAAAGGAAGCTTGCGTTTCCTTCTTTGATTCTTAAATTCGAGATGAAAAATCGGGTAGGGATTCTATTCGCGATCGGCTTTGCAACGCTTATGCATTTCAAAGCTTGAATGGCGCAATCTGATGTCATGGTTCATGGCCGGGATATGCCGATGCGCCTTGCCTAACGATTCGCCGTTTAAAGCAGGCAACAACAAAATGTAAAGAATTTATCAGCGTAGTTTGGTTAATATGAAAATTGGATATAGAGAAAAATCAAATAGATCTATTTGATAACAATAAATTTAGGACAAATTTGAATGTCTGATTCGAATAAAGTTGTGGTCTATGCTGCGCTGGCAGGCAATTTGGCGATTGCCCTGGTCAAGTTCATTGCTGCATATACTACCAATAGTTCGGCCATGCTCAGTGAAGCCATTCACTCGGTGGTTGATACGCTGAATGAAATTTTATTGCTCTATGGCATGAAAAAATCACAACAGCCGGGGGATGTAAAACATCCCTTTGGTTATGGGCGTGAACTGTATTTCTGGGCGTTTATTGTTGCACTAATGGTGTTTGCACTGGGTGCAATCGTGTCTATTTATCAGGGCATTCAACATGTGCGCAACCCTGAAGAAATGCTCAATCCAACCATCAATTATGTGGTGTTAATTGTCGCGATTCTTTGTGAAGGGGCTTCCTGGCTGGTTGCTTTAAAAGCTTTCCGTAAAGTGAAAGGCAAGGAAGGATATTTCGAGGCTTTTCGACGCAGTAAAGATCCGACCACATTTACCGTATTGTTTGAAGATACCGCAGCTTTATGTGGCCTGTTCATTGCCTTGATCGGGATTTATTTAGCCCACAAGTTAAATATGCCAGAGTTGGATGGTGTCGCTTCCATCCTGATTGGGATTGTATTGGCGGTCTCGGCTATTTTACTGGGACGGGAAACCAAGGGCTTGTTACTGGGCGAAACGGCGGCTCCCGAGTTACGTAATAATATCTTGCTGATTGCCCAGGAAGATGTCGCTGTACTCTCTGCCAATGGCGTGCTGACCGAGCAGATGGGTGCCCATCAGGTAATTGCATCGCTCAGTCTGGAATTTGAAGACAATTTAAGTTCAGATGACATCGAAGCCTGCGTCAACAGAATTGAAGCGAAAATTAAACAGATTCATCCTGAAATTGTGGCATTGTTTATTAAACCGCAAACTAAAAAAGTGTGGTTGGAACGTATGAAAGGACGTTTGGAATAAAAAACGTGATATATATGGCGCAATATTCAAAATATCGGATTTTGAGTATTTACGTCACACTAAGAAATTGAATGTACATGAAGCAAAAGCCCGAGCAATTACACTTTCGACTCCCGACTAAAGAATGCTGGTCACATACCTGGCGTCAGCCTTCATTTCAATTTATGCATTCGAATCATCATGATGGTGATCGATTCTTTAATGCATTACCACGTCCTTCGGGGCGTGGCCGTGCAGACCTGATCAAATGGCTGCTCACCCGTAAGTCATCGACCTGGAATGTGGATATTGATAAAGAATATGCCGAATTCCATGCCACTAAACGGGCGATTCCGCAAGACCGTCCCGAGGCCAGCCTCGATGACTGGCAAGTGTGGTTTGTTGGACATGCCACGGTGTTGTTACAGATTGGTCCATATAACCTGCTCACCGATCCGGTGTGGTGCGAATATGTCAGTCCCAAGCAGGGCAAGGGTCCGAAACGGGTTATCCCTGCCGGGATTGCTTTAGAAGAGCTGCCGACCATCCATGCGGTGCTGCTCAGTCATAACCATTATGACCATATGGATCTGGCTACCTTAAACTGGTTGCATGACAAATTTGCCATGCCGATTTATACCGGACTGGGCAATTCATGGTATTTGCCAAAAAGTTTCCATGTGCTGGAAATGGACTGGTGGCAGTCCTCCTTATTGCATGATTTAAAAATCATTTATACTCCGGCACAACATTTTTCCGGTCGAGGCTTGCGCGATAATAATCGGGCACTTTGGGGTGGTTTTTCAGTGCTTGCTGGAGCAGATCACTGCTTCTTTGCTGGAGATACCGGCTATGCACCGCATTTTAAAGAAATTCAAAGCCGTCTGGGGCGTCCTCGGGTGTCGCTATTACCGATCGGGGCTTATGAACCGCGCGAGTTGATGAGTTATATGCATATGAATCCGCAAGAGGCTTTTCAGGCGCATCAGGATTTACATTCAAAATGTTCGCTTGCGATTCATTATCGGACCTTTCAATTGACCGATGAAAGTCGCGAGCAACCTGAAATCGATTTAAAAGTGGCAATGAAAAACACCTCCAAATTGATGACGCCGTTTTATTGTGTGCGGGAAGGGCGGCGTTTGGTGGTTTGATTTTTTTTAAGCTTGCTGTCGGCTAAGCTTGAAAAGTTGAATGGCAAGCATTGAAATGACGATCATGGCAGTATTCATCACCACTGGGTTAAATGCAGTGCTGAGCTGCATCGGATCTGTGAGCATAATCAGCAGTAATAATCCACTCAAGCCGACAATGTTCAGCTGATGGACGAAGACTGCTCTTTGCCAAATCAGGAAAGTACAGCCAAACATGATTTCAATCAGGCCAGATATCGCAACACACATTTTTGCCAGAGGCAGCTCAAGGCCCATGTTCTGCCAAATGGCGATTTCTGCAGTCGACTGAAACAGTATTTTAGGGATTAATCCCTGATAAATCCAAAGACCAGCCAGCGTGATTTGAATCAGTCGAAGGGGCTGATCTAACTGAAGCTTATGATTCACGAATGGCATGCTCCAGAAAATGACTTTTATTTTCAGCTGATGGAAGCAAGCAGTTATTGGTGGTTCCAAAAAGTCGATAGCGATTCAATGCCACACGTCTGTAAAGAAAATCCCGGATAAAACGCGGTATCAGATAGCCTGAATTCATCAGGGAAAATGGCAGTCCAAGATGCTGCATAACTTTGAGCAGGGCAGTGGATTCAGTATAAAGTTGCCCATCTTTAATCACCAGCATGGTGGTGTAATGCTCGGTCGACATATTATAATATTTTAGGATTGCCTCACCTAAAGGCGATTGTGCGGAAACCAGTTTAAATTTTGCATGTTGATCGTATTTGATTAAAAACTTGGCCCAGCCATTACAAATCACGCAAATGGCATCAAACAAAATAATGTCATATTGCTGAATGATGTCTTCAATTTTATGCTCCATTTTTAATACTTCTTTTTTGAGTTCTGTTTAATATATCTTTTTAAATGAATAAAAAAACCACCCGAAGGCGGTTTCTTTATGAGCTTAAATTAAAGGATTAAAGCCAGCCCGGATTGTTTTGGCCTGGATCAGTTGCACGCGCAGATTGAGCATCAGCTACAGTCATGCCCAAAGCTTTTGCTACGCCTTCGCCATAGGCAGGGTCACAGGCATAACAGTTGCGGATATGACGGTATTTGATGAAATCTAGCGCATCGCCCATCGCGCCTGCAGTGTTGTTAAACAATGCCTGCTGTTGTTCAGGGGTCATTAAATTAAACAGGGCACGTGGCTGGCTGAAATAATCCGCATCATCTGCGCGGAAGTCCCAATGTGCTGCATCGCCGGAAATTTTCAAAGGCGGTTCTTTGTATTCCGCCTGTTCTTGCCATTGGCTAAAGCTGTTTGGTTCGTAGTGTGGCAAACCGCCATAGTTAGCATCGACACGGCCTTGACCATCACGATGGTTGGAATGAACCGGGCAACGTGCTGCATTGACTGGAATTTGTTGATAATTCACACCCAAACGGTAACGCTGCGCATCGGCATAGTTAAACAAGCGTGCCTGCAACATACGGTCTGGAGAAGCACTGATTCCCGGAACCAGGTTACTTGGCGCAAATGCCGACTGTTCAACATCCAGGAAGAAGTTTTCCGGATTGCGGTTTAATTCAAACTCACCGACATCAATCAGCGGATAGTCCCCATGTGGCCAGACTTTGGTTAAATCAAACGGATGATACGGCACTTTTTCAGCATCGGTTTCCGGCATGATTTGAACTTGCAGTTTCCATTTCGGGAAATCGCCCTTTTCAATGGCATCAAACAAATCACGCTGATTGCTTTCACGGTCTGCTGCAACGACGGCTGCCGCTTCTGCATCGGTCAGGTTTTGAATGCCTTGTTGGGTACGGAAATGGAATTTGACCCAGAAACGCTCGTTATTGGCATTGATGAAACTGTAAGTATGGCTACCAAATCCATGCATGTGACGGTAAGACTTTGGAATACCGCGGTCTGACATCACAATCGTCACTTGATGCAAGGCTTCTGGAAGCAAGGTCCAGAAATCCCAGTTATTGGTGGCGCTGCGTAAATTGGTTTTCGGGTCGCGTTTTACCGCCTTGTTCAAGTCGGGAAATTTACGCGGATCACGCAAGAAGAACACCGGGGTATTGTTACCGACCAAGTCCCAGTTGCCTTCTTCAGTATAGAATTTTAAAGCAAAACCACGGATATCACGTTCAGCATCGGCTGCACCACGTTCACCTGCAACAGTGGTGAAACGGGCAAACATTTCGGTTTTTTTACCAATTTCAGAGAAAATTTTCGCGCGGGTATATGGGGTAATGTCATGCGTCACGGTAAAAGTACCAAATGCACCTGAACCTTTGGCATGCATACGGCGCTCAGGAATCACTTCACGGACAAAGTTCGCCAGTTTTTCATTGAGCCATAAATCTTGGGCAAGTAGCGGGCCACGTGCACCTGCCGTCAAACTATTTTGGTTGTCCGTAACCGGTGCACCAAAAGCAGTCGTGAGGTGGGAGACGGGACATTTTTTAGGGTCTTGGCTCATTGTATTTCTCCAGGAGGAGCAGCAAAGGGGAAGCCGGCCGCGTTATGGAATTTCAACGCTGCGGTTTCAAAGCTGCGATTAACCGTTTTATTTATCCAGACTTACAGCATAGCCATTTCAGTCCGTCTGTCATTTGCCAATACATTCATTTTCCATGAAAATTAAAAGCTTAAACAGGAAATGAGTAGCGATAAACAACGTTCTTGATGGTTAAAGACTGTAAAGCGCAGCCTCAATAAAAACAAATGGATTAATCTGCTGTTGCTAAAAGGAATATTCGATCATTCAAATATCTGGCTTTCTGCTCATCTCATGAGAAATCACCGTCGGATTCAGATTGCCGACAAAAGATTGCGCAGCGGCTAAAATATCCTGGGTTAAACCCTCCCAGTCTTTGAAATGACAATTGACAAGCAGGGTTTGAGAAATGAATCCATAACTGATGCGATGCAGGTTTAATGCGCTACGTTGTCTGGGTTTTTCTTGTTGAATAAAAGGTTTCAGAATGTCATTCCAGAGTTCTGTCATCAGCTGATAATGTTTTTGATAGGCATCCTGACTCGACACTTGCCGTTCCAGTAAAAATGTCTGCGCCCATAAAAATTGCTGAGCCTGAATCTGCTGAATCTGAAAATGAACAATCTGCTCTAAATAATCTTCCAGACTTAAATTTGTGGATAACCTGATCAGACTTTGTGCATACGTTTTTAAGTCTTCGGCATTGTTTTTCACCTGCCGGTGAATGGTCAGCGCGATCAAATCTTCCTTTTTGGAAAAATATTCATAGAAGGTGCCCAAACCGACACCCGCCAGATCGGTAATTTTCCGAATGGTAATCTCCTGTGCAGCACGCTCATGCAAAAGCCGAACAAAACTTTCCTGTAAGGCTTCCTGAGTCAGCTTTGCTCTGGATTGACGCGGCTTTCGACGTGCCTGGACTGCTGAAATTTTCATATAAGAAAGCCGAACATCCTGTGGCTATTTTTTCTCTATACTGAAGTGAAACGCCCAGAACAACAAGCAGGAAATATAGACGATGCATATATCGAATCAGGCATGGACGACCCATCAGATCAGCAACCAGTTTGATGAACTGCAAGACTACAGCCTGTTTGAAACCGATCAGGTGTTGCAGGAAATCCTGTCCCAT
>Ga0308160_10000521_pt1 | contig 72091 bp, 78 predicted proteins | sample PhyFR1_FD_201036 | JGI IMG/M metagenome (GOLD analysis project Ga0308160, IMG submission 201036) | Phyllosphere microbial communities from UC Gill Tract Community Farm, Albany, California, United States - DLSLF.R1 | ecosystem: Host-associated > Plants > Phyllosphere > Unclassified | place: USA... | reverse complement strand
TCTCTCGAATTTCATCTCATCGCAATTCGGCTCAAGTTTGATACATTCTACTCTCGCTCATGTTCTCTTGCTCTGTCACCACACTTGACTTCACGTCAACACTCGCTTTACGCCCGCTTGTATGCGAGATACACTTCGCAGCGCTTCCCTAGGCCAGCTCCTCAACTACTTCTCGAACGGTCGATTCCTACCCTATACCGAAGAGCGATCCGACTACACGATTCCCGAACGCTATCGCCTACACCCTGATGACCTGAAAGGAACTGGTGCAAGCGAGCCGACTCTCGTCGATAACCGATCAAACACGAAATTTCGCAACTCCGTCGCCCTTTCGATTCCTGATTCAAATCATTCCGGCTACCCTCCAACTCCAGCAACCTACAACTCAAGGACACTCTTTGCCGATACTGAGAAAGCGAACGAGGATACGGAGAAAGGGAAGACAGCGACAAGACGGAACGAGGATTCGGAAGTTGGGCGAGGAGGAAGAAATGAGGAGGATGTTGCGCTTCGTGAAACGCCTTCAAGGTCAGGGTCGATTTGGGGTCACTCGGTTGATACTCAGACAAAACAGAAACAGGAGAAGGAGCATTGGACGAAGCGAATGATGAGAGATCCTGAAATCGTGAAGCGAGAGGGATTGGAAGACGACTACGAGTATCTAGTTCGATGGGATGGTCCAGATGATCCAGAGAACCCTCAGTACGCATCGAATCCTCTCCCTCCATATGGGCCGTAGTTACAAATCTCGCTGACGATTTGCTCGTTCTTTCCTCTCCCGCAGAAACTTCAGTCGCAGCAAAAAGCTCTTCATCTCTTTCCAGATCTGCTTGATGACTTTCAGTGTCTATCTTGGCGCTTCCCTGATCACGGCATCGGAGACTGGACTGCAAGAAGATTTTGGCATCAGTCAGACAGTGTCGATTCTCGCCCTTTCCCTCTACATTCTAGGATAGTGAGCTCGTCTCTACTCTCCTTCTCAATAGAGACTGACTTTTCGTCCTCGCCATAGCGGAATCGGACCAAGTGAGTAGCGGGAAAGCTCAGAGCGGTTTGAGTGTAGCTTACTGACTCGCTGTTGACAGTGCTATGGTCGCCGCTTCAAGAGATCCCTCACATTGGCCGACTACCGGTTTTTGTCGGCTGTCTCTTCTTCTTCGTCGTCCTCCAAATCCCGATCATCTTCGCACCAAATTTCGCAACAGTCGCTATCTTCCGATTCATCACCGGCTTCCTCGGTGCTCCACCTCTCAGTGGAGGGGGTGCGGCACTCTGTGATATGTACGATTCGTTGCACATCCCTTACGCTCTAGGGTGGGTCTCCCTCGTTTTGGATGCAGGTGTCGCGATACTGATTCGATGTCACGTTTTTCAGCGTTTGGGCTCTTGCAGCCGTTTGCGGGCCCATACTCAGTCCCACAATTGGATCTTTCGCTTCAGAGAAGCTAGGATGGAAGTGGCCAATTTACGAATTGATGATGGCTTCGGGACTTTCGTTCATCTTTTCGGTGAGTAGGCCTAATACTTTCACACTCGCCCTCTCCCCTACTTCCTCTCAGCTCAAGCTGACATCTTCGCTGTCCATAGTTCCTGTTCCTACCAGAGACCTTTGCGCCAACAATCTTGCGAAACCGAGCTGTCCGACTCCGCAAGTTGACCGGAAACGACAAGCTCAAGACTCGCGAGGAACTCGATTTACAGGATGAGCCGAGCTTGTTCTCGACGATCTACACGACGATAGGCCGAGCTTTCGCACTTTGCACTGATCCGATCGTTCTCTTCTGTAACATCTGTATGCTCTCCTTTTCGCCGATCCTCTGCCCCTCTGTCGTATGCTTACTCTCTCTCGTCTACAGACCTCGGCTTTGTCTACGGTATGTTTGTTTTCCGCTATCGAGTTGCCTCGTTCACATTTCGCAAGGAGCCGCGAATTCGTTTGACCTCTTCTCTCGAATAACGCTGACTCGCCTTTTTTGATGTACTTGAATGGTTTAGCTCTATTCTATCTATGGTACGTACCTCTCGTACACTCGCAGCTGCCCTCATCAGACGCTGACTACGCTGTGAGAACGAACAGGTTCGAAGCGTTCCCGATCGTTTTCACCGAGTGAGTCTACCCTGCATCCCTCTCTTCCCTGCCATGCACTTATCACCTATCTACTTCGTCAGCTACCACGGTTTCTCGCCAGGTGTCTCGGGTCTACCTTTCCTCGCATTCTACGTGACGGGAGCGATATCCTTTCTCGTCTACTGCCTCTACCAAAAGTATCACTACATCCCAAAACTTCAGAAGACCGATTTCAACGTACCTCCGGAAGAACGACTCGAACTCGCTTTAATGGGAGCTCCTTTCGTTCCAATCGCTTTACTTCTCTTTGGATGGCTTGGAAATAGTCCCGACATCCACTGGATCGGACCGACGATAGGTGCAGCCATCTACTTCCCGGGAATTTACTTCCTCTTCCAGTGCCTCTCGGTGTGAGTATTCAACTTTGCGCAAACCCGAGCTCGAACTGACTCGTCTTGTTTCTCGGCAGTTACCTTGCCCTCTCATACGAGAAGTACGCCGCTTCTATCCTCGCCGGCTCTGCACTCTTCAGGAGTACTCTCGGTGCAGGCTTCCCTCTCTTCGGTCATGCCTTCTTCACGGGACTAGGCGTGGGAGGAGGATCCTCATTGCTGGCAGGCGTCTCTTTCCTCCTCATTATACCTCTTTATGTGAGTCGCCTTCTCTCGTGATCTCCCGACTCGCGCGAGCTGACCGTCTGCCTGTTCTCCAGTTCCTTTACAAGAATGGAGCGAAACTTCGCAAGAGAAGTCGCTGGTTGAAAGATCAATAATTCTCGCTTCCTCCCCTTCCTAGCTATCAGTCGCATTGTATCTCTGTCGCATCTACAGTCTCTTCATCCCCAGTCGTCTAGCATAGCAATCAAGTCGTAATGTGGATTTTCGTTGTTTCTTGCATACTCAACTTTTTCGCACGTTCGTGAACTTTCCTTTCTTCGTTGCGCGCTCTGACTACTCGCTACTAGATGTGCTAGCCTCTCGAGTGGAATCGGCGAAATTGTTTTGCTCTGCGAGCAGAATGAACGTGAAATTGCAAACTTCGAAGAAAGCCTCCTCGCTCTCCTTTCCACTCCTCCACCTCACTCCAGTTCAGCGAATCACCTCAAACAACCTCCGAAAACATCCAACAGACCGCTTCCACCCTTTCTCAATCTTATCGGTGCAATTCCTGCAGGAAGATCTACATCAACAAACTCCTTGAATCGTCTCGTTCTCCCTCAAGATGGGCTACTCAGCTACTAGTATAGCAGTACCATTACTCTTCTCTACCACCTCGATGGTGTTCAACCTCGCCTGGAGCGCAACTTCTCTTCTCCTCACTACTTCTTCCCCTTCCCGCCGTTCTCGCAACCCCTCAAATCAGTCGAAGCAGAAGGAGACCACAGCCTACAGACCTACCCCTGCCTCAGCTCAACCTTCAGCTCAGATGGAACTCCGACTATCGACTTGTTGCTCATCTTGTGGATCAAAAGTCTCGTTGGAAGTCCCGAAATGGATATCGGATTCGGTTGATGCTGCAAATAATGGGAAGGTATGCGATGGGAGCTGTCAGAATGGGAAGAATGGAGGACCTACAGCTGGAGAGATCAGAGGAGTCGTTGTTGATGGAGCAATCAGTCTCGCTCACGCTGTCAAGGCTTCACCAGTGCGTCTTCACACTCTGTCAGCGCCTTATCTGGTCAATCTAACGGGCTGCGAAGTGTACAGGCCCTCCCCGTCATCTACGCCGCCTTCAAAGCATTTTTCGCATTCGTGATTTACCTCGATGCTCGATTCTTGCTGCGTCAACGAGGTGCTCACGCTGCTGGAGAGATCGCCACGGGTCTAGTCGAGATTGAGAAAGAGTTGGGCTTGATGAGGAACGCTGGTGAAGGGATAAGTATCGGGTGGTAAGCATGTTTCGCACAGTGATCTCGGAGACTCGAGCTGATCATTCTGCGTCTCTACAAACAGGGAAGCACTCGTCAAGGGAATTATAGGTATGTAGGAATCTCCCTCAGCTTTCGTGATATGCTCGCCTTGACCGAACGTGCTCGAACGACACAGCTTTCGCGAAATCAGACTCAACCACCGCTCGAACTTCGCAACCTGAATTCACCTCTTCAAGCCAAGCTTACTCCTACAACCGAGTCGACCCATTTGAGCAATCCGCTTACTCGGAAGAACCCGTCTCTCCAACCTACCATACCCCTCAGCGCTACCTTCACCCTTCGGATTCCTACTATCGCGAAGAACCTCGTTTGTCAACGGACATGGACGATGGCTCTGCGACTCTCACTCCGACAACGCCCATCGATACTCGACCCAACAGTCCTTACGCTCCTCCAACCTTACGCCGAGTTCCTCTCAGTTCTCCAGTCCTTCGCACTTCGTACCTGTCCTCCTCTGGATCCTCGACCCCTTCTCACTACTTCCACGAAGCTCGTCCCGCTCCTCACGCTTCCTCTCGACTCCCTTCCTACTCTCAAGACTACCCTTCGGCCTACTCGGACGAACCTGAGAGTTTCGCACACCGACGAACTCGTTCGGGACCCGACTCCTCTGCCTCTTCATCCACCGACTCCATCGTTTCAGGAGGAGGATGGCCAGCTAGGACTGTATTGGGATGGGCTGACAAGTTGTTGACCAAAGCCGATACCTTACAACGCAGATAGATGGACTAATAGAAACCGCTTCGCTTGACAATACTTGTACTTTTCTCGATAGATTCTCCCTCTTTCTCTCTCTCGGATCCGCACTTTCTCTTTCTCATGTAGCTATAATAGATCTCAGTACTTCCTCCCTGCTTGCTAGTTGTTGTCGTGTTGAATATCACAAGTTTTCGTTCCGTCTTGGACGCTGCGAAATCGCTTGAGACGTGTTTCTCGAGTTTCTTCCCTTCACTTTCGCTCCATCTTTCGACTTCATCAGCTCACTGTACGCTCACAAGCCCTTCTAGGCTATTTGCAGCAAGCAAGCTCTACTCACAGTCAAAGATGGTACGTTGAACCAGTTTCATCATGTTTGATCTTTTCTCGAGCAGTACTCACGCTCAACACTCCTTGGACAGCCCGCACTCAATTACGAAGAGGACACCGAGTTCAACGAAGCCCTACGCAAACACGGGATCCTCCCCCCTAAAGCATCGGGATCAGATTCCCGTTCCCCTTCACCACCTCCTCAACCTCCCTCTCCTACCCTATCCGAATTAGAACTAGACGATCTAGATATCAACAAAGATGATTCGATCAGACGAGACGAGTTGGAACGTGCGATCGAAGCGAGGAAGGAATTGGAGAGACAAAGGTTGGGCAAGAGAAAGTTTGGAAGAGTTTATCCGATTGGAAAGGTCGATTACAAGAGAGAGGTCACGGATGCTAGCAATGAAGAATTGGAAGGTGAACCGGAAGGATGGGGAATTGGTGTCGTTTGCGTATTGTTCAAGGATTAGTACGTTCTCTCTCCTCTCTCTCTCTCTGCTCCCTTTGCTCATTAAGCTGACGAGTAAAGGTGACGGTCTGTAGTCTGCCAGAATCAAAGTTGCTACTACCAATTCTCGATCAACTCGCTTCCCTGTATCCTTCTTCGAAATTCGTCAAAATCGTTTCAGACCATTGTATCGAGAACTATCCGGACAAGAACGTACCCACCATGTTGATCTACCGCAAAGGACAAATGATGGGTCAAGTCGTGGGATTGGGTTCAATGGGTGGGATGAAAGCTACTTTGAGAGGTGAGTTCCGATTGGTTCTCTTTTCTCCGATCTCTGCTACTCGAATCTGAACGCATGCTTCGATTGTAGATGTCGAACGTATCTTGTTCGCATTCAGAGGAATCGACTTTCACAACAAAGTAGGCTACAATCAAGATCCCCATTCTTCTCAATACGCTTCGAAATCCGACGCAACTGCACCTCTGACTAAAACTGGCGAGGGACAACCAGCGAGGAAACCTGATTCGGATGAGGAGAATGATAGTCAGGATAGTGAGGATGATCAGGCATTCGTTGGTGGAGGGAGGAAGAGTGGGATCAGACAGGGAACGAGAGGGAGAGGTACGAGAGGCGGGAAGAAGGATGATAGCGACAGTGACGAGTTTGATCTGTAACGAAGAGACTGAGTCTCTCGCGAGGGTGGTATCGCATGTGCGAAGAGTGAGAGAGCAAGTAAACCGGAGAGTATTGCAAAGGTATAGTTCTGAGAGTGAAACAGAAAACAACAAGATGAGAAACAAAGGAAAGCACAACTCCCACTCCATCACTGCATCATCTAAATACCTAGAATCCGAACCGCAATTCTTGACGAGTGAAGCTGGGAGGTTTCCAGATAAGTTTCGAAGGATCGATCCTCCTCCTCGTTTTGGCTCTGACTCGTTCGTGTTGTTCGAGAACGGCGGGGGAGACGACGAGGTGATGTTGACCTTTGTGAAACTTCAGTAGCTGGAGGACTTGACATCTGCGAAGAGGCGCAGGGGAAAGTCAGTCAAGTTTAGATGAAGAGAATGCGTAATAACGTACGTATGCATGATATCAGCATGAACGATAGCTGTCCTGTTCGCGATCTCATCAATCGTGATATCATCCTTCGTATTGACCAATAAATCGACGATGATCTCCGCCCAGTAAGCCCGATACGACAGTAAACCCAAATCCGACAAAGGTTTCTCCGGGCTGCCCAACTTTTGTTCCTTCTTGCTCAACTCGTACGAGAACTCTATCAAGAGTTTACCGTAACTCATTCGTTGATATTGAGGGAGTGTGAGGATACAAGCGACGTTGTAATTCTCCGCCGATTCTTTCTCCTTTGAAAAGTAACCGATCAAGTGACATCCAGTCTCATCCCTCGATACCATACAGTAGTAGAGGAAAGGATCGACGTCGTAGTAGAGAGTCTTGTGATCGAGGAAAGCCTTCGAGAGTAGGCACAAGTTTCGGCACCAAGTTTTTTGTTTCCTCCCATCGATTTCAAAGAACGAGATTTCTTCGTGTCGGTAGATTTCGTTCCCCGGTGGATGATGCAACGTGCATTTCGTTCGATGTCGTTCGATCTGTTTCTCTGACGCCCAGAATCCGAGGCAGAATTCGCACACGTAGAGAATCGGAGTGTGGGCGTATTCGACGGGGTAAGGGGAGAAGTACCATGCTTCGACGAGGTGACGACCGATCGCGATTCGATCCAAGTTCTTGACTCGTGACACCTCCGAATGAGATTGAGTCATCGAACCTTGAGTCCTCAATTTTTCGATTTCTCGAGATTTCGAGAACGTTGCGATTTCTCCTCCTCCTCCTCCTTCGGCTTCTCCATCGGGAGTTTCGGCTCCTCCGGATTTCCCTCCTCCTCCTTGTGACATGTCGACATCCCCATCCGCATCAGTATCGGCATCTCCATCCGCATCCCCTTCTCCATCTTCATCATCCGCGTCTGGTGTTCCCGGTACTTGATCGACCACTTTCCTCTTCTTCCCAATACTCGCTTCGTGTGCAGCTTTGATCGCTGCTTTCCTCAGCAAGTTACTAGCTTCCGCTGCTTTCTTGATTTCCGCCGAGGAGGTGTTCGAGGGGGAAGAAGGGGAAGGAGGAACGAGGGAAGATTCGCGAGATTGTTTGCGAGAGGCTTGGGAGTTAGAGTTGTTGTTCTTGCCATCTGCGGAAGGTTGTGGTGGGACTGGCCATTCGACTTCTCGAGACAAGAGGATGCGGGAAGATGAAATCCATTCATCGAGACGCTGTTCAACCGCTTCAAAACGATCAGTACTCGCCTCGCCTTCCGTTTCGGGATGTGAAGACGTACCTTGTTGAACTCTACGTAATGTATGTAGTACTCCAATCGATCCTCTGCGCCTTGACCGACCGATTCCTCTTGTACGACTTTCTCTTTCTCCTTCTCTCCCGCTTTAATCCTCTGTTTTCTCTCCTTCCTTTCTGTCCTGCCCAACTTTCTCTCCCTGATACTCAATATCTCTGCTTTCCTGACCTCTTCTACTGGTACATCCCTCGAGATGGGTCGTTGAACGAATACTTTGCAACCTGTCACTATTTGAGAGAGGTTCAAAGTGTTGGGTGGTGAGATGATGGGTTTTGGAGGTGGATCCGATGAGCTATAGAATATGGGAGAGTAGTGGGTGAGTCAGAGGAGAGATGTAAGATGAAAAGGAAGAGAAGAGCGAATTTACTTGTGAGCAGAAGAAGAAGCCGTCATACTAGATCGTGACTAGTACTATCTTGTAGTCTCTGCCAATCTATTGAGCGGTTCAATGAGCGAGTTTGAGGTTGTGAGTGAGAGATCAGAGTTCAACAAGAAGCGAGTCCATCTCTTGTCTCTTACCACCAACTGACTCGACTAGATATAGGTTCACAACATGCCTAGACCTCGTCTGAGTACCCTGCAATCGACCCCTTCAAGCTGGATTCGTTCCCCTCCTTTAACTCTTCCTTTCCTCGCTCCTTCCCTCGTATTCTCCCGCTCAGCGTCCTCCCGATCTCCTTCCTCGAATGTATGGATTCAACGACAACGCAACGACCCTTTCGTCAAGCAGCGTCACTCCCCTCTCTCCCAACTCCCAGTCTCATCGTTCGTTTCCCGTTCAGCGTTCAAACTGCTTGACCTTCACACTCGCTCCCTCAAACAGGATCACAAGCTACTGAGACCGGGAATGACGATTGTCGATCTCGGTGCTGCACCGGGTGGATGGATACAAGCTGCGAGTGAGGTATTGAGGGGAAAAGGAATCGTCGTTGGAGTCGATTTGTTGCCTTTACAGAGAGAGATCGGGGGATTAGAAGGTGTATCGTTCGTCAAGGGTGATTTCCTAGATCCAACAATACAGAGAAAAGTCAAACATGCTCTCGTTCAAGCTACTGGTCAAAAGTGAGAATTCCCACCAAAAAAAGCTATCCTCTTCGTCGAGATGCACTGATCGATATCAACCGAACCTCACAGATCACCACGAGTCGATCTAGTCCTGTCCGACATGATGGCCAACACTACGGGTTCCTCTTTACGTGACTCGTCCCTCTCCCTCCTACTCTGCGAATCCGCCCTCTCCTTCGCACTCCAACACCTCTCCCCCTCTACCTCATCCCCTACTCAGTTCATCGCCAAACATTTCTCTTCATCTCACACGAAAGCGTTTCAAGAGAGATTGAGGGGTTATTTTACCGAGGTTAGGTGGGTGAAACCGGAGAGTAGTAGGAAGGAAAGTAAGGAGGGGTTCTTTGTTTGTGGGGGATTGAGAGAGAGTGGTGAATGGCCGGTAAACGAGGAGATGGGCGACTGTGAAGGGAAGGTGAAGGAGGAGGAGGGGAAAGAAGATGATTTATACTTTTGATAAGTCGGAACCGCAAAGGATCAACTCGCTCCAGTCATCGACACTACCACACGGCTCGAGCAACTCTTCGACGACGACGTCAGTACGTCTTACATCGCTCGCAAACCCATCAAGCGGAATCATCGCGAATACGGCAAAGGTGAGCTCTACTTTTTATTCTTTCTTAGATCCAAGCCCTGTATCCACTTCCTCCTCTTCCCTCCATCCTACAAAATATGCTCTACTTGGTCCCGCCTACCTTTGCAAGACTCGATTGTTCCCAGAAAAGCGGGTTTCACGCATTCCCGTCAATTTGATTCTTGTTTGATGAGGAAGGGAGGGAGCGGGACAGATTTCAGAAAGCATTCATGTATCGCTTTATCTGTAGAATCCATTCGCTGACACTCTTCGTGACTACTTCTCCGACAGATCAGATCCGTGCAGCACGAACGGGAGGAAACGAGAACTCTAGGTCGAATTCTGGAGGTTCTCTTGCCCACCCTTTCAATGCTCTCAACCTTTCTACTTCTTCACTCTTGAGCTCGTAGTGTCCAGCTCAGGCTTTCACGAGACATTGCGGTCGTCGGGCTATAGACTTTTTGCAACCTCCTATTTCCACTCAAACCTTATCTTTTTCTCCTATCTCGTTGCCTTGTCTCCCTTTCTCTCTTCCTCTCTTCACCACGCCTCTGCTCTCGAGTTCGTTCAAGGATACCTGGCACTTTCGACAACTGTCATGTTGCAGCGAGTGCTGAGTCGCTCTCGACCTCTCTCCTCTCTCCCGTCAAGTCTCCTATCCCACTCCCGTACTTCTCACCGGATCACCCCGACACCTATCCCTCTCATCCCCTCCTCTCGCCCTGCCTTCCCTCGCCTACTCCACAGCACTCCTATTCGATCCGACAGCTCGACTCGCTTGGACGACCTCGCTCATCGCCTCGAAACGGCAAGCAAAGACCTCTTTTCGAATTCTCTGTCTGTTCAAGTGAAGGAGGAGGTCTATCACTCGCTCAAGAAAGAGATCGGTTTATTGGGAATGAATGAGATTCAGGGTGGACTACGATGGAGGAACGATGTTACCGACGTGATCTCGAAATGGAATGAATGGGAGGATATTTCGAAGGATGGTGAAGCGAAGAGGATGGAGACTCTCAATCGACTCGTCGAGGGTAGAGGAACTCCTCGAACTGATTCTCCCTCGACAACTCCGACTTTCCTCGACGGTATCATTCGACCAAACACCCTCTCCTCCGATTCTCCCGATTTCTCCTCCCTCATCAAGCTCATTCATACCATTCTCTCCTTTCGCGAATACGAAGCAAAGATCCTTGGTCGACTCCTCGATCCGAACGCTCGTTCTCTCCTCATCTCTTGCCGAAACTTCATCCTCGACAAGGACGCTCGACGATCTTCCGCTCTTTCTTCCTCTTTGACGAACGAATCAACCTTTCAGATCAATCTCGGAGGTTCGAAAGGAATAGTACGGGCGACTCCAGAGCAACACGCTTTCATCCATTCCCCTCTCGAAGAAGGTGTCACTCGTGCCAGCGCTCACGCTGGAACCGGAAAGACAGCTGCGCTACAAGGTTTCCTTCAATTCATCGGTCGCAAGCGTGGCGTTACTGTCCTCGCTACGACTGTCAGACTCAAGAATGAATTGAAAGACAAATCGGAAGATCTCGCTGTCACCAAAACCCTCGCGTCGATCCCGCGCGGTATCCTGAGGAAGAAACACGGAGAGCGCTTCGACGCAAGATTCGAAGATAAGGTGACTCACGACGTCAGGGAATTAGGTTGGCAGGAGGTTGGGAGATTACTCGGAATCAGTATCGGAGGGAAGATGCCTAAACGATACCCGATACCATCTTCGGGAACCGAGGTTGCATTGGAAACGAAACGATATCGTATGTCTCCTCAAACGGAAGCGAATACTGCAGCGGTTTCACTGACTCAAATCGCTCTTTGAATTGCTCAAATCAGTCGCGAAGGTACTCGCAACCTTCGAGAACTTCTGCAATTCGTCTCGCCGTCGAGTCTCTACTTCGGACGTACCTGCTACTCAGCCTCATCAAGTCAAGGTCCCTGATCTCGAACTGGTCCAACGAGCCACGACACTCGCAGAGCGAGTCTTCTCGATGACTGATTTGGAAGCTCCAATCCCTTTCTCAGCTTGCATGAAGCTTGTTCAGCTAGAAAGGGAGTCAACATCGAAAGACATTGCTAGCGTGATCGTAGTCGACGAGGCTCAAGTGAGCTTTTTCTTCTTCGCAACACACCATCCGGCTCATGACTTATTCGTTTCTTGTTACCGGGTCCCTCCAGGACTTGAATGCTTGCGAGCTCGACTTTGTACAGCAACTGGCGAGAGGACGTCGGCTAGTACTCATCGGAGACCCTCTCCAAGCGATCTATCAGTGCGTTCACCTTCGCTTTTGTCTTAATGTCTCGCCTCTCTTCGTCGAACGCTCATATTTGCCTCGGTTCTAACAGCTTCTCCGGAGCTCACAATCAATGGCACGATATCGAAGGCGCCGACGACTACTCTCTGACTCAGACTCGCCGTTTCGGCCCCAATATCGCAGCAGCAGTCAACGAGATCCTGATCTATCGCGGAGTACGGGATCTTATCAAGCCGTGCGACGTACCTTCGACACTGTATCGACCAAGCAACTACAAGCGAAGTTCAGGCGAACTCACCATTTATCCTGTGTATCACCGTGAGGCATCTCGAAGCTGATTTGCTTTCTCATCTGCCGAGCTGACATCATGCCCGCGACCGACAGATCTGTTTACCGATTTCCTCCTGAATCGTCACCGCTTCCAAGACACGACCTCGAAGTCCCGCTTCATCACGTCAGAACGATTCTCAAAAAAGCGACTTCTTCGACTCTTCCAGCACGCTGCTCATCTCGTCCTCAACAAGCCCTTCGATAACTCCGGAACGCCACATTATCCTTACCCCCACACGTCCTCCCTGTACTCCTCCTCTCTCCGCGGCTTCAGAAATTTAGCTTCCTTCGTCAAGGAGATCGAGTCGTGGGCCGAAGATCTTCCGAGGTACGGGAAGTACTCGGACTGGAGTACCTTGATACTCCTCTTCCGCCTGCGGAGAGGAACTGCGGCGTTTCAGCATGGTTTAGCGAAGTTCATCGTCGAGAACGAAAAGCAACTGAGGAAAGCGATAGTTACTGAAGGCGAATGGGCGGACGAGACGCTGTCAATCTCTTACCAAGTACGTCTGGTTTCGAATTCCGCTCATCGTTCTCGCTGAACCTTACTTTACGTTCATAGTTCAAAGGGTTTGAGCACGATACAGTAATCATCTCAGACTACTTCTCCTCTCAACACATCGGAGACTCTGGACCTCTCTCGGAATCTGCCGCAGAACTACTTCATGTTGCGATGACTCGAGCAACGAGGAACCTCCACGTCAACCAGGCATTGGCGCAATTCTACTTCGAACAATGGGGATCTTACAGGTACGCAGCTCGTTACGCTCTCTTTTGCTTTCGACCGCGATACTGATTCATCACGAATAGGTTCTCTCTCCTCGACAACACGAAAGAAACAGTCGACTGCTCGATTTGTCGAAAACCTTCTTCTCACGACCTCATCGGCTACTCGACTCCCCTTCCTTACCATCCTCAGCACACTCCTGAACCTTCGCTCGACGAATTCCTCCCCTCAACATCGACTATCTCGCAATCCGACCTCCCCATCTGCACGACTTGCGCCTCGAAATCGACCGATCAATCTCTCCGAGATCTCGCTACTCACGTCGAAGGAGGTACTGTCGACTCGACGACCGCAGAGAATGACGATATCACGAGTGTTGCAGAGGCTCTTTCGAAGACGAGCGAGATGAGCAGGAGGCGAAAGGAAGCTTTGAGCGAGGAGATGGATCGAACAACTTTCTGAGCGAGTCGACGTCGGACTGTGGCGGAGATGTACACGAGTGAGATGTAGGAAGCGGAGGAAGTAGAAGCAGCTTTGTAACAATTACACTCACCACTCAGCATCTGTTGTAACGATAGACTTCACCTCTCAGCCTTCTTCGAGACGACGTGCGAAAGAGATGAAGCCGTGCAAATCGTGTAGTTGCAATAATAAGTAGTAAAGATTAAGGCTCTAAGAATGCGAAGATTAGGTGGGATAAAGATCAAAAATAACGTAAACATGAGTTCAAAGCGTAAAGACTACCGTCTTAAATACGTTCCCGAGTGTAACCAGTGTGGTCTTCGCCGAGACCTCCTCCGATCGCGGGAGTTCCATGAGCGGTGTGAGTGGTGGTGGTGGGAGTTTGAGGAGTCGTAGAAGAGATCATCTCCGACTTGACATCGGGAGAGTATCCTCCATTCACAGCGTGGTGCTTCTTGGCCTTGCGAGCGGCGAGGGAGACGAGGATGAGGGAGATCAAGGTCGAGAGGAGTGCGATCCATCCGACAACGACGAACGAGAGAACGGGCTTGTTCTCCTTGTCTAAAAATCGAGAAATGAAAAGTCAGTCTCCGGTCGAAAAAAACGTTGATGAGTGAAAACGCACAAGCAAGACTGAGTCCACTTGCGCGAACTAGCTGATTGATGATGGATTGCGGGATACCTGGTGCAGTGACTGGAGAAAGACGAGTTCAGTCAGGATATAGATTCTCGTCGTAGATCCGAAGGGCGAGCGTTGACTTACTGCTTCCGGATCTCTGGGCACAGAAGAGAGTTGCGGGGACGAGGGCGGCGAAGAGGAAGATGAGGCAGAAGGCAAAGAGACCTTCCTTCACTCTGATGGAAGTGAGAGTTTCGACTCGACGAGGGGTAACGATTTGGAAGACGAGGAGGACGAGGCAGAGGAGAGCCGAGGTAGCACTACATGAGAGGGGAAGAATATCGGATCAGCTTCAATTCCCCCAAGTTGCGAAGTGAGAGGGGAAAGAGAGCGAAGAAAGGAAACTTACGAAGCGGCAGCGACGGCGGCACCAGCACTCCTGATGTCCATGATGTGGAGTTCAGCACCAGGAAGAGTTCTTCCTACTCGCTGTTCCTTCTTCTTTGAGCTGTTCAAGGAGTGAAAGTTGAGCGATCGCTCTTCGATTTTTCGACATCCGTAGCGAAGGGGGACTCACTCTGAAAGACTCCAAGCTGCTAGACCGATAGTTGCAATGCATAGCGCGGTCGTAAGGAGGAAGAAAATGTATCTGATTGATGAGAGAAACGCGTGAGCAAGCTAAGAGAGTAAAAGGAAAGAGAGTGAATGACGACTCACCGAGGCCAGCGAAGGAATTGAACGTTGGTAGGAGCCATACTTTGACGTTGTTCGAGTCGTTACGAGTGCGTAGGAGTCGAAAGAGAGAGTGATAGAAGCAAGTGAAAGGAAAAAGTCCTCGATGTTTTTCTGGAGACTTTGAGATGAAAAAGACGAAAAGAATGCAGAAAATCCTTGGAGCTCCGTCATTCTGGGGAAGAGGGAGAGAGAGAGCCTAAACTTTGCGCGCCCTGAAAGAGTGAGCTGGTCGATTGCTTCGGCTTCACCTGACGACGATCCTCTTTCACCATAAGTCGTTTCTCGGGGTTGGTCTCAAGAAGTTTGGGTGGGCAGAGACAGAACCTTCGTCGAGACGAGACGATATTGAGCTCGACGGGAGAAGCTTAATATGTGTTCCCATTTCATTCAGAACCGAGAACCTAGAAGCTCACGGCTTCATCTCCGTTTTCTGTTCCCTCGTGAAGGAAAAAAAGAGGCAAAGGGGAAAGGCTAGCAAGTGTTACGCCTCGTGGTAACTAAAGGAGCATTGAGCTACTGTATTGCAAGCAGAGATGGGAAGGCAACTCAAAAGCTTGAATCAACGAAACGAAGGATCGGCGAGTGCCTTGGGTCAGCAGACTTGCGTCGAGCTTTCTTGCGAAAATTGCAAAATGCTCACTTGAAACTGTTCCAACGTCTGTCTCTCTCAAGCGAGCTTGGCATCGTCGCAGAAGTCAAGGGGTGAAGGAGAGCATAGCGAAGGGGTTGACCGGTAAAAATATGACAGTTTCGATTATGAGTAAAGCTTTCCGATAGACCCGGTTTAATACTACTACAAGATGCCCCCATAGAGATATACATGAAGAGTACTACGAGACGACAATATGATAGACATGAGAGACGGTGAGAGAGGAAAGGGGGAGTATCCAGATGAACCTAGTAATGGTTCTTTTGGAGGGATCCGTTCGTAGTCGTTTGGTGGAAGTCGTCGACTTCTCGTACGTCGGTAGATGGGACTTGGTGGATAGAGTGAGTGTCGTGGTGGTGCTTCTCCTTGCGGGCAGCTTGAGAAACGAGAATGAGCGAGACGAGGGTCGTCGCGAGGGTGCACCATCCGGTGATGACGAAAGCGAGGACGGGAGTTTGATCCTTGTCTGTGTGATGAAGAGAAGAGTAATGTGTCAGTCACGGCGTCGAAAACGGGAGAAGACACCTCAAAAGGGAAACAGCGAAAAACGAAAACTCACAAGCAAGTTTCTCTCCAGATGCCGCGACGAGACGGAGGATGAGAGCAGCTGGGATGCCTGGGGCAGTAATGACACCTGATCGAGTAGCGGCGAAGAGAGTGGCGGGGATGAGAGTAGCGATGAGGAAGATGAGGCAGGCAGCGAAGAGTCCCTCTTTCACTCGAATGGTGTGAAGGGTTTCGATTCTTCGTTTGCCAAAGATGGTGTAGAGTCCGAGACCGAAACAGAGGAGACCACAGAGACCACTACTCGATCAAGTGAATCGTCAGTGGTGTGTCAAGGAGATAAACAAGAGGGGAGAAATTGAGAGCTCACGTCGCAGAGGTAACACTCGCTCCAGCTGCGATGATGTCGGTGATGTGTAGTTCACCTCCTGGGATCATAGCCCGTGTCTTGGCCTGCTTGTGTCGAGCACTGAAGGAACGAGAAGAGTTAGGCTTGATTTGGACGATTTCGCAAAGTAGGGTCAGACTCACTCAACGAGGGACCATATACTTAAGCCAGCCGTTGCGAGCGAGAGGGTTTGAGTGAGCTGGAAAGCGATGAATCTGAGGAGGGAAAGGAGGCAAGTCGCATTAAGTTTCCATTGTTTGACATCGCCTCGAAAGTTACGAAAGAGTGAGAGACTCACCGCGGCCATCGAAGGAAGTGAACTTGTTGAGGAGCCATTGAGTCTTGTGTAGAGGAGTGAAGTAGAGTAGGACGAGAAGAAGCGAGTCTGGATAGTGAGAAAGAAGGGAGAGAGAGAGAGAGAGAAAAGGGCAATCGAACGAACAACTTTCGAACAGAGAATGCGACCACTTCGACTTTTTCGATATGGACGAACTTGGGGCAATCTCTCACAAATAGCCGGGGGCTCCAGACTATTGTGCATCCCCCACTTGTACCTAACTTGGACTCGTACCCAGTCAACTCGACGACCTCGGCCGTGCAAAACCAAATTCAAACTGAAAAGAAGCGGCGATCAACGGCGTACCTGATCGTTTTTCAATGAGGTTCACGGAAGTCAAACCGGTCTCCTCGGAACGGAGCGAGACGACGATGAAAAGGACTTGTTCGACGCTCGTGAAAGCGAACGACTGAGGACCCAGAGATGAGACGGAGGCGGTTCCTGATAGAAAACGGGTTGCAGATCCAAGTGATTTTTCGGTTTCTCCCCTTCTACAGAGCACTCTCTTGTCCCCCTTGCGAAGCTGCTAGTGAAGCCTCGTGTTGTCCTAGTGTAACGATTCGAGGTGCCGGCTTGGCGATGGTTACTGCCTCATGTCCAACTCGGGCAGGAGAATCGCGACCAATTACTTCGGTTGTTACCGGCAATTTCGCAGCCGCGAGTCTCATGACTACGAAGATAGGTCAAAATCAGCTTCAACTGGGGAGTCAGAGGGTAAGAGATGGAACCGACTAACCGGCGTGAGCCATTTCTGGTCGAAGATTCGGTCCTCCAATCTCGAGAATCACTCGACCCATCTTCGCTCTGCGAAAATCAATCTCACACCATCTCAGTGGCGCACGACGTATGATAATAGAAGGGTCCTCACTCACCGACAGGCCCAGAATTCGAACGTTCCTTTTCCTTTTCCCATACGAGTTTCGTTTCCCTGAGAAAAACGAAATCAAACGAGATGTCAACTTTTCTATCGTTCTATCGCTGTAGCTTCGGTCAACTAGCTGCTCACCTTGATACAGACTGGAATATCAGGGAAGATTCGCAGGTAACTGTTCATTCGCATTCGATATCAGTTGCGAGATTCGAAGAGAATGCGAAGAAATTTCAGGGTAACTCACACTTTACTCCCTCGAATAGGTTTCAGACCTCGCTTGAGTGCAGCTTCAGCAGTTTCTAGATGTTTCGCACTGAGCCTGACCGCCTCGTTGACTCTGAGACCGTAATCTCCCCATTCCAAAGTTGTTCCTTTCGTTGATCCACCTAAAGCGAGAGGAGTTCTGCCCTTGTGCGCCTTTCGATACTTCGTTCTCCGAGGTACTAGTGACTTGTTCCTCACTTGTAAGAGTTGTGTAGGTTGAAAGATGGAAGATGATGAGGAAGGAACGATTGAAGGTCGAGATGAAGAAGAGAGGGAAAGTCGAGAGAAGGAGGATAGTAAGCTTGTTGATCTAGGGAATAGAGAAGTCATCTCTGAGTAGTTCAAAGTAGTCGGAATGGGTGGATTGAAATGAGCGAACAAAGTTAACGAAGAGAGTTGATCTTTAAAATTCTCGCTCTCTACCATCACTACACGCTCTATTCTTTCACTCCTATCGATTATGTGCTGAGCACCTCTAAGACTACAATCAAACAAGAACCGAAATGAGTGACGCAAAGTTGGTTGAGGAGGTTCATTCTCCTCAACGCGCTACTTCTCCTTCAACTAGACCTGCTTGGAAGGATATTAGCTATGGATCTGTACGTAGAACAGTCTTATCAACCTCTACACAGGCTGACTCCCACTCTTGAATCACGCAGGCTGCTGGCACGTTCTTTCCCTCTTTCCTTCGCGGCTAGATTGGGCTATCCGCTGACTCTTACTCTATCGCACTGATAGGTATCGTCTCGAAACTGTTTGAACATCCGTTCGATCTCGTCAAAGTGCGACTACAGAGTCAACCCCTCGATCGACCATTGCGATTCAAAGGACCTCTCGATTGTATGATCACGACTTTCAAAGGTGAAGGTTTGAGGGGGTTATGGAGGGTGAGCAGCTCTCTTCTTTCCGTCCCTATGTACTTACTGACGATGTGATTGAGTATCAGGGCGTATCGATGCCAGTCGGAGGAGCGATGGCCGAAAATGCTACACTTTTCGTCGTTTACAATCAATCTCAAGCTGTCCTTCGACACTTCTTCCCTCCTCTACCTCACCACGATACATCTCAAGCAGCACCACTACCCATACCTCAAATCGCTACTGCTGCAGCCATCGCCGGTGCCGCAGCATCTTTCGTCCTAACTCCCGTCGAACTCGTCAAATGTAAAATGCAAGTTCAAAACATCGTTGCTGGTGACGCAGCACTCCTCGCCGCATCTTCCACGACTCCCTCCGAATCCTCCCGTATCCCCATCTCGAACCGCAAACCTCCACCAGGGCCTTTTGCGATTACTCGAGCGATTTTACAAGAATCAGGAATCAAAGGTTTATGGTTAGGGCAAACTGGAACGTTCTTACGAGAAACTGGAGGATCAGCAGCTTGGTTCACTACTTTCGAAGTCCTCTCCACCTACTTCGCGCAACGACGGACGAATCGAGGGGAAATCTCGACCGTGAACCAGGGAGGACCAGTGACGAAAGGAGATTTGGCAGCTTGGGAATTAATGTTATCGGGAGCATCGGCGGGAGTCATTTATAATTGCGTCTTGTTCCCGGCGGATTGTATCAAATCGACGATACAAACGGAGGATGAATTGAGGGGTTCGACGTTAAAACCGGGAGAACAGAGGAGAGGCTTCATTCAAGTCGGGAAAGACATTTACAAAGCTCGAGGGATCAAGGGGTTGTACAGTGGGTGTGGATTGACCGCGTTGAGGGCGGCACCGAGTTCAGCCCTCATCTTCTATATGTACGCTTTTGACGACTTTCTTCTTTGCTTGAAAATCGCTCTGCTGAACTGACGCTTGTCGACTCGAAACAGCTACTCTCGATTAGAAAGCATCTTTGGATAGATCACTAGATAGCTTATCTTCCCTCACCTCTCGCATGTACTCCTCTTCTCTCATATTGTTTCTTACTTTCTCGCATACCACCTATCTCTCGTATAGAAACGAATAGACTGCAAATCTCTTGGACCTGTTACACGCTGACCCGCATGAGAGGACACGCTACGCCAACAGGCTCGTCCACCATTGCGTTTCCTTACTCGCCTGTTCTGCTCCAACACATTCCGCAACCTTGTCCTCCTCGATCTCGCCAATCCACCAACCCAAATCGGCCTTTCTCAATTCTGGCGAATCTCGTTCAGCCCTCGTCAGCGCACTCCAAACACTCCAGAACCGTTTCTTCTCTTCTTGCAATTTCTCGTCTGAATCGGCAGAACGTATCCTGATTCGGATGAGGGCGAAGTAGGAGGATCGTAATGCGAGGACGGTCGAGAGGTTCGAGAGGGGTTCTTGAGAGGGTGGAGAACGGAGGAGAGCGAGACCGGCAGATGTTGAAGAGGGTTTCAGGGCGAGGCCGGATTTGAGAACGGTTATTGATTCAAGAGCTAGGGAATGGGCGGTTGCGAGGTGGTGTAGGGAGGAAGAAGGGTTGTTTGAAGATTGGGTGAGGTGATAGGAGAGAAGGTGGACGGTCGATTGAGCGAGGAGATTCGAGGAGAGGAGAAGCGGGATTTGGTATGAAGGGACGTCTTTCGGAGGGGATAGTCGATTTGTGAGAAGTGCTTGTACTCGCTGATAGGTCGAGAGAGCACGTTCGAGATGCGGACCTACAACTTCGAGTGATTGGGAGAGGGGAAGGGATTCGACGAGATGGTCGGCGTAGATCGAGAGGAGAGATGGAGAAGGGTTTGAAGAGCCTGCGAGAGCTCCTTCAAGGAGTTGAGTGGCTTCTGGCGAAGAAGGAGCCGAGTAGATGGAGAATTGGGCAAGGGTCATTTCAACGTCGACTTCTGGAGGGGCGTCCGATAAGAAGTTGTTTCGAAGGGAGACGGCTCGTTCAAAGGTGGCTTTTGCGGATTCGAGGAGTTGAGCTTGTGAGGCAGGGTCACGAGAGAGGCTCTCGTGCAGAGACATGTCGACAGAGATCGATTCGAGGAGAGTATCGAGAACGAGTTGAGGAGTAACGATTGTCGTTTGAGTCGCTTCAACTTCTCCAGCGGGCTCCTCATGTGTCTCTTCCGACTCTTGCACGCTTTCCTGACCTCCTCCTAATCCAAAGATCCTCTCCATTCCGACTCTTTGGAGAACTTCGACTTGTACGAAGAGCTCTTTCGCCTCCTTCGCCGCTTGTAATGCCGTCCCTTCTGGTACTCCAACGACTGCCGCTTCGTCCAGCATCTCGAATAAACCGACGTCGGCTTGAGCGAGATTGAACAAGCCGTCTATCTTGGCCGTAATGTTCTCTTCACCTTCCGGTAGAACTCCAACCGCTCCCCTATACCCCATAATCGCCTTCCCTAATGCATCGAAAGCTTCCGCAGGTGATAAATGATCGGTAGCGAGCTGGTAGAGTACTCGAGCAGCATTATATCGACTGTCGAAGTCGGTCGGAGAGAGGGAAGCAGCGATGGAGTAGGAAATGACTGCATTCGAGTAGTGTCGAGTCGCTTTACTGCCGAATTGATATCGTTCACCTTGCTCCTCTTGCTTGATGCCCTCTGTTCAGCTCTGTATGGTCAGCTTGATCTGATTCAGGGTAAAGTTGAAGTATGATCGAACCTTCTAACCAACTCTCATAGTCGTAGCTTGCTGGTGCTGATGCTTTGGCACTTTCCAATGAGGTGTAGTCTATCACGACCTGCTTCTGTTTGCTCTTCTTTGGTGGTAGTCGCATCTTTTCGAAAGTTTCTGGAAGTAAAGTGGAGGAATGAGAGCGAAACTCGTTGGAAACTCGCCTCGATGCCGATGAAACTTCGTTTTTAGCCTCACTGAATGATCAGGCTCACTCAATCAAGCTGCTTCGAGTGAGCGGTCAAGTCGACCATTGACAGGGGACACTTTCTCGCTTTTCTCTCTCGTTTGTTTTCTGTAGCCGTACCAGTCATACTTTGCTTAGGGAATGTAAATGCGACGGTACGGTCGCTAGGTTTTAAAGGAACAGAAAGGAAGATCGATTCCGTCATCGAAACGTCACTTTTCGATTCATTTTGCTTTCCCACAGATCTCTCTGCTCTCTCCTCCTTCCGCTTCATACTTCTTACTCTTCACTTCCCGTAAGCACCCAATCCAGCGCAATCATGCTCGCTACCTCTACTGCTCCTCGCGTCCTTCGAACTAAACTCGCTCTTCGTCCTTCCCTCCTCTCTTCCTCGTTCATTCCCCACACTTCAACTCCTTCCAACTCTTCCCGCTTCACTCTGCTCCCTGCTCGACGATCACAAACAGCACTACTACACACCACAACTTCCAAAATGGCACCTGCAGACCCTTACACCGCTAAAGCTTCCGAGGATGCTTCCCTCGATCAAAAGAAGGAGGAACTCAACAAGATCACCAAGGAATCAAAGTTCTCCATGCTCACCTCGAGATCTTCCGATGGTCAACTTCACTCCCGAGCGATGAGCCCCGCCTCGACCCAAGGACTCGTTTACTCTTTCATCGCAAACCGAGAATCGGGCAAATTCGATGAACTCTCAAACGACCCCAACGTCAACGTTTCCTTCTCCGACCCTTCTTCCTCCGACTGGGCTTCCGTGGCTGGAACCGCCAAGGTTAACACGAACGTAGAGGACATCAAAAAGCTTTGGAGCCCTATGCTCAAGAGTTGGTTTGGAGCTATCGATGAGAAGCACAACGGAGAGCCTGGAGATGACAGGATTGCGATCATCGAAGTTATCCCTACCGAGGTGAGTCTAAACCGTTTTCGGACCTCTGCTTATTTTTGCGAAGTTACTGACTTGCACTTCTTTCGAATAGATCCGATACGTAAGCTCAACCTCACATTTCCGCTCAAGACGCTCTCCGAGATGTGACTGACAATCCTCCTTTCTCATGAACAGTGGCTCAAGACCCGCACTTCTCTCGGACAGTTGGCTGAAGTTGCGAAAGGTGCCATCACTGGAGAGACCGCTGCTCCTGGTGCCCTTCGTACTATCACTGGATCCGAGGTATGTCGCGTCTCTTTGTCTCCTTCGCAATATTCACCTTGCTGACCACGATATTCGCTTCGAACAGCTCGAAATCGCTCGCCAATCCGCCAACAAGCAAATCTAAAGCTTTCGTATGTCTCTTCTCTCCTCTCTCTGTAATAGAACCGACGCATTCTGACCAGCTCGATCTCTTCGCACAGACATCCCCCCGACTTGTACAAAACCCCCTCCTCCCCTTTTTGAGTACCAGCAGTAGAATGACCAACTGAAAGAGCAGTACATATTTCAATAAGTTCCCTGTTGAGCGTCGTCTGTCTCGCCAGAACAACTCTTCGATAGATGCGAGCATTCGGTCATTGATCGTTTCGCAAGATTCCGTACTTTTCGCCGCAACCCAATCTCAATTGACTTCGGAGTTCGGGCGCTGATCCTTTCCTGCTCCTGCTAGCTTCGAATTCTTCTGCTCTTCTCTCTTTCTCTCCGCTTTCTACGTCTCCAGCAAGATGGCACAGAATGAGGAAGAAGCGAAACCTGTTCCCAAAAGTCTTGTTGGTTCTCTCAAGCTGCTGTACGTCTTCCGCTGCCTCTTCCGCTGCCTCTTCCCCCGTCGGCCCCACTCAGATCTCCTCCACTCCCTTACGATAACAGATGGAACATCAAACATCTCATTCCAGTCATTTTCGCGACTACTCTTCGTTACTACTCTTCAGCTTACCACGAAACCTGGTCACTCCGAACCGCACTTCTCGTCGCCGTTGCTCTGCACTCCTCTTCGCTTCAACGGGAGGATCGAAGAGCACGCGGAAATGAGAATATAGATGTCGTAGCGGAGACAGTAGCTGGAAGGAAACAGCTCGGGTTCCTTGAGCAGGCTTGTCCAGAGGATGGAGCCCTGTTTGAGGTTGGGTGGAAGGTCAAGAAGAGAGAATTGCAAGGTGTACTGAAAGAAGTCGATGCTGAGGAGGGTGGTGAACGCGAAGTCAAGGTGAGCTCAATCTGCGAGTCTGTGCGAAAGATGAAATACTGATTGACCTCGTGTTGTTGTAGGGCGAGTGGCAAGCTCACGACTCCGTCGACCTCAACACATCGTCTTCGTCCGACAAAGTCCTTCTATACTTGCATGGAGGCGCGTATTGTAGGTTGTCTCGAAAGACCCACCGGAATCTCACCTTCGCGCTTTCGAAGGGATTACAACGAAGGGTTTTGTGTGAGTCTCCCTTTCTCACCTTGCGACAAACGCAGAATTGCGGACTCTCGTGTCTGACTGAATCGTCAATGCAAGCAGCTGTCGACTATCGTCTTTCGCCCGAAGTCAAGTTCCCTTGCGCTCTTCACGACGCCGTTTCCGCCTACTTCTACCTCACAGAAGGTAAGGGGTATTCTGTAGCTTCGTCAAGGCTCGATAGCTGATGCCTTGATCTCGAACTACAGATCTGAAGATTCCCGTCGAAAACATTGTCGTTTCAGGCGATTCAGCAGGCGCAAACCTAGCCCTGGCTCTACTCCTCTACCTTCGAGATACCTCCTTACCACAGCTAGCTGGCGGTATTCTCTTCTCCCCTTGGATCGACCTCACCGCCTCGACCAAATCCTGGGATATCAACTCCAAAACCGACTATCTATCAATGGATCGTTCCGACCCCATGTTCCCTCCTACTCTCTTCCTGTCCAACTCGAAAGATATCTCCCACCCCTACGTTTCGCCAGCGATTTCCGGGGATCTTTCGAATCTTCCACCCCTTCTAATTCAAGCTGGAGGAGGTGAAACCCTGAGGGATGAGAGTGCTCTATTCGCACAACGGGCGGATCGAGCTGGTACAGACATTACTCACGAAGTCTTCGAAGGAGGCGTGCACGTGTTTGTCGCGGTCATGGCGGAGGGCATTGGAAAGAAGGGAATCGAAAATGTCGTCAAATGGGAATCAGGGAGGTTTATGGGAAAGGGGCAAGTCACGAGCGACGGCTGGAGTGACGTTATCGAAACGCTAAAGAATGAACGTGAACGGAAGCAAGGGACAAAGAAGGCTGCGGTCGAATCGCAAGCTCGCGAGCTTTTCACGTTCGTCGAGACAGTCGAAGATGCCGACTCAATCCGACTTCGAAAGGACGGACACCCTTTGGCGGCCAAAGCCGTCGAGGAGAACGCGAAGCATCAACCGAGGAAAGGGTTGACGAAGGTGATTAGGGCGAAGAGGGTGTGAAAAGATTCTGTTGTAATTTTCAAAGCGTTTTCTCATTCATCGCCACGACGAATCGTTTCGAGAGTGTTGGAAGTCTCGTACAGACCTGCTTGAGGAAGAAACACACCCGAAGAAAACCATATGACGGTGCTAAATTTGCGAACGATTCGAAATTGGCTCCAACGAGCAATTTCCCTCTCCCATCAACTTCAACGATGCCCTCACTCAGTGGGCTATTACCGGGCTCAAGGAGTGCCACTCCAGTCAATCGGCAACCTCCAGCAAACACTCTCACAACTCAAGAATCGATAACATCTCCATCTTCAGATACCTCAGATCTACCTCCTACAGTAGCATCTCAACGCAAGACCAGTCAACTCAGTCAAGTATCTTCGACTAGTGGACTCGCCCCGTCTACAGAAGCTCTCGTCAATCGAGGTGAGTTCGGCGGCCCCTCTTTCAGGCTATCAGTCTCCCTCACTGCAATAGAGCGATCGCTGATCTAGATGATCTATACAGCTGGCCCAGAAGAATCTCTCAAGGCTTACAAACTACTCGACGCTCTTCGTAAAGGTACGTCTTGTACTCGAGTTCTCCTCTTACTTTCGTGCAATCTAGAAGACTCGGGCAGCTGACCGTTGACTTCGTTCGTCTCTCTTCCCCTTCTATAGGCGATCAAGCTACTCTACTCCCCTTCCTCGAGGACTTCCAAAAGTCTGAACCTTCAGCGACTACGTACAAATCATCAGAAACGGGGACTTCTTCGGCCCCATCTTCGACCTCTACTCCGCTTCATCTCGCTGTTCGTTGCGCGAAACGTGAGTGTACATCTTCACCAATGCATGAGAGGAGCTCTGGAACTGATCAATTTGTGGGGATTCTGCAGTCACAACCGTCGAATTCGTCGCGAAACACTGTCCCTCCTCAGTCAACACGCAAGATTCTCGAGGCCAAACTCCTTTACATCTAGCAGCAGCGTTAGATCGACGAGATGTCTTGCCGTTCTTGCTCGGACTAGACGGAGTTGACGATATGGTTCGGGATCAGAGCGGGAAAACTTGTCTCGACGTCGCTTCGACAGCTGAAGCAGCAGGGATCATTTCAGGTGAGTGCCCCTCGATCACATATTCGACACATGAGACTGATCGAGATCATGATACAGTCTCTCGAAACAAGTGGAACGAAACCTATCTCGGACTTCTCGCATCTTACGTCTCCTCTCCCGCCTCCGATGCGACTGCAAACCGAAACTCGATGACTCTCCCTCCTCCTACCGATGCGAATTCTCAACGTCAGCCTGTATCTGCCGCTTCCGGTCATGTCTCGAACACTCAAGCCGAAAAGCTCTATCACTTCATCGCCAAACCTCGCGCAAAGTGCCTCGACTTCAACTTGCAAGATCCCTCAAGTGGTACTACTATCCTTCATGAGTCCGTACGAAGGAAGGATCTCGGATTGATCAAATTGGTGCTCAATCGAGGTGGAGACGTACTGGGAAGAGATAGGAAAGGGAAATTACCGGTTGATTTCGCGAAGGATGACAGGATCAAGTCAGTATTGAGGCAGGTGGTCAATAGCGAGGGACAAGCTCTGCAAGCTGCGTCTGCTTCAGGTGGATCAAATTCGGGAGGACCTAATTCGGCAGGAAAACCGCCTGCGATGAGAGGATACTTGAGTAAATGGACAAACATGGCTAGAGGATGGAGATCGAGATGGTTCGTTCTCGAGAATGGTACGTACTACTTCACTTCTCCCGCGTCACATTGCGCAAATCCTGACCCTTTTGCGAGCGTTTTCAGGTATGCTCTCGTACTATCGAAGTCAGGAGGATGAAGGCAAAGCTTCAAGAGGTTCAATCTCGATGTCTGTCGCCAAGATTGCTTCAGGCGAATCGGACAAGTTCAAGTTCACCGTCACGAACAAGCTCGGAAAATCGATGCCTTCTTTCTACCTCAAGGGAAATCGTGCGTCTCTTCTCTCGCTCTTCAGCTGTTCTTTCATGTGAGCTGAGTCGCCGGATTTCGGCTTACAGATCCCGTCGAAGTCATGAGATGGGTCGATACTCTCCAGCAAGCGATTGATCATGCGAAAGAACAAGAACGAACCGCATCGGGATCAACCTATGCTCCCTCAGTCACTGGCACAGTCGATGCACGACGTCCTTCCGAGCCTCTCCTACAGAAGATGGACGGTCCATCTCCGATCGGATCAGCTGGAGACAGTATCATCGGAGACGACGAAACCTTCGGAGGAGATGAAGACGATGCAGTACCGCATGCCGACGACTTCCACCTTCTCGCTCAAAGCAACAAGACTCAGATCGAACTCGCTCAACAACTGCTCGCTTCCCTTCACGTTTCGACCTCGTCTGCAGATGCTAGCGCGACCATCTCCAGCACTTCCTCTTCCTCGGCCAAAGAAGTTCAAGAAGCGCTCAAGAAGTCACTCTCGACCCTCGAATCGATGTTGGATGATTACGCCGACGTCGTTCAGGTCCGAGAGCGTTACTTCGTCAAGCGATACGAGAAGGAGGTCGAAGCAAAGAGAATGTGGGAAGATAGTATGCGAGACGTAGCCGCTCAGCACGCTGCTCTCGAGGTCGAGCTCCAAAAGGCATCGAGGGATAACACGAGGAGGAAGCGAGCGCTTCAAGAGGTCAGGGCGAACTTCGGCGCCGCATCTCCAGGACTCAGCGGGATGTCGATGCAAGATGTCACTGCTTCTTACGCTGCCGAACGTGACAGCAGTCAGAGTGCAACTCCCAAGAACGCTCACCTACCCGAAGATGGCAGTCAACCCCTTCCCTCTCCCCTCGCCAGTCCCTCACTCGCCGCCAATCGAGGTCGAGCCGACAGTCGCACTCCGACCATCTCGCTCTCTCCCGTTCGTACAAGGACTCGAGCTGGCACTACCGCGACCTCTTTGGGACCTGCAGAGCTCGAACAACTCGTCGACTCGGCTCTTCACAACGAAGATGGAGGGTCATCGGACGAAGAAGACGATGACGAATTCTTCGAAGCGATCGAGACCGGCGCTATTCCCTTGGAGGAGGAACCGACCGACGAGTCTGGAGCAGCTGTCGAACGTCGAACGGAACCTGCGAAACGCTTCATCGATACCTTCGATCCTACACCTTACAAGGGTTACGAAAATGGGTTCAGAAGCTCTCTACCTATCAGCAACGACAACAGGCCTTCAGTATCGCTATGGGCGATCCTCAAGGGAAGTATTGGAAAGGACTTGTAAGCCGTTTCTGCGCTTTGTGCTCCGTATTCGCTGACATAATACTGAGTATACGACGATACAGGACCAAAATCTCGTTCCCTGTCTACTTCAACGAACCTACGAGCATGTTACAACGTATGGCTGAAGATATCGAATTCACCGAGACCCGTATGATTCCCGCCGTCTTCTGTCGCGATTGATGAAGCTGACTATTCGGCCGAACATTCTAGTCGACGCTGCTGCCGCTGACAAAGACTCCTCGAAACGTATTGCCTACGTCGCTGGTCAGTCAACATCGCTAGTCCCTCTCTAATTGCCAAGAAGGAGATGCTGACGCTCTCAAATCTAGCTTTCGCCATGAGTAACTACTCTTCTACCATCGGGAGGATCGCAAAGCCTTTCAACCCTCTCCTCAGCGAAACGTTCGAATACGTCGATCCGAAGAAGAAGTATCGTTACATCAGTGAACAAGTCTGTCATCACCCACCGATTTCGGCTTGTATCGCACAATCTCCGTAAGTCGTCTCCACTATTCCTTCCTCGCTTTCAAAGCTCATAGACATTCGCCCGTTCTGCAGCTCATGGGAGTATTTCGGATCAGTCGATGCAAAATCCAAGTTCATGGGCAAGAGTTTCGAGATTCGACCTACTGGAGTGGCTCACGTGAACCTCAGGATTCCGAAAGAGTGGGCACCCGATTATCCCAAGGTGGCTACCCTACCCGATCTTGTCGAGGAACATTACAGTTGGACCAAAGTCACTACATCGGTTTCGAACTTCTTACTCGGCAACCCTATCATCGATCATGTAAGCACCTTCACTTGTCGAAAGGGAGACGAGGAAAGCTCAACGTCCCATCGTATAGTACGGAGATCTTGTCGTCACGAACCATCGAACCGGAGAGACCTGTACTCTCACTTTCAAACCTCGAGGATGGAGAGGAGGAAACGCTTCCGAGATCAAAGGTCAAGTCGTCGATGCTTCCGGAAAGAAGAGTTGGGATATCGCTGGTAAATGGTCTAGTCAGCTCGTCGCTCGAAAAGTCGGTGCGGGTTCAGGAGAACTTGCTCCCGATGTCTCGGTGCCGTCGAACGAGGCTGGAGAGACCTACATCCGCCTCTGGAAGAATTCGGTCAAGGTGAGTAACTCTCCTTCTTTATTTGATTCTGAATCAGCTGATCTTGATTCGTCTGATAGCCTCCCAACATGCCGTTCAACCTGTACATCGCTCGTTCTCTCTTTCGACCGACAAATATCCGCGAGACTGACCTTTCCATACTTCCCTCACTCACTTCTTCACAGCACGCCATTCGCTATCACTCTCAATGACATCAACGAAGAGCTCAAGCCTTGGTTGCCTCCTACTGATTGTCGACTCCGTCCCGATCAGCATGCATTCGAACAAGGTGCTTATGAACGAGCAAACGAGCTCAAATCCGATCTCGAAGATCACCAACGTGCAACTCGACAAAAGCGAGAGAGAGGCGAACTCCCAGTTCACAAGCCAAGATGGTTCTCGAGGAAGAAGGACAACGATACCGGCGAATCCTACTGGGAACCTGCTCGAACAGAAGAGGGTCAACTACAGTGAGTGCTTCTCTCGTATCAAGGGATCTTCGCCTGAGCTGACGATACGCTTCTCGATAGATACTGGGAGAACCGCACTCAAATCGGTTCAGCGAAACTTAAGGGAGAGAAAGCGACTTGGGATGGAGTCGATCCTATCTGTGAGTCTCCTTAGTCACTCTCATGAAGAGACTGAGCTGACTCGGTCTATACGACACAGATGCCGATTTCCAAGTCTGATTTCTGTCCATTCTTTCGCTCTGTCTCTTCCTGTCGCTTTCACCTCTTTGTCCACTCTATCTATACATACCTACAAACTAATTGCAGCTATAGCATCCTGTACGACTACCGGAAAACAGAAGTTAAAAGATATAAATTGTCTTTCGAGGGGTATCATGAAAGAGTGACTGAGGGAATGAGTTCAAAGCTGTGTGGGGTATACTCCTGATCGATCTGACTAGCTACTCGCACCTGCTTTCGACTTCCTCGCTCTCCATGCTGCCATATCTTTCGCTACCTCTTTCTCGACTTCTTCATCCTCCTTTCTCAACCTTTCGAGCTCCGACTCCCTTTCTTCACTCGTCTCTTCAAACCTTCCTTCCTGTCGAGCTTTATGTACGGGATTCTCGGCACTCATGACTCCAGTTCTCGACATGCGATCGAAGAGAGTGTAGAGTTTCTCCGCTTCGTTCTCCTTCTCCTCCTCGCTCATCGGTACAACGTCGGGATCTTCGGAAAGTTCGAATGCTCCAGTGATAGGATTGATCGGTCGAGATGAAGGAGTAGAGGAGGAATCGTCGACATCGAGAGGAGGAGGAGGAATGAGTTCTCCTCGGTTCTGAAGGAATCCACTAGCGTTTCCGTATCCGACGAGTGCGCATAGCTTCTCTGGCGATCGCTCGGCGAGGTTGTAGAGGAACTCTCCGACTCCGAAAGCTGTATTTGGAAGGTAGACCGATGAAAGGAGGCGAACGAGGTGACCAGTCAGAGTGGGATGTCGGTCAACGGGTTTCGAGCGATCGCTGCAGGAGGAGGAAGAACTTGAGCGAGAGTGATGAGGAGAGAGTAAGGACGAGGACTTACATGTTGGGAGGGAAGAGGACGAAACGGAACATCTCGTTCGCTTCACCAATCATACTCAGTTTTCTCACCAAAAGCATGACTGGGCCGAGAATCTCCTCAATCTTGCTCGCTTCTCCTTGTCCAGTGGGGATCCAATCGTCGGGACCGGCAGGAGCAGTGACCGTCCTTTCCCTCTCGACAGCAGAAATCGCGTTCGACTTGGGAGGAATCGAATCGACAGGGAAGTAAGCGTCGCAAGTCGTTTGAAGTAGTTCGAGCAGTCGTTCTCCGAGTGATCCGATACCTCCAGCTCTGAGCACGATACCTTCTTTGTCGGTTCGAGGCGGAACGTACTGGATCCAGCTGTACTCGGAACCATCGAGTTCTTCGAGTTCGATAGGGAAGTTGAGGAGAGTATTGAGGGCGGAACGGACAGTAGGGCTCGGCTCCTTGTGAGAGGACGAGGAAGGATGAAGAGGAAGAGAAACGGCGAGAGCGAGGTAAGGACGGAAGATGGGTAGGAAGAGGTGGGCGGAAGTGAGAGAGAGTGAATCGGGAGGACTGGCTTCTCGCGTCGTATCCGAGGAAAGCTTACGAGTAGATCCGAGGGCAGGGGAAGAGGTCGGAGAGCTGGAGAGAGTCGTTGGAGTATTGGCAGAGGGAGTGTGATGAGATCCTGATTTGACGGCACCGACGACTCGCTTCGCGAACGATTTTGCTGCACTATCCCTTCGCTCCCGAACTACTCCTTCTCCCTCTTCAGGCAGCTCCTCCTGGTGTTGTGAGGGCGCTTCACTCGAAGTCGAAGGCTGTCTCGAAGGCCAGAAACGTCTCTTCTTCTTGTCAATGACGTCCCCTCGACTTCCTCTCCTGCTAGCGTTCCCCTCGAGCGAGCTGGGTTGACTGCGAGTGTATTGAAGCATGAGGTTGTAGGCTAGCTTGAGGTGCTCGCGTAGGACGTCTTCAGGTTTCGGCATAGGTCCAGAAGTGAGATGAAGTTCGAGGGAAGAGGAGCGAGAGATCGCAAGATATCGATTCGCGTACTGTTTACCGTCTTGATCAGGTCTCATAAGATTGTAGCGAGCAGTGAGAAAGCGAGAGGGCGTACCTCTTGCAAGATATCGATGATGTCTTCACCCAAAACGAGTTCCGTAACAGCTTCACTTGGTTTACTCGTCAACATGAACAGTAATCTTCCCCCGAGGAACCCAGCCTTCTCGCATCCCAAGATTCTCAACATCCCTTTCACCTCCGATCGTTTGTCGTCCGCGAGGAGAACGTCTGGGAAGATGTCTCTTGAAGAAGGATGAAGCATCAGAATGTTGCACAAGCATCGCAACGCCTCCGCTTCATGTGGTTCGAGTGGATCATCCTCCCTTTGTTCTAGTGCTCGTTTCGCTGTTGCATCTTGATCCTCGTCGTCGTTCCTCTCCGCCGAATCGCTGTGAAGGTCTTTTCGAGGGATCTCTGCAACTCTGCTCAATCCTCCGAGATACAGCAACTTTCGTAGACCATTCTCCCTTCCCAGTTCCTCACTTCCAGCAGGACTTCGACCGAGCAATTTAAGGGTTGAGCACAGTGAGAGGAGGGAATTGGAATCGGGCGGAGAGTTGGTCGATACTGAGGAAAGGAGAGCTGCTAGAAGTTTACGACGTTGTTCCGTAGTAGGTTCTTGACCTTTGGTGAGAGCTATCAAGTCCTGGTCAAGTCAGCATGCGTCATGAAGAGCAAAGGGAGATTAAGGTTCACTGACTTGAGAAGAGGCGGGCTAATGCAGGAGCTGCTTCTGAAGACTGTTGTTGACTCCCTGACAGCTCTAAAAAAGCTTGTATAGCATCGGTCATGCTGTTTGAAGGGGTTGGAGCGGAAGAAGGTGGGGGGGAAAGAAGGAGAGAAGAAGGAAATGAAGGCAAGGGAAGGCTCTGCGCTAGGCTAGTCTTGAGTGCAGGGAGGCTCTTGAGGTGATATTCGAGAGTTGAGCAATCTACTGGTATGAGCGGGAGAGGAGAGAAAGTGAGGAACCTCTCGCTTGGACCTTTGCGTTCACCGAATCGAGTCCCATTGTTTCACGAGGGTCGCTCTCTTCCTCTCGCTGACACGCTGTCGACAAGGAAGACGTCAATTTCCTGTCGAAGTAGGCCGAACTCAGTCCGCGAGATGGCTGTCAAAGTCGTAGGACCATGTTGTGCGAAACGAAGTTCTGCGATTCAGTCAAAATGCTATCCAATACTACACGATTGCTACAATGCTCAACGATGCGATGCGATCCAGTACGAAATGAGTGAATATGTAAGCGTGGTATAAGAGGGGATTAAGCGAGTCCATCTGTCGGAAAGATGGATTGTCAGTTTTTCGAAATCACTCGAATCGATAGTAAGGCCTGTCTTACTCCGCTGGAGGAACTTGAGCGTCACTCGATTGACTATACTAGCATCCGTTGTCGCTAGCAAATGTGTCCCTCCATGAATCCTCTCTATCCGCTTCTTCTCTGGGTCAACTGAAATCAAAGCATCGTGCCACTACGGGTCGAAAGCTTGGTCAGCGATCGATCTACACTGTCTGAGGGATCAGACGCTTACCTGCTTAGCTGCGTCGTCGGGCGATACTGCCCTGTCCTCAGTCGCCAGAAAGATCAGAGTAGGACATTGAATCTTCTCGAACACCTCTTTTGGCGGTGCTTTTCGTTTGAACCAATGTAGCAGCTGATGCACTTTGTGCATATCATTCGAGCCTCCGTCTACGTGCGAGGTCATGGCAATCTTAGCAGGGTTCCGATAAGAAACGGAGGCGAGAGACTCACGATTGTACTGATATCGATCTAGAAACGCTTTCCTTCGCTCAGGTTCCCGTGTACATCCTCCAAAGAAGTAATCACCTATGAAGAGTCACGTCCGATGTAAGCGAAACGAAGGAAACGATCAGCCTATCGTCAGAAAGGAACTTACCAGCGATATTTAGTGCTCCCTCAGGAATATCTCCCGAACCATCCCCATTCCCATTCTTATTTGCTGCAACCCATGGTACCCATTCATTTTCGAGAACTCGAATCAAGTCGGGCGAACTGTTGTCGAGTGATACGAGAAGTCAGAAAACGTCGGCTCTGCTGGCGTACTCGATTCGGGACTCACTCTTCGAAGTAAGATGGTGAGAGCATGATAGCGGCTTTGACCTGTTCGGGCACAAGTTATCAGCTTTATGGTTCTTTGCGTGGAGTGAGCGAAAGAAAGGGAAACTCACGGATTGCGGTCTCTTCGAAGCGATATAAGCGCAACAATTCGCTCCAACGAAACTCTCTCCGAAGATCACGAATGGTCTATCTCCAATCACTGCGTCAATAGCTTCCAGTAATTCGTCGGCTCGTTCCTGCGAAAATTTCGAAGAGAATGCGAAAGTCAGTTTTCGACTTGACGGACTCTCGCTGGGAAGCTTGCTTACCTCCAAGTCCTGATAGTAGTCTAGCTGCTTCCCTGTCGTACGTCCATAGTATCGAGTGTCGAAGGAAACGAGGTTGAAATGACTTCGAAGTCTTTCGTCTTGAAACTGTTCGAGCGGCACGATGTCAGCGAGCACCCTGTAGTACTGATCACAAAGTACTCACTTGGTTGATAAAGGATTCGCTCGATGAAGTACCGGCGTGAACGAAGACAATGATCAATTTCTCGTCCAACAATTTTCCACTTTGTGGCGCTGGATCAATTAGTGAGTGCGCGGTGGATTCGTATACGGGGTTGAAAGTATAGTATTGATGTCTGGAGAGTGGTCTTGGTCAGCACCAAGCCCTTGTGAGAAGAGCGAAAGTCTCAATTTGTGGGGGTGAATCACCAAGAGGAGGAGGAAGAGAAGGAGGGGAGACTGACAGGTCTCTACTAGGTAGATCAACGTAAGGCATCGTACGAGGTGAGTATACGAACTGAGAGTGAAGAGAGAGAGGTCGAAGGAGTGGAAGAACAAAGTTGGAGCAATTTTGCGAGAAGGGAAGTTTCGTTGAAGGCTCCGTAATGAAAATTTGGACGGGGTAACCGGCGAAGGGGTCAAGGGCCGAATAAGAATGTCTCATACTCTCGGAGACGATGAACGAACTGTCTTCGAATTCGAAAGCTGTGCGAAGCGAGGTCAAAGTCAAGGATTGACCCGTTGCGAAGCTCGAACAATCTACTCTTCCGAGCTCTCCTTCTTCAAGAACGTCCACAGAAATGAATGAAGGCTTCGTCGGTCGAGTTCCGACCCACCTTGCAGCTCGATGTTACGAAATGCTGAAAGTGCCGAAGTATTGCGGAGATTCAAAGCTTGAGGAGTTGCGGCTCAGCGGTTCAACGAAGAAGCCGAATAAGGTATGTAAACGAGTGTGATTTGTCAGAAGAAGGAAACGCATGTGGTACAAAAGAGGATCGGCGAAGGGAAACCGAGCGTGCGAACCAAATAAAATCTAACGAAATTCAATACAGACAACGAGCTTTGTTATGCGAGACCAGTTACACTTTGGTATCGTCTGACAGCGCTGGAGAGTAGGTACCGTGAGGGGGAAGATGGTGGATTGACTATGAAGGACGAACAAAAGAATCAGCCGAGAATCGCGAAACGATCAAGATTCAGCGAGAGTGGCTACAATACTCACGGATTCCCAGTTACCCGTCTCCTCCATCTCATGCATATCGATCTTGACATCCTCCTCGTCGAATTGCGTGTCGGTCTCTCGAAGATCCTGGTCGTTCTGGTTCCGAGCTTTTCGAGCTTTCCGCATCTTCTCCAGTCGAATAGACAAATCGGGTCGAGCTGGAGTACGGGTCTTGCGCAGACCATCAGTCTTCTCGTTGTCAACGTCATCGTCGTCGAATCGTACAGCCGTGGTCGTGGTATGCGTAGAAACGGCAATCTTGAGTCCCTCGAAAGCGGCAGGAAGAGCGTCTCGAGTTGGCTTCGCACTCGAGATTGTGACGATCAGGTCTCCGAGCGCCATCTCGATAGCGAGTCTGTCAAAGTAGGGAGGCCAAGGTCAGCGCCACCGACAGAACAGGGCAAGAAAGAGGAGTATGGCGCACTTGATGAGATATGCGACAGGATGGAAAGCCATGTAGACGAAAGAGTTGGGCAGAGACATCAGCCCGATAATCATGACATCGCAGCCTGGACGCAAAAGGTGAGTTTAGCAGGACGCCGAACGAGGGGTAGAGCGACTGAGCTTACCCATCGAGATCCAAATCAAGTTTCGATTGAATTTGACAAGAGGTCGATATCGTTCAAGACCTTGATTGACTAGACGTTGGTTGACGGTGTGCATGAAAAGATAGTTGAGTGCGGCATCGACGACCTTGTTTCGCGAAGTATTTTCGCAAAGTAGAGGATCAGCTCTAGTCCTCCCGAAAAGAAGCGGTGAGACTCACGAGGTAGATACACTTCTCGACTCGATCCCACACAGCGTTGATCATCTCATATCGATGATTGATTTGGAGACGAGCGGGAATCCAGATACAGTAGACCGAGATGTTGATCGCTGTGATGCTATAGAGAAGAGGTCGAGTCAGTTAAGGTTGTTGTTGGGAGAGTGGGAGAGGAACTAACAGCGCCGCGACTGAATACTTGAGGAGATTCTGGTTTCTTCGATCACTCCAGAGCACTGCACTCGAAGTACGTCATTCGACGGTATCGCTAACCTCGCGTAGGAGATCGACTCACGATTGACACGGCTGAAGACGAGGAAAGAGAGATAACGAGATTAGCATGGTCGCTCGTACACTCGATACGAACGAACGACGAAACGCACTAGATGAAGCAAGAGGGTCAGCTTCCCTCTTCGACGCATCTTCACAAGTGGGGCTCACCTTGATAATGATTTGCTGAGTAGCGTAGAAAGCACCGTCGACTGGTTCAGCTCTGAACACTCGAGGGAAAGGCAACGTAAGTCTGAGCTTACGAGCAGGAATTGAACTGTACAACATTGACAACATCAGCCTCGTTTCCACGATACAGTAAGAGATGTGTGATACTTACCTTGGAGTGCCCAGCACGTCAAGATTGCAAAGAAGAACGAAAACGAGTGAGGGATAATGTCGATCAGATAGAGCCAACAGATCTGCCGATACGAAACAGAATGAGGACTGGTGCGAGCTCGAGTAGACACAAGAGGAGCATACGACGGAAAAGACCTGTCCAAAGAAGAAGGATAGAGAAGAAGGGTGAGCGAGCGAATCAGGATCGATGATTCCGAGGAAAGCGGTCGACTCACGAAGCAAACGATGATCTCTCCCCTTCGGAGTACATGCTGGCGTCAGTCTCGTTGTATCGCTAAGGGTTGTGAGATGCAGAAGCCCACCAGATCATGACCGTGTACGCACTGCGAAAAGCGAGAGGTACCTGTCAGTGGCCCGACAATCTGCTCAATCTGGAAGGGACGACTCACCTCAGCTTGTGCGTTTGCGAATAGGCTGTATTGATACATGGGATCACGAATCCGATGACGAACCCAAAAGCGAGAGTGGAAACCTGCCGATAGCGATAGAACGGTGCAAGTCAGTGAGCGTTCGATAAACTTAACGACGGAGATTCCGCACCTTCAAGTCCCGATCTGTGAAAGGTTCAGCGACATAAGGATGCTCCGTCTGAAACGCCATCTTGAGAAACCGAGGGAGTGAGGGTGTAGAAGAGGAAAAAGGAAGAAGATCGGTGGAAGTAGGTTCGAACTCCCTCCTCCGAGAAGGGATGAGAAGTAGAAGGAGACCCTTGTACCAGACCTCTCACTCGACTTGGGACGACGGTCTGTGTGAATTGAAGGGGAACAGAGAGCGAATTCGATTTTGAGGGGGAAAAGGGATTCGAAAGTTGAAACCTGGAACGTTTGATGACTTTCACGGTCAAGCGGGAGGTAGTAGCTTCGAAGCCTTATCGTGGGACGAACCGTCGAGGCGTTCGTGAAGCTTCAGCGTTGCCTGAGCGAGCAATTTGGGGAAGGGGTCCGAAGGGACCTCTAACCTCAAATATCGACGTGGACGAAGCAGCGATATCTCCCGAGCCATCGATCGAGCTTCTGAGCTTGTTCTAAAGCTAAGTGGGAGTGATCGGAGATTGTAAGAGAGCCAGAGCAAGCAGATTTCTGTTTTCATCTCTCGTTGCTGCTCCTGCCTCCGCCACAACTTCGCAGACGATCAACGCTAGCTCGACAGCTTCAGATACTTCCTTGAAACTCTCTGCGAGAGCGAGCATGGGCCTATCTGTCAGCCGCTCATCATTCCTTTGTCCTCAAAGTGTTTCAATTCGAGCAGTCTCGAAAGTGGGATCTCCGATTCCGCCGTACTACAAACACCGGTGCTATGACCTCTCGTGTAGTATGAGGCACCCCTCGATGAACTTCCCCTTCTCCTCCTCATTCTTAGCTGTTCCCCCCTCTCGACGTTCTCTTCGAACAGCTCTTTCGCTTCTCCACCTCTACTCTCAAAATAAAGCACCATGGGCTGCGGAGGATCAACACCTGTCGATCTCGAAGCGGAGAAACGGAATGCGGCTATCGAGAAGAGTCTGGCGCAGGATAAGGAGAAACTAAGGTTCGCTCGATTCCCTCGGTCTGCTTCGACGAAACTCGACTTACGAGACTCTTCGTTGATAGGAAAGAGGTCAAGCTACTATTCCTTGGAGCAGGAGAATCAGGGAAGAGTACAGGTCCGTAGCAGAATCGACAGTCACAAAGGGAGAATGGAGCGCTGATTCCTCTTTCCTCGAAAAACAGTCATGAAACAGTTTCAACTTCGATATGGCAAGCCCTACACAGATCAACAGCGACTCGAGTACCGAGATGTCATATACGACAACTCATTGCGTTCAATGCAAGTCATCATCGACGCTCTCAGCGATATCTTGGATCTCGAAATCCCTTCGAATCTGAGCGGGGACGTCGAATTGATCATGTCTTATGGAGAGGATCCTGAGCTGGCCGCAACGGGAGGAGAATTGGATCCGACACTTGCTGGAGCGTTATCGAGGGTGTGGGCGTTCGAAGGAGCGAAAGAAGCCGTTGAAGTTTCGCACGAGTTCCAGTTGAATGATTCTGCTTCCTAGTACGTGCACTCTTTCTCTCTCTCTTACTGAAGCATAACTGACTCTTTATGCCCATCTCTCGTCGATAGCTACTTCGACAACATCCCTCGACTAGCTCAACCAGGTTACTCGCCTTCAGATCAAGATATTCTTCGTTCTCGTGTCAAGTCAGTCGGAATCTCGGAATCGGTGCTCGAGATCAGCGGTACAATGTTACGACTCGTAGATGTCGGTGGACAACGTTCGGAGCGAAGAAAATGGGCTGGAGTGTTCGAGGGAGTAGAAGTGCTTCTCTTCCTCATCAGTATCTCAGAGTACAACCAAGTCCTGTATGAAGACGAAACGGTCAGTCGATTCTCGGAGGCCACGACTTTATGGAGTTCAATCGCGAATTCTCGATGGTTCGCGAAAACGAACGTGATTCTCTTCCTCAACAAGATCGACCTCTTCCGACAAGTGAGCCTTCCCCGTCACGCCCTTGCTGCCATTATAAGACTAACTCTTCGTTGATCGATAGAAACTCAACGTTTACCCTCTGAGCGAGTATGTTATCGATTATCGAGGACCGAATACTTACGAAGCGACGACCGCCTACCTCAGCAAAACTTTCGCTTCCCTCTACACGAATCCGAGCAAAGAGTTGATCGTTCACTTGACTTGCGCTACTGGTGCGTTGTTTCTCCTTTTCGGCGTTTGTCTCCTTTTCGCAATCGATTCTTCGATGTTGACTAAGTATGTTCTCCTTCAGATGCTGCTCAAGTTCGACCAGTATTAGCAGCGATTCAAGATCAAATCATTGCTACGAACCTACTCAACGCTGGAATGCTCTAATCCCCTCTAGATTATCTCCCCTTTTTCGCAATCTTTTCGTCTCCCTCGTCGTTGATACCCCATACACGCCGTCATTCTGTTTCAGTTCCTTCTCGGTTGTCCTTTGTCTCCCATAATACGTTTCTGTATGTCCTCCCACGCTCGTTGTAGTAGCCTTTCGTCGGCCATTTCTGCGAATTTTGAAAGTGTTGCTGTTGCTGTTCCATCTCAATCCTTGCTACTCGATGAAGGTACGTCTGGATCCGTGAAGGACCTCTGACCCAGCTCTGATAGACGAAACGCCGAGCTTAGCGATAGAAGCAGTCGAGAAACAGGGTTTCGAAGCGGAGATGAGACGACGACGCGAGCTAGAGTCACTGCATGATCGGTAGGGGCTCTCGAGTAAGCTACTCGGATTCGTGCGTCTCTCAATAGCTATACGAAGCAAACAGATGATTCGAAGTGATGGGAAGGAGGAAGAGAAGCGAAACTCATCTCTGCTTCGAACACCTCGCTTGCTTAGTTGCGACTCTCATTAGACCACTAGATACACTCCAAGAGCTCATCCATACATAGCATTAAGCTGAATCAACGACCTTCATCCTCCTCCTGCTTTTCCCTCGTCATCAGTTCCTCCCCACCTCTCTCTCCCATCCCCTCCTCCCTCTCCTCCCTTCTCCGAACTGGTAGATGGCGTCCTTCTTCTCTTTCTCCTCTCCAGTCGAAGTAGACGTTCACCTACAAGATGAACATGATCGACAATCTGTTGAAGTGAAAGGAGCGGGAGCAGGGGACAAGAAAGGAGATCTGGCAGTCATCGAGAGGGAGAGATGTCCAGTTTATTATGATGGTGAAGCGGTTAGAGGTCAGGTGAGTCGCAATCTTCATAACCACTTCGAGATGTTGCTCTGTCAAGGAGGGAGAAACTGATTCTCGAGTTCTACCGCCTTGCTCATTGCGTTCGATAGGCTATTGTGAGAGTCAAAGATGGAAAGGGAATCAAACATGATGGGATCAAAGTAGAATTCGTTGGGAGTATCGGTAAGTTCATAGCAACTCGCAGTTTGCTCCCTTTCCCATCCCGTCCTGTCATGCTGATCCCCACTTGTATCGTATAATGGCAGAGCTATTCTATGACAGAGGGAACCATTACGAGTTCTTGTCACTCACGCAAGAATTGGCGTCCCCGGGAGAAATGAGAACTGCTCAATCCTATGATTTTGAGTTCAAGAATGTCGAGAAACAATACGAATCTTATCATGGTATCAACGTCAAACTACGGTACGTTTTACGCATGCTCCTTCCTAGAGTAGCAGAAACGACAGAACTGATCATGCAGGATTTCGAGTCTTGTGTAGGTATTTCGTTCGAGTGACAGTTTCGAGACGAATGGCGGATGTAGTGAAAGAGAAAGAGTTATGGGTACATTCATTCAGGATGCCACCGGATACCAACAATTCAATCAAGATGGAAGTTGGAATCGAAGATTGTTTACACATCGAATTCGAATACAATAAATCAAAGTCCGTTCCTCTCCTTTCCCCTCCTTTCTACTATCTTCACCTTGAGCTGATGTGTGTGATGGGGTGCATGTAGGTATCATTTGAAGGATGTCATTGTTGGAAAGATTTACTTCTTGTTGGTGAGGATCAAGATTAAACATATGGAACTGAGTATCATTAGGAGGGAAACGACGGGAGCTGTACCGAATCAATACAACGAATCAGAAACGATCACTAAATTCGAAATCATGGATGGTGCACCCGTTCGAGGTACGCTTCTTTCCACTGTTTCTCTTCCCCTTGAGTTTCTACCTGCTCATGTGAGTTTGAGTGAGTGAATAGGTGAAACGATACCGATTCGATTATTCTTGGGAGGGTTCGAATTGACTCCTACGTTCAGGGATGTCAACAAGAAGTTCTCGACGAGGTATTACTTGAACTTGGTTTTGATCGATGAAGAGAATCGAAGATATTTCAAGTTTGTCCTCCCTTTTCAGTTCCTCCCTTCCCAAGACATGAATAACTGCTAACTAACCTCGCCTCGCCTCGCCTGACAGACAACAAGAAATCACGATTTATCGACAAGACACGAGAGAATTGGGAGGAGGGAGTGTAGAGAGTTTACCACCGATTCCAGCTACTACTCAACACCAACAAATTCAACAACACCAACAGAGACACTTGAGTCAACCTACTGATCAAGATGGACCGATACTAGCTGAACCATCACCTGCTCAACAACAAGGTCAATCGACGAATCAACCTCAGGCTCAGGTTACTCCGTTGGAAGCTTGAGGTCGACTTGGACTCCTCTATATATACCCCCCTCTCTGTGTGAGTGCGTTGTGTGTTCGATGTGTGTGTGTGATGTGTTTGCAAATATGGTTGTTACACTTTTTGGCAGTGATTCGCGAGAAGGTTGAGTGAGAAGGAGAGGACGAAGAGGGGACGCGTTTCTGAGAGACTTCTTGAGTCGATCGACTCCCGAATCAGGTACGATTGATTGAGTGGCTTTCAGGTAGCTTTCGAGAGGTACGAAGAGGTCGGAAAGTGAAGTTGAGGCCCGAGAGATGATCCCGACTTGGAGAAGAATATTCGAAAAGTTTCTCCATCTCATCTCGATTCACCACCCCTCTCAGAGGTGATCAAACCAGCGACACTACACCTCTACACCCCCCGCCTCATTCCTCTACCTTCTTCTCTCTCTTTCTCGCTGTCGTCGCTCGTTCCTTGTCTGTTCCCCTTTCATCAAAACACGCAAATCGAATCTCATCTACTACAACTCCAAGTGATAGGATAGACTACGGGATCAATCAGTAGAGTAGTATAGGGTATCAGGAGTAGTCTAGTGAGTCCAGTCTCTGATCTGGGAAAGAGGCAACCGGAAACTGGACGATTGCAGGAGGTGATCATTCAATCCCTCCTCCATGGGGGTCTCGAGCAGTATAGAGGGAGCTCCTTTATCTCTAATGAAATCTACACCTCCTTTAGAGCTAGAGTCGCTAACCAACTTGTTCCTCCCGCTCGAACCTATTTGCAAACTCTTCAGATTCCCCCCCGCTCGTCCGCTTCTATTCAAGCAATGGTACGACCACGAACGAGGCGGCCTACCTCCCCATTGACATTCCTCACTACCTCCCTCCTCCTCTCCACTTCGACCTCAGTTCTCGCCGCTTCCTCCTCTTTCCCTAAAATCGATTTCTCCTCTCTCGGTACCGTTGCAGTAGTCGGTTCATTCGACGGTTTATCCCTCTACGACCCTTCGAATCCACCTTCTTCATTCGATGCATCAAGATCAACTATCCTAGCTAGACGGACAGATGGGACGTTGACCAAAGTCGGCGAAACTGATCAAGGAGGGTCGATTGAAACTATCTGTCAGAGTAAAGAGGGATGGTTGTATATTGGAGGAAACTTTACGAGGGTTGGCCAAGTCGAGGCGAGGAATATCGCGAGGTATCGAGTGGAGGAGAGGAAATGGGAAGCGCTGGGAAATGGGTTGGAGGGACAAGTGAGAGTGTTGGCTTGTGAAGGCGAGACGGTTTATGCTGGTGGAGAGTTCGATTCGTCGATAGATGGAGGAGGACCGAATGTCGCTGCATGGTCAACGACGGGACAAAATTGGGTCGATTTGCCATTTTATGGGTTTGACGGAGCGGTCGAAACGATTCAACCATCACAAGATGGACAATCTGTATTCTTTGGAGGATCCTTCTCGACCTCGTTCTCGAATGGTTCGACTACTCTCACACCAGGTTCCTCGAGTTCTTCCTCCTCTGCGATCAATCCGAACGCTGCAGGAAACTTGATCCCTTCCCTCGGTTCATCCCTCTCTCCCATCTCGCTCAATCAATCCGACTACTGGGCCTCCCCGACGACTTACACCTCCGGGTTCGGAAGACCAGAATACGTTTTCTGTCCGAAGCGGGAAGATGGAGTTGGAAGTAGTTGGTTACTTATCGATGGAGCAGTCGGATTCTACATTGTCAGGTTATACAGGGAATTGAACGTGAGGGGAATCAGGTTGGGAAACACTTTCTTCGAAGGAAGAGGAACCAGGAATTTCTCGTACGTCCTCCTTGCTCTTTCCTCTCTTCTCTCGCAAAGTTTCCTTACTGATCCACCGTTTTTCCGAGGTTGTAGACTCGTCTCGATCCCCGACAATCAAGTCCTCGAACTCACTTACGCTACCGATCTTTCAGACCCTTCAGCCGGTACCGCTACTTGTTCCGACAACTGTATCCTCGCCCACAACTCTTCGATCCCTTACCAAGATTTCCTCTTCCCGGAAGGAACGACGATGACTGGTTTCCAACTCAACGTCAATGGATGGTACGGAGCAGGAGGAGGATTGCATTTGATACAATTACTGAGTGAAGGATCTTACGCCTACGCCGATTCAGCTCTCAACTCGAACCCTTGTACCGATGGACTAGGAGCGACGAGTGCATCTACCGTCGAAACGAGTGGGAACTGGACGACGAAAGAAGTCGTTACTTCTATCGCTGGAACTACTCAACAAGTTCTAGTCGCAACTGTCACAGGAGGTTCCGGTTCCTCTCCTTCGATCACTTGGGCTCCCTCAGTACCTCAAGACGGGAACTACGCCGTCTACTTCCACACTCCCGGATGTACTCAAATGGAGGATTGTGGATCCCGTACCTCAGTTCGAGTCACCGCTTCACCTTCTTCCGCTTCCTCGAACTCTACGACCGTCGATCAAACGAACACGGCAGATCAAACTACCCTCATCTACAACGGAACTCTCTCTTCCGGTACCGACACGTTCAAAGTAGAGATGACTCTCGCCGATGGAGCCGCTTCAAACTCGGGAACGAACTATCAGATCATCGCAGATTACGTCAACTTGATCGCTTCTTCCACGAACGGTACCTCGTCCCAACTCAACCGAGGCTACGGATTGTTCGAGTACGCTGTCGAGGGAAGTCAGGGAACTTTCGGAGATTCAGTCATTGAAAGTGAGGAGAGGAACGCTACGTCGATCATGACGAATTCGACTGGTTTCGACGCTCTCGCTTTCGATCTCAATCAGGGAGCAAACGTCAACAGCATCGTCACAGTTGGAAGCGGGAGCGAGACTCAAGTATTCATCGGAGGAGACTTTACTTACACCGCAAATGGAGGAGGAGCAACTTCGCGCAACGTCGTAGCTTACGTCGCTGGTCAACCTCAAGCTGTACCGAACGGAGGTCTCGATGGAGCCGTCACTCATCTACTCGAAGTCAACGGAGCTCTTTACGCCGTAGGATCGTTTCAAGCTACCTCTGACGGATCGGTTTCAGGTCTCGAAGGACTCGCTCGATGGACTTACTCGACTCCTTCTTCAAGTTGGGAGAGACTCGGAGGACCTTTCCCCATCGCTGCTGATTCTATCGCTGGACTCGCCGTCGTCAATACCGGTTCAGGGAAAGAGGATGGCTCAGAAGATGTAATCGCTGTTGTTGGAGGAGGAGGATCCGGATTGGCGTTCTACGAATCAGAGTACGGGCAGTGGAACTACTCGATGCCAGGACTCTTCCTCGGTAACTTGACGGCAGTCGGAGAAGCTTTCGACTTGGACAACACGAACTCGACAACTTATTACGCTGGTCAAATCCAGCTCGCTATGACGCACATCACACCAGGAGGAGCAGTTCTCAGCAGTGGCAAGAATGGACAACCTCGACTCTCTCCTTTCGACTTTGGCTTTACCTCGTCAGATCCATCCGAAACTGCCTCCTCAACTTCGTCTTCCTCAGCAAGCTCTTCCTCTGCACCTACCTCCTCTCGCTTCCGTCGCTCAGTAGACGAGGAAGAGTCTCTCTTGCAGCTCTTCTCTCGATCCCTCGACCCTCGATCTTCTCGCCTCGTTCTAGAACCTCGAGCTCCCGCTCCTTCTCCCTCAGCCAACCTCACTCTCCCTACTCCAATCCAAGCCGTCGCTTCTTCTTTAAACTCGAACGATCAGATTCTCGTCGGAGAGTTTTGGAACAATGGTTCGACCGACTTCATGATCGTTGGAGGTTCATTCGTTTCCTCGACTTCCCTCAAGTTTTCAAGCGAAGTTCGAAACGTCGGCATGTACGATCCGAAAGCACAATCATTGCTCCCTCTACAAGGCGAAGAGATTACGGGAACTGTCACAAACCTCCTCGTTGTCGACGATACTCTTTGGATCGGTGGAAACTTTTCGACTTTGAGTGGTAGACAAGGATTCACAACTTACAATCTCAAGGAGCAGTCTATCGATGACAGTCAACCTCCTCTCTCAGGTGAGCTCTCTTCTGCTCTTGCCGCACTGCTATTTCTGTGCTGACTCAAAACTTGAAACAGGTTACGCTGGACGAAACGCTACTCTGAACTCTATCGCTCAACGACCAGGCTACGACTCTCAGATCCTCGTCGCAGGTGGATTCGCTTCTGCTGGCTCACTACCTTGTCAGAGCATCTGTCTCTGGGACACCGAGAAGCTTCAATGGTCAGGACTCGGAGGAGGGTTGCAGGGAGTCGTCGGCGCAATGGATTTCGCAGGCGTAAGTCGCTTCTCCCCCTCTCCGTGCAGACAAAGTGAACTGACGCTGTGATCCTCCCTCTTTCTAGCCAAACTCTCAGTACTTGATCGCGACTGGAGAATTCCTTCTCGATTCATCAACCGCTTACATTGCAAAGTGGAACTTCAAGAACTCTACCTGGAGCGGCATCGGTGCCCCCACCGATCTTCCTGGTCCCGCTACTGCTTTCTCCGCCGATGACAAGAACCTCGACAAGCTCTTCGTCGCCGGACAATCTACTTCTGGAACCCCTTACCTCTCCTACTGGGACGGAAAGACATGGACCGACCTCAACAACAACACTCTCGCAACTGGATCCGGCGTCCAACAACTCGCTTTCGTCCCTCTTCAATCGGATCACGAATCGAACGATATCATCGAAAAGAATCGAATGCTCCTCGTTTCCGGCGCTCTCAGCATCAATGATACTTCCCTCTCCGCCGCTCTCTACGATGGTCAAGATTGGTACCCTTACTTGATTTCGACCTCTGCTACCGGTAGTGCTGGAGTCATCTCGCAACTGTTCTACTCGTCTACTAGCTTCTCTCTTTCCGGCGGTCGTAAGTCTTCTCTCCTCTCTTCCCAACTCAATGACTCTTCACTGACCGCGTGACTCGCTTACAGATCACCTCGCTGTCGGAATCGTTATCCTCATCTCGATCGCAATCGCTCTTGGAGTCGTCTTCCTCCTTGTTCTCATTGGTCTACTCATCGCTCTCGCTCGTCGCAAGGATGAACCTCAATACCCACCGAATCGCAATCTCGGTGATAGCACTAGCACGACCTCATCTGCAGAAGGACTTCACCGCCCGACATCTCTCCTTCAAACTGTTGGCGCTGCTACTGCAGTCCTTCTCGATCCAAAGGGAGAGAAGGGAATGCATCACGACCACGACTCGATCACGGGAGGACCGACGAGCTTTGACGGAGCTGCGATGAGTTATGGAAGTGATTACGGAGATGACGGCGAACCTTCGACAGCGCTCGCGAGGTATTCGTTCTCGGCAGAACACCCAGGGGAGTTGTCGATTTCGACGAATGAGCAACTGTCGATTCTCGAAGCGACCGATCCAAATTGGTGAGTTTTGTTTCGCTCACTCTTCTTACTCGACGTTTCGCTTACCCTCTCTTCTCGCTGCAACAGGTGGATGGTGCTCAACTCTGCTGGACAACGAGGTCTAGTGCCTCAAACCTATCTCGCTTAGATTCTCTTTAATGGACTCTCTCTCTTCTCTTCTCTTTCTTCTTTTGTTCGCAACCCACTAAATTTTATACCCCTTCAACCCTTTCGACTTTCCCCTTTCCCTACCCAACTCACCCACACTCGTTAACTCTTTTCCAGTACTCTTCATCTCGCTCTTTGACACGCGATTTCCATATTCCTTACTCCTCACGCTCTCAATCGGCATATACCCCTCTATTCTCTTTGGTTCTCTCACTACCTTACGTAGCTTTCTTGCTATTCTCCTATATGACCCTTCAATCTCGTAGTTCACTGGTTTTGGACGTACTTGCAAACACTGTCTAAACAGTCCTATCTTTCGACTCGCTTGTTCGGTCTGCAGCGCGAACGCTCTCACTAGTCCGCTCAGTCTCCTATGTAGGGGCAGCATCGCGAGTGGAGGAAAGGAGGGAAGCTGAGATACGGGGAATGGGAGGACAAAATAAAATGAAGTTGAACAAAGTGAGTGAACAACGACGAAAGTCACCCTCTCCTTCTCCTCGGTTTATAACAATGTCGTTCGAATCTTTCTGTCTTGGCCCTTCACCTTCGTCCTACTCCGTAGATTCTCGCGGTGCGGTGACTCAAGCTCAACGTCAGATTGCGAGACGGCACTGCAGGCACTGCGAACGGCTGTAGCTGCGTCTGACCGACAAAGTGGTCGAGTCACGTCAGAGTGAGCTGGTCTGTCTCGGGTTGTTATCTGAAGACGAACTCACGAGCACCTCCCAAACTACCTGTGTGCTGATACGCCAAGAGGAAGTGAGTGTTAAGCTTGCTAGTTCTCCATCAACGGTGAAACTCGAAGGCTCACAACATCGCCAGAGTTCATACCGATTCCAAGCCTGTCAAGCTTTGCGAGCTCTGCGTTGATTCTGTCTATCTGGGAGTTTCCCATCCTGTCGAAATGATCGTTCAGCTTGACTAATGCCTCGTGGAGGTGCCTAAGCTCTCGCATGACTGGCTCGAGATGGATCGATAAAGCAAGGCCTTCCTTGGTCGTTAGCGGAATCCATCGAGCGAGATGTTGACGAAGAAGGGTTCTTCGAGGCAACAGGTGGTCTTTGATCAGCTTGAGCTGTGCGCGCATTTGAGAGCAAGTCAGAAGTATCACGCCTTCGAACATGGGAAAGTAAAGCGTACTATGTTCTTTTGCGAGAGGTGAATGCGTTCGTCCTGACAAAGTGGCACGTGAGTCCGCCAACCTAAGAGAGAAGCTGACAGAACTAGTCAGGACTCACGAGAGACCAATCCGACATAGTGGACATGTCACGAATATCTTCAGCGAGCGACTCGAGAATCGCAAGGATCTTAGTTTGCGATTCGCTGCGAGGATTCGATCGGTCAGCTTGTCGTTTGGCTTGAAACTCGACATCATCAATTCACTACGGAAGTTTCGACCATCTGAATTCGCCCACCCGTACGTTCGCAACGACATCAGGAAACTCCTTGTGAAGGCGGGAGCTGAAATCTCCTACGATACCCTGCCAGATGAGTGATGGCGGATGACGTTGAGAAGCAGCAGCACGACTGCATTGACATTCACCTGTAAGGCTCCGAAGGATGCGTTCATCGGAGGTGAGAGAGAGAGAGAGAGAGAGAAAGGAGAGAGCGGAAAGAGAACGAGACTTGCTGTACCTCCCGCCGCGGATCCTTCGGAGTGGGACTGAGGAGCTGAAACCTCGAAGGAACTCGTCACGCAGAGCAAAGTGGGTCGAAAACCGAAGGCGCCTTGCACTTTCAATTACTAGGTGTCGAAATGGGGTATCGGAAAAGATGCTGAAGGGGTAAAGATGAAGTAGGTGAACGACGAAGAAATGCGAAGGAATGATGTAGAGGAGAGGAATGCTGCAGAGAAGAGGTAAATCTATCGAAAGTTAAGCTTGACAAGGAACCTATTCGACGAGAGTGTCAGTTCTTGAACGGGAGCTAGTGTAGAGTGAAGAGATAGGTACAATAGGATATCCATAAGAACATGAGTAGATGCCCATATACAAGCTACGACGAGCTCGGGCTGTCGTTTCACACTGAATCAGTTTCGAACGTCTCGCGAGACACGACAGGGAGAGGAACCTACATGCTCTCGGAATTGATTGAGACCGACCTGCACAACCAAATTTGACGCTATCAGCTTCAGATACGGGAGGAAGACCAGAAGAGACACTCACATTCGTAACATCGATTCCATAAGCGAGCCAACAAACCAGTCTCGCCAAGAAGCTCGAGAACAGTTCAGCGAGCCAAATGACGAGAGATGCGGAGATCGTGAGTCGGTAAGTGTAAGGATCGGAAGGGTCGGCGAAAGAGAAGAATGGGTAAATGAGTTTGTTCGGTCCCCAGTGAAGAATCGTGACCTGTCGTGACTGAGAAAGAGTCAGTGTGGAGAAGGACAGACGCAGGAAAAGATCTGTAGATGTACCCATCCGAGAAAAGCAACCACTGCGCGAAGAATGAGAGGTCAGCTTCTTCGCACTTTCACGATGAAGACAAATAAGTCGGCTCACTCGTAACATTCTCAGAGAGATTGCGCAAGTAGAACACTGTTGAGTCAAACTTATTTTCAGCCTCGTATTTCACACGAGGAAAGATATCAGACTCACTTGTCGCTACACTATGCGAGTACTCTTCCCAATCCATCGAAGTCCCGATTGTCCAACTCAAGAGCCGATGAAACGTCTTTGACATGCTCAAGGGATACCATAGGACGACGAAAGAGGACGAGAGGAGGGTGATGTAAGCTGCTTGATCCGGTGATCGAAGTCGAGCAAAGAGGTTCCGATAGAAAACGTGATAAGTCAATTGGAAGAGAAGCTATCGAAGTCACCGAGGTCAGTGATCAACAACGAAACATGAGAGCAAGAGTATGTGCTCACTCGAAAGATGAACACGAGGGATTGAGATCGAACTTTTCGATGCAAGATCCAATTACTGACGTTGTTGAGGAGATTACAGGATAGGATGAGACACCAAACGTAGACTAGACCTTCTATGTTGCTATGAGGGAGAGTCGAGAGGTAGATCGTTGCGAAACCTTGACCCATAATGAGCGTGAGTAGGGAGAGTGCGATTGCGGTGAGAAACCATAGGAATCGTCGATAGGACCGAGGCATTCGTTGAGTGAGTTGACGTTCGAGGAAGCTGTGAAACTCTGCCACTCAGTCAGTGAGTGACTCGGTACTGAAGAGAGTGCGAGACTCACGTTTTCTGAGCAGGAGTTAAACTTCTCCTCCAACTATTCCTCCTATCCGCTCTCAACTTGGTGAAGCAAGCCAGAGCTGGCATTGACATAGTAGCAAAAGCCAATAAGATCCAAGTAGTCTTCCTCTCCCAATCCCAAGAGTCGGGGTTCATTGGATCTGTTTCGTGGTCTCCATGTCGAGAATGAGAACGTCTTCCGAACCCGTCGAGGTCGAACTTGTGCAAGAGGAAACCGATCGAGAGACTGAGAGTCCAGAAGAAGGTGTACCAGAAAGCTCCTCCTAGGGAAGACGGCCACCAATTCAAACGATCTGTGAACTTTGAGGAGACAATCAGAAGTGATCACTGGGTTCAGAACGTCGACTCAGGCCCACAAAGATCGAAGAGCTTCGTAACGAATACGAGTGCGACCGCGAGGTAGGCACCGTAATCTATCAAGTCGTCCAGGAGTTGTCAGCTTCGTCTCGAGATCCGTGGAGTATCTGATCAGGGTGCTCACAAACGATGAGGAAGAAGTAGAAGTTCGCATCGACTGGTAAATTCTCATCGTCTGGTAGTGCTTGCGTTCTCGAGACCTTCTCGAGCGTTTCGTTCCTCGTGATGGAAGCGAGAGATTGATCGGAATATTCGTGGTTCACAATCTGAAAATGGATGACTTGCTCCTCCGAACTGCGCTCGTCGATTCCGAGTGTCGATAAAGGATTGGATTGCGGTGTTTGAGCCAACCAAGGCAACTTTCTGAGCATGATTTCGAAAGTTCCAGGTGGATCATTCGTTGGAGGCCAAGGTATATCTGCGGGAAGCTCTCGTCGTCAGCCTTATAGTACTCTAATCGTAGGAGAGAATGACTCACGCCAAGGTGGTTCCTCCTTGTAAGGATCCGTGACTGGAAATGGTATACTACACCAGAACCAAACCTATCGTTTCCTCTTCCCTCGTCAGCTTATCACTCTATATTGCTCAAACATGAACGTGCACAACTCACAACGACACAGGGTAATCCGACGAGAAGTGCCCAACGTTTCCACCAACTAGCCATCCATCTCCTAACCCTTTTCTTTCCCGGTCTCAACAATAACCAACTAATCTCTCCCGCATCATCGTCCTCATCTTCTTCTTCCTCTTCCCTAATCACACTCTCGACCAATCTCCTCCTCTCGACCGGGTTAGGAACCTGAACTCTCAATCTCGCACTCGGTAAAGGTTCCTCCTCTTCCTCTTCCTCATCACTCAACAATCTCTCCCTCTCTTCATTATTCTCCATACGTTTCTGTTTCCCCTTGTTTCGCCTAAAGAACTTTTTCGCACCTTGTCCCATCCTGACTGCTTCCCTCAATCTCTCCCTCCCTCCACCTGATCCGCTCGGGACTTGATCGATTCCTCCTCCTCCTCCTCCAACTCGGGATGTGGTTGAGGGTAGAGCGTGCGCGTGAAATCTACCTGGTCGGTAAGAGGGTTGATCTAATTCGTGAAGAGGAGTGAGTGGGGGGAGAGATGAGTGATGAGAGAGAGAAAGGGGAAGAACGAACCGTTCCAATTTGAAGGATCGTCTGAACCTTGTGAGAATGTAGTGAACATTCACCTATTGGGTCGTGGGTGAGTCGTGAGACGCGTGAGAGGCCGAGAGAAAGACGTGAGAAGGGAGGAGGAAGGAAGAAGAAGAAAGAGAGAGAGAGTCAGATTCGAGCCCCTGTCATCAGAGGTCTTATCTCTCCAGGAAGCGCGACGAGAGAAGGGTACGAGAGAAGAGTGGTGTGACGATTCCAGAACAGCAAAGGGTCAAGGAAAGCAAAAAAATTGGAACAAACTAAAACAGCTACTCAACGAAGAGCTAAAGACAAAAGGATGGAAGAAGAGGAACTACAGGGAGGCGAGGTTTTGCGAGGAGCTAGATCGGGCGCTCTCTAGAGAGTGACTACAAGAAAGGACGAGTTGATGGGAAGAGGGTTGAAAGTCGAAAAGGGAGAGTGGTGAGAAACGATATGGATATTTTGCGAGAAGAGTGTGAGTCTTTACGCTTTCATCTACTGTTGTTCAGTTGAAGTAGTTTCGGTGGATTCCTCAGATCGGTTGTTGGGGCGTTTGAGGACGGTCAATCGTTCTGTACGTGATCGGGCGAAGCATTAGAATCAGCGAAAATTGAACGCTATTTCTACTGAAAGCCTGTGAACGTACCGTGGTTTGCGGTAATTTGAGTAGAGTAGTTTCCTGCATCATCCTTGGTGGTAGAAGTAGTGAAAGAAGCTTCACAGAATACGAGGGAACTGAGTCGAGTATACGAAGGGTCAGTTCGCACGCTCGTCGGAGACTGTTGATACGCGCTACAAAGACTCACCCCTTCTCGATCATTTGAAGACGTTCAATCGCAGCTCCATGAGCGAACACAGTGTGCCATGAAGTAGGAGGTTGTTGATATTCCTCTACACGACCAACCCCTCATCAGCTCCCTTTCTTCCAAACGCGTGCAAAGTAAGAAGTGGATTAGAAAGAAGAACTTACGACCTTCTTGAGGTGGTTTACCTTTGTCGGTAGTAGCAATCTTGTACATCAAATAAGGTCTACCAGATTTCGGGTTCTCTCTCTCCTCGATCACTCCGATTCGACCGACCAAAGTCATCTTGGCTACATCACGAGCTGTGGTGGGAGTTGAAGAGAAGGTCTATTTGGGGTGGTGGCGAGAGGGACAAGGAGTGGGAAGTGTTAGTTTTCTGGATGAGGAAAGAAGGGAAGGAGCGGGGAAGGGGAGAAACTCACGCGAACGGCAGAACGAGCGATGGGTCGGAGAGTGGATGAGAACATTCTAGTATGAGAGTGTGTGTGTGGAGCTGAACGAAGTCGAGAGTGAGAGAGGAAAGAGAGAGAAGAAGGGAGACGCGTTAGTGACACTTGACAAAGATTACACACTAGAAAGGGGAGCGTGTAAATCGGATACTTACAAAGGAACGAGAGAACGCGAAAGAAAGGTGCTAGAGTTCAAGAGGACAGAAGAAGGAGAAAGATTGAAACATTTCGAAACTTCGCATGCTGGAAAAAGGGGAAACCACTCTTTGAGAGCGAGCGGATACTCTTACGAGGATGCCTCGACTAAAGGACTGGTGAGCTCAGTGATCATGGCGTTGAGAAATAGCGACAACAAGCGCCCTCGCACGATTCCTTTTTTCCGCAAAAAAATGGTAGTAAGATTCAACAACAAGCGCACACAAAAGACTGCCTTATAAGACTACGGTTCACAAACACCTTTTCCCATTCACCTCACCTCTTTCTGCCCATCGCAATCATCTCCTCGAATTCCCCGCTCCTTGCAAGTTCCCACTTCCAAAAATCCCTCCTCCTCCTCCTCCCTGTCCCTGTCCCTCCCCTCCGACTCCTCCAAACGAATTACCTCCGATACTTCCCCTCAATCTCGCCAATTTCCTATTCCTACCAGTCCACCAACCCGCCGCACCCCATCCTGATCCACCTCCTTCCCTAATCCCTCCCAATGCTTGTCCCCTAGGTAATTTCCGAATCGAGAGGAGAACCGATTCTACTTCGTCTGAAGAAGAGAGGTAATCTGATGATTCTTCGAAACCTTGTTCTTGATTTCCTTCTTCATCTGATGCGGTTCGGGAAGGAGCTTCTCCAACTCGAGTGAACAACGGAAGGGAGGTCGAAGTAGAGGGTTTTTTAGATTTCTTGAGACTAGTCGACGAGGGGGAATGGGTTGGTAAGAGTGTCGTCGAGTCTCCTGAGAGTGGTGAACCCTGTAACCCCTCAACTAAGCTCCCTCTCTTTTTCTTACCCACTTTCTCCTTCGACTCGTCCATGACCGTATCCCCTCCTCTCAATCCTTTCGATAATGCCTCTCGTTCCTTTCCTATTCGACTAGCTTTCTGCCATTCCAACAACAAGATATCGAACGAAACTGAACGGTGGGGTACGGCTCGTTTCGAAGACATGTTGTGAGTTTTACACGTTAGCGAACGTTGACAAGGTAAACCTCGTTCGTTGATGACGCAACATTGTCGATCTGGGTCTACTACTATTTTCATTTTTTTTACGGATGAGGAAGGGTTAGTTAGGAGAGGTATAAAAGGGAGAAAAAGGGAGAAAATGGCAGAGAAAAGGGAGCGTACCTCGTTTAGGTTTCTTTTGAGTTGCGTCTGGAGCAGGAGCTGAGGAAGTCGAGGGGATCGGAAGTTGAACAGGGAGAGCAGTGGTGGAGGGTAGAGGTGAGGGAGACGGTTTGGTTGAATTTGGGAGCGAAGTTGTAGAAGGTGCGAGAGGATCTGAGGGAGCAGTCGACGAGGAGAAGGAGGATGAAGAGGGATTCAAGTGTAGAGTAATCTTTGATTTCTTTGGTTCGAGGGGATTTGAATCTGTCTCTGAACAGAGGGAGTGAGAATTGAGATTGTGAGCGATCAATAGTGAGCAGGGAATGCTCACCTTGTGATAATCTACGTTTGAGTATTGCGGGATTCTGCGAGTTTGGACAAGTAGCTAATCGGGTCGAAGGGAGTAGAGAGGAGAGAGGAGGAGGAAAGGGAAAGAGAGAGAAACGAAATAAGTTCAGCAAGCGAGTATCCGGGATGTCAAGAGGCAGGATTGATATTCACCTTGATGATCCCCTAGACTCGCTTGTAATACGGGTTTGTTACAGAGTGTACATTTGATTAGGTTGTCGAGTTGCGAGTCTGCGAGTTGTAAACTATCGAGGTTTGAATCATTGTCCAATCGAGGTGAATCTGCTTGACTATTCTCTGTTTGACTCTCTCCTTGTGCTGTACACAACAGAATCAGCTCACACGAATGTAGAGAGTGAGAAGAGGGAGAGCGTACGATTGAGATGAGATTGTAAAGATTCCCAACCATCTATCTGAGGTGTACTGGTATTGATTGGTGGTTTCAGTTTCATGCCTGTGTGTCTAGTTCTGACTCGTGATTGTCGTGTGAATAGTCAGAGAAGCAGAGGTTCGGTGAATTGTTAATTGCTTCCCTCACCGTTCCCCTTATCTCCAACTATCTTACTCTGCTTCGGTTCACATCCAGGCCTTTCCATCTATACCCCTCCACCCCCCTACGCTCTCCAGTCTCCTACTCGTTTCCCCCACGAGGATCCATCAATAACTTTCCCTTTCCCTTTCCATCATCATCATTTCATCAACCCTCTCCCTCTCCCCCTAAAGTACAAGCATGTCGAAAGATTTACGCAAGACAGTAGAATTAGCGACTAAACCGAAACGAGCTGCACCCAAAGCCAAAGTAAACCCCGCTCTCACTCTCTCTTCTCATGACGTTCATTCCTAATCAATCTCAATCCAAATAGTACATAGATCCAATCGTTCAATCTACATTCAATCAAGATGGTGCACTACAAGAAATCATCAAGACTTTATCCCTAAGACTTCGAGATCCAAACACAACCGTACGAATCCCTAATCTCCCCCTTTCTCCCTTCTCCCTGTTCAAGCTGACACTAGCTCGAGTGATAAATGTATAGGTAGCATTCAAATCCCTCATAACGTTACACACGATCATGCGATCTGGTTCCCTCACTCCAGTTTATTCTTACCTCTCGACTTCCTCCCTCGCGCTCACCCTCTCTTCTCACGAAGCGCCCAACATCTCAGCTTACGGTCATTACCTCTCGGCGAGGATCAAGAGTTATACGAATTTGAAACGGGACGTGATCAGGGACAAGTCGGATCGGAGGAACAAAGATCGGTTGAGAAAGTTGGGGGTCGAACAAGGTTTGTTGAGGGAGACTAGAGAGGTTCAGAGAATGATTGCTGCTTGTGTCGAATCGAAAGTAAGTTACACCTCTCAAAAAAAGGAAGGAAGGAAGGAAGGGAAACTGACTGGAGATATATTTTCAGTTTTATACGGATGATGTAGATGATGATGTTTCAATGACTGCTTTGAGACTCTTGACGAAAGATCTATTGATCCTCTTCACTTGCGTCAACGAAGGAATGATCAATATTCTCGGTAAACAATTACTCACTCTCCCCTTCTCTCCCTCCCTTCTCCTCCAAACAAAACTGACCCCTCAAAGTTTTTCGATACCTCTCGCAGAACATTATTTCGAAATGTCACATTCAGACGCAACTACGGCTCTCAAGATCTACAAGACTTTTTGTAGGGATACAGAGAAAGTAGTTGCGTACCTCGGAATCGCAAAGAAATTATACAATGTTTTAAACGTACCCATTCCAAACCTCAAACATGTACGCATTACGCTCTCTCTCTCTCTAGCTCACAATCGGAGATAACAGCTGATGAGACGGGGGAAAGGAGTGATTAGGCACCAGTTAGTTTGGCGGGTAGTTTGGAAGAGTATTTGAACGATCCGAACTTCGAGAAGAACAGGCAAGAGTACAAGGAGAACAAGAGAGTAGCGGATGGTGGGAAACCCGGTGAGTCTCTCTGCAACTTTCTCTCCCTTGTCGCTAATGCTGATATCGTTTCGAATACTTCCTATCAGTTACTCCTCAACCTACTTCGAACCCCCCTGCTTCCACTTCCACTTCCACTTCTTCAGCTGCCCCCACTTCTTCCACTTCGACAAATACCGCACCCAGTACGAGTACTAGTCAACCTCCAGCGAAATCTTTCACAGATTTCTTCGAATCGATCGAACAATCCCAAACTTCCATGTTCCCCGGTTCACCCTCTATGAACGGCACGCTCTCTTCCCAAATGACTGGGAATCCCTTCGGAATGATGGGAGGAGGAGGAGGAGGGTTTGGAGCGTTCCCAGGAGGAATCCAACCGCAATTTACGGGATTCCAACCTCCTCAAATGCAACAACAGCCTAATCCATTCTTACAACCTCAATTCACCGGTTTCATCCCTCCTCCGCAACAACAACAACAACAACAACAACCTTTCATGCAACCTCACTTTACCGGGTTCAATCAATCTCAACCTCAGATGATGCAACCTCAATTGACGGGTTACAATCCGTTTAGACAAAGTATGATGCCTACTGGAGGAGGAGGAGGAGGTTCACCATTTGGAGCACTCGGAGGAGGAGGAGGAGGAATGCAACAATCTCAGATGAATGGAAACCCTTTCCCCCCTCAACAACAACAACAACCTTTCCTCCAACCTCAATCGACCGGTTTCTCTCAATCCCAACCTCCCCAACAACGACCCATGTCTATGCTCCAACCTCAATCAACAGGGAATCCATTCCTTTCCTCCCAGCAAGCTCCCTCGCGTCAATCCACTCTATCCCCTTCCTTCTCCTCTCCCTCTCTTCCCACAATTCCCCAATCCAGCTCTTCCTCGACTCCCGCTCCCTTAGTAGCACAAAAGACGGGAGCTAGGAATCCATTCGCTCCTGCTCCTGGAACTCTGATTCCTCAGACTCAAGAACCGGAACCGAGAGGTCCTAGTATGAACGAATTAGCGTTTACAAGCTATCAATCTCAATCCCAACCTCAAATAGCTCAACAGAATGGAAGTGGACAGAATGGACAACCAGCAGGAGGAGGAGGAGGTAATCAACAACAACAAGAACCCAAGAAACCTCTAGACGCCTTCTCTCGATTCCTCGAACAACAAAAGACGGGTACTACCCAACCTCAACCTTTGACCGCTCAGAAAACGGGAGGTTTGTTCGCTAGTATCGCTTCCGATTTCACTATGAACCGTCCTTCTCCTTCTTCCCAACCTGAACAACAATCATCCCTTTCTTTTCCCCCTCCTACTTCGAGCTCATTCTCTACTACTCCTTCATACCTCTCCTCCCAACCTACGGGTACGACAAATTCCTTCGCAACTCAAAACGGGAGGAAAGCTTTTCAACCCACTTCTTCATTCGGTTCAAACTTGTTCAACGAATTCTCTTCTTCCTCTTCTCCTTCTTCATCCTCGACTCCAACGACTTCTGCTTTCAATCCCTCGAATTCTACTCACACTTTCTCACCCTCGACGGCAATCAATGGGAATGGGGAGAGAACTACTTCACCTCAACCTCTGCAGCCTCAATCGACAGGATACAATCCGTTTGCGGGGAGTAAACTACCACCGTTGAACTCGAGTTTAGGAGGTGCGAACGGTAGTGCGTTCGGAGCGTTTGGGGGATCAGGAGCGGGATCAGATGGAGGTGCGAATGGAGTCACGACGGGGAGTTTGATCTGAATCTTTCTCACTTTTTCTTCGTTGTGGGAAAGCAAAGTGGAAAGTTGCAGTTTTCTCGTTTATCTATCCCCCTTTCTCCTACGCTTATTCATATGCTCTCGTCTTTCTCTCTTGTCGCTTTCATGTTATCGACTCCCTCACTCTCAAAAATCCTCTTATCATTGTTAGTTCGTTTGTGTTACTTGTTGGAAATCTACAAATCTAATCTTTGGATTACTCTACTCATGCCCTACATAATTCCTTGTCTTTCGAGTCCTCAGTCTTCCCAGAAAGGTGTTCTAGGATAGCTCAGACCTTCTACCGCTAGTTCATCTGCGAAGATCACAACATTCTTCCCTTCTTCTCCACCAGACGTTGAAAGCATCTCAGCGAGAATTATTTGCTGATTGGAACTGAGGGCGAGGACGGCGATTCGACGAGAGGCAGAAAGGAGGGATGGAGTGAATGAGATGCGAGAGGAACAAGTCGTGATCCATCGATTCGCGTCTTGCGAGCTCGTTGCTAGTTGTAGAATACGAGCTATGTCGCATAGTCGTGAGTGTCAGTCATAGTTCTCGACGAAGAGACGAGCGCTCTCACCTTGTTCTTCGACATCTAACAAAACGAGATCGAACCGAGGAATCGAATCTCCTGCGAATAATCCAACGCCTGGGAACGCAGAGAGTAGTTGTCGTTCGTAGTTCTCGGACAGAGGTTTGATGTCGTCGTCGTTTGGTGTTGAGAGTGGATCTGAGAGGGTGAGATAGGAAAGCAGGTCAAGAATTCTTCCTCCCATTTCGTTTTCGTGGAGCCGTTCACATCCGAGTCGACGAAGAAGATCTCCCTGAGTATCGAACACTCATCAAAATTGGCTGACAGCGAACAATGAAGAGGTTGCGAATGCTCACCATTTCTCCCATTCGACTCTCTCATCGTTTTCCAACGCGAGTCGCAGCAATCTCGGAAGTTCTCCTCCTCCGAAAGCAACTCGGAACTTACCTCTCCTGTTAATCGATTGTGTTTGCGCTGAATATCGATCTCAAAGATGTGAGTCGGAGAGCTCGACGAACCGCCGAAGAAGGGAGGTTACTCACCCTCGCAGACGAATTGAGCGATAGCATCTAGCATATCCCGACTATCGGAAGAAGGGAATGTGAAGAGTATCGGGCTCGAGTCCTCTTCTGCAATCGAATTGTTGGGAAGTGGAGACTACGGGAATAGACTGGGGAAATCAGCTCTGAACGCTGATCGACAACAAAGCATATTAATGACTCACAAGATGATCGAAAGTCTGACAAGAATCGTCTGCTTCTCCTCCACTCGCGAAATGATCCAACCCTTGTCGATCCAAAGCGAAATCTCGAGTCTTGTAGAAACTCTCATCGCTGTCACTCTCAGACTCGTCGCTCGGGAACGAGAGGGGTTGAATCTCGGGCGAGTCGTCGAGTCCGAGAGCTTGCTGGAGACCGGGAGAAGTGATGTAGGGTAACTCATCTGTTCCAACTTCGGCTTCGTATTCGAACGAGTAATCGAATTCTTGATCATCGACATCTTCGGGAGCTTCTGGTGTGTCGCTCGGGAACGTAGATGGTGTAATTGTAGGAGAGGGAAGGGGAGATGGTGATGAGGTAGCTCGGGCGAGCTCGAGAGAGGGTGGTCGAGAAGATTGGGAGTGGTCCGCTTGAGAGGCATAGGAAATGTTGGGTTTTGAATAGGTGATGACAGGAACGTCGGGTGATTCATCGAGATCGCTCTGTCAGATCGAGGAGGTAAGCCTGGATGTCGAGAAGGAGAAACGCAGAGGGAGACGAACAGCTGAGACTTCTTCCCTCGATTCACTTTCTGCGCTCGCCATTTCCTCGCTCGCTTCTTCCGCTATATTCTCCATCACTCTCCCTTCTCGTGAGTCGTTCGCATCGATCTGAGCTGTAAAACTGCGAGTGTCACTTTCCTCCTCGATGATCGACAACATTGTTCCTTCGTAAACGGCGAACAATCCTTCTCCATCGCTGTCACTCGTACCCTCTCCGTCGTCTTCATCCTCTTCAAAGCTGCTCGTTCCAGGTGATCGCTCGCTCGGGGTGCTGGTCTGATACCATTCGACTGAGTTATCAATGAATTCTCCTTCCGACGTCGATGCTTCCTTTTGACAACCATTTCCCTCCTCCGGTTCGAGACGCCACTGTTCATCATCTAGATCTTGATCGATACTGATCACCGGGAGAGAGGATACATCAGAGATCACGATTGAGCCTAAGTTGCTTGCTTTGAGCGATTCTAAAGATTGGAAAGGAGGGAGTTCTGAGGCGAAGCGTCGAGTATAGATGTCGAAATGAGGGTAAGCTGCTGGGTAGATGGAGAAGTAGGGATAACAGGAGGCAGATGTCGAGGGAAGGTCGACGATTGGTCGGCGAGAAGGGAGCGTTGTGAGGGAAAGAGGTTCGATCGGGACAGGGTGTGAGAGGAGCGTGGCTTGAATCGGATCTTGCTTGTTATGGTGAGATCTAAGAACACCTGCGCCTGAGATGTCTCCCTCAGTCAAGATTGAGGTATCCGGCTCTGTTCCACCTGCGAAGAGCGAAGTTTCCGACACCTCCCTCAATCGATCGAGCTCGATAGTCCAGTTCAAGGTTGACTCTTCTCTACTACGGTCTTCACTGCTTTCGTCGCCAGCGTTGTCTCGAGGGTCTGGTCGAGGGAAGGCGAAGATGCGTGAGCTCGTGCGAGGGCGAGTGTCAGTAGTCGATTCCATGGAAGCCTTTCGTTCGATTGGGCTCGTTGAGGGTCTGCAGGATTCATCGTCGAGGTCCTGCTCGAATAGGTGTCTGACGTTGACGCGAGAGACGGGACGAGAGATGGGAGTTGCGGCGCGAGAGCTGATTCGAGATGAAGTGGGTGAGGAAGGATCGAGAGGTCTGTGTGCGATTTGGGATGAACTGGAGAGTGGAAGAGGTCGGAAGGTGTTCGGTCTTGAAGAGGAGGAGGTTGTGACAAGATCAGCCCGCTCGTGATCTGAGCCGGACTCGGTTTGTTCGAGGGAGGTAGAGTGTCGCGGTCCGCTGCGATGATTGTCGCGCCAGGATGGAGTACTCGAGCGCGAATATGGAAGAGAAGTACCGAAACGAAGGGACGGAGAGGCTGCTCTTGAGGGAGTCGTGGAGGAAAAGGAGGGACGAGGTCTGTCGATTCGGCGAGGCATTCGTCTCGAGGCGCTGTGATCGACGTCGAATTCGATCCGACCGGCAATAGCTAAGGGGTATTGATCGTCAGCTTATGGTACTGAGTCGAACAAGGAGGAAACCTTGACTTACGAAGACCGTTCGCTCCTCGCAGCGTCTCGGCGTAACTCCTGCCTTCGAAATGGTCCGTCCACAAGACTCGCCAACTACTCTCCGTGAGTCGAGCCCTGCTTGAAGATGGATCGGGGAGGCAGAGATAGAGCTGAATGCCAGCGATGCTGGCCAGCGAGAACTCTCGAGCGATGAGTTGAGCTTGTGCCGGAAGCTGCGATCGAACCAGTCAGTATCGCAGCTAACGGTCTACTGAGAGTGAAGTTGAAGCTGACTGTGGGCTGCAAAGGTAGGAGAACACCTTCGTTTTGACCCGACGACGATCCTGTCGAATATCTGGAAGAATCCGTGTCCTGAATCGATGACTCGGAAGGTGCCTGTCAGCCGACGTCATGAGACTATCAGCATGTTATTCCGTCTGTGGGAGAAGGCGAAACTTGCAACCAAGATCAACCATTTCTTTCTCCCGAAACTTTTCGAACGACTTTGCTCCCAGACCAGTCTCCGTTCCCTGGCGATCTGCTGTAGCATCGGATCTTGCTCCTCGTCCATATCTCCTGTCGCCTCAAGTCTGTCCTCCACCTCAACAAGCCCATCTCCTTCGACACCCATCCTCGCTCTCGAATTCCCTCGTCTACTCTCATCCACCTCCTCCTGACTAGTCTGAGCCATCCTCGAGCATTCCCTGACTCTTTCCGACCTCATGATTCCCTCTGTTTCGTCATCTTCTGAATTACTTGAATGAGCAGGAGTCGGTAAGTCTCCTCCTCGATTCCCTTGCGAAACAGTTCTTGATCTTCTTCTACTTGACTTTGAAGGTGTTTGCAGCTGACTCATTCGTTGTGGCGAATTCATTCGACTCTGTTGTGGAGGTGATTCGGGAGTGGGCGGTATGTGAGCAGTCATTGAGGGATCGAGATCGAAAGGAGCAGAATCTTGCGAAGGGAGAGGAGCGAAAACTGTATTCGATCTTCCCCTCATTCTGGAGATACTGTCGAGTCGAGTGGGTGTGAAGGAAAGAAAGGGTCTCTGGTCGCGTCGAGTCGTATTGAAGAGGTCTAAGCGGCATACATAGAATTTTCAGTCAACGATTGAAAGGAAGAAAAGCGAGAGGAAGAAAGGGAAGGGGGTAAAAAGGGAGACTCACAATAGGCCAGGATCCTTAGACTGCCATCCGTAGCAGGCACGCGAAGAGAGATGGGAGCGAGGCAAGACGAATGAGAGAATGAAAAGCAGAATTACAGCATCGCAAGTTTACAATTTCGACGATTTGACCCGACTCTTCGTTTTCCGATCTTGACTGACAAAGCTACGTCCCTCTGAGTCTCGTCGATCCCGGGTGACCTGAAAATCTTGACAGTTTCGACCTTGTCGAGCGGAGCTTTCCCGATTGCGCTCAGAACGTTCGATTGATAGTCCTCCCAAGTCCAGAAATCGAGAGTATCGCTCGAAGCGACAACCTCGAGATGTTGAGGGGAACAACCAAGGACGGCGAGAGTCGAAGGGAAATCTGAGAGTTTGATCGAGAGTCGTTCGAGTTTTTGACAGTAGTGGAGGGAGGGAATGAGAGGGGTCGGCGGATCAATCTCGGCGAGGTCGAGGTTTCGAACTGAAGGGAGCCAGGAGGATAGCGTGTTGATAAGGGAAGCGGGATTCGAGGAGAGTCGTCCAGCGAGAGAGAGACGTTCGAGGTTGCCCGCTCCTGCTTGTTGTAGCGCTCTCCAGTCCGTTTTCGAGATGGTACAGCTGCCGGATAAGCTGAAGGATCGAAGTCGGAAAGGGAGGACGAGGTTTGTCGACTCCTTCACGTTCACGAGGGAAACGCTCGACAAAGAAAGGGATTCGAGATCTGTCGGAAAGAGAACTGGTCAGCACTAAGCTCATAGCCTCGCTGTCACAGCAGAAGTATTGGCGTACCTTTCGCTCTCCATAAGCTACTCAAAGCAAACCTCGAGTTCGCGCAATCCAATTCCCTCAACCCCTCGCATTTCTCCAAAATTTGACTAAATAATCGCTCATCCTTGATTCCTGTCCCTCTCCTATCTACCAATCGTCTGACTCGCTTCGCCAATCCCGTCTTGACTATCGCACCGTGAAGGAGTACTTGATTCCGATTGGTGAGCACGACGTAACTTTCGAGTTCGAGTTGAGCGAGCGATCTCCACTGCGAGTTGACTAAGGAGAATCGACGGAGGGTTGTGGATCGTTGGTAGAATGCGTCGATGATCGAATGAGAGAAACAAGTTTCTGCTTCGAGAGCTGCTTCACGAATGATGAGCCTGAGAACGTCAGCGTTGAGTGAGGGAGTCATTGTGAATGGGAAGCGAAGAAAAGCGAGAGCAGGAGCAATGCGAGTATGTATAGCGAGCGAACAGATGTGAACCGGCGAGTCCCTTTCGAGGCTTGAGTTTTCCTAGTTTTGCTTTGCAGAGATGGCGAGTTCTATCTACACTTTCCACTTCCCGACGAAAGCGTCAAAGACAGCTAGAGCCGTCCATTTCCTATGCGAGAGTCAAAAGAAAGAAAGCCGGTCAATTTCGCAATCTTAGAGAAAGAGGCTGGAGGAAGAGGCTTTTTCTATCTCACCTGTTCTCTGCCTCCTGGAATACGATCGATTTGTCACCGTAGAACACTTCGTCGTTGACTTCGTATTCGTGTCGAGGGAGGCAATGCATGAAGATACAATCTTGGTTCGCTCCTCCTCGAGCGAGGAGGTCGTTCGTAACTTGGTATCCAGCGAAATCCTTCTTTCGCCTAGCGGTCTCGTCCTCTTGTCCCATTGAGATCCTGTGAATGCGATATCGTAGCACGTCAGCCATAAACGTGGAAGCGTGTTTGCGAACATCACAACTCACCAAGTATCGGTAGTCACAACATCGGCATTCTTCACTGCCTCCTCTGGACTGTGAGTGTGAGTAATCTTCCCCGTTCCTCCCTCAGCCTTGATCCCGGCGTTCGCTCGATCCAGCACCTCCTGATCCAAATCGTAACCTTTCGGTGTTGCGATTTGAAGGTTGATTCCCATTCGAGGGTAAGTGACCATCATTTCGTTCAAGATGTTGTTCGAATCTCCGACCCAAGAGATAGTGAGACCTTTCAGAGAGGAGAGGTCGGTAGTGAAGGGTTGTCGAACTTCGAGGAGAGCTTGCAAGTCTGCGAGAATTTGTGTTGGGTGGTAAAGATGTGAGAGAGCGTTGATGACAGGGACGGTGGAGTGAGCGGCGAGGGTCTGCGTTCGCCGTCATCAGTCAGTGTAGTCAGGGAGTGTAGCTAAAGGTTCTCGTTTGCTCACCTCGACTTCAGAGTGGTGCCCAACTCGCGCAAAGATTCCATCGACCATTGAGCTGATCACTCGAGCACTATCGTAGAGAGTCTCGTTGACGCCGAGTTGAATGTCTCCAGAACCGAGGAACATAGGGTGTCCACCTAGACTCGACTGAGGAGGATAAGCGAACGAAACTTTGAGCGAAAGGTAGAGAAACATACCTAGTGCTTTGATAGCAGTTTCGCTTGATACGCGAGTTCGAGTACTCCTCTTGCTGAAGATGAGAGCTACAGTTTTACTATCGAGACTCTTTCGCTTGATATCTTCACTCATTTGTTCATCTCCCTTTTCGAATTTAGCTCCCTCGATCCTGCCTGCTTCTGGAATAGCTTTGCTCTTGTAGTATTTCTTGAAGGCTACTGCTGAAGTGATGAGGGATTGAATCTGCGGGATTGTGAGATCGGCGAGAGTGAGGAGATGGGGAGGTCGAAGTCCAGATTCTGAAGGATGAAGAGTAGGAGCTGGTGCTGTCGCGTAAGATCGGTAGGTGAGAGACAAGCAGCTTTTGCGAGCTATCGGTGCAAGTTTCGTTGAGAGCATGTTGATGGTTGGTGTGAAAGATAAGACTCTCGAGTCGGAACTTTTCCTTTCGAAATTTTGACTCGCACTCGCCCGACAAATCCAACTTTCGCATCCACTGTTTCCGAAGGCGCGATGACTCGGATCTTTCTCGTTCAATTGTCACACGTCGCCCATCGAGATTATCGAACGAGACTTTTAAAAGTTCTCACAAAATCTTGGTTGCGAACGCTTTGAAAAAGGGTTTGCTATGCCTCCTCTGGGTCTGTCGACAGTGAGGATGGCTCCCGGCGGTTCGGATCGACGGAGTGATCTCTGCAAGTGAATCTCCGCCCGATGTGCGAGATGGAAACTCTTCAAAGCGTCGATTCCAGTTTCGCAATTTCCCTTCACCACCTTGTTTCGCAAGCTACGCAACTTTCGTTTCCCGTTCAATCAACCTTACGTCCGAGAGTATCCCTAACATTCATCGAGAGAAGATCAGCTTCTAGTTGGAGCAAAGGAAAGAACGAAGAGACGCTCACTTGATTTTCTCTTCCAACTCTGCCTCATCCGTAGGGATAGTAGGATTGTGAGCAGGTCCAACTTCGGGCGAGTGCATTCCGGGTCCGTAGTGACTGTCATGCATTGAGGGAGAAACGAGAGCGGATTCAGAAGTCTTCTCACGGTGCGACTGAGAAGCTTGATCTTCGGTTGAGAGAGGCTAGCGATGGTGAAATGCTGAGCATGAGCGATCGTGATCAAGACTGAGGTAGGACGTTGGCTTACAGCGGATCCTGAAGTAGGCATCGAAGCTTCAGAGGGCTTTGAAGGGGAAGAAGACCTGGGATAAAGGAGCAGAGCAGATCAGCTCTAGCAGCATTCGAAGGTGAAGCGAGTCTCGGAAGATGTACATAGTAGGTTTGATCGAAGATAGGCGAGGTTTATGCGGAGATGGGGAAAAGTGAGAGGGAGAAAGAGAAAGAGAAAGAGAAAGAGAAAGAGGGAAAATCTCGCAACAGGACGAAACATCGTTTAGTTTCGCAACCTCACTTCTCGATATCCAGTGGACAAACGATTAACCAGAAAAGTGTCTTTCGCTAAAAGCTATTGAATGAGCTTCGAAAAAACCTCGAGCCGTGCCATATTTTCGATAGTTTATTCTCTTCCTTTCCCTCTCTCCCCCTGTGACTTCTTGCTCAGTATGTTCCCGTAGACAACGAGCCTCTCCTTCCCACGACAGGCTTGCTCGTCCTTTCCTCATCGCTCAGTCCTGCGTTTTGACCGACGCCCACACTACGTCCCTCGCCCGTTCTGCCTTTTCCGCTCGTCCTTTTCTCTCGACCATCTCCGTCAGAGTCCGAACCTTCCGCGCTACTGCCGCTGTGCCAGTCTCCTCGCAATCCCCTCATTTCTGCTTCTTCACTGTCGTTTCGTCCACCTTGCCTTGACCTCTTTGCGATCGAACGACTCTTTCCTCGTCCCCCAAAGTTGAGACAAGGGATGTCGCCGAGTTTGACTACGCAAAATGCCCCTATCAATCAGCTTACAGAGCAGATGGAGAGAGAGACTTGGACGTGCCGATGAAAAAGAACAGGATTTGCGAGATGACGGAGATGATGAAGATCTGCGAGGCCCACCGAAGACGAGGACTCTGTGTGTCAGACAGATGCGGTGTACTCGGATAAGACAGAAGCTTCGGCAAGACGGGAACGTACTGCATAAAGAAAGTATTTCATTCCGCTCCATTCGCACGCAGACGACATGAAGGTGTAACCCGTGCTGTAAGCAAACACCTCGAGTACAGTGAGTGCCGTTACTGGCAAGGTCTGTCTTTGAGCGAGAGTTTGGCGTACCAGATCAGATCTTCTCGCTTATTGACGCAAAGCCACAACCAAGCCGCTCCACAGCCTAGCGCACAGCCCTGCTCTCCATCATCTATCTGCTCTGGCTCATCGTTGTCGTAAAGAGCGTAAGAGAGGTCGAGCTTACACCCAAGCCCCAAGTGATGGTGCGTCCTACGTCTCTTCCAACCAATCTCATTCCGATTGCAATCACCGTCAATACCAAGGAGAGGACTGCGAGGATCCCTGAACCTAGTTGGGAGATGTAGACTGCGGTCGCCGAGGGAGACAGAGAGAAAACCACGAATCTGAAGGAGAAAGCTCAAAAGTCTGGGTCAGCTCGAGAGCGATTCGTGGATGAGCAGGTAGTGAAACGTACCCGGCAGAGATCGTGACAATGAGGAGGAGAGTAACATCGACCGCCTGTAATAGACTCGAAGTCAGGGAACGGTTTCGGAAGTGAGAAGAATGGTTAGATACCTGAATGACTCCGAAGAGCGGACAACAGCAGGGGATCATCTTGCGCGGTGGGAGAGTCAGGGTATGAGAAGAGGGAAGAGAGAAGAGAGACCGATCTGAGCAGGAGCGGCATCGCTTGGATAGACCGCGGAACTCCGAAGCCAAAAAAGGGTCAACTCCCGAAGCTTGTATCTGTAGACACTGATTCCCTGATTCCAAGAGGTGATGTAAGCTACAAAGAAAACAAGAGGAGTCCATTTTTTGCGAGGAGTTGATCTAGTTCTTGCTGTAAACGTAAAAAAGATCGAGTCAGTGTTTTTCCTCCCTCGACGACGCAGAGAGAGACAGGACAGACAGCGATACTAATTTGCAGTCAAACAACAACACGCTGTTACCGGGGATGCCTTGAGTTCCCTTCTTACCGTATGCCATGGCAGCAGCTGTAGGAAGAAGAAGGAAAAACGTGGAACGAAGGAAGAAGGAAGAGCGAGGAAGCAAGAACGAGGAAGCAGGAAGGAAGGGAGGAGTGTAGAAGGCAGGGAGGTTATGGAGGGAAGGAAGAAGGTAATCACAAAGAAGGAGAAGAGTCAGTATCCCAGTTTTCGCAAAAAACGAGAGCGAAAAAGAAAACTTACGGATCCTCAATTTCCTCTCACCACCGACTTGCATTCCAACGATACCCTTGTCCCATCCAGTGATGACCTGTCCTCGACCGAGAGTGAAGCTCAAAGGAGATCCCTTGGTGTTTGAATCGAAGACCTTTCCGTTTTCGAGTTTACCGATGTACCTCATTCCAACTTTTGATCCAGCTTTCGCAGCAGCTCCAGTTCCAACCTTGGCATCAGTGATCTCGAGACCTCCGGCGAGAGTTTGAACTTTAGGTCCAGCAGCGGCAGGAGCCTGAAATCCGAGTTTTTCGAAAAGATAACAAAGGTCAGCCAGATAGCTCACGAGATAGAGTAGAGGGTAAGCTCGCCTTCTTCTCAACCTTCTTCTCTTCCTTCTTGGCGGCAGCAGGGGAAGCGGCAGCAGCGGCAGGGGCAGGGACAGCTTCACCGTTTTGAGCCTTCAACAACTTCTTCTTTTGGTTCTTTGAGAGTCCGGCGAGGTCGGCAGCGGAAACGGTAGAGTCATCAGCAGCGGAGGAAGCTTCGGCAGAGCGCTTCTTGGAACTATGGGGATTTCGAAGAAACGATCTCAGCTCATCGCATCTCGAGGGGTTCGCTCAAGGGAGAATTTGATGAACTCACGGCTTCTCCTCTTTCAACTCTTGAATTCGGTCCTCCATATCCTCATCCTCTGATCCCTCACCAATCAAACCAGAAATGTCGGAATCATCGAACTCCTCATCGAATTCGGAACCATCCTCAGAGTCCGAGTAAGGTTCTTGGTCAAAGTCTTCTTGACGGATGTAGTGTCCAGTGAGGTAGACGGGGCTGTATAGTAAGGCGTGATCAGCTTCTGAGGGCAGGCAGCGAGGAGACAGGAAAAATGAAAACTCACTTTTCACCAGAAACGGAAAGTTCGACAACCTCGACATCCTCGACAAGGCAGACGTTGATAGCAGCTTGCTCAGACTGATCGCGGGGAAGAAAGAAAGGTGGGAACGGAGCGTCAGCTGATATAGATCTTCTTTCGCAGACAAAATTGCGAACAAAGTGAAACGAAAACTCACGCCGTTGGGCTTCAAGACAGCGAGAACGGTCTCCTTGGTGATGAGGTTAGGGAGCTTGATGTTTCCCTCCTCATCGTCCTCATCTTCCTCCTCTTCTTCATCATCCTCATCATCTGAATCTTGTTCGAATTCGGGGTACTTCATCATGACTGCTGATCGAGCGTTTCCCTTGACTTCAGGTCCGTACTGTTGGATCGATGCGATGAGTTTTAGTGATCATCCTGAGCGAGTGAGAAAGTGAGAGAAGTTTTGACAGCGTACGCAAACATTGGTGATTTGAATAGCAGGGGAAGTGTTTTGAGAGATGGTCTTTCCGGGTTCGAGGGTGACTGACCTGTCCAACGCGAAAGACGAGAGAGTTGTGAGTTTTAGGTTGAAAGAAAAAGAATGAAAACCTTCGTTTCAAGTGACGGAGAGGGAGAAGGAGATGCGAAAGAAGAGCGTACCAGAGGCCGAGGATAAGAGGAGCACCAGACATGTTTGAGTAGTAGTTTAGAGAGTTGTAAAAGTGAAGGGAAGGAAAGCGAACTTGGGAATTCCTCGAAAACTTTTTGAACTTCAACAATTTCCATACATTCAGTCGATTCCACTCAGTACCGACTCGTATAGCACTCGACTAGTACTCTCAACCACACTCAGCAGACCCCGAATCTATTCTCGTGAGTCCCTCGTCTCTGTTCACCTTTCTCGTTTCACTCCCTCCTGTCGCATCCCATAAGCCCACGTTCTCCCACGATCTCACTCTGAAGGCATTCATGTGCCCTCGTATAATCGACTCGATCGCTAACGAGCTGCTCCTCCCCTTCGTCTCTCTTTCCTTCTTTCGTTTCCTTTTGACTCAACCTTTCCCTCGAACCCTCCCTTTCGCCCTTTCTCTTCACTAGATCATGGTCAAGAAAGTACTCATCGTATTCGATTTCGACTGGTCATGCGTCGGTAAGTTTTCCTGTCCCCCCTCTCAACCCTTCTCTCACTTTCGCAAACTGATATCATTTCGAACGAACAGATCAAGATACCGATCGATACGTCTTCGAAGTTCTCGCTCCTCATCTCCGAACTAGTCTCAGAGAAGGAAAGAAGACGACTCAATGGACCGATAACGTGTAAGTCTTCAAAGAGCTCAGATTTCGCAATCTCACAAGGGTTAGAACGAATTCGCTGATTCTCGCTACGTCCCCCTCTGTAGCGCTCAACATCTCGTCAAGCTTCATCAAGAAGGCAAGACCCGAGCAGATATCGAAGCCGCTCTTCAAACTCTTCCTCTCGTAAGTCATTGCAGAAGAACGTCGCTCTCCGCTTCGCAAACCCGCTTACCTGTTCGCACCGAATTGTAGCACCCAGCGATGAAACGAGGATTAGCGACTGTCAAAGCTCGTTCGGACCCTCAAGCTACTTTCTTGTGCCTTTCGAACTCAAACACGGTTTTCATCGATACTGTTCTCCGCGTACGTACCCCTTCTCTACCTCGATTCCGTATCCTCCATTAGTCCTGACGATAGAATTGAGCGTCATAGCACTATGGAATGGAATCTCAATTCGACGAGATCATTACGAACCCCGCCGAATTCACTTCTGACGGTCTCCTCAAACTTCGTCGAAGAGTCGATCCTTCCGGTCCCCAACACTCTTGCAAAGTCGGCTGCAGTCCCAATATGTGTAAAGGGGAGGAACTCGAGGCTTTCATGGAGAGGAACGGAGGGTGGGAGAGTTTCGATCAGGTCGTGTATGTCGGAGATGGTGGAAACGATTTGTGCCCTGCTTTACACTTGAGATCGTATGTTCTCCTCGTTCTCGCTCGCTGTCGGAAGTAGACTGACTCGATCTGCGTCTCGTCTGTAGACAAGATATTCTTCTCGTCCGAATGTACAGGGAGTTGTCTCGTCGCTTGGAGAAGGAAGGATTGAGTGGTGGATTCAAGGCGAGAGCTATCTCGTGGGGAGGTGCTTGGGAGGTAGAGAAGGTGCTCGTCGAAGAACTCGTCAAGTAGAAACTCGTTAGATGTGAAAGTTTAGTCATTATTTCGTTATCATTTACAGAATTTCGAGGTCACTTCAAGGATAAACTATATATAGAGAGCAAGAGCACGTAAAGTCGTAAACGGAAAGAGGTGTATACAAGGAAGCGAGAACAGCGATTCATTCTCTTGCGCAGCCAACAGTATCCTGACGATAGACTTTGCTTTGACGATTTGTGAGAGTGCGAGAACGAGGACGGTGGCCGAGCGACTGAACACGTTGATTGCGAGAAGGAGATTGAGAAATCTAGGAGGATATAAATTTTTGCGCTTTGATCGGTCAGCATTGGATGAACTCTCGAGCATCACGAAAAATCGCACCTGAGTTTGTTCATCATCGGGTAAGACTCCAGTCTCGCCATCGGAAGACCAAGGGTCGTCAGGAGATGCCGTGTTTCGCAAGTGCAAGCGAGGAGGTACTGGAGCGGAAGGAGTTGAAGAACGCGCGGGATTCTCGAGCGAGAAAGG
>Ga0308160_10000520_pt1 | contig 72132 bp, 58 predicted proteins | sample PhyFR1_FD_201036 | JGI IMG/M metagenome (GOLD analysis project Ga0308160, IMG submission 201036) | Phyllosphere microbial communities from UC Gill Tract Community Farm, Albany, California, United States - DLSLF.R1 | ecosystem: Host-associated > Plants > Phyllosphere > Unclassified | place: USA... | reverse complement strand
CGCGCGCGGGATGCCGGTCTTCTGGCTGAGCTGGGCGATGGTCTGCGGCTTGCGCGAATCGCTGAAGGCGCGCACCACGGCCAGGCCGCGCGCCAGCGAGGTCATGAAGCTGGGGTCGGTGAGGGCGTCGATCTGTTCGGCGATGGTCGGTTCGCGCTCTTCCGGCGTGGCGCCGGCGTCGATGCTGTCGGTCTTGCGTGTCGATGAAGTCATGGTCGGATGCTGGGCGGATGGACGCAATTTCGCGTGTAACTTCGCTGTCGCGTTTGCGTTCAGCGACCGGAAGGGATACACTAAATGTACGGTAATCGAATATGTGTGCGATTATCGAACATTAGAAGTATCCATTATTGTTAATGAGATTTCAAGGGGCGCGGCCCCCGCCGCGCACCGGACAAGGCGGAAACATGATTGACAAGACCTACGAATCGCTGGAAAGCGCGGTCGCCGACATCCACGACGGCGCCACCGTGATGATCGGCGGCTTCGGCAATGCCGGCATGCCGGCGGCGCTGATCGATGCGCTGATCGCCCATGGCGCGCGCGACCTCACCATCGTCAACAACAACGCCGGCAACGGCGACACCGGCCTGGCGGCCCTGCTGGCCGCCAAGCGCGTGCGCAAGATCATCTGCTCCTTCCCGCGCCAGTCGGATTCCTGGCACTTCGACGCGCTCTACCGCGCCGGCGAGATCGAGCTCGAACTGACCCCGCAAGGCAACCTGGCCGAGCGCATCCGCGCCGCCGGCGCCGGCATCGGCGGTTTCTTCACCCCGACCGGCTACGGCACCCTGCTGGCCGAAGGCAAGGAGACGCGCCTGATCGACGGCAAGCAGTACGTGCTGGAGTCGCCGATCCACGCCGACTTTGCGCTGATCAAGGCGCTGCGCGGCGACCGCTGGGGCAACCTGGTGTACCGCAAGACCGCGCGCAACTTCGGCCCGATCATGGCCATGGCCGCCAAGACCACCATCGCCCAGGTCGCCGAGATCGTCCCGCTCGGCGAGCTCGATCCGGAAAACATCGTCACCCCGGGCATCTTCGTCCAGCGCGTCGTGAAGGAGGCCGCATGAGCATCACTAAATACACGCGCGACCAGATCGCCGCCCGCGTCGCGCAGGACATCCACGAAGGCGCCTACGTGAATCTCGGCATCGGCGCGCCGACCAAGGTCGCCAACTACCTGCCGGCCGATCGCGAAGTCTTCCTGCACAGCGAAAACGGCGTGCTCGGCATGGGCCCGGCCCCGGCGCCCGGCGAGGAAGACGAAGACCTGATCAACGCCGGCAAGCAGCCGGTGACGCTGCTCACGGGCGGCGCCTACTTCCACCACGCCGACTCGTTCGCGATGATGCGCGGCGGCCACCTCGACATCTGCGTGCTGGGTGCCTTCCAGGTCTCGGAAAAGGGCGACCTGGCCAACTGGCACACCGGCGCGCCGGATGCGATTCCGGCCGTCGGCGGTGCCATGGACCTGGCGATCGGCGCCAAGCAGGTGTTCGTGATGATGGACCACCAGACCAAGACCGGGGAAAGCAAGGTCGTGCGCGCGTGCAGCTACCCGCTGACCGGCGTGGGCTGCGTCAACCGCATCTATACTGATCTCGCCGTGCTCGACGTCACGCCGCAGGGCCTGCGCGTGCGCGAAATGGCGCCCGGACTGACTTTCGAAGAGCTGCAGGCCGTCACCGACGCGCCGCTGCTGTCACCAGAACAAGGAGCATGAACATGACCGACGCATACATCTGCGATGCCATCCGCACCCCGATCGGCCGCTACGGCGGCGCCCTGAAGGACGTGCGCGCCGACGACCTCGGCGCCATCCCGCTGCGCGAACTCATGAAGCGCAACCCGGGCGTGGACTGGACCCAGGTCGATGACGTCATCTTCGGCTGCGCCAACCAGGCCGGCGAAGACAACCGCAACGTGGCGCACATGTCCTCGCTGCTGGCCGGCCTGCCGCCCGACGTGGCCGGCACCACCGTCAACCGCCTGTGCGGTTCCGGCATGGATGCGATCGGCATCGCTGCGCGCGCGATCAAGGCCGGCGAGACCCGCCTGATGATCGCCGGCGGCGTCGAATCGATGACGCGCGCCCCGTTCGTGATGGGCAAGGCCGAAACCGCGTTCTCGCGCAACGCCCAGATCTATGACACCACCATCGGCTGGCGCTTCCCGAACAAGGTCATGAAGCATTTGTACGGCACCGATTCGATGCCGGAAACCGCCGAGAACGTCGCGGTCGATTATGGCGTCTCGCGCGAAGACCAGGACCGCTTTGCGCTGGCCAGCCAGGAAAAGACCGCGCGCGCCCAGCGCGAAGGCCTGTATGCGGACGAGATCGTGCCGGTCGAGATCCCACAAAAGAAAGGTGATCACATCCTGTTCGACAAGGACGAGCACCCGCGCGCGACCAGCATCGAGGCGCTGGCCAAACTGAAGGGCGTGGTGCATCCGGGCGGCAGCGTCACCGCCGGCAACGCGTCCGGCGTGAACGACGGCGCCTGCGCGCTGCTGATCGCGAACGAGGAAGCCGCGCAAGCCTACGGCCTGACCAAACGCGCCCGCATCGTCGGCATGGCCACCGCCGGCGTGCCGCCGCGCGTGATGGGCATCGGCCCGGCGCCGGCCACCAAGAAGCTGCTGGCGCAGCTCGGCATGACCATCGACCAGATGGACATCATCGAGCTGAACGAAGCCTTTGCATCGCAGGCGCTGGCGGTGCTGCGCGAACTGGGCGTGGCCGATGACGACCCGCGCGTGAATCCCTACGGCGGCGGCATCGCCCTCGGCCATCCGCTCGGCATGAGCGGCGCGCGCCTGGTGACCACCGCGATGTACCAGCTGCACCGCACCGGCGGGCGCTATGCCCTGTGCACGATGTGCATCGGCGTCGGGCAGGGGATCGCCATGGTCATCGAGCGGGTGTGACCCACCGCTTGTTTCTGTCGTTTCAATAACAAGAGCACGAGGAGACAAGATGGACAAGCGGAGAAACAAGAGCAGGAGGCACACATGATCGGTAACCTGGTCGGTGTGCTGTTCGACGGGATTGCCTACGGCAGCCTGTTGTTCCTGATTAGTGTCGGCCTGTCGGTGACGATGGGCATGATGAACTTCATTAACCTGGCCCATGGCGCCTTTGCCATGGTCGGCGGCTACGTCTGCGTGACGCTGCTGTCGAAGCTCGGGCTGCCTTTCCTGGCCACGCTGCCGCTCGCCTTCATCGTGGCGGCGCTGGCCGGACTGGTGCTCGAGCGCCTGCTGTACCGCCGGCTGTACCGGGCGCCGCACCTGGACCAGGTGCTGTTCTCGATCGGCCTGACTTTCATGGCGGTGGCCGGCGCCACCTGGCTGTTCGGCCCGACCCAGCAGCCGGTGAACCTGCCGGACTGGCTGCGCGGCCAGGTCCACGTGCTTGGACTGGACCTGGGCGCCTACCGCCTGTTCCTGATCGGCGTGGTGGTGCTGGTGACGGCGGCGCTGGTGCTACTGATCGAGCGCACCCGTTTCGGCGCCCGCATCCGCGCCGCGGTCGACAACCAGACCGCGGCCGAAGGCCTGGGCATCAACGTCAGCCGCGTGTTCAGCCTGACCTTCGCCCTCGGTTCCGGCCTGGCCGGCCTGGGGGGCGGCCTGGGCATCGACGTGCTGGGCCTGGACCCGAGCTTCCCGGTCAAGTACATGGTCTACTTCCTGCTGGTGGTGGCGGTCGGCGGCGCCGGCTCGATCAAGGGGCCGCTGATCGCCGCCCTGATCCTCGGCGTGTTCGACGTCGCCGGCAAATACTATGTGCCGGAAGTCGGCGCCTTTGTCATCTACACGCTGATGGTGGTGCTCTTGATCCTGTTCCCGTTCGGCCTGGTCAGGAGGAAAGCATGACGCCCCCGCTCGAATCCACCGGCCGCGGCGCTCCCGATACGTCGGTCGCCACGGTCCCGCACCTGCCGAACGACCGCTGGAAGCCGCTCGAGATCGTGTTCTGGCTGCTGCCGGTCGTGGCCTGGTTCCTGTTTCCGGACCATCTGGTGCTGGTCAGCCAGATCATGATCGTCGGCCTGTTCGCACTGTCGCTCGACCTGGTCCTCGGCTATGCCGGCATCGTCTCGCTCGGCCACGCCGCCTTTTTCGGCCTGGGTGCCTACACCGCCGGGCTGCTGTCGGCGCATGGCTGGGGCGAGCCGGTGTCCGGCCTGTTCGCCGCCGCGCTGGTGGCCGGCGTGTTCGGCTTCGTGGTCAGCTTCCTGGTGGTGCGCGGCCAGGACCTGGCGCGCCTGATGGTCACCCTCGGCATCGGCCTGATGCTGTTCGAGGCGGCCAACAAGGCGGCTTTCATTACCGGCGGCGTGGACGGCCTGTCGGGCATGGCGACCGCGCCGCTGTTCGGCACCTTCGAGTTCGACCTGTACGGCAAGACGGCCTTCTGGTACAGCCTGGGCGTGCTGTTCCTGCTGTTCGTTTTCCTGCGGGGCGTCGTGAACTCGCCGTTCGGATTGTCGCTGCGCGGCATCCGCGAAGGCGGCAAACGCATGCCGGCGATCGGCACCAACGTCGACCGCCGCCTGCGCGCGGCCTACACGGTGGGCGCGGCCATCGCCGGCGTGGCGGGGGCCTTGCTGGCCCAGACCACCCAGTTCGTCGGCCTCGATTCGCTCGGCTTCCCGCGCTCGGCCGAGCTGCTGATCATGCTGGTGCTGGGCGGGACCGGGCGCCTGTACGGGGCGCTGGTCGGCGCCGCGGTGTTCATGGTGGCGCAGGATTACATCTCCGGCCTCGATCCGGCCTACTGGCAGTTCTATATCGGTTTGCTGCTGGTGCTGATCGTGCTGTTTGCGCGCGGCGGCATTTTGGGTGGCCTCGAAAAGCTGGTGCAGCGCCTGAAACCATCGACGCGCAAGGAGGTCGCATGACGACATCGAACCTGAGCTTGCGCACCGAGGCGCTGTCCAAGCAGTGGGGCGCGTTCAAGGCGAATACCGATATTTCGCTGACCTTCGAACCGGGGGCGCGCCACGCGCTGATCGGTCCGAATGGCGCCGGCAAGACCACCTTCATCAACCTGCTGACCGGCGCCTTGCCGCCCACCAGCGGGCGCGTGTGGCTGGGCAAGCGCGACATCACGCACCTGCCGCAGCACGAGCGGGTCAAGCTCGGCATGACGCGCACCTTCCAGATCAATACCCTGTTCGCCGGCATGACCGTGCTCGAATCGGTGGCGCTGGCCATCTGCGAACGGCGGGGACTCCATCGGGTGTGGTGGAAGACCGTCGAGCGGCATGCCGACGTGGTCGAGGAGGCGATGGCGCTGCTGGCCACGCTGAAGCTGACCAAGGAGGCCAACAGCGTCACCCGCAGCATGGCCTACGGCAAGCAACGCCTGGTGGAGATCGCGCTGGCGCTGGCGACCCGGCCCGGCATCCTGCTGCTGGACGAACCGGCGGCCGGCATCCCGCAGGCCGAGAGCCGCGAACTGTTCGAAGTGATCGCCCAGCTGCCGCGCGACGTGACCATCCTGTTCATCGAGCACGACATGGGGCTGGTGTTCCGCTTTGCCGAGCGCATCACGGTGCTGGTGGGCGGCAAGGTGCTCGTGGAGGGGACGCCGGCGCAGATCGCGGCCGACCCGCGCGTAAAAGAAGTGTATCTGGGGGAGGCCGAACATGCCTGAACTGCTCGCATTCGACCGGGTGAGCGCCGGCTACGGCGACTCGGTGGTGCTGGAAGACGTGTCGTTTTCGGTGGACGAGGGCGGCAGCCTGGCCCTGCTGGGCCGCAACGGCGTCGGCAAGACCAGCCTGCTGGTCACACTGATGGGCCTGACACGCCTGCACAAGGGTTCGGTGCGCTTCCAGGGCCGCGACATCGGCCGCATGCAGACCTGGAAGCGCTCGCGCGCTGGCCTGGGCTGGGTGCCGCAGGAGCGCCACATGTTCCCTTCCTTATCGGTCGAGGAACACCTGGCCGTCGTGGAACGCCCTGGGCCATGGAACCTGGCCAAGGTGTATGAACTGTTCCCGCGCCTGCAGGAACGGCGCGCCAACATGGGCAACCAGCTCTCGGGCGGCGAGCAGCAGATGGTCGCCATCGCCCGCGCGCTGATGACCAATCCGCGCATCCTGCTGCTGGACGAGCCGATGGAAGGCCTGGCCCCGATCATCGTGCAGGAGCTGGTGCGCGCGATCCGGAGACTGGTGGCGGAAGAGGGCATGTCGGTGATCGTGGTCGAGCAGCATGCGCGCCTGGCGCTGTCGCTGACCGAGCGCGCCATCGTGCTCGACCGCGGCCGCATCGTGCACGATTCCGACAGTGCCAGTTTGCTGGCCGATGGCGAGAAGCTGGACCGGCTGGTGGCAGTAGCGTGAGATTCACCTAATATAAAAAGGAGACATAGCTTGAAGAACGCACTGAATCTGAACCTGAACCGCCGCAGCCTGCTGGTCGGCGCCGCCCTGCTTGCGAGCGGGCTCACCGCGCTCGGCCCGGCGCACGCCGCCGAACCTTTGAAAGTCGGCCTGATCGTGCCGATGTCCGGCCCCTTCGCCTCGACCGGGCGCCAGGTCGACGCCGCCGTCAAGCTGTTCATGCAGCAGAACGGCGCCAGCGTCGCCGGACGCGAAGTGCAGATCATCCTGAAGGACGACGGCGGCGTGTCGCCGGACGTCACCAAGCGCCTGGCCCAGGAACTGGTGGCGCGCGACAAGGTGCAGGTGCTGGCCGGCTTCGGCCTCACCCCGCTGGCCTTTGCCGCCGCGCCGATCGCGACCCAGGCCAAGGTGCCGATGATCGTCATGAACGCGGCCACCTCCAGCATCGTGCAGCGCTCGCCCTACATCGTGCGTTCCGGCTTCACGCTGCCCCAGGTGACCGCGCCGCTGGCGCAATGGGCCGCGAAGAACAAGATCAAGTCGGTGGTCACTTTTGTGTCGGACTACGGCCCCGGCATCGATGCCGAGAAGGTGTTCGTGAAGGACTTCACCAAGGCCGGCGGCAAAGTCCTGACCTCGCTGCGCGCGCCGCTGCGCAATCCGGATTACGCCCCCTTCCTGGCACGCGTGAAAGATGCCAAGCCGGATGCGGTGTTCGTGTTCGTGCCCTCGGGCGAGGGCGCCGCCGTGCTCAAGCAGTTCACCGACCGCGGCCTGGCCGCCGCCGGCATCCGCCTGATCGCCACCGGCGACGTGCTCGACGACGACCTGATGCCCTCGATCGGCAAGGCCGCGCTGGGCGTGATCAGCAGCCACAATTACTCGGCCGCGCATCCGTCGCCGGAAAACAAGGCCTTCGTGGCGGCCTTCACCAAGGCCAACCCTGGCATGCGGCCGAACTTCCATGCGGTCGGGGCCTGGGACGGCATGCAGCTGCTGTATGCGGCGCTGAAGAAAACGGGCGGCGTCAGCGACGGTCCCAAGCTGCTGGAAGCGATGAAGGGCATGTCCTGGACCAGCGTGCGCGGCCCGGTCACGATCGATCCGGCCACGCGCGACATGGTGCAGAACGTCTACATCCGCAAGGCCGAGCAGGTGGGCGACGGCGTCTACAACGTGGAGTTCGACAAGGTCGCGAACTTCAAGGATCCGGGCGTCGAATAAGCGCAGCGAATAATCCGCGCTGACCCCGAATGTCAGGCCGCGGGCCGGGCCAGCGGTGCGCGGCTCTGCTCGTTGTTTTCGTTGACCAGCTTGGCCAGCAAGGCCATGAACTGCGCCTGTTCCTCCGCGCTGAGCGGATCGAGCAGGCGCTGGCGCAGGCGCTGGGCGCCGGGCACCAGCGCGTCCAGCAGGCGCGCGCCCTCGACGGTGATCGTCAGCGCGCGCTGGCGCCGGTTGTGCGGGATCACCTTGCGTTCCAACAGCCCTTTTTCTTCCAGCCGGGCGCACACCGTGGCGCCGGTCGAGGTGTCGATCGCGGCCAGGCCGGCCAGCGACACCTGGTCGATGCCGGGATGCGCGGCCAGGCGGCTCAGGATCGCGTACTGCACCGGCGTCAGTTCGCTCCCCATTTCGTCGTAAAAGATCGATACCGAGATCTGCTGGGCCCGGCGCAGCAGGTGGCCCGGGTGTTCGTAAAGGTCGAGCATCGTGCCCTGGTCGTCTTGTGCACTCATCGTTTCCATTGGTGTTGCGTGGTGCAGCGCACCATCGAAATAGTTGAAACACTAGTTTACTTTGCCGCGCAAAAGGCTGATACTTTTTTTCACATTCAGTGCACTGAAGATTAATCCAACCGAGGAGACAAACATGTTCCCAAAGAACGCCTGGTACGTGGCCTGCACGCCCGACGAGATCGAAGGTAAACCGCTGGGCCGCCAGATTTGCGGCGAAAAAATGGTGTTTTATCGTGGCAAGGAAGGCAAGGTCGCCGCCGTCGAGGATTTCTGCCCGCACCGCGGTGCGCCGCTGTCGCTCGGTTTCGTCCGCGACGGCAACCTGGTGTGCGGCTACCACGGCCTGGAAATGGGTTGCGAAGGCAAGGCGATCAGCATGCCGGGCCAGCGCGTGCGCGGCTTCCCCTGCATCCGCAGCTACGCCGTGGAAGAGCGCTACGGCTTCATCTGGGTCTGGCCCGGCGACAAGGCGCTGGCCGATCCGGCCACCATCCACCACCTGGAGTGGGCCGAGAATCCGGAATGGGCCTACGGCGGCGGCCTGTACCACATCAACTGCGACTATCGCCTGATGGTCGACAACCTGATGGACCTGACCCACGAAACCTATGTGCATGCGTCCAGCATCGGCCAGAAGGAGATCGACGAGGCCCCGGTGACGACCAAGGTCGAAGGCGAGGAAGTGATCACCAGCCGCTTCATGGAAAACATCATGGCGCCGCCGTTCTGGCAGGCCGCGCTGCGCGGCAACGGCCTGGCCGACGACGTGCCGGTCGACCGCTGGCAGATCTGCCGCTTCAACGCGCCCAGCCACGTAATGATCGAGGTCGGCGTCGCGCATGCGGGCAAGGGCGGCTACCACGCCGATCCGGCGCACAAGGCATCGAGCATCGTGGTCGACTTCATCACCCCGGAAACCGAGACCTCGCACTGGTACTTCTGGGGCATGGCGCGCAACTTCAAGCCGCAGGACCCCGAGCTGACCGACACCATCCGCGAAGGCCAGGGCAAGATCTTCGGCGAAGACCGCGAGATGCTGGAACTGCAGCAGCAAAACATCCTGCGCCACCCGGAGCGCAAGCTCTTGATGCTGAACATCGACGCCGGCGGCGTGCAGTCGCGCCGCATCATCGACAAATGGCTGGAACGCGAGCAGGCACCGGCGCCTGCTCAGGCGGCCCCGGCAGGGCAGGTGGCGGCATGAGCACCTTCGACGTCCGCGTGACCGGCAAGGTCAACGAGGCCGATGGCATCTGCAGCTATGAGCTGGTGACGCTGGACGGCGCGCCGCTGCCGCCGTTCGAGGCCGGCGCGCACATCGACGTGCATGTGTCCGACCACCTGGTGCGCCAGTATTCGCTGTGCAACCGGCCCGGCGAGACCCACCGCTACCAGATCGGCGTGCTGCGCGACGCCAATTCGCGCGGCGGCTCGCAGGCCATGCACGACCACATCGACACCGGCTCGATCCTGCACATCAGCGCACCGAAGAACCACTTCCCGCTGGTGGACGCCCCGCGCACGGTGCTGTTCGCGGGCGGCATCGGCGTCACGCCGATCCTGGCGATGGCCGAGACGCTGGCGGCGCGCGGCGCCGCCTTCGAGCTGCACTACAGCGCACGCTCGCCGGAGCGCGCCGCCTTCCGCGAGCGCATGCTGTCGTCCAGCTTCGCCGACCGCGTGCACTTCCATTACGACAGCGGCGACGCGGCCCAGAAGCTGGACCTGGCCGCGCTGCTGGCGGTGCCGGCGGCGGGCACGCATGTCTACGTGTGCGGTCCGCAGGGCTACATCGAGCACGTCTTGGACACGGCCAAGGCCATGGGCTGGCCGGCGGCGCAGCTGCACGTCGAGTACTTCGGCGCGGCGGCGATCGATACCGAGGGCGATCAGCCTTTCCAGGTGAAACTGGCGTCGAGCGGGAAGATCGTGATGGTGCCGGCCGGGACCACGGTCATCAAGGCGCTGGCGGAGCAGGGCGTCGATGTCCCGTATTCGTGCGAGGAAGGGGTGTGCGGGACTTGCCTGACGCGGGTGCTGGAAGGGGTGCCGGATCACCGGGATATGTATTTGACCGAGGAGGAGCAGGCGGCGAACGATCAGTTTACGCCTTGTTGTTCGCGGGCCAAGACGCCGGTGCTCGTTCTGGATTTATGAGTCGCCTGCAGCCTTGGTCAACGTCGTCCCCGCCTTCGCGGGGACGACGTTTTGGGGCAGCAGGTCGCTTCAAACGGTATCGATAAACCCGCTCACGGCCGCCCTGAACGCCTCCGGCTGCTCCACCGCACTCAAATGCGAAGCCTCCTTCAACACGGTCAGCGACGCATTCGGAATCCCATCCACCAAGGTCTGCGCCATGCTCAGCGGCGTGCCCTGGTCCAGCTCCCCGGCAATCACCAGCGTCGGTACCGCAATCTGCCCCAGCCGCGCCGTCGTATCGACGTGCCCGACCGCGCTGCAGCAGCCCACGTAGCCATCCACATCGGTACTCACCACACGCCGGCGATAACGCGCCACGGTACCGGCCTTCTCGGCCCGGAAGCCGTCATGGAAGTAGCGCCCCATGACCGCATCGGCGATCGCCTCGATCCCCTCCGCATTCACGGTGGCGATGCGCTGTTCCCACACCGCCCGCGCCGCTTCCGGGTAGCCGCTGGTGGTATTCGCCAGCACCAGCGCCCGCACCAGGGTCGGGTGGCGCAGGGCCAGCTCCTGGCCGACCATGCCGCCCATCGACAGGCCGACCCAGACCACGGGTCCCGTGTCCAGTTCGCGCAGCAGGCGGGCCGCATCGTCGGCCAGCTCGGCCATCGTGTACGGGCCGGCGGGCGCGTCGGACGCGCCGTGGCCGCGGTGGTCGTAGGCGATCACGCGCTTGTCCAGCGACAGCGCATTGGCCAGGCCGTCCCACATGGTCAGGTCGCAGCCCAGCGCATGGCTCAGCACCACGGTGTGGCGCGGCGCCTCGCAGTTCTCCTGACCTTTGCGTGGTTCGCGCACGCTGTAATGCAGGGATGGCGCGCTGGCCGTGCTGCCTTCGCGCCCGCTGCCGGCGTGCGCGGCGGCACCCGGTGCGGATGGTTCCAGTTCGTAGCCGATTTGCCCTGCCACTTCGCGCAGGATCGCCAGCGCATGGGTGAAACCGGTGTTCGCGGCCGGCACGCCGGCGTAGATGGCCGACTGCATCAGGATTTCCTTGATCTCGTCAGGGCTCAGGCGGCTGCCTTCGTCGCCCAGCAGCGCGGCGCGCACGTGCAGGTCGAATTCTTCCCAGCGGCCCAATGCAACCGTGATCGAGAGGACGATCGTGCGCCGGGTCTTGTGGTCCAGGCCCGGCCGGCCCCAGATCTCGTGCCAGGCAAAGCGGGTGATCAGGTTCTGGAAGTCGGCGTTGAAGCTGTTGGCGTTGTTCAGCGAACGGTCGACCCAGGCGTCGCCGAGGACGGCGCGGCGGTTCTGCAGGCCGCGTTCGAAATCGTGGTCTAGAGGATCGAAACTCATAGTGTTAACTCATTCATGAAAAGAGTGGGTGGCGTCCAGCTTGCCCATGCTCAGGCGCAGCGCATGCAGCCGGGACTCGGCCAGGCGCCGCGCCGGTTCGGCAGCCAGCACCGGGTCGAACACGGCGGCGATGCGACCGAGGTCGACGTGGGCGCGCAGGTCGGGATCATGCTCGACGGCGTCGCGCACCAGGCCTTCCAGGCCACGCTCGTCCGCGGGTGCGCGTTTGCTGAGGTCTTCCAGCAGCGCGTGCGCCTTGGGGCGGCCGATGGCGCCGGCCAGGTAGCTCGATACGGCTTCGGCAAACACCAGGCCGTGCAGCGAGCGGATGTTGTGCAGCATGCGGTCGCGGTCCACGGTCAAGCCGGCAAACGCTTCGTTGAGCGCCTGCAGGGCGCCGTGGGCCGACAGGAACAGTTGCGGCCATTCGGCCAGTTCGGCCTGCCAGTTGCCCAGGCCGCGTTCGTGCTGCTGGTCCATGCAGGCCAGCAGGGCGGCCGCGTGCTGGGGCGTGCGGCGGGCTGCGGCCAGCGCGATCATGGTCGACACCGGGTTGCGCTTGTGCGGCATGGCCGACGAGCCGCCGCGGCCATTGCCGGACGGTTCGGCCAGCTCGGCCACCTCGCCCTGGGCCATCAGCCCGAGGTCGGTGGCCAGCTTGCCCAGGCTACCGCCCAGCACCGCCACTTCCAGGCCCAGGCGCACCCACTCGTCGCGCTGGGTATGCCAGGCGGCGTCGGCCACGCGCAGCTGCAGTTCGCCGGCCACGCGCGCGGCGACGGCGGCGCCGTGTTCACCCATCACGGCCAGCGTGCCGACCGCGCCGCCCAACTGCAACTGCAGCGCGCGCGTCGCCGCCGCGCGCAACTGGGCGCGCGCACGGACCAGCGGCGCCAGCCAGCCGGCCGCCTTGAAGCCAAGACTCGTCACCTGCGCCGGCTGCATCAGCGTGCGTGCCAGCACCGGCGTCGACAGGTTATCCTGGGCCAGGCGCAGCAGGTGGCCGCTCAGCTCTTGCAGGCCATCGTCGAGCAGGCGCAGCGCCTGGCGTGTGACCAGCACCATCGCGGTGTCGATCACGTCCTGGCTGGTGCTGCCCCAGTGGACGTGACGCGCGGCGTCCTCGTCGTACAGCGCCACGGTCTTTTGCAGCTCCTTCACCAGCGGAATGGCAAGGGCGCCGGCGCGGCGGCCTGCACGGACCAGCGCCGGAATGTCGTACAACTGCGCCTTGCAGACGGCGCCGATGGCGCTGGCAGCGGACGGGGGAATCAGACCCTCGGCCGCCTGGGCCCGCGCCAGCGCCGCTTCGAAGGCCAGCATGCCCTGCACCACGGCCTCGTCGTCGAAGACGGCGATCATGTCGGGCGTGGTCAGGAAACTGTCGAAGATCGATGCGCTCACGGCCGCCCCCGTACGTTAATCAGGCAGCCATCATACATAATCGAAGAAGGGCGTCTCGTTCTCGCCCTGCATGCGGATGTCCCAGCGGTACGCGCCGTCGCCGGCGCGGCGCGCCACCAGCAGGTTGCGGCGATTCTCGGGCACCTGGTTCAGGATGGTCGACTGGGCCAGGCCGGCGTCGTCTTCCAGGAACACAGCGGTGAACTGGTGCTTGACCAGGCCGCGCGCGAACACGGTGATGTAGGCCAGCGGCTCGCCGCGGCCCGGCTCCGGGGCCGGGATGCGCATGCTGAATTCGCCGCCTTCCCCGCTCGGCATGCGGCGCAGGCCCGGGATCAGCTGTTCGGTTTCCAGGCCCGCGCCTTCCGGGGTCCAGGCTTCGATCTGGGCGTCGTTGACTGGGTTGCCGTCGCCGTCGTAGATGCAGCCGCTGACCTGGATGCTGTGCTCCGCGGTCTTCAGCTTGCCCGGCAGGCCGGCGTCGACCAGCCATTGCCAGGCTTCGTGCGAGAACGGCCCAACGGTTTGCGAGGTAGTGATCTTGCTCATGAGGTTCTCCTTACAGGCCCATCGGGGTGGCGTCGCGTCCGCGCAGGACGATGTCGAATTCGTAGCCCAGCATTTCGGCGCCGACCGTGTGCTCGAGGCTGAACTTCGAGATCAGGCGCTGGCGGGCCGCTTCGTCGGGCACGCTCTGGAAGATCGGGTCGTAGTCGAACAGCGGGTCGTTCGGGAAGTACATCTGGGTCACCAGGCGCTGCGCATACACGTTGCCGAACAACGAGAAGTGGATGTGGGCCGGACGCCAGGCCTTGTCGTGGTTGCCCCACGGGTAAGGGCCGGGCTTGATCGAGATGAAGCGGTAGCGGCCATCGTCGTCGGTCAGCATCTTGCCGAGGCCGTAGAAATTCGGGTCCAGCGGCGCGGCGTGCTGGTCGCGGCTGTGCCAGTAGCGGCCGGCCGAATTGGCTTGCCAGACTTCGACCAGCGAATTGCGCACCGGCTTGCCGTCTTCGTCGGTGACGCGGCCGGTCACGACGATTTTTTCGCCGAGCGGCTCGCCGCCCTTGCCGTGCAGGGTCAGGTCGGTATCGTTGGGCAGCAGGATGTGCGGGCCGGCCTGGATGTTGCGGCTGGTCGGGACCGGCGCTTCGATGCGCAGATTCGGCTGCAGCGGGCCGCGCTTGACCGTGGATTTATAGGCGGGATAGACGAGTTCGGGCCAGACGCCCGGTTCGACGGGATCGAATTTCACAGCATGTCTCCTTCGTGAGGTGTTGTTGAATCGCCCAACGATGGTAGGAAATGCTTGTGCCGCCGACAAGCCGCCCATGTCGGGCAACGTTCACTCTGCGCGCACTTTGTGCGATACTCGCACAAAACGGCAGGGAATTTGGGAATGAACGAAGAAGACGACGTCCCGCTGGCAAGAGACTTGGTCGGCGGCCTGGAAAAAGGCCTGAAGGTCATCGAAGCCTTCGACCAGGAGCGCTCGCGCCTGAGCATCGCGGAGGTGGCCATTGCCACCGGGCTGACGCGCGCGGCGGCGCGGCGCTACCTGATCACGCTGACCCACCTCGGCTACATGCGCCACGAGAACAAGCTGTTTTCGCTGACGCCGGCGGTGCTGCGCCTGGGCCAATCCTATTTGCACTCGGCGCGCCTGCCGCGCATCGCCCAGCCGGCGTTGTACCGGCTGGCCTATTCGCTGGGCGAGGCGGCCTCGATCGGGGTCCTGGACCATGACCAGCTGGTATGTGTTGCTGCCGTCAGCGCGGGGCGCCTGGTGTCGGCGACGCTGCAGCCGGGCACCCGGGTGCCGGCCTATTGCACCGCCAACGGGCGCATGCTGCTGGCTTTCCTGCCGCAGCACGACATCGAGCGCTTCCTGGCCCAGGCGGTGCCGGAACAGATCACCCGGCACACCATCGTCGACAAGGAACGGCTGGCGCTCGAGATCGCGCGGGCGCGGGCGCAGGGCTATGCGCTGGTGGACCAGGAGCTGGAGCTGGGCTTGCGCACGATTGCGGTCCCGCTGCGCAACTTCCGTGGCGAGGTGGTGGCGTCGATGAACGTGAGCGTGCATGCGGGGCGCTTGCCGGCCGAGCAGATGGTGGAGCATTGCCTGCCGGCGCTCATCAAGACCCAGGTGGAGCTGGGGGCGATGCTGTAGGGCCGTGACATCGCCCTGGAACGCCAGCGCTCGCGCTAAAGCGTACGGCCCCGGCCCTCGACGACGACATCCGCTTCGAGCCAGACAGTCGGCTTGGCGTTCATTGAGGAGAACCTGCCCGTCGGGCTCGGCATAGCACTTGGCGGCGCCGGAAAAATCGCAGACTGTCACGACCGGCGAGAAACGATCCGGCCTCGAGACTGGATTCACAGTGTACGGTCTGCCAATATCTGCCACGCCTGTGCTGATACCCCTTCCGCGCACTCGGCAAGCGTCGGGTTATTTGCCATTCGTTCGCGTTCACAGCTTAGCTCGGTCGCAAGCGCAGGAGACCGGCTGACGACTGTTTGAAGAAGGTTGAAGGTCCAAATGGCATCATGTGCCGCGAATATCGGCCGTATAAACGGAGCGAGACGCGCGCCTGCATCAACCAGGAATGGCCCGAAAACTCCGGCAACTGGCCAGTTGAGGTCTTGAAGCCGCTCGAGAATTCGAGGAACGACGTATTCAACTTCTTTCCACTCCAAGGCTACAAGTGCAGCAGCGTGTTCGATATCGTGTTTGTCGCGTGGAAGCAGCAACGCCGATTCTTTATGCATTTCTCTCCTTTCAACTCTGCTCCCGGCCTGAATCGGCGCTCCCTTACCGTGGGCCCAGTTTTTCGGAAGCCTGCGTCCGCTGCCGGAACTCCTTCGGCGTAGTACCGACCAGCTTTTTGAACAACCGGCTGAAATAGGCCGGATCCTGGAAGCCCAGCTCATAGGCAATGCCCGCCACGCCAGCAGAAACATAGGTCAGCTTGCGGCAAGCCTCCAGCATCAAGCGCTCCTGGGTGATCTCGAAGGCCGACTTCCCGGCGATTTTCAGGCACAGCCGGTTCAGGCGCACCGGCGGTATGCGCAGCCGATCGGCGTACTGCGGCACGCGCCACTGTTCCTTGTAGTGCAGTTCGACCTCGGTGCGGAAGCGGCTGAACAGCTCGAAATCGTTGCGCCCGGATTTTTCGGCGATGTGGCGCTCGGCCTGCACCCGCGCCAGCATCAGCAGGATGCAGCGCGCCAGCCAGTCCAGCATCAGGGTATGGCCCTGGCGCGGCCAGGTCGCTTCCGCAATCAGGTTGCGCAGCAGCGTCTCGATGCGCTCGCGCGCCTCCGGTACCGGTCCCAGCGCGATCGCAAGCGGTTCCACGAACAAGGAGGTGAACAGGTTGCCGTCCTGGCCGGCGGCGGCGAACAGCAGGTTCTGGTCGATCGTCAGCACGTAGCCGTAGGCCTCCTCGGAGAATTCGAAACCGTGGGCCAGCGACGGGTGGATGGTCAGCGCGATCGGTCCGTCCAGCTCGACCACGGTATCGCCGAGGGTGGCGCGCACCTGGCCGCCGAATAAAAAAAGTACCTGGAACAGGCCGGCGTGTGTATGCGTGCCGATGTGCCAGTCGTAGACGCGGCTGCGCGTCTCGATCAGCTCGATATGGACGGCTTCCGCGTCGGCGCCCCATGTGAGCTCGCCGTACAGGGCGAATTGCGGGATGATGGCGGGCGGCGATTTAAGGACGGAACGCATGGGGCAAGACCGTTTATGCGAGATGAGATGAAAAAATAGTACAAGTTTTTTCGAATTTCATCCATTCATATCGGCCGCTGCGCCGACTAGGATGACATCAACCAGAACATAAAACGGAGACATCATCATGCGCACCCAGGTCGCCATCATCGGCGCCGGTCCGGCCGGCCTTTTGCTTTCCCACCTGTTGCACCTGAACGGCATCGAGTCGATCGTATTGGAGTCGCGCAGCCGCGCCGACATCGAAGCCACCATCCGCGCCGGCGTGCTGGAGCAGGGCAGCATGGACATCCTCAACGAAGCCGGCGTCGGCGAACGCATGCGGCGCGAAGGCGCGCTGCACCACGGCATCGAGCTGGCCTTCGGCGGACGCCGCCACCGCATCGACCTTACCGGCCTCACCGGCAAGGCCATCACGGTCTATCCGCAGCACGAGGTCATCATCGACCTGGTCGCGGCGCGCGTCGAGGCCGGCGGCGCCTTGCTGTTCGAGACCAGCGACGTCGAGCTGGCCGGCATCGACGGCGATCGCCCCACGGTCAGCTTCATGCACGACGGCCAGGCGCGCCGCATCGAGGCCGACTTCGTGATCGGCGCCGACGGCTTTCATGGCGTGTCGCGCCCGATGATCCCGTCGACCCAGCGCCAGGACTATCAACGCATCTACCCGTTCGGCTGGTTCGGCATCCTGGTAGAGTCGCCGCCGTCCTCGGACGAACTGATCTACGCCCGCCACGAACGCGGCTTCGCGCTGGTCAGCACCCGCTCGCCGACCGTGCAGCGCCTGTACCTGCAATGCGACCCGCGCGACCACGTCGACAACTGGTCCGACGACCGCATCTGGTCCGAGCTGCACGCGCGCCTGGAAAACGACGACGGCTGGCGGCTGAAGGAAGGCCGCATCTTCCAGAAGGGCATCATCGGCATGCGCAGCTTCGTGTGCGCGCCGATGCGCTCGGGCCGCCTGTTCCTGGCCGGTGACGCCGCCCACATCGTGCCGCCCACCGGCGCCAAGGGCATGAACCTGGCGATCTCGGACGTCAAGCTGCTGGCGAACGCGCTCGACGCCTTTTACCGCCGCGGCAGCGAAGAAGGCCTGGATAGCTATTCAAGCGATGCGCTCAAGCGCGTGTGGCGCGCCGAATTCTTCTCGTGGTGGATGACGCGCCTGCTGCATACCTTCGAGGATGCCTCGCCGTTCGAGCGCCAGGTGCAGCTGGCCGAGCTCGAGAACATCGTGGCTTCGCGCGCGCTGAGCACGGCGCTGGCCGAGAACTACGTCGGCGCGTTCTGAGGCGCCCTGCCCGTGCCCGGGGCACGGGCATTCATATAAATAGTATTATTCATTAAGAATAAACTGGAGACACACCATGCACCAGCAGACCCCTGCGCAAGGACGCGGACCGGGCACGCCCGTCGACGTCCAGGATTTTCTCAACCAGCACCGCTTTTCCGCCTTCCAGTGGACCATCTTCGCGCTGTGCTTCCTGATCGTGCTGCTGGACGGCTTCGACACCGCCGCGATCGGCTTCATCGCGCCTTCGTTATTGAAGGAATGGGGCCTCAGCAAGGCGGCGCTGGCACCGGTCCTCAGCGCCGCGCTGTTCGGGTTGGCCGCCGGCGGCCTGACGGCCGGTCCCTGTGCCGACCGTTTCGGCCGCAAGACGGTGCTGGTTGCGGCCGTGGCCCTGTTCGGCGCCGCCTGCACCTGGTCAGCGTTCTCGAGCGACCTGACCGAGCTGACCATCCTGCGCTTCGTCACCGGGCTCGGACTGGGCGCCGCGATGCCGAACGCGGTGACCTTGATGAGCGAGTACTGCCCCGACCAGCGTCGCGCCACGCTGACCAATGCGATGTTCTGCGGCTTCCCGCTGGGCGCGGCGCTGGGCGGTTTCCTGGCTGCCTGGATGATCCCGCAGTGGGGCTGGCGCAGCGTGCTGCTGCTGGGCGGCCTGGTGCCGCTGGTGCTGGCCGTCGCGATGCTGCTGCGCCTGCCGGAATCGGTGCGCTACCTGGTCGCCAACAAGCGGCCGGCCGAGCGCATCCGCGCGGCGCTGCAGCGTATCTCGCCGACAGCGCGCGAGGTGCAGGCCTTCACCATGAGCGAGAAGGCATCGGGCGCGGGCGCGCAAGTGAAAAGTACCGGCCTGCGCGTGATCCTGTCGCGTCCCTTCATCGTCGGCACCCTGATGATCTGGCTGGCCTATTTCATGGGCCTCGTGATCTTCTATTCGCTGATCAACTGGATGCCGATCCTGTTCAAGGAAGCCGGCCTCGATGCGCGCACCGCGACGCTGGCCGCTTCGCTGTTCCCGCTGGGCGGCGTCGGTGCCGTGTTCTTGGGCATGCTGATGGACCGCTTCAATCCGAACCGCGTGATTGCGCTGTGCTTCAGCCTGAGCGCGGTCAGCGTGTATGCGATCGGCCTGTCGACCGGCAGCGTGGCACTGCTGATGACGGTGGTGTTCGTCGCCGGCACGCTGATGAACACGGCGCAGTCCTCGCTGCCGGCGCTGGCCGCCAGCTTCTATCCGACCCAGGGCCGGGCCACCGGCGTGGCCTGGATGATGGGCGTGGGCCGCTTCGGCGGCGTCGCCGGCTCCTTCCTGGTGGCCGAGCTGGCGCGGCACCAGGTCGGGTTCCAGGGCATTTTTGCGGTGGTGGCGGTGGCGGGCGTGTTTGCCACGCTGGCGCTGCTGGTCAAGCACTGGGCCCATCCGGACCGGCCGCAGGCGGGCCCGGAAGAGGGCGACGTCGTGGGCCGCCATTCGGCCAGCCTGGGCCACTGAAAAGGCGCGGTGACACGGGCTTGCGCGGCGCATTTGCAGCCGGCCCGATCCAGGCGTATGCTGTCTCTACACAAAAACGAAACAGCTGGAGACAATCATGAACATCCGCCACGCTTCGTCTCATCTCGCCACGCGCTTTCATCAACCCATGCGCTTCGGCCGCGTCTGGCGCGGCCACGAACTGCCGCTGCGCCTCATTCAAATCGCTTTGCTGCTCTTCTTCGGCGTAGTCGGCGCGCAATGGATCGCGCGCGGCGTGCGCATGCTGGTCGAGCAGATGACCTGATCGGGGTCAAGCGGCCGGCCCATGACCGGCCGCGCTGGCCGGTCATGGGCCGGCAAACGACCCCTCAGCGCAGGGAGTAGTTCAGGCTGGCGTAGAAGCGCCGTCCGCGCGGATCGGTGTAGGTCGGGTCATAGCCCGACAGGAAGAAGTAGGCCTGGTTCGAGTACGGTGGGCTGCGGTCGAACATGTTCTGCACGCCCAGGCGCAGCTTCAGCGCCGGATTGACCTGCCAGGCGCCCGACAGGTCCCACAGCGAATACGGCTTCACGCGGTTCTGCGCCACGACGCTGCCGTCGTCGATGTTGATCGCCGTGTTCTGGTCGTCGTAGCCGCTCGAGTAGGTGTTCGAGAGGCTGGCCGACAGCGGGCCGCGTTCCCAGTCCAGGGTAATGGTGTGGCGCCAGCGCTGCACCACGCCGTCGGTCACGAACTTGCCGAGGTTGCTGATGTAGGCATCGCCGGGGCTGTTCTGGATTTTCGAATCCAGCACATAAGTGCCGTTGACGCGCCCGCCGAAGCGGCCGACCGCGGTGTCGATGCCACGCACCGTGACCGCCAGGTCCAGGCCCTTGGCGATCTGGGCGCCGCGGTTTTCCTTGCGCAGGTCGATGTAGTCGATGTAGCCGTCTTCGTCGCGGTGCACCAGGTCGCCATATTTCGCCAGGTTGCCGAGGATGACGTCGTCGCCGATCTCGCTGATCAGGTCGGTGCGCTTGATGTTCCAGTAATCGAGCGAGGCGTTCACGTGGCGGCCGGCGGCGAACACCGCGCCCAGCGAGAACTGGCGGCTGCGTTCCGGCTTCAGGTCCGGATTGCTGTAGCGGCGCGTGTCCCAGTTGTCGGCGCAGTCGGCGTAGTTGTTGTCGACCGTGGCGCAATACACCGGGTCGGGCAGGGTGGCGGTGCTGCTGTACACGGTCGGGCGATGCAGCTCGGTCATCGACGGCGCACGGAAGCCGCGTCCGGCCGAACCGCGCAGCAGCAACGCCGCGCTCGGGCGCCAGCTCAGGCCGATCTTCGGGCTGGCCGCGCCGCCGACCTGCTGGTAATGGTCGTAGCGTCCGGACAGCTGGGCTTCCCACTGCTTGGCGAAGGGCAGCAGCACCTCGCCGTACACCGCCTGGATGTTGCGGCTGTCGTGGGTGGCGCGGCCGCCCTCGGGCGCGGCGTCGTTGTTGATGTTGTCGCTCAGGAGCAGGGCCGAGGGTGTGAAGTCGTTCTTTTCGCGCCGCGCTTCGCCGCCGACCGCCACCGCCAGGTCGCCGCCGGCCATCTTCATCACCGCGCGCGAGAACTTGAAGTCCCAGGAATCCATGGTGCCGCGCGCGTGGCGCACGTCGTCGTGGACCTGGATGCTGTCGAGCAGGGCGCGGCCTTCGGCGCCCGATGGGCGGAACGGGTTGATGCGGCCGTCGGCGATCCCTTCCAGCAGTTCGTTGTACAGCACGTAGCCGTGGGTATCCTCGTCCTTGACCGTGTTGACGCTGTGGTTGAACGCGGTGTCGTAGTCCCAGCCGCCCAGGGTGCCGCTCAGGCCGACCACCACGCGCACGCCTTCGCTGGTGAGGGTGCTGGTGCGGCGTCCGGCTTCGTTCAGGCGCATGCGCAGTTCGAGTTCGCCGGGAACGTCGTCGTCCTCGATCGTATCGAGACCGGTATTCGCCAGTTGCGGCACCCGGCGGTAGTCGATGTAGCCGGTCACGCGCGCAGAGGACCCCGTGTAATCGGTCTTGGCGCGGCTCAGGGCGACTTCGGCATAGGCCTGGTGGCCGGCGCCCAGCTTGATCACGCCGCGGCTGAGCAGGCTGGCCTTTTCCGATTTCGGATACAGCTCGGTGTCGTTCATGTAATTATAGGTACACGCATCGACGCCGCCGGTGCCATTCGGCAGGTAGACGTTGTCCGGCGGCGCGCAGCCCGGCACCGACAGGTTGATCAGGCGGTTGGTGATCGGCTTGCCGTTGATGGTGAAGCCCATTTCCTGCAGGTAGTCGCGCTGGTTGCCGGTCAGGCGGATGTTGGCCGGGCTGGTGTAGCCGGACAGCAGGTGGCCGAGGCGCTGCTCGACGCCCAGGCCCTGGACGAAGCTGCGCTGCGAGGTGCTCAGGGCATTGGTGCGCTGGAAGTCGGCCACCGCGAACACGTTGTAGCCGTCGCGCTCCAGGTCGCCCTTGCCGGCGCCGATGCTGGCGGTGCGCTTGCCGGCCCCGCCTTCGCGCGTCTTGAGGCCGTAGACGTTCAGTTCCAGTCCCTGGAAATCCTTGCGCGTGATGAAGTTGATGACGCCGCCGATCGCATCGGTGCCGTACAGCGCCGAGGCGCCGTCGAGCAGGACTTCGACGCGTTCCAGCGCCGCGGCCGGGATGTTGTTCAAATCGACGCCGCTGTCGTCGCCGGGCGACGCGAAGTTGGCCATGCGGCGGCCGTTCAGCAGCACCAGCGTCGACGAGGTGCCGATGCCACGCAGGTTGGCGCTGTTGAAGCCGCGCTGGTCGCCGCCGACGTTGATGCTGGCGCCATCGGTCAGGCCGCCCACGTTGGACGAAATCCGCGTCATCAGCTCGGCGGCGGTGGTGATGCCGGTCTTTTCGATCTCGGCGCGCGTGATGGTCTGGACCGGCAGCGCGGTCTCGGCTTGCACGCGGCGGATCGCCGAGCCGGTCACTTCGACGGTCGGCATCGGCGCCGGCTGTGCCGTTGCTGCCGGCTGCGGCTCTGCTGCCGATTGCGCCTGCGCCTCCTGCGCCGCCGCCTGGCCGGCCAGGCCGCCGGCCGCCACCCAGGCGCCGGCAAGCAGCGCGCCGCGCACGGCGCGGGCAGCGGCTGTCATCTTCGTCTTCATCGGTACTCCCTGTTAAGCCTCAGCAATATTGACGATATTAAACTCGTAACAATGCGAACTATGCAAAATTCCGTGCGCGAACGGCGACGGTGTTGCAAATCGGGTACGAAGACGGGCTGGCGTTCAGGTGGCCACGACGGCCGGCGCCGGCTTGCCGGTCAGCGCCTCGGCCAGCGCGCTCGCCAGGCGGCAGGTCACGGCGTAGATCGACAGCTGGGGATTGGCGCCGATCGAGGTCGGGAACAGCGAACCGTCATGCACCGACAAATTGCCGATACCGTGGTAGCGCCCGGCGGACGAGGTCACGCCGAGACCGACGTCGTCCGACATCGGGCAACCGCCCATCACGTGGGCCGACACCACCCGCGCCAGCAGGGGCTGCATCGGTAATGTTTCGATCGCCCGTTTCGCGGCCGTCCAGCTGGCGTAGCCGCCTGCCATTTCATGCACCGGATAGACGGTGCGGGCGCCGGCCGCGAACTGGATCTCGGCCATGCTGAGCAGGGCGCGGCGCGCGCCGTCCCAGACGAAATCGGTGATCGGGTAGTCGAGCAGCGGCGAACCGTCGTCGCGCAGCCGCACGGTGCCGCCCGGCGCGTCTTCATGGAAGCCGTCGCGCAGCAGGGCGATGATCGCCTGCGTGTGCGGAAACTGCTGCATCAGCGCTGCATGCGGGCGGCCGAAGCCGGCCAGCGTGGTGGCGAACAGCAGCGGATGGATCGGCGGCACTTCCAGCTTGTACCCGATCGGCCCGTCGACGGCGCCGTGCAGGAAATGGTCGGAATAGATCGTCTGCGGCGCCCCGGCATAGCCGTCGACCCGCTGCCCGTAGACGGCCGCCGACAGCACCACCGGATGCAGGAAGGTGCGCTTGCCGAGCAGCCGGTGCGGATCCGGTGCCCCGGAACGCAGCAGCAGCGCCGGGGAATTGATGGCGCCGCCGGCCACCACATAATGGCGCGCGCGCACCGTGATGGTCCTGCCGGTCGGCGCCAGGCCGGCGGCGTCGAGCGCCACGCAGCCCAGGCTGTCGACGCGGTCGCCCTTGAAGTGCAGGCGCTCGGCACGGGTGCGCGTCAGCAGCCGCGCGCCGTGTGCCAGCGCCGAGGGAATCGTCGTCACCAGCATCGACTGCTTGGCGTTGGTCGGGCAGCCCATGCCGCAGTAGCCGAGGTTCCAGCAGCCGTTGACGTTGCGCGGCACCGCCGCGCTGGCGATGCCCAGGCGCGCGGCGCCGCGCCGCAGCAGGTCGTTGTTCTCGTTCGGGGCGCCCTGCCAGTCGCCGATGCGCAGGCGCGCTTCCATCGTCGCGAACCAGGGCGCCAGCGCCGCCGCGCCGTAGTCGTGCAGGCCGAAGCGCTCCTGCCAGTAGGCCAGCGTGGTGGCCGGGGTGCGGAAGCTGGAGGTCCAGTTGACCGTGGTCGAGCCGCCCACGCTGCGCCCCTGCAGGATCGTGATCGCCTTGTCGCGGGTCTTGCGCGCGGCCGATTCCTGGTACAGCGCCGGGTAGGCCTCGGCCTCGCGCATCTTGAAGTCGCGCGAGGACTTCAGCGGACCTTCCTCGATCAGCAGCACCTTGAGGCCGGCCAGCGCCAGGACTTCCGCCGTCACGCCGCCGCCGGCGCCGCTGCCGATGATGGCGACGTCGGCGTCGAAGCGGCGGTCGCTGTCCAGCGTCGAGGCGTCGGTCACCAGCCAGCCGGCGGCGAGGCCGGCCTGGATCGGGTCGGGAATGGGACTGGTGCTCAACTCAACTCCTTCAGCGGGCCGGGATAGCCGATCGCGGTCCATGACGATTCGTGCGCATACCACGGGCCGGCCACCAGGTCGTGCAGCGCCTGATAGGCGCTGCGCAGCAGCTTGACGCGGTGCAGGCGCCAGCTTTGCAGGAAGGCGGCAACATCCTCCGGGCGCGCCTTGGACCAGCCGCCGGGCACGCCGGCCAGCAGGCGCCGTGCCGGCGCCAGCGTCAGCAGCGCGAACAGGTCGCGGATCTCCTGTTGCGTGTCCAGCGGCAGGCCGGCCACGGCTACCGCGGTGCGCTCGACCGCGGCGGCGACGTCGGCGGTGCCGGGTCGCAGCACGCCGGCCAGGATCACCGGCACGATCGCCGCCAGCACCTGGCGCGCGCCGTCGTCGAGCGCGGCGGTCCCCGCCGGAGCGGATGGACGGGCCAGGCGCCAGGCGGCGCCGGCCGTGGCCAGCAGCAGCGCGCCGGCAATGCCGGTCTTGAGGAAGCGGCGGCGCGCGTTCACAGGGTCAGCGCAGCATCAGCCGCATCATCTGGCGGAAGCGCTTGCCGTAGGGCGGTTGCACCAGCCACATGCCGTTCAGGCGCGACTGGTAGACCACCGGCTTGAGCTTGGAAAATGTGTCGAAGCCATCCTTGCCGTGATAGACGCCGATGCCGCTCGCGCCGGCGCCGCCGAAGGGCAGGTCGTCCTGGGCGATGTGCAGCAGGGTGTCGTTGACGGTCACGCCGCCGGCCACGGTGTGGTTCACCACGCGCGCGATGGCGGCGCGGTCGCGCTCGAACACGTACAGCGCCAGCGGGCGCGGACGGGCGTTGACCCAGGCGATGGCCTCGTCCAGCGTGGCGTAGCCGACGACCGGCAGGATCGGTCCGAAGATCTCTTCCTGCATCACCGTCATGGTATCGTCGACCCCGGTCAGCAGCAGCGGCGCCATGGCGCGCCCGGCCGGCGCGGCGGCGCCGGGGGCCAGCGCATGCACGGTTGCGCCGGCCGCGGCCGCTCCGTCGGCCAGCGCCTGCAGGCGCTGGAGGTGGCGCTCGCTGATGATGGCGGTATAGTCGCGGCCCTCGCTGCTGGCAGGATACAGGCGCGCACAGGCGGCGCGCGCGGCGGCGACGAAGTCCGCTTCGCGGCCCCGGGGCAGCAGCACGTAGTCGGGGGCGATGCAGGTCTGTCCCGCGTTGAACAGCTTGCCGCGCAGGATGGCGGTGGCGGCCGCGTCGAGGTCGGCGCCGGGGCCGATCACGGCCGGCGACTTGCCGCCGAGTTCGAGCGTGACCGGGGTCAGGTTGGCGCTGGCCGCCCGCATCACGTCGCGTCCGACACGGGTCGAGCCGGTGAACAGCAGGTGATCGAAAGGCAGGCTGGAAAACGCGCGCGCGACCTCGGCATCGCCGTTCACGACACTGACCTCGTCCGGATCGAAACAGGCGGCGACCAGCGCCGCGAACAGCTCGGCAAACGCCGGGGTCAGCTCGGACAGTTTGAGCAGCGCCCGGTTGCCGGCCGCCAGCGCCGAAGTCAGCGGGCCAACGGCCAGGAACAGCGGATAGTTCCACGGCACGATGATGCCGACCACGCCCAGCGGCTGCGGCAACAGCAGCGAGCGCGCCGGCTGGAACCACAAGCCGGTGCGGCGCCGGCGCGGCTTCATCCATCCCTTGCCATGGCGCAGCGCGTGGTCGATGCCGCCGATCGAAGGGAACACCTCGAGCAGATCGGTTTCCGCCTGGGGCCGTTGCGAAAAATCCTGCCGGATGGCGGCGCCGATGCGCTCGCGGTTGTCCAGCACCAGGCTGCGCAGGCGGCGCAGCCGTGCGGCCCGGGTAGCCCAGTCCGGCATCGGCGCGCGCAGGGCGGCCTTGCGCTGGTGCTCGAGCGCGGCGCGCATGGCGTCCTGCAAGGCGGTATCCGGCGGCGGCGACAAATCCATGGCATTTCCCTCGTCATGCGTCAGTTAACTTCTGCATGGTATGCGGGTGCCCAGTAATTGTCCAACAAAAAAGCACGACCGTAAGAAAACGACGCAGCGCTGCCGCCGTTGCCGCTCAGAGCGAGGCCTTGATCCTTGCCGACCTGAGCGCACCCCGGCAGATGCGGTCGAGCAGTTCGGGAAACCCGATCCCAGCGCGCGGTGGACGCGCAGGGCGTAGTCCTGCATGCGCCGCGCCCCCTCCGCCGGGATCGCGGCGGGGAAGATCTCGCGCGCGCCGCCGGCCTGGTATTTGGATTGATAGTCGAACACTTCATTGGCGACGACGATCTCGCCGACCGGCAGGGCGTCGCCATCGAGGATGCCGACGGTGAACTCGCGGCCCGCGACGAAGCGTTCGATCATCACCTCGTCATCGTGGCGCTGCGCCTTCTGCAGCGCGGCCTCGAATCCCTCGGGCCCGCGGACGACGCTCAGGCCGATGGTCGAGCCCTGCTTGTTCGGCTTGACGATGACCGGCCAGCCAAGCTCCCGCGCCACCTCTTCGCTGCGCTCGAAGCCCACGGTTCCGGCGCCACGCCGGCCTCCAGCAGCCGGCGCTCGTCGTCCAGCGACAGCCGCCCGGTGGCGGTATTGACCGAGAACACTTCGTGGCCGCTGTCGCGCAGCACGGGGATGATCCTGGCGGCGCTGGCGATGGACACGTCGCGTTCTTCACTGAGGCCGCCGAATAGCACTGCTATCTTCATTTCTTCTCCAGTCACAGGGCAAGTGCATCAATCAAATAGAAAGCGCTTATGCTCAGCTGCCGGATTGCCCTTCCATCATGCCCGCCATCGACGGGCAGGCCGACTCGGTCTTCAAGCCTTGCCGGACGCCTTCCCGGTCCGCAGGCTGGCGGTTCTGGCTGAGCTTCCATTTGCCCTCGATGGCGGCGATCGGAATCTCCAGGCCGAAGATGGCCCCGAGTTGCGCCGCGATGAAGTCCGGCGGCGCGTCCGCGACCTGCCACGGATGCAGGCGCCGGCTTTCCTGCTGCCTGGTGAGCGCATCGACTTGCGCATGCAGCCAGGCCGCGTCGTCGACCACCCGCGGCTTGCCGCGCGCCTGCACCATCACGTAGTTCCAGGTCGGGACCACCTTGCCGTGCTGTGCCCTGGACGGGTACCACGCGGGCGTGACGTAGGCAGCGGGGCCCTGGAACAGCACCAGCACCTCCGCAGCTTCGCGCAGCGCCTCGGCTTGCGGATTGGCGCGCGCGAGGTGGGCACGCAGGGTGCCGTGCTCGCCGCCCGGTTGGAACGAGAACGGTATCAGGTTGGCGAGCAGGCCCTGTCGGCCTGCCGTGATGAGCGTTGCCAGCGGGTGGTCGGCGACCAGGCGCTGGAGGACGTCGGGGCGCGTTTCGCGAAAGCGCGAGGGGCAGTACATGGCGGGTCCTTGATCGAATGCGATAGCCGTATTTTTTCGTGAAACCGGTCTATCATGAAGAGCCGGATACCTCATAATCGACTGGACCACTTAAACCACTCCCATGGCACGTCGACAGCTATTGATAGACATCCCGGCGTTCGGCGCCATCGACCGCTCCCGCGGCGCCATCGGCCGCCAGCTGGCCGAAGTCTTGCGCAACGCGGTCGCCCGGGGCGAGTTGAGCGCCGGCGAACGCCTGCCCTCGAGCCGCGTGCTGGCAGATGCGCTGGGCGTGGCGCGCGGCACCGTCACCGAGGCCTACGAGCAGCTGATCGCCGAGGGCTGCCTGGAAGCCCGGCCGGGCTCCGCCACGCGGGTCGCGGCTGCACTCGGCTTGCCGGACATGGCCGCGCATGCGGCCTGGAACAGCGATGCGGCGCGCACGCCGGCGCTCCCGCCGCAGGCCGCCCGCTATGCCGCCATCGCCGGGCGCATGCCCGTGCTGCCCTCGGTGCCGTTCTCGGTCGCGGTGCCGGAAGGCGCGGCCGCCATGGACGAGCACTGGCGCCGCCTGGGCCAGCGCGTGCGGCTGTCGCAGGCGGCCGCGCCGGCCGGTTACCCCGACCCGCGCGGCCTGCCGGCCCTGCGCGAAGCGATCGCCGGCTACCTGCGCAAATCGCGTGCCGTACGCTGCGGCCCCGAGAACGTGATCGTCACCGAAGGCACGCAGCAGGGACTGTATCTGGCGGCCAGGGTCTTGCTGGCGCCCGGCGATGCCGCCTGGGCCGAAGACCCGGCGTATCCGGGCCTGAGTGCGGTCCTCGAGGTGCAGGGCGTCGAGGTCGGCCGCATCCCGGTCGACAGCCAGGGCTTCGACGTGGCGGCGGCGCTGCACGCTTGTCCCGCGGCGAAAGCCGCCTTCGTCACCCCTTCGCACCAGTACCCGATGGGTATGCCGATGAGCATGCACCGGCGCCGCGCCCTGGTCGAGTGGGCGCGCACCTCCGGCGGCTGGATCGTCGAAGACGACTACGACGCCGAGCTGCGCTACGCCGGCCAGCCGTTTCCCGCCCTGCAGGGCCTGGAGCGCGACCGGGTGGTCTACCTGGGGACCTTCAGCAAGGTGCTGGCGCCATCGTTCCGGCTGGGCTACCTGGTGGCGCCGGACGGCCTGGTGCAGGCGTTCACCGGCGCCCGCGCGTTGATGGGACGCGGCTCGCCGCTCACCGAACAGCACGTGATCGCGGCCTACATGCGCGAGGGTTACTTCGAGACGCACATCCGGCGCATGCGCGGCGTGTATGCCGAACGGCGCCAGGTCCTGGTCGAGGCATTGCGCAGCGAGCTGCCGGCGCTGCGCATCGAACCGGCCGACCAGGGCATGCACCTGGTGGCCTGGCTGCCGCCGGGCTGCGACGATGCCGCGGTCGCCGCCGCTGCCGCCAGCACGGGCATCGCGCTGCGCGCCATATCGTCGATGTGCGCCGGCGACCTGGGGCTGTCCGGGCTGATGCTCGGCTTCGGCGGCTTTACCGGCGACCAGCTGGCACAGGCGGTCAGGAAGCTGCGCCGGGTGCTCGAACAGGCCGGGGTGTGAGGACGGCCGCCCGCATCAGCGCGTCCTGAGCTTGTATTTCTCCATCCGGTAGCGCAGCGCATCGCGCGACAGGCCCAGCATGCGCGCCGCGTGGGTCACGCTCCAGTCGGCGCGCGCCAGTGCCGCCATCAGGAACTGGCGCTCCATGCCTTCCAGGTTGAGCGCCTGGCCGGCTTCCGGCGCCGCCGCGTCGGCCGGGGGCCTGCAGGCCTGGCTGGGCGAAACCGGCTGGCAGCTGTCGCACGGCGAACGCAGCGGCATCTTCCTGGCGCGCGCGCTGCTGCAGCGGGCGCCGCTGACCATCCTCGACGAGAGCTTCGCCGCGCTCGATCCGGCCACGCTGTCCGCCTGCCTGGCCTGCGTGCTGCGGCGCGCGCCGACGCTGATCGTGATCGCCCACCCCTGAACATTCGTCTTGCCTGTCTCGCAACTGGGACATTTTGCCCCAGTGCTTGCGCCGGGATTTCCGGTAGCATTAGCGTCCCCGAATACCATGCTGTCTGCTTTTCACCGCAGCCCACGCACAATGCCGAACCATCCCGCCGCCGACCTGCGGCCAGAATCCGCCACCGGCGCTGTTGCCATTGCTTCCGCCGGCGCCGGCAGCAGCCCGCTGCGCGCGCTCGCCACGCGCATTCCGCAGTACTGGACCCTGACCAAGCCGCGCGTCACCCGGATGACGGTCTTCTGCGCCGTGATCGGCAGCCTGCTGGCAACGCCGGGCGTCCCCGACTGGGGCCTGCTGGCGTGGAGCGCCGCCGGCATCTGGCTGCTGGCCGGCGCCGCGTTCGCGGTCAACTGCCTGATCGAAGCGGAAGTCGACGCCCGCATGGCCCGCACCGCGCGCCGCGCCACCGCGAACGGCGACCTGACGCGCATGCAGACCGTGGCATTTTCGCTGGCCTTGGGCGGCGCCGGCGCGGCGCTGCTGTACTGGCGCGTGAACCCACTGACCATGTGGCTGACCCTGGCCACCTTCGTCGGCTACGCCTTCATCTACACGATCTTCCTCAAGCCGAACACACCGCAGAACATCGTCATCGGCGGCCTGGCCGGCGCCATGCCGCCGGCGCTGGGCTGGGCGGCCGTCACCGGCAGCGTGCCGATGCAGGCCTGGCTGCTGGTATTGATCATCTTCCTGTGGACGCCGCCGCATTTCTGGGCGCTGGCGATGTACCGGCGCGACGACTATGCGCGTTCGGGCCTGCCGATGCTGCCGGTCACGCACGGCATGGCCTACACGGGGATGTGCGTGTGGCGCTACAGCCTGTTGCTCGCGGCCGGGGCGGCGCTGCCCTGGGCGGCCGGCATGAGCGGCCCTGCTTACCTGGCCGCGGCCGTCGTGCTGAATGCCGTGTTCCTGCGTTATGGCTGGCTGGTGCACCGGCGTTATACTGATGCGATCGCGCGCAAGTCGTTTGCCTGGTCGATCGCTTATCTGGGATTGCTGTTCGCTGCGCTGCTGGTGGACCACTACCTGCCGTATTGAGCGCCGCCCCCGGCGCCCGGTAGCCGGCGCAGCGGGATCAGCGTACCGCGGCTGCCGTCCCCTGCCACTTGGCCGAGCGCTCCGGCGCCACGAAGGCCAGCGCTTCCTCGAACGAACGCAGGACGATGTCGACGTGCTGCTCGACCAGCGGCTGGCTGATGGTCGAGGTGTCGATCGACAGCCGGATCGTCGTCAGCAGCGCGTGCGGCACGTTGCTGCGCAGGCGGGTGGCGGCGGCGATCCACGGGTCGAGTTGGTCCTCCAGCGGATAGGGCAGGAAGATCGTCGACACCAGTTCCGACTTGTCCGGGTCCGGGCGCGAGCCGTCTTCGTCGATGGTTGCGCTGCGCGCATCGACGTCGGCTTCGCGCAGCGAACGCACCAGCAGTTCGCTCAGCACGGTGTCGCGTTCGCCCGGCAGGCCGGCGCACAGCACCACGGAGCGCAGCGGCACGTCGAGCGAGCCTTGCCAGCGGCCCTGGCGCGCCTCGCGCATCTGGCGCAGGTGGGCGCCGAGGTTGGCGTCCAGCAGCGACACGTCGCGGCGGCGGCGGCGCCGGCTGAGCATCGGCGCGCGCCCGCCCTGGGTGAGGGCGGCGGCGACGGTGGCCGTGGTGCCCTGGATCGTGGCCACCTGGGCGGCATCGATCTGGCCGCTGCGGCGGTCGTTGGCCGCCATCGACAGGCCGGGCAGCAGCACCTGGTCGCAATAACGTGCAAAGCTGGCGCGGCGCAGGTAGGCCTGGGCGTCGCGCAGGATGGTGTAGGCGTCGCCGCTGAGGGCGCGCTGGTAGAAGCGCTGGCCGCCGCTGACGCTGGGCGCGTCGCCGAGCAGGATGGTGACCGGTTCCAGGCCGCGCACGTGGCGCCCGGCCACGACCAGGCACAGGGTCAGCGGCGTCGACAGCAACAGGCCGACCGGACCCCACATCGCGCCCCAGAACAATGCCGACACGATCACCGCCAGCGGCGACAACCCGGAGCTGTGACCGTACACTTTCGGTTCCACCACGTTGGCCACCATGACTTCCAGCGCCACGAACAGGACGACGCAGGAGACCGCCAGGTGCCAGCCGGGGTCGATGGCGGCGACGAACAGCGCGATCACGATGCCGGCCGCCATCACGCCGAGGTAGGGCACGAAACGCACCATGCCGCTGAGCGCGCCCCACAGCGCCGCATGCGGCACCCCGGCCAGCCAGAGCACCACGCCGATCAGGGTGCCGAAGGTCAGGTTCACCACGAACTGCGAAAAAAAGAAGCGCGACACGCCCTGGGCAGCATCGCCGAGCGTGCGGATGGTGCGGCTGACCTCGGTCTGGCCGGCAAGCCGGATCACGCGGTCGCGCAGCGATTCGTGCTCGATAGAAATAAATATCAGCAGCACCAGCACCAGGCCGGCTTCGCCGATCGGGCCCCAGGCCAGCGAGAACAGGCGCGTCAGCTGGTCGCGCGTGGTCAGGCGCGGCGGGCGTACCTCGACCGGCAGCGGCTGGGTCGGGCTGACGGTGACGGTGTTGATGCCGCGCTTGCCGACCGGCGTCGACGGCACCTGCGGCGACACTGCGCTCAGTTCGGCCTCGATGCGGGCGAACGGCCGTTCGGTCAGCTCGCGCACGGTAGCGATCTTGGTGCGGATCGCGGCGCGGTACTTGGGCAGGTCGCCGGTGACGGCCACCAGCTGGAAAGCCAGGATGGTGCCGACGCCGGCCACGGCGGTGGTGACCAGGATGACGGACAGCAGCGTGGCCGGCAGCTGGCCGATGCCGACACGGCGCATGCTGCGGATCAGCGGCGCGATCACCAGGCTGAGAATCGAGGCCAGGGCGAGCGGTTCAAGCACGTCGCGGCCGAAATACAGCAGGCCGAGAAAACAGGAAGCCGTTACGAGGGAGCCGGAGCTCAGGTGCTTGAATAAAGGAGAATCGCGCATTCGCGGGGAGCGGCCGGGTACTGCCGGGCCACCCCATGTCAATAAAACCTCCAATGTAACGAAAAAATGGCAGCGGATCAATTCGGGAAAGCCGCAACCGGGCCGCAACCGAGCTGCAACTGCGTGGCAATGGCGTCTCGCGTACCGTCGAGCGAGCTCGGCAGTACCGTTGCGGTACTGTTCAGGCCAGTCCAGGTGCCGTTCAGGCCCGGCCAAGCGCCGCCGGTGCAGCCGCCGATTTTTGCGCCGCCGAGATCGTCCACATATAGATCGTTCGCCCGGACGCATCCACGGTCTGCTCGGGCGGCCAGTCGGCGCCCATGTCGAAGGCGTGCGAGACCACCCGGCTGCCCACGCGCAACTGCTTCCACAGCTGGGGCCGCAGCTTCACATTTATATTAGGCAGCAGGTACAGCGTCACCACCGAGGCCGGCGACAGGTCGGTCTCGAACAGGTTGGCGACGCGCAGGTCGACGCGCTGCGCCACCCCGGCCTTCCTGGCATTGGCCCTGGCTTCGGCGATGCGTTCCGGATTGATGTCGATGCCGACCCCGCGCGCGCCGAACTGCCTGGCGGCGGTGACCACGATGCGGCCGTCGCCGCAGCCGAGGTCGTAGACGACGTCATTCTTGCCGACCTTGGCCACGGCCAGCATGCGGTCGACCACGTCCTGCGGGGTCGGCACGTAGGGGACGTCCAGCTTGGGCGGGGTCGTGACTGTCTGGGCAAAAGGGGCGCGCCCCGGGATCAGGGCCAGGCCGGCGCCGGCGGCGGTGCCCAGCAACAGGCTGCGGCGGGTGTGCGAAGTCATCGTCGGTTCTCCTTGGCTTGGGTTTCGGCGGGGTTGTTCCTGGATGCGGCGGCGCGGGGCTCCGGCGCGGCGTGGTCGCGCGGCGGCCGGTCCTGCAGCGCCAGCAGCAAGGCCAGCACCAGCACGCCGGCGCCGAGGACGGCGACGCCGATCCAGGCGGCATTCAGGCCGCCGAGCGATTGCGCCGATACATAGGACAGGCTCGACCACAGCATGCCGGCGCAGGCGGCGCAGAACACGGCCGGCAGCAGCGGATACAGCGGTACGCGGTAGGGGCGCGGGCGTTCCGGTTCGCGCCGCCGCAGCACGAACAGGGCGACGCCGGTGAGCAGGAAGAACAGCCAGAACACCGGCGCGGTGAACTCTACCATCGCGCGGAAGCCGCTGCCCAGCGCGGTGCCGAGCGCCACCAGCGCCAGTGCCGCCGCGCATTGCAGCAGCAGCGCCAGCCGCGGGGTGCCGCGGGCGCTGTCCCAGCCGCCCAGCCAGGCAAGTGCGCGCCAGTCGCGCCCCAGTGCATAGCCGGTGCGGGCGCCGACGATCATGGTGGCGTTGATCGAGGTGAGGGCCGATACCGCCACCAGCAGCGCCAGGATGCGTTCGCCGGCCGGGCCGAAGGCATGGCGCATGACGTCGGCCGCCGGTGCGCTCGAGGCCGCCAGCCCGCGCATGCCGAGCGCATGCCAGCAGGCCCAGGCGACCAGCAGGTAGAGCAGGGTAATCAGGATGACCGAGAGCACCAGCGCGCGCACCATGTTGTGGCGGCCGTCGTGCACTTCGGCGCTGATATAGGCGGCCTCGTTCCAGCCGCCGTAGGCGAGCAGCACGAACACCATCGCCAGGCCGAAGGTGGGTGGCGGGCCGGTACTTGCTGTGCCGGGGGCGCCGGCAGCGGCGCCGGAAGCCGCGTCCGCCAGCGCCGGACCCGCCAGCAGGGCTGCTCCCGCCGCCACCGCCAGCAGGGCGCCGACCTCGAGCACGGTCAGTCCGGTCTGGGCCAGGCTGGCGCCGCGCAGGCCGGCCAGGTTGAGCACGGCCAGCGCGAGCACCGCCAGCGCCGCCCAGGCCGCCGCGCCCAGCGCCGGCGTAGCGGCCGGCAGCGGCAGCACCTGCTGCAGGTAGTCGCCGAACACGAAGGCGAGCAGGGCGATGGAACCGGTGGTGATCACGGCATAGCGTGCCCAGCCGAACAGGAAGGCCAGGCCGCGGCCGTAGGCCCGGTGCAGGAAGTGGTAGTCGCCGCCGGGGTGGGCGTAGGCGGTGCACAGTTCCGCGTAGCACAAGGCCCCGGCCAGCGACACCACGCCGCCCAGCGCCCAGGCCAGGAACATCCAGGACGCGCTGCCGGTCATGCCCGCCACCAGCGCCGGGGCCTTGAAGATGCCGGCACCGACGACCACGCCGACGATCAGCGCGACGGCTTCGCGCAGACCCAGCAGCGGACGCGGCCCTTCGGCGGGGCCAGGGCCGGGGCCGGGCTGGGGACCGGTTGGCATCGGTGGGATCGGCATCGGCGGCGGCTCATGTGCTGGGGTTTCCAGTTAGGCCGCCGCAGCCGTTTCGAGTTCCTCACACCGACTGGTGCTAGACCGGGATCAATGCCTGGCCCGGAGCACGGAACGCGGCATCGGGGCTTAGTGGCTCGGTATGCGTGAAACGATGACCAGCGGTAATGTGCGGCTGGACAGGAAAACGCGGTGTTAGTCTGGCGTCCCACGCCGGCCGCGAGCGCGGCGCGGCCTCCATTTGAGCACCTTTAAATTATCAATTGAGCAACGAATCGACCACGGAAAGGACCACGATGAAAGCCGTTGTATTCCACGCCATTGGCGACATCCGCCTCGACGACGTCCCGGAACCGAAGATCGAGCACGCCCAGGATGCCATCGTGCGCATCACCACCAGCGCCATCTGTGGCACCGACCTGCACTTCGTGCGCGGCACGTTCGAAGGCATGAAGCAGGGCACCATCCTCGGCCACGAGGCGGTCGGCATCGTCGAGCAGATCGGCGACAACGTGCGCAACCTGTCGGTCGGCGACCGCGTCGTGATCCCGTCGACCATCGCCTGCGGCTACTGTTCCTACTGCCGCGCCGGCTATTACGCCCAGTGCGACAACGCCAATCCGGGCGGCCCGACCGCCGGCACCGCCTTCTACGGCGGTCCGCAGCCGGCCGGCGGCTTCAACGGCCTGCAGGCGGAAAAGGCGCGCATCCCGTTTGCCAACGTCAACCTGGTCAAGCTGCCGGACAACGTCACCGACGACCAGGCGATCCTGCTGTCGGACGTGTTCCCGACCGGTTATTTTGGCGCCGACATGGCCAACATCAAGCACGGCCACACGGTGGCGGTGTTCGGCTGCGGCGCGGTCGGCCAGTTCGCCATCGCGTCGGCCAAATTGATGGGCGCCAGCCGCGTGCTGGCCGTCGATCACCTGCCGGACCGCCTGGAGATGGCGCGCCGCCAGGGGGCCGAAGTCATCAACTACGACGAGGAAGACCCGGTCAAGACCATCATGGCGCTGACCGGCGGCGTCGGCGTCGACAGCGTGATCGATGCGGTCGGCGTGGATGCGCAGTGCCCGCACCACGGTCCGGCCGCCGCCGAGGCTGCCGAGAAGAAGGAAGAATTCGCCGAAGAGGTCAAGAAGGTCGCGCCGCACCAGCATCCGGATGGCGACAACTGGGTGCCGGGCGATGCGCCGTCGCAGGCCCAGCAGTGGGCGGTGCAGGCGCTGGCCAAGGCCGGCACGCTGTCGATCATCGGCGTCTATCCGCCGGCCGACAACAGCTTCCCGATCGGCGCCGCCATGAACAAGAACCTGACCATCCGCATGGGCAATTGCAACCACCGCAAGTACGTGCCCGACCTGGTGGAACTGGTGCGCATCGGCGCGATCGACCCGACCGGCATCGTCACCAGGCGCGAACAGATGCCGTCGGTGATCGATGCCTACAAGGAGTTCGACCTGCGCCACCCGGGCTGGATCAAGGTCGAGCTGGTCGAATCGCGCGACGGACGCGTGGGCTGAGCCTGAAGGAGAATCACCCATGAACCAAACCCAGTCCCCGATGTTATCCAGACATGACAAGAACGGCGTGTCGTTCAAGAACCGCCTTGCGGTGGCGCCGATGACGCGCATCACCGCCACGCCGGCCGGCGTCGCCACCGCAACCATGCGCGACTATTACGCGCGCTTTGCCAAGGGCGGGTTCGGCCTGATCATCACCGAAGGCCTGTACACGGACAAGGCGTTCTCGCAGGGCTACCGGAACCAGCCCGGCATCGCCGACGACGAGCAGGCCCGGGCCTGGACCGGCATCACCGGCGACGCCCACGAGCAGGGCGCGCTGATCTTCGCCCAGCTCATGCATGCAGGTGCCTTGAGCCAGGCCAATCCCTTCCGCGATCGCACCGCGGCGCCGTCGGACGTCAAGCCCCTGGGCAAGCAGATGGGCTTCTACCATGGCGAGGGCGAGTACGCGGACCCGCTCGCCATGACGGAAGAACAGATTGCCGAGGCAATCGACGGCTTTGTCCAGTCGGCCGTGCGCGCCGTGCGCATCGCGGGGTTCGACGGCATCGAGATCCATGGTGCCAATGGCTATCTGCTGGACCAGTTCCTGACCGCGCACACCAACCTCCGCGACGACCGCTGGGGTGGCGACGTGCATGGTCGCGTGCGCCTGCTGGTGGAAGTGCTGAACGCCGTGAAGGCGGCCGTCAAAGGCGAGGTGCCGGTCGGCATCCGGATCTCGCAGGGCAAGGTGAACGACTTCACCCACAAATGGCCGGGCCGCGAAGCCGATGCCGGGGTCATTTTCGGAGCACTGGCGGAAGCCGGGGCCGACTTCATCCACGTCACCGAATTCGAAGCGTGGCAGCCCGCGTTCGAAGGCGGCAGCGACAGCCTGGCCACGCTCGCGCGCCGCCATGCGCCGGGTGTCACCCTGATTGCCAACGGCAGCCTGCACTGTCCCGGGCGCGCCGCCGAGGCACTGCAGCAAGGCGCCGACATCGTGGCGCTGGGCCGTGGCGCCCTGGCCAATCCCGACCTGCCGCATCTGCTGGAAAAGGGTGATGCGCTGCGCGAATTCGACAGCGCGATCCTGGGCCCCATCGCCGACGTCAAGGACAGCGAACTGGCCATCCAGCTGGTGCGCTAAGGTGCGCCTGTCAAAACGTATGGTTCAAGGACAGGACCGCACCGTCGCGCACGTCGCGTAATCCATGGGCCTCGCGGAAGATGCCTGCGTCGCTGTTGGTCTTGATCGTCTGCGTCCGGTAGCCCAGGGAGAGAACGGCCCCGCCGGATCCGCTCGGGTTGGCGAATACGGGGTAGCTCAAGCCGATTTCGCCGATCAGGTAGCGGCCATTGGCCTTGAAGTTCGCGCCGAGTGCGGGATCGGCAAAGTCCAGGGTGAGCCGGGCCGGCCCGTAGCCGGCCTGCGCGTAGAAGCGCAACTTGTCGTAGACCGCAAAGCTGCCGATCACGCCCAGCAGCACACCGCGGGCCTTGGTTCTGATGAGCGGCGTCGCTTGCGGCGCGATGCCCAGGCTGGTATCGCGATCTTCGGTCGCATCCTTGTAGCCGACGGCGATCGCAACCTCGGGGGTAATAAAATAGCCCACATTCAGATCGCCTTCGCGGCGCGTAAAGCGGTCGTTGCGCGACGTGATCAGGGTTTGACCGCCAGGGGTGATGATCGGGCTGGTCGGCGCCCGGAAGTCGCTGGTGAAACGCGCATAACTGAGAGAGACGAAAAGATCCTTGTGCCGCACCGATATGAGCGGCATGAAATCGGTATGTGACTTGCCTTCGATCTCATTCACGCTATCCCCCGTCGTCGGCGCACCGCCGGCGCTGAAGCCGGAATAATTGACGGGCATGTAGGATAACCAGGAGGCATGCCAGGCTTTTACGCCAACCGTGAATCGCGTCTCCGGCATAGTCGTTTGCGCGTGTCCGATACTGCAGACAGCCATGCTCAGGACGAGCGGAATGAGCAGCCTTGTCTTCCTTACCCTCATGTGGATCTCCCTTGGGTTCACGACGTTAGAATGTGGGTACGACGATAATGGGTGGCGCTTTCTTTTCCGGCGGCTTGACTGCCCTGGTGGCAATGGCCTCTTTCGTGGCTTCGATACTGGCCTCCTGCAAGGCCAGCGACTTACGCATTTGTTCGACTTGTTCCTGCTTCTTCTGCAGATTCACGCGCACGGCTTCGAGCTCGTTGTAGCGATCCGTGGACGCTTTGATGTCTGCGCTTAACTTGGCGAGTTCCTGTTCACGCCGCAGGACTTCGGCATGGCGGCGATCAAGCTCCTCCTGTTTTGATTGGACGTCGCCGAGACCCTGTTTGAGTGTGTCGAGCTCGGCACGTTTCTTCATGAGCAAGGTCTGCTGCACGTCGAGTTCGGTCTGCTTGGCTTTTGTTTCTGCAATGATGGTTTGTAATCGATTGAGCTCCGCAGTCTTCGTCTTGAGCAGGTCGTCATTGACTTGCGGAGACGCGTCGCCGCAGCCGGCCATGCAGAACCGGTCTGCGAATGACATCGTGATCTGTGGTTCCTGCTGGCGCTTGAAACGGCTGGCGTCCGCGCGCGTGCCGCCGCTGGTCGCCTTCAATGCGTCTTCGATGGTCTGATGTGGCACGCTGATATGTTGCAGCAGGTTTTTCGTAAACGTGCCGTTTCGACCGTCGCCGTCCAGCGACAACTGGCCGGCGCCAGTGGACATTGCAATGATGCTGTTACGAGGGGCATACAACTGCGAGGCCATGCCCATCATCGGGACGTAGCCCCGGATCGGATTCGCGAACGGGTTATCGCGGCAGGCGTCCATGAAAAAGATATTCAATACCGCCTGACGAGCTTCGAGCTCGCTCATCAGATAATTGACTTGAATGCTTTCGTCTTCAATATCGCTCCTGGTCCGCAGTTGCGCTCCCACCGGGATGAGGTAATTGACGCCATCGACCTGCACCCCGTGGCCCGCGAAATAGAACAGCGCGACGGTGCGTGGATTGATTTTTCCGGTGAATTCGAAAATGGCATCCTTGAACTCGCGCTTGGTTGCAATATCAATCTTGCAAATAACCTCGAACCCGAGTTTTCTGAGCGCCGCGCACATGTCGTTCGCGTCGTTGCCCGAATTATTCAGCGGCAACGCATTTTTGTAATTGGCATTGCCGACTACCAGCGCCACTTTGGACTGGGCGTCCACGATGCGGCCGCCTTTGTTCTCGGCCATGGCAACATCGGGCAAACAACCGAAACAACCCAGGAGCACGATGAAAAGCCATGTGCGCAGATTCATGATGTTTTCCAGTTACCCGGCAAGGGCAATCGAGCCGGCATGAACGAATTCTCTGCCACAAAATTAGCATGGCTATATTTACGTCGCAAGAAGAAGTTGAACCAATGCGCATGCTGCGGGCGAGCTCCGATGTTTTATTGCCATGAAGAGCGAGGCCTATCAGTTCGCAGGATTGCTCCCCTGGGCGCGATTGTCTTTAATGGAAACCTTGTACCGCCGCGAACGGCGAACGGGAGGATGCGATGGGCTTATCGAACTGTGCGTCAAGCGTCGATATGGCTCATGCCCCCAGCCTGTCGGCCAGTTCGCCGATGTCGGGCACCTGCAGTTCGGGCGGCTCGGCCAGCGGGAAGGGCGCCTGGCCGTTGCGCCGCACGAAGGCATTGCGCAGGCCGGCCCAGCCGGCACCGGCCACGTCCCAGCCATGCGCCGCCACCAGCATCGCCGCCTCCGGTGCCACGCGCATGCGGCTGGCCGCGCGCAGGTAGACCGACGGATGCGGCTTGTAGACGCTGGACTCTTCGACGCTGAACTGGGCGTCGAAATACCGGGCGAGGCCGGCGTAGTCCAGCTGGCTGCGCAGGCCGCTTGTCGTCGAGTTGGACAGTGCCGCCAGCCGGAAGCCGGCGGCGCGCAGCCGTGCCAGTGCCGGCGCCACGTCCGGATACGCCGGCAGGCGCGTGATCGGGGCGATGGCCGTCTGCGCCTGCTGTCCGGACAGATTGATGCCGCGTCCTTCGGCCAGCATGCGCAGCGCCGCGGCGCCGATTTCCGGCAGGCTGGCGTGCTGTCCGGCCAGCGACATCGCGGTGGCGTAGTGCAGCATGGTGGTGAACCAGAGCTTCGGGCTGTCGGCGCCCGGCAGCACGCGGCGGATGCTGGCCTGCAGCGGCGTCAGGTCGAGCAGGGTTTCGTTGACGTCGAACAGCAGCAGTGCAGGGCGGGACATGGTTTGGGACATGATGCATCGCGCGATCGGAAAACCTCATCATCACGTATTTCCAAGCAAGGGGGCGCCGCCCAGGCATCGCAGCCGTAAAGGATGGTGTAAAGTGCGGCTTTGCCCAGACCGCAACGCATGACCACGACCAGGAACAAGTCCGAGCGCCCGATCCGCAACCTCACCGAACGCACGCTCGACGCCGTGCTGCTGAAGGGGCGGGTGGCCAGGCTCAGCTACCGCCTGGGCGGCCTGGGCCGGGTGCGGGTGACGCGCCACACTGTCACGCTGAAACAGGAGCAGGAGCAGGCGCTGGCGCGGCCGCTGCGCATCGGCTTCGCTTCCGACTTCCACGCCGGCCCGACCACCCATCCGGCCTTGTACGACGACCTGCGCGCGGCGATCGAGCGCGAGCGGCCGGACGTGCTGCTGCTCGGCGGCGACTACGTATCCTTTCGCGCAGAGTACATCGATGCGCTGCGCGGCTTCCTGCAGGCGGCGCGGGCGCCGCTCGGCACCTATGCGGCGATCGGCAACCACGACATCTGGAACGGCAGGGCGCCGGTGGAAGCGGCATTACGCGCGGCCGGGATCGAGGTGCTGGTCAACCGCAGCCTGGCCTTGCCGGCCCCGTTCGACGCGGTCAGCATCTGCGGCATCGACGATCCCTGGACCGGGCAGCCCTCGAGCACTGCCGCGTTTGCCGGTGCCGAAGAGGCTGGGGTGCGCATTTTCCTGACGCATTCGCCGGACGGCGTGTTTCTCCTGGACGGCCAGCAGTACGATGTCGGCTTTGCCGGCCACACCCACAACGGCCAGATCGCCACGCCGGCGGGACGGCCGCTGTTCCGTCCCGGCGGACCCGGCTCGCGCGAATACAGTTACGGCCGCTACGAGATTCCCGGCAAGGGGCCGCTGTTCGTCAGCTGCGGCGTCGGCTGTTCCGGCATCCCGCTGCGCCTGAACGCCGACCCGGAACTCCTGATCTGCACGCTGACGCCGCCGGACTGATGTCTCGTTTACATATGTACATCACATGGTCCAGACAGTCTTCCGCATGCCTTTTCACCTCCCTCAAGCTACCCAACATTGTTTTTTGAGTATTTCCTTTGATTCTGGATAACAGAATGGCGATAATGTGACGCCACTTGGGCCTGTCCGAGAGGAAAGGTCCTTTGCTTCCGCCCGGCATTATTCTTGCTTGCCGTAAGCGGTCGCAGGCCCGCGCCCGAGGAGGAGACATCCGACGGTCGGCCGGCGATATCCTCGCCGTGTCGTAGCAGTTTGCCCGACTATCAAGCCCGACCACAAAATCAAAGGGCACGGGGTCTATCATTTATTGATTGGAGAAAGCAGTGAGTCTTTTCAGAACCAAGAATCTCGACCAGATGGTCGCCAGCAGCCAGAAGACCGGCGGGCTGAAGAAAGTGCTGGGCCCGATGGACCTGATCCTGATGGGGATCGGGGCCATCGTCGGCACCGGTATTTTCGTGCTGACCGGCACCGGCGCGCTCACGGCCGGTCCGGCGCTGACCGTGTCCTTCATCGTCGCCGCGATCGCCTGCGGCTTCGCCGCCATGTGCTATGCCGAGTTCGCCTCGACCGTCCCGATCGCCGGCTCGATCTATACCTACAGCTATGCGGTGCTGGGCGAACTGGTGGCGTGGATGATCGGCTGGGACCTGCTGCTCGAGTACGGCTTGGCGACCTCGACCGTTGCGGTCGGCTGGTCCGGCTATTTCCAGTCGCTGCTGCACGGTTGGGGCATCGACCTGCCCACGGCCCTGACCGCCGCGCCGGGCGCGCGTCCGGGCATGGAAACCGTCATGAACCTGCCGGCGCTGTGCATCATGCTGCTGCTGACCTGGATGCTGTCGCTGGGCGTGCGCGAATCGGCGCGCGTCAACAACGTCATGGTGGTCATCAAGATTTCCGTGGTGCTGCTGTTCATCATCTTCGGCTTCGGCCACATCAACACCGACAACTGGCACCCGTACGCGCCGTTCGGTGCCTCGGGCATCATGAGCGCCGCCGCGCTGGTGTTCTTCGCCTTCATCGGCTTCGACGCCGTGACCTCGGCCGCCGAAGAAGTCAAGAATCCGAAGCGTGACCTGCCGATCGGCATCATCGGTTCGCTGGCGATCTGCACCATCCTGTACGTGATCGTGTCCGCCATCATGACCGGCATCGTGCCGTTCAAGATGTTCGAAGGCGTCGACCACCCGGTCTCGCTGGCCCTGCAGCATGCCGGCGTCAACTGGCTGGCAAAATGGACCGACCTCGGTGCCATCCTCGGCATGACCACCGTGATGCTGGTGATGGCCTACGGCCAGACCCGCATCCTGTTCGCGATGTCGCGCGACGGCCTGCTGCCGGCGCGCCTGTCGACCGTGCACCCGAAATACGGGACCCCGTACTTCGCCACCTGGCTGGTCGGCATCGTGTTCGGCGTGATCGCCGCCTTCGTGCCGCTGAACGTGCTGGCCGAACTGGTCAACATCGGCACCCTGGCCGCGTTCTGCCTGGTGTCGGTGGCCGTGATCGTACTGCGCAAGAAGCGTCCGGACCTGAAGCGCGCCTTCCGCTGCCCTGGCGTGCCGGTGGTGCCGGCAATCGCCGTGCTGTTCTGCCTGGTACTGATGTCCTTCCTGAGCCTGATCACCTGGGTCGCCTTCGTGATCTGGCTGGTGCTGGGCCTGGTGGTGTACTTCGGCTATGCGCGCTCGCGTTCGGTGCTCGCTGATGGTGCGCAGAACATCTGACCGCTCGTAATCCCATCAAAACCGAAGCGCCGCCCCTCCAACGGGGGCGGCGCTTTTTTCATGGCTTGATTGCATCGCACGCCGGCTTGAAATCATAAAATTTTTGTAAGTTCTGTCCGACATTCATGTGGGATGCGTACCGATTACGTGTGGACCGATGCGTCCGCATAATCAAGGTAGAACATTTACTAAAAGATTCATTATGACTCCAAGCTTAGCCGTCGACAGCCTCGAGCGCGCAGCCGCGCCCGCCACAAGCGACATTGCGGTCCCGCAAGCCAAGGCACTGTACTTCTCCATGCTCGACAACCCGGAGGAAGCCGCGGTGGAGGCCCGCGCTTTCCTGCGTGCGCAGATCGAACTGGCCCGTTGCGAACCGGAAGAACTGCCGGAATCGGTGTCGCAGCTGTCGGGCTGGATCCAGGGCCGCTCGGAAGCGGTCGGGCTGGCCTACCGCGAATACCTGAACGCGCGCAAGAATGGTGCGGCGCGCCGCTATTTCACCAACAAGTCGCACGCGCTGGCCTTCCTGAAGGGGGCCGCGCCGACCAAGCTGGCCGACGGCGCCTGGCTGTACGGCATGCTGCCGCGCTGGGAAAACCCGGATTTCCACCCGCTCATCAAGACTTATCTCGAGGAACTCGGCGACGGCGTGCCGGACAAGAACCATGTGACCCTGTACCGCCGCCTGCTGGCGGCGCACGGCTGCGAGCACTGGGAAGGCCTGTCGGAAGACCACTTCGTGCAGGGGGCGATCCAGTTCGCGCTGGCCTACAACGCCCAGGACTTCCTGCCCGAGATCGTCGGCTACAATCTCGGCTACGAGCAGCTGCCGCTGCACCTGCTGATCACCTCGTACGAGCTGAACGAACTCGGGATCGATCCGTATTACTTCACCCTGCACGTCACCGTCGACAACGCCGGCAGCGGCCACGCGCACAAGGCCGTGCAGGCGCTGCGCAACCTGATGGCGCAGGCAAGCGACCCGGCCGCCTTCTACCGGCGCGTGCTGGACGGCTACCGCCTCAACGAACTGGGCGCCAGCACCACGTCCATCATCGCCGGATTCGACCTGGAAGCGGAGCTGGTCGAGATCTTCACCGCCAAGGCGGTGGTCGGCAAGAACATGCACTCGGATTACTGCCGCGTCGCCGGGCGCTCCATCAACGACTGGCTGGGCGAACCGGCCCGGATTCCGGAATTCCTGGGCGCGATGGAAAGCGCCGGCTGGATCAAGCGCGGCGAAGCGGTCGAGAACAGCCGCTTCTGGCGCCTGATCCAGGGCGAGCGCGCCGAAATGTTCGGCGTGTTCTCGAGCTACGAGCAGCAGGTGCTGCGCGACTGGATCCAGACCTCGCGGGACGACAGCACGGCCGCGCGCACCGGCCGCGTGCTGAGCCACCGCGCCCGCCAGCGCACGCTCGACACCCTCAACCAGCACGCCGAACGCGGCGCCTATCCGGAGCGCGGCCTGATCCGGCGACGACGGAACGGTGCGGACAGCGCCGGCGATGCCGAACTGCGCCAGCTCGAGCAAAAGGTGGCGGACGCCGCCGGCAAGTCCGAAGCGATGGCCATGCTGGCGCGCCTGATGTCGCCGGCGGTGCACCATACGGCGATCGGCCTGATGGCCACGCGCATGTATTCGCAGTTGCTGGACGCCTGATTCCGCAGGCGATGACACCATAAGTACCGGGCACGGGCGCGCATGACCGCGCCCGGCTCTTGTTCCAGACAAGGAAATCCTGTGCGCATTCTCGAACAACGCTTCCTGCGTGGCCCCAACATCCACGCCGATACCCCCTGCCTGCTGTCCGTGGTCGATCTCGAAGACCTGTATGGCGTGTCCACGCGCGACCTGCCGCACTTCAACGAAGCGCTGCTGGACCTGCTGCCGCTGCTGGCCGACTACCTGGTCCCGACCGGCCAGCCGGGCGGCTTTGCCCAGCGCCTGCGCGAAGGCACTTACCTGGCGCGCGTGATCGAGCATGTGACGCTGGGCCTGCAATGCCTGGCCGGTGCCGGCGCCGCCTTCGGCCGTACGCGTCCGGTCACCGGCGTGCCCGGCCAGTACCGCATCGTGTGCGCCTACCAGCTCGAAAAAGTGGCGCAGCCGGCGTTTGCGCTGGCGGTCGACATCGTCGACGCGCTGGCCCACGGCCGGCCGTTCGAACTGGAACCGCGCATGGAAGAGCTGCGCGACCTGGCCGAGCACTACGCGATCGGCACCTCGACCGCCGCGGTGCTGGCCGCGGCCCAGGAACGCAACATCCCGATCCAGCGCGTCACCGAAGACGCCAACCTGTTCCAGCTCGGCTGGGGCGTGAAGCAGAAGCGCATCCAGGCCACCATCACCGGCGAGACCAGCAACATCGCCGTGCGCATCGCCAGCGACAAGCAGCTGACCAAGCAATTGCTGGCGGAAGCCGGCGTGCCGGTGCCTCAGGGCGAAACGGTCACCAGCATCGACGACGCGCTGCGCGTGGCGCGCCGCATCAAGGCGCCGGTGACGCTGAAGCCGCTCGACGCCAACCAGGGCAAGGGCGTCACCGTCAACTGCAGCACCGACGAGGAAATCGAGCAGGCCTACGCCTTCGCGCGCAAGCACGGCCGCCGCATCATCGTCGAGCGCCACGTCGAAGGCCACGACTACCGCGTGCTGGTCGCCGGCGGCAAGGTGGCGGCGGCGTCGATGCGCCGTCCGGCCCACGTGGTCGGCGACGGCGAAAAGACCATCCGCGAACTGGTCGAGATCGAGAACCGCAACCCGGCGCGCGGCGAGGGACACACCAACATCCTGACCCAGATCGCGCTCGACGCCCATGCCGAAGAGATGCTGCGCAAGCAGGGCTTCGAGCCTGACAGCGTGCTGCCGGCCGGCGAATCGGCGTACCTGCGCGGGAACGCCAACCTGTCGACCGGCGGCACCGCCGAAGACGTGACCGACCTGCTGCCGGAATCGACGCGCCGCCTGTGCATCCGCGCCGCCGCCAAGATCGGCCTCGACGTGGCCGGCATCGACATCGTCTGCCGCGACATCGGCGAACCCTTGGCCGAGCAGGGCGGCGCCGTGATCGAAGTCAACGCCGCCCCCGGCATCCGCATGCACCAGTACCCGAGCAGCGGCCAGCCGCGCGACGCCGGCGAAGCCATCGTCGACGGCCTGATGGGCAAGTCGGACGGCCGCATCCCGATCATCGCCTGCACCGGCACCAACGGCAAGACCACCACCACGCTGCTGATGGCGCACACGGTGCGCCTGGCCGGCCGCGTGACCGGCGTCACCACCACCCACGGCGTCATCATCGACGGCAAGCAGGTGGTGAAGGGCGACTGCACCGGCTACTGGTCGGCGCGGACGGTCCTTGCCTCGCCGGACGTCGAATTTGCGGTGCTGGAAACGGCGCGCGGCGGCATCCTGAAACGCGGCCTGGCTTTTGACCGCTGCGACGTCGGCGTGGTGCTGAACGTGGCCGCCGACCACCTCGGCCTGGACGGCATCGACACCGTCGAAGACCTGGCGCAGGTGAAGGCCGTGGTGCCGATGTCGGCCTCGCGCGCGGTGGTGCTGAACGCCGAAGACCCGCTGTGCGTGGCGATGGCGCGGCGCGTGCATCCGGACGTCGAAATCGTCTACTTCTCGATGGAAGCCGACAACCCGACACTCCTCCGACACCTGGAAGAGGGCGGCCGCGCCACCTATTTGCAGGACAACGCCATCGTGGTGGCCGACGCCACCTACCACCAGGAGCTGGTGCGCGTGGAAAGCATGCCGATCAGCTTCGGTGGGCGTGCGCGCTACAACATCGCCAACGGCCTGGCCGCCGCCGCGGCATTGATGGCGTCCGGCTTCACCAACCTGCAGATCGCGACCGGCCTCTCCACTTTTGTGAGCGACGGCAAGAGCAACCCGCTGCGCACCAACGTGTTCGACGTGCGCGGCGTGACCGTGATCGTCGATTATGCGCACAACCCGGCGGCATACCGGGCGCTGTCCGAGATGGCGCGGGGACTCCTCCCGGGGCAGCTGGTCGGCATCGTCACGGCGCCAGGGGACCGGCGCGATGCGGACCTGGTCGAGACCGGGCGGGTGTGCGCGGCCGGGTTCGATGAGCTGGTGGTGTACGAATCGGCGAGCCGTGGACGGGCGGTGGGCGATGCGGTCGACCTGATCCTGCGCGGGGCCGAGGAAGTGGTGGGCGCGTCGGATACGCTGCATCGCGAGCTGGAGGTGGGCACGGCGATCCGGCTGGGACTGTCGCTGTGCCAGCGCGGGGATGTGCTGGTGTTTGCCTGCGGGTCCTCGCTGCAGGTGTTCGTGGATGCGATCCGGGAGATGGATCCGGATAGTGCGGAGCGGATTGCGGCGCAGGTAATCTAAGGTCAAGTGAACAGCCGGCGCGCGGGCCGCTGCGCGCCTTCACGTGAGACGTTATACTTGGCCCATGGGTGCGCCGGATTCAAGCGCGCGTCCCGTTTCATGCAAGGGGCATTACGTGGGCATTCGAATACTGGTCGTCGAGGATGACGCCATCCTGGCGCTGATCGCGTCCGAGGCGTTGGCCGAGGCCGGCCATGAGGTGCTTGGCCCGGCGTACGACGCAGGCTCGGCACGTACCCTGGCGGCGGCCGGCAACATCGACCTGGCGCTGGTCGACGTCAACCTGGCCGGGGCCGACGAAGGCCTGGATGTGGCCCGCGAACTGCGCGAGCGCCACGGCATCCGCTCCCTGTTCGTCAGCGGCCAGGTAGCCACCGCGCGCATGCACCGGGGACTGGCGCTCGGCCTGCTGCGCAAACCCTACGAGATCGAAGAGCTCCTGCAGAGCGTCGCCTGGGCATACGGGGTTGCGTCCGGCAACGCGCCGCAGGCCGGCAGCCGCCCCGCCATGCTCGATATTTTCTGAATACCCACGCACCGCAACAGGAGAAGCGCCGATGGCAGGCGAGCAGGATTTTCGTGAGATGGGCGAGCGCGAATTTCGCGAGCGCGCCGACAATGCGCCTGTCATGATCTGGCGCTCGCGGCCGGACAAGCTGTGCGACTGGTTCAACAAGCCTGGCAGGAATTCGCGGGCAAGAGCCAGGAACAGCTGTTCGGCTACGGCTGGGCCGAAGACGTGCATCCGGACGACTACGACCGCTGCGTCGCGACCTTCGACGCGCGCGAAAAATTCACCATGCCTTACCGGCTGCGGCGCCACGATGGCGTCTACCGCTGGCTCCTCGACAATGGCGCCCCGTTCTACCGCGACGGCGTCTTCGCCGGCTACTTTGGCAGCTGCATCGGCTGAATGATCGGCTGAACGAAAAAAACGGATGCGCCTCACGGCAGCATCCGTCTTCATCGCAAGCATCCCGGCCGCCGCACGGCGGCCGGCGTCGATCAAACCGCTTCCGCTTCGATCCGCTGCGCCGCCGCCGGCGAGGTCGGACGGATCGCTTCCAGCAGCTCGCTGATCGACGAGCCGCAGCCGAACACCAGCACGTCGCCCGGCTCGCAGCGGCTCAAGCCCGCGCGGATCGCCTGGTGCACGTCGAGCTCGACCTGCAGGTGATCCTGCTCGAACTTGCCCACCTGGGCGCCCTGCACCAGCAGGCGCGCGACCTCGCCCGAAGCGCGGCCGCGGTTCTCGGTTTCGTACACCACCAGTTCGTCGAAGCCGGCGGCGCAGGTGGCACCGATGTCGACCAGGTCGTCGTCGCGGCGGTCGCCCGGGGCGGCGACCACGCCGACCAGGCGGCCCGGGGTCAGGGCGCGCGCGGTTTCGGCCAGCGCCGCGTAGGCCGCGCTGTTGTGGGCATAGTCGACGATCACGGTGACGCCGTCGACGTCGAACACGTTCGAGCGCAGCGGGTTGTGCTTCCAGTCGGAGACGAAGGTGCGCAGGCCGTCGATGATCTCGAGGTTGCCGAAGCCCGATGCCGACAGGGCGGCGGCGGCGGCCAGGCTGTTGGCGATGTTGTAGCGCGCCGCGCCCTTCATCGTCACCGGCATGCTGCGCACGTTCAGCAGGGCTTCATGCTTGCTGCCGTTGGCCAGCACGATGCTGTTGTCCTGCAGGTAGACCGCGCGGCCGCCTTTTTCCAGGTGGCGCAGCAGGATCGGGTTATCCGCGTCGAGCGAGAAGTACAGCACTTCGACCTCTGCTGCCAGCGTCGACGCCATCGCCACGCAGTAGTCGTCTTCGGCGTTCAGCACCACCGCGCGGCGTGCGCGCTGGGCCACCACCGCTTTCACCTTCGCCAGTTCCTCGATGGTGTCGACGCCGTCCAGGCCGAGGTGGTCGGCGGACACGTTCAGCACCACCGCCACGTCGCACTTGTCGTAGGCCAGGCCGCGCTTGAGGATGCCGCCGCGCGCGGTTTCCAGCACCGCGAACTCGACTTCCGGCGAAGCCAGCACCGAGCGTGCCGAGCGGTAGCCGGTGCAGTCGCCCCTGGCGATCTGCTGGCCGTCGATGAACACGCCTTCGGTGGTGGTGCAGCCGGTACGCAGGCCGGCGCTGCGCGCCGCGTGCTCGATCAGCAGCGTGGTGGTGGTCTTGCCGTTGGTGCCGGTCACGGCGATCAGCGGGATGCGGCCGTCGTCTTCGCCGAACAGGGCCTCGACGATGGCGGCGCCAGCGTCGCGTGGGGTGCCGCGGCTCGGGTACTGGTGCATGCGGATACCGGGGGCGGCGTTGACTTCGATGATGCCGCCGCGCTGTTCGCGCAGCGGTTGCGCGATGTCCTGGCAGACGATGTCGATGCCGGCCACGTCGAGCCCGATGGTGCGCGCGGCGCGGATGCAGATGTCGCGGGTTTCCTGGGGCAGCAGGTCGGTCACGTCTTCGGCGGTGCCGCCGGTGGACAGGTTCGCATTGCCGCGCAGGTCGACGCTGACGCCTTGCGCCAGCACGCTGTCCAGCGTGTAGCCCTGCTTGGCCAGCACGTCGACCGCCAGGTCGTCGAGCGGAATCCTGGTCAGGATATTGGTGTGGCCGTCGCCGCGCGCCGGATTGCGGTTTTCGGTTTCCACCAGCTCGCGTACCGTGGACACGCCATCGCCGGTCACGTGCGGGGGACGGCGCCACGAGGCGGCGGCGACCTTGCGGCCGGTGACCAGCACGCGGTAGTCGCGCCCGCGCAGGAATTCCTCGACGATCACGTGGCGGCCATACTTCTGGGCGAAGGCGAAGGCGCGTTCGACTTCTTCCGGCGTCGACACGGCCACCGTCACGCCCTTGCCCTGGTTGCCGTCGAGCGGCTTGATGGTGACGCTGCCGATGCGTTTTGCCACGCGCTGGGCCTGGGCCAGCGAGGTGACGGTGTCGCCGGCCGGGACCGGGCAGCCGGCCTGGTCGAGCAGGGTCTTGGTCAGCTGCTTGTCGCTGGCGATGCCGACCGCGATGTTGTTGGTGGCGCCGGTGATGGTCGCCTGCAGGCGCTTCTGTCGGCTGCCCCAGCCGAGCTGGAACAGGTTGGCGTTCTCGGTCAGGCGCAGGCTCGGGATGCCGCGCTTGTGGGCGGCGCCGATCACGGCGCCGGTGCTGGTGCCGATCGCATGGCGCTGGGCGGTGTGCTGCAGGTCGCCGATGGCGGCGGCCAGGTCGAAGGCTTCATCGCGCGCCAGCGCCTCGAACAGCGCGCGCGCCGTCTCCAGCGCGGCCACGGCGACCTGCTCGGTGGCGTAGCCGCACACCACGCGCACGCGCCCGGGCGTGGCTGCCGCATGGGGCCCCGAGGTGACGGTCTGGCTGAAGGCGCCCGGTGCGCCGGCCAGGCGCTGCAGCTCCATCACCACCGGTTCCAGTGCGTCGATCGTGCTGTTGCAGTCGGACAGGCGCGCCGAGGCTGCGCGCGGCATTTCGGGCAGCAGCGCCAGCAGGCGGGCACCCAGGCCCGGCAGCAGTTCGGCGCCGGCGCTGTCGATGACGGCCAGCAGGCAGGGGGTGGCGGCGTACAGGTTGGGGCCGCGCAGGAGGCGTTGTTCGATGATTCTCATGAGATCGGATTCCGTTTCGTTACATTTTCCAAAAACTCGAGCAGCGGCTTGGGGATGCGCCGCGCAGTCAGCTGGTCTTCGTCGCCTTCTTTGGGCAAGTCGTATTTGCTGCCCGACGGCAGCAGGTGCAGACGGACGTCGATCAGTTCCGGCGTTTCGCGGTTGGCGATATCGGGCAGGTTGGTGCTCATGTGGCGGCCGTCGACGACGGTGACCGCGCCTTCGCCCAGCACTTCGATGCCGACGCCGCGTTCGATCACCAGCGCGGTGTCTTCGTCGATGCCGATGCCTTGCAAATACGGGTTCTGGGCCACGACCGACAGCAGGCGCGAGAGGCGCTGGCGCTCCGAGAAGTGCTGGTCGATCACGACCTTGTGCAGGAAGCCGAGGCCGGCGCCAAGGCTGACCGACCCTTTTTCCGGATGCAGTTCGGCGCGGCCCTGGGCCAGCATGTGGCCGGACATGGCCGAGGCGCCGGCGCTGGTGCCGCCGATGACGGCGCCACGCAGCTTCAATGCCGCGTGCATCTCGGCGTCCAGCGCGGTGCCGCCGATGATGGCCAGCAGGCGCTTCTGGTCGCCGCCGGTCATGAAAATGCCGGTGGCGTCGACGATGTCGCGGATGTGCTCCTCGTCGTTGGCTTCGTTGCGGCTGTCCAGGTTCAGGTGCACGCGGTTCTTCACGCCCAGTTCGCCGAAGGCCTTGTCGTAGACCTCCCACATCTCGTCGGCGATGCTGCTGGCGGCCGAGATCACGACGATCTTGGCATCCTTGCCGCCGGCCAGTTCGACGAAGCGGGTCAGGATTTCCATGCCCTGTTCGCGGTCTTCGTGGCCGCCGATGATGACCAGGTGGCCGTAGCCGGACCGGGTCTGCGGGTTCTCGATCCGTTGCTGTTCCTGCGAAGTCGTGGTGTTCATGCTTTGACAATCCTTGCGTGGGGCATGTCGCGGTTGCTGTGGGAAGCGGCTTCTGTTTTGGTGACGCCGATCAGGCCGACCACGATCTCGGGGTCGAACAGGTCGATGCCGCGCTTGAGCGCCTGCTCCAGCGGCATGCCGTTTTCGATCCAGCCGTAGACGGTGCGCGCCAGCATGTGGCGCACGATGTGTTCGCCGATGCCGGTGGCGGCGATGGCGCCGAGCGGGCCGGCATAGAAGCCGGAACCGATGATCGGGGTATCGCCGACGCGGCCCAGCAGCGACGGGGCCGACCCGCCGGTCGAGCAGGCCACGCCGAAATGGCCGTCGGGGCCGCGCACCACGGCGCCGACGGTGTCGCAGGCGGTGCTTTCCGGCAGCGTGGCCGGGGTCTGGTAATTCCAGTAGCGCAGGAAAGCGTGGTTGTCGACACCCGGCATGGCCGGCACCGAACCGGCCATTTCCTTCATCAGCTTGCGGTGCGCTTCGCGCTGGCGCTCGCTGATCCTGTCGTGCACCGGGTGGCCGATGGCGGCGGCAAAGCGGGTGGCGCCGTCGCCGGCCAGCAGCCAGTGCGGGGTGTCGGCCACGGCGCGCGCCAGCAGCACCGGATTGCGGATGCCCTGCACGCAGGCCACGGCGCCGAGGCGGCCGCGGGTGTCCATGATCGAGGCGTCCATCTCGACGGTGGAGCCGTCCAGGCACAGCACCGAGCCGGTGCCGGCGTTGAAACGGCCGTCGTCTTCGAGTTCGGTCACGGCGGCGATCGCCGCTTCGAGCGCGTCGCCGCTGATGTTCAATTCTTCGACGGCGCGCTGCGCTGCGCGTTCGCAGCCGTCGTCATACTCGCGCGGGCTGCCGACCCCGCCGTGGGCCACGATCGCGTAGCCTTGTTCCGTACCGCTCATTCTTCTTCGTCTCCATCTAATGCATAAGCCGCGCAAAAAGCTTTGCGCGGCACCGGGATACCACATTATGCAAAACATGTAGAAAATGAAACATCGGTACCCTAGCCGTGTGGTTGTAAGAGGCGGCTTACACGGCTGGGTCCGGCGGGTGGCGGTATCACCGCATCACGGAGATGCCGCGCAGGGCCTGGCGCAGCTCGGCCGCGACCTGGCGCCGCCGCGCTTCGGTCACGAAACGGCCGACCTCGACCTGCACGCCGCGCGATTCGAGGCGCAGCAGGGGACGGCGGCCCCGGCCCTTTCCGTCATCGGCGGGTTCGAGCACCCGGGTCCAGAGCGGATCGAGGCGCGCCTGGCGCTGCCGGCCGGCCTGCACGCATTCCACCAGCAGGCACCCCTCGGACAGGAAGATACGTTCATGGTCGAGCGCATGGCGCGCGTAGACCAGCAGGGCCAGGCCGACCAGCGCCAGCTCGCAGCAGGAAAAGGCAAGGATGATCCAGACGCCGCGCAGCAGGAAGCCGGCGGCGACCGCGCCGGAGGCACAGCACAGCACGGCGTAGGCGCGCGCCACCTGGCGCGGCGTCAGCGAGCAGTTGCGGGCGAGCGTCCATTCCATGGCGCCATGCTAGCGCAGCCCGCAGCGCCGATCAATGCGTGCGGGCGCAGGGCGGATGGCCGCCGTCGGAAGCGGCGGCCATCCCGGCCAGCAGCTTCTGCACCGTGCCGAGGTCGGCCGGCTTGGTGAGATGATGGTCGAAGCCGGCCTCGCGCGAGCGCGCGCGGTCGTGTTCCGCGCCCCAGCCGGTCAGGGCCACCAGGCAGGGCGTTTCCAGGCCCGGCAGGCGGCGCAGGGCGGCCGCGGTCTCGTAGCCATCCATGCCGGGCATGCCGATGTCGAGGAAGACCACGGCCGGACGGAAGGCGGCAGCCGTTTCCAGCGCCTGGGCGCCGCTGTGCGCCACCTCGGTGGTGTAGCCCTCGAGGTCGAGGATCATGGCCAGGGTCAGGGCGGCGTCGACGTTGTCGTCGACCACCAGCACGCGCAGGCTGGCCGATGCCGCATCCGCTGCGGCCTGCGCTTCCGGCTCTCCGGTTGCGGTCGCGGGCACATCCTGCGCCAGCGGCAGGCGCACCGTGAAGCGGCTGCCGCTGCCGGCGCCGCCGCTGTCGGCCTCGACGCTGCCGCCGTGCATCTGCACCAGCTGGCGCACCAGCGACAGGCCGATGCCGAGGCCGCCCTGGGCGCGCTCGGCGCCGCTGCCGACCTGGCTGAACATCTCGAACACCGAATCCAGCGCATGCGCCGGGATGCCGATGCCGCTATCGGTCACCACGATCATGGCCTGGCCGGACTGCGCGCGCAGCGACAGGCCGATGCGGCCGCCTGCCGGGGTGTACTTGGCGGCATTGTTGAGCAGGTTGGAGACCACTTGCGCGATGCGGGTGGCGTCGCCGTCGACCGGCAGCGTGGCTTCGGGCAGGTCGAGCACCAGTTCGTGGTGGGCAGCTTCGATCAGGGGCAGGCTGGTCTCGACCGCGCCGGCCAGCACGCCGTTGAGGTCGACACGTTCCATGCGCAGGTTCAGCTTGCCGCCGCTGATGCGGGCGACGTCGAGCAGGTCGTCGATCAGGTGCACCATGTGGGTGACCTGGCGTTCCATCATCTCGCGCACGCGCGCCATGCCGGGCGGCAGGTCGCGGTTCAGGCGCATCACGCCCAGGCCGCTGCGGATCGGCGCCAGCGGATTGCGCAGCTCGTGCGCCAGCGTGGCCAGGAATTCGGTCTTGCGGCGGTCGGCTTCGGCCAGGTCGTCGGCCAGGCGGCGCAGCGTGTCCTCGGCGGCCTTGCGCTCGGTGGTGTCGAGCACGATCGCCACCACGGCCTGGTGGGCGCCGCTGGCGCCGCGCACCGCGTTGACGCTGCTGGTAGCCGGCATCAGGGTGCCGTCCTTGCGCCGGTAATGCTTGTCGATCTGGAAGCCTTCGCCGGTGGCCAGCAGGCCGCCCAGCGCCAGCGCGGTCTTTTCGACCGAATCCGGCGCCGTCACATCCAGGATGCTGTGGCCGAGCAGCTCGGTTTCGTCGTAGCCGAGCATGGCGCAGAAGCGCTGGTTGACCAGGGTGACCATGCCGTTGACGTCCATCTCGAGTACGCCGGTGGCGGCCTGGCTGACGATCTTCTGGAAACGCTCGCGGCTGTCGTGCAGCGCGATCTCGGCCAGCTTGCGGTGGGTCTGGTCGACGCCGTGGCCGAGCAGGCCGGTGACGGTGCCGTCGCCATCGCGCAGGGCGATGAAGACCATGTCGAGGTAGCGCGCTTCGGGCGCGGCGCCGGGACTGCGCTGCAGCTGGATGCGCAGGTCGTTGGCCGTGTACGGCTCGCCGGTGGCGTAGACGCGGTCGAGCATCGCGACCAGGCCTTGCGGCACCACTTCCGGCACGGCGCGCTCGGTCGCCAGGCCGAGCAGCGGGCGGTCGCCGACCAGTTCGCGGTAACGGTCGTTGACGTATTCGTAGACGTGCTCCGGGCCGGTCAATACGCACATGAAGGCGGGGGCACGCATGAAGACTTCGCTCATGCGCTGGTGCGCGGCCTGCAGTTCCTTCAGCAGGCGCTCGCGGTCTTCGCGCACCTGCACCTGGGCGGTGATGTCGGTGTGCATGCCGATCCATGCGGTTGCGGTACCGGTGCCGGCGTCCAGGATCGGGATCGCCCTGATGCTCATGTGGCGGTATTCGCCGTCGGCGCGGCGCAGGCGGTGCTCGCCCACGAAGGGTGCGTTGGACGCCACCGCGCGGCGCCATGCGGCCGCGGTGAGGTCGCGGTCGTCGGGATGCACCGCATCCAGCCAGCCCCAGCCGCGGTACTGTTCCAGGCTCTGGCCCGTAAAGTCGGCCCAGCCCGGCTGTTCGATGGCGCAGGCACTGCTGGCCGGGGCTTCCCACACGATGGCCGAGCTGGCCGTGACCAGCGAGCGGTAGCGCGCATCGCTGGCGTCGAGCCGGCGCCGCATATGGCGCGCCTCGGTCACGTCCTGCGACACCGCAACCAGCTGCGCCGGCTCGCCATCCGCGGCGGGCAGGGCGCTGATACGCACGTCCCACCATTTCGGCCTGCCGTTCAGGGTCGGGCAGGCGGCGCTGAAGCCGGCGCTGCCGTCGCGGCGTGCCCGGGCCAGCGCGGCGTCGAGGGCGGCATGGGCTTCCGCGGGCCAGAGATCGCGCCATGGACGGCCGGCGACCTGGCCGAAATCGCCGATCTCCATGGCGGCCAGGCCATTGCGGTTGATGGCCACGAGGCGGTCGCCGCCGTCGAGCAGCTTCATGCAGTCCCGGCTGTGTTCGAACAGGTGATGCCCGAGCGTTGCCGCGCAGTCGGTGGGGAGGGTGTTCTTAATCTGGGACATGGTTGGCGTTCAAGGCGGACTTGCGGATACCGGACGCGTCGGTGCTGCGCGGATTGTAACATCAGGGGATACCTCTTATCCGGCCGGTATGGCCGTGGCGCGGGCGCGACAGCGTTGCGGGAACGCCGGGGCAGGTGTGGCCGAGGTCGGAATCTGGTAACATTTCGCCCCTCTTCACGAAAGGTATCCATGGCCAACGCTTGCGGCGTCGATTTCGGCACTTCCAATTCCACTGTCGGCTGGGTCCGTCCCGGTCAACCGAGCCTGCTTGCGCTCGAGGATGGCAAATCGACCCTGCCCTCGGTCGTGTTCTTCAATGCCGACGAGGATGCGGTACGCTACGGCCGCGCGGCGCTGGCCGACTACCTGGAAGGCTACGACGGCCGCTTGATGCGTTCCCTCAAAAGCCTGCTCGGCACCAGCCTGATGGAAGGCCAGACCGAAGTCGCCGGGCGCGCCTTGCCGTTCAAGCAACTGCTGGGGCACTTCATCGGCGAACTCAAGCGCCGCGCCGAGCAGCAGGCGGGACGTGAGTTCCCGAGCGCCGTGTTTGGCCGCCCGGTGCATTTCATCGACGACGATCCGGAGGCCGACCGCCTGGCCGAGGATACGCTGGCGGAGATCGCGCGTTCGGTGGGCTTCCGCGACATCGGCTTCCAGTACGAACCGATCGCCGCTGCCTTCGACTACGAATCGCGCATCGAGCGCGAGGAACTGGTGCTGATCGCCGACATCGGCGGCGGCACCTCGGACTTTTCGCTGCTGCGCCTGGGCCCGGACCGCGCCGGCCGCGTCGAGCGCCGCGACGACATCCTGGCCACCGGCGGCGTCCACCTGGGCGGCACCGACTTCGACAAGTACCTGAGCCTGGCAGCGGTGATGCCGCTGCTCGGCTACGGCAGCGCGCTGGTGTCGGGTGCGGCGGTCCCGAACAGCTATTATTTCAACCTGGCGACCTGGCACACGATCAACCAGGCCTATACGCGCAAGAGCGCCGCCCAGCTGGACGAGCTGGTGCGCGACGCCGCCGAGCCGGCCAGGCTGAAGCGCCTGCGCGGCCTGATCGAAGACCGCGCCGGGCACTGGCTGGCGATGCAGGTCGAAGCCGCCAAGATCGGCCTGTCGGACGTGGCCGAGGTGACGCTCGACCTCGACCGGCTGGCGCCGCCCGAGCTGCTGCGCGTACAACGGGCCACCTTCACCGACGCCATCGCCGGCCTGACCGACGACATCGGCGCCACGGTGCAGCGCCTGCTGGTCGATGCCGGGGTGGCGCCGGAGCGGGTCGATACCGTATTCTTTACCGGCGGGTCGAGCGGCGTGGGCGCCCTGCGCGAACGCATCGCCGCCATCGTGCCGGACGCGCGCCGGGTCGAAGGCGACCTGTTCGGCAGTATCGGCGCCGGCCTGGCGCTGGACGCCGCCCGCAAGTTTGCCTGAGTTTCATCGAACAACGTAAAGGAACTGCAGTGTACCAACGCCCCATCGTCATGCTCGACTTCGAGACCACCGGCCTGTCGCCGGAAGCGGGCGACCGCATCACCGAGGTGGCGGCGCTGCGCATCGCCGGCGGCCGCGTGGTCGACCGCTTCGTCTCCCTCGTCAATTGCGGCGTGCGGATTCCGACCTTCATCGTCGAGTACACCGGCATCACCCAGGAGATGGTCGACGGCGCGCCGCCGGCCGACCAGGTCGTGCCCGAACTCATCGAGTTCATCGGCGCCGACCCGCTGGCGGCCCATAACGCCAGCTTCGACGAAAAATTCCTGAAAGCCGAGGGCGCGCTGCTGGGCTACGAATGCCGCCACTCGGACCTGGTGTGCTCGCTCAAGCTGGCGCGCCGCGTGTTTCCGGGGCAGTCCAGCTACAAGCTGGGCCTGCTGACGCGCGCGCTCGGCATCCGCTTCAACGGCCGCGCCCACCGCGCCGAGGCCGACGCCGAGGTGGCGGCGGAACTGCTGCTGCACATCGGCCGCCACCTGGACCGCTCCTACGGCCTTGGACCGGTCGAACCGGACCTGCTGGTGTCGATCAACCGCCTGGCGGCAGCCAAGGTGCATGGTTTCGTGGGCAAATACGCTGCGGATCGCCGCGCGAACCGTTGAGCACCGGCTGACGCGCGGCGGCGCTTTTTCGCGCTGTCCATCCCTGCGCACTTGTCGTAGATCAAATCCATAAAGCATCGTCTTATTAGACTTTTGCCAATAAATTGCGATTTGTGCGGCACCTTGCGGAGAGACCAGCATGCAACGCCCCGAGACCAAGCCCGAACCCGAACCTGAGCCGGACCCGTCCCTCTTTGCGTGGTTCGCCCGCGCAGCCGAGCGCGGCAATCCCTACGCGCAGTTCAACCTGGCGCTGCTGTACAAGAACGGCGACGGCGTACGACGCGACGACGGCCTGGCCTGCCTGTGGCTGGCCCGCGCCGCGCGCCAGCACCTGGCCTTCGCCCAGAACCACCTCGGCAGCATGTACAGCCAGGGTCGCGGCGTGGCGCAGTCCCACAGCCTGGCCGCCTACTGGTTCGGCCTGGCGGCCGAGCAGGGCGACGCCTCGGCGCAGCAGAACCTGGGCGACCTGTACCGCAAGGGCCGCGGCGTGTCGCGCCAGCCGGACCAGGCCGTCGCCTGGTATTACAAGGCGGCCGAGCAGGACCTGGCCAGCGCCCAGCGCCTGCTCGGCGAATGCTACCTGAACGGCGAGGGCGTGGCCGTCAACCACGCGCTGGCGATGGCCTGGTTCCGCAAGGCCGCCGTGCTCGAGGATGCCGCCGCCGAGGTCGAGCTCGGCCTGATGTACCGGCGCGGCCAGGGCACGGCCGCCGAAGCATCCGGCAGAAGCGGCGGCGAGGCCGAAGCGCTGCACTGGTTCCGGCGCGCCGCCGGGCGCGGCCATCCGGCGGCCCAGCGCCTGCTCGGGCTGGCCTGCCTGGAGGGCGTGGCCGGCTGCGATCCGCAGGGTGCCTATACCTGGCTGCAGTGCGCCGCGCGCCAGGGCGATGCCGAAGCCCAGTTCACGCTGGGGCAAATGCTGGCTGGCGGCCAGGGCGGCACCGGCCATTGCGACGAGGTGCGGGCGCTGGCCTGGACCACGCGCGCGGCCGAGCAGGGCCATGTGCTGGCCCAGTACAACCTCGGCAACATGTATGCGCACGGCCGCGGCGTGCCGCGCGACCCCGCGCGTGCGCTGCACTGGTACCGCATGGCGGCCGAGCAGGGCGCGCCGAATGCCCAGTTCACGCTGGGGGTGATGTACGCGCACGGCCAGGGCGTGCGGCGCGACGAAACCGCCGCCGTCGGCTGGTACCGGCGCGCCGCCGAACAGGGCGATGCCAGCGCCCAGAACAATCTCGGCGTCATGTACGCCAACGGCCAGGGCGTGCGCCAGGACGATGCGCTGGCCGTGCACTGGTACGGACTGGCGGCCGAGCAGGGCCATGCACTGGCCCAGTACAACCTGGGCGGCATGTACAACAGCGGGCGCGGCGTCGAGCGCGACACCGTGCGTTCCTATATGTGGATGCTGCTGGCGGCCGATGCCGGCGACCCGGCCGCCAGCGCCAACAAGGCCATCGTCGCACGCCGCCTGTCGCCGCAGCAGATCGACAGCGCGGTCGACATGCAGCGCGCCTGGCGCCGCGCGCGTACGGTGGAGAGCCCCGAGCGGCGTGCTGCCTGAGTTTGTCTAGGGGACAATTCGCGTTATCATTGTTTTGTAGCATCTACGATAACCATGCCCCTTGTCCCTTGTCCAAGACGAATCCATGCACATGAAACGCATCACCCTCGTTGCCACGCTGGCTGCGGTCTTCGCCGCGCCTTTCGCCAATGCGCAGACTTGCCCCGCGAACGGCACGCCGCCCAGCTACCCGGTCGCGAAAAAGGTCGACCAGACCGACAATTACCACGGCACGGTGGTCGCCGATCCCTACCGCTGGCTGGAAGACGCCAACAGCGCCGAGACCAAGGCCTGGGTCGACGCCGAGAACAAGGTGACCCAGGCTTACCTGGCGCAGATCCCGCAGCGCGAAGCGATCCGCCAGCGCCTGACCCAGCTGTGGAACTACGAGCGCTACGGCGTGCCATTCAAGGAAGGCGGCCGCTACTTCCTGACCCGCAACGATGGCTTGCAGAACCAGGCAGTGCTGTACACGATGAAGTCGCTGTCCGACACCCCGCGCCTGCTGCTCGATCCGAACACCCTGGCCGCCGACGGCACCGTGGCCCTGGCCGATACCACGGTCAGCCCGGACGGCAAGCTGCTGGCCTACTCGACGGCTGCCTCCGGTTCGGACTGGAACGAGATCCTGGTGCGCGACATCGCCACCGGCAAGGACCTGGCCGACCACCTGAAATGGGTCAAGTTCTCGACCACCGCCTGGACCCACGACGGCAAGGGCTTCTTCTACAGCCGCTACGACGAGCCGAAGGAAGCCACCAAGCTGGCCGACGTCAATTACTTCCAAAAACTGTACTACCACAGGATCGGCACCCCGCAATCGGCCGACGTGCTGGTCTACGACCGTCCAGACCAGAAGGAATGGCAGCTGGCGGCCCACACCACCGACGATGGGCGCTACCTGTTGATCACGGCCTCGCGCGATACCGCGCCCAAGTACAAGGTGTTCTACAAAGACCTGAGCAGGCCGGACGCCAAGGTGCAGCCCCTGGTCGGCGATTTCGAAGCCGCCTACGACTTCATCGACAATATCGGCGACACTTTCTATTTCAGCACCGACAAGGCGGCGCCGCGCCGGCGCGTGGTGGCGATCGATTTGCGCAAGCCGCAGGAAGCCAACTGGAAAACCCTGGTCGCCGAGACGCCACAGACGCTGCAGGGCGGCCACATGGTCGGCAACCAGCTGGTGCTGGAATACCTGGCGGACGCCCGCAGCGTGATCAAGGTCACCGACCTCAAGGGCAAGCTGGTGCGCGAGATCGCCCTGCCGGGCATCGGCAGCGTCTCCGGCTTCGAGGCCAAGCGCAAGGACAAGGAAACCTTCTTTGCCTTCACCAGCTTCACCAGCCCGACCACGATCTACCGCCTCGACATGACGAGCGGGCAGAGCAGCGTGTTCCGCCAGCCCAGGCTGCTGTTCAATCCGGACGACTACGAAACCCGCCAGCAATTCTTCACCAGCCGCGACGGCACCAGGGTGCCGATGTTCATCGTCTCCAAAAAGGGCCTGAAGCTGGACGGCAATAACCCGACCCTACTGTACGGCTATGGTGGGTTCAACATCTCGCTGACGCCGGGCTTCTCGCCGGCCTACCTGGCATGGATGGAAATGGGCGGCGTGTTCGTCGAAGCCAACCTGCGCGGCGGCGGCGAGTACGGCCAGGCCTGGCACGAGGCCGGCACCAAGCTGACCAAGCAAAATGTGTTCGACGACTTCATCGGCGCCGCCGAGTGGCTGGTCAACAACAAGGTGACCTCGCCCGGCAAGCTCGCGATCAACGGCGGCAGCAATGGCGGCCTGCTGGTGGGCGCCGCCATGACCCAGCGCCCGGACCTGTTCGCTGCCGCTATTCCGCAGGTGGGCGTGATGGACATGCTGCGCTTCCACAAGTTCACGATCGGCTGGTCCTGGACCTCGGACTACGGCTCGTCGGACAACGCGGACGAGTTCAAGGCGCTGGTCAAGTATTCGCCGCTGCACAACCTGAAGCCCGGCACTTGCTACCCGGCCACGCTGATCACCACGGCCGACCATGACGACCGCGTGGTGCCGGCGCACAGCTTCAAGTTCGCCGCCACCGCCCAGGCCGCGCAAGCCGGCAGCAACCCGGTGCTGATCCGCATCGACACCAAGGCGGGCCATGGCGCCGGCAAGCCGACTAGCAAGCGCATCGAGGAAGTGGCGGATATCTATGGCTTCCTCAGCAAATCGCTGAAGATGAGCGGGACGGCGACACCAGGCACGCCGGCGGTCGCCACGCCAGCCGTGGCCGCGCCGGCTGCCGCCGGCGCCCCCGAGTGAAGCAGTTTGCATCCGTAATAACGTAAGTAAGAAAGTAAGTAAGTTTGCGTTAAATTTGTAACGCCTGTGCCCGGCGGGTGCAGGCGTCCTGCATAATTGAACGGCCACGGCCGCGCCTGCAGTCATCGGGGCGCGGCCTTTTCATTCAGAAAGGAATAGTTTGGTCAGGTCGCGCTTGCAGCTTCAACCCGTCCCGGCGGCATCGCCTGCGTCATCCACGGCAGGGGTGCCTGGAGCCGCAGCGCCGGCGCCGGCACCCCTGGTCGCCCCGGCATTGCTGGCGGGCGCCAGCCGCATCCTGTTCGTGACCCACCTCGCGATCGGCGATTTCACTTACCTGCAGAGCTGCCTGCGCGCCTTTGCCGCAGCCTGGCCGCAGATCGAGATCCACCTGTGGGTCGACGAGCGCCGCCGCACGAAGGACCCGCAAGCCTGGCCGCATCTGCAAAAATACGCGCTGTTCGACTGGCTCGCCGCCTGTCCCTGGATCGCCAAGGTCTACGACAGGACCTACAGCCCGGCCACGCTGGCCGAATCGCTGCAGGAAGCGCGCGCCCAGGACTACCCGCTGGTGGCCACGCTGACGGTGGTCGACGGCCACCGCTATGCGCGCATGGCGCGCTCGATCAGTCCGCGCGGCTTCATCGTCGGCCTGAAGCAGGCACCCGAGCGCTGGTTCAAAGGCTTGTCGCGCCATACCAGCTACGCCAAGCTGGACGGCACCGTGCCGCTGTACCGGGCCGGCCAGTGCGGCGGGCAGCACATCAGCGACATCTATGCCGGCTGGTTCGCGCGTTTCTTCGGCCTCGACATCCCGCGCAAGGCGCGCTTTCCGGTGCTGGACATGCCGCCCGAGTGGGTGCTGCGCGCCCAGGCCCAGGTGAATGCCTGGGGCTTCGGCGCCGACCGGCCGCTGGTGTTCGTGAATGCCTTCTCGAAGTCGCCCGATCGCACCTGGCCGCTGGAGCGCGTGGCGGCGCTGATCCGCGCCATGAAAACCCGGCCCGCATGGCGCGATGCCGGTTTCATCGTGAACACGGTGCCCGAAGCGCTGGCCGAATCCCAGCGCATGTTCCGCCGCCACAAAGACCCGGTGTTCGACGGCGTACGCCTGTTCAGCGCCGAAGACCACTTCTTCCAGCTACCGGCCGTGATGAGCCTGTGCAGCCTGATCATCTCGGTCGAGACCGCGGTGATGCACCTGGCCAATGCGGTCAAGGTGCCGGTGATCGCGCTGATGCGCTGCACGACGCCCGAATGGGTACCGATCGACAGCGACAACAGCAACGTCATCATGCTGTCCGACCGCGACGACTGGGTCACCGCCATCGCGGTCGACGACGTGCTGGCCGTGCTGGATGCCCAGCCGGAGAGGACAAACAGCGCCGTCAGTCGGCTTCCAGCTGCCTGATCAGGGCGTCGAGCGGCATCGGCCGGCAGAACAGGTAGCCCTGCATGCAGGCGCGCCCGTTCGTCGCAATGAACTGGGCCTGCTCGTCGGTTTCGATACCTTCGGCCACCACGCGCAGGCCGAGCTGGCGCGCCATGGCCAGCATCGACTGCACCAGTGCGCTGCCGTTGACGTCGTGCGGCGTATCACGCAGGAAACTCCTGTCGATCTTCAGTTCGTACAGCGGCATCTTTTTCAGGTAGGCCAGGTTCGAATAGCCGGTGCCGAAATCGTCGATCGAGAAGCGGATGCCGAGTTCGGTGAGCGCATGCATGCGCGCGACGGTCTGGTCGATGTCGTCGACCAGCAAGCCTTCGGTGACTTCGAAGATCAGCTGGCCCGGCGGCACGCCGGTGTCCAGCAGGGTGGCGCGCACCTGGGCCACGAAGTCGGCCTGGCGGAACTGCAGCGGGCTGACGTTGATCGACAGCGGCAGCGCATGGCCGGCCGCATCCAGCTTGAACCAGGCTTCGCAGGCCTGGCGCAGCACCCAGTGGCCGAGCGTGACGATCAGGCCGCTGCTCTCGGCAATCGGGATGAACACGTCGGGCGGCACCAGCACGCCGTCGGGGCGCTGCCAGCGCATCAGCAGCTCGGCCCCGGTCGGGGTCCCCAGGTGGTCGACCTGCAGCTGCAGGTGCATTGCCAGTTCGCCGTTTTCCAGTGCGCCGGAGAGGTCGCGTTCCAGCGTCAGCTTGCGTTCGGCGTCGGCCAGCATCGCCGTCTCGAACATCACCACGCCGTTGCGGCCGCCGGCCTTGGCGTGGTACATCGCGGTATCGGCTTCGCGCATCAGGTCGTGCGCGCTTTCGCGCCCGCCCAGCGCCAGGGCGACGCCGATGCTGGCCGAGGACTGGTAGGACTGGCCGTCGATCTCCATCGGCTCGCACAGCGCCCGGCGTACCCGCTCGGCCGCCGTTCGTGCGTCGTGCCTGGCCCGTACCGGATCCACGTCCAGGCCCTCCAGCAGGATCACGAATTCGTCGCCGCCCAGGCGTGCCACGGTATCGCGGGTGCCGACCGCCGCCCGCAGGCGCGCGGCGGCAGTGGTGAGCAACTGGTCGCCGGCAGCGTGGCCGCAGGCGTCGTTGATCTTCTTGAAGTTGTCGAGGTCGATGTAGGCCAGCGCGCCCAGGCCGCGGCCCGCATGGCTGGCGGCGACTATGGTATCGAGGCGCTCCATCAGCAGGCGCCGGTTGGGCAGGCCGGTGAGCACGTCGAAGAAGGCCAGCTGGTGGATCGCCTGGGCCGAGTTGCGGCGCTCGGTGATGTCGCGTGCGATCACGACCCAGTGGGTGATGTCGGCGCCCTGGCTGGTAAACGGCAGCATCTCCATTTCGACCCAGTACGGGTCGCCGGCCTTGGTGTAGTTCACCATTTCGGCGTGCACCGGCTCATTGCGCCGCATGGCGTCGACGACGCGCTTGACCGTGGCCGGATCGGTATCGATGCCGTGCAGCATGCGCATGCTGCGGCCGATCACGTCGGCGCGCTCGTAGCCGGAGCGGCGCAGCGCGGCGTCGTTGACGAAGATGATCGGTTGCGGCGCGCCCGGCGTGGGGTCGACCCTGGCGATGACGACCAGGTCGTTCAGGCATGCCAGCGCGGTCGAGGTCAGGCGCAGCTCGGCGTTGGCCGCATGCAGCTCGGCCTGGCCGGCCTCGAGCGATTCGGCCGCGCCGCGGGCCTCGGCCAGGGAGCGCGACAGGCCCTTGAGCAGGGTGCCCGAGGTCAGCGTGATCAGCGCGCCGATGCAGGCGAAGTTCAGGGTGGTGGCCAGCGTGGCCAGCACGGGATCATGCTCGAGGCTGGTCACCTGCATCGCGACCTGGCCGCTCAGGCCGAGGCCCAGGATGCTGGCGCTGGCGGCCGCCAGCGCGACCATGGCCGGACGGGTGCCGAGCAGGATCACGGCCACCGCCGGCAGCGCCGTCAGGTAGTTCAGGCTGATCGGACCGACCGTCAGCAGCAGCCCGATGCCGACCGTGAACGCGATTGCCAGGAAGTTCATCACGCGCACCGTGTAGGACAGACGCGTCAGGCGCTGGATCGCAAAGATCCAGGCCAGCGCGACGACGTCCATCAAGGCCACCGGCCACATGCCCTGGCGGATGAGGAGGGGAATGCAGGGTGCGGCCGCAATCGTGCCGATGACCAGCACCACCGACAGCAGGGAAGAGAAAATCTGGGCGCGCCATTGCGCGATTTCGTGACGGCTGGCCATGCGGCATGTGTGCGGCAGGCCGGGAACAATTTCCGTTGCCGCAGCTATTATTGACGTAAGGCAATATTCTAGGTGTGAAAACTCACCCTGTCATCAAATTTCACATTTTGTCGCGGCGGGGAAACAGAACAGCAATCCACGCCGGGCCGCTCAACGTTGCACTACGACCAGCAGCGCCCTGGCCTCGGTCTTGCCGGCATTGCGGATCACGTGCGCCTGGTCGGCCGGATAGCGGGCCGTGCCGCCGTGCTTGATTTTCTTCTTCTCGATGCCCACTTCCAGTTCGACGGCGCCCGTCAATACGGTGAGGTGCTCGCTGGTACCCGGGTCGTGCGGCTGCGAGGCCAGCTCGCCGCCGGGCGCCAGCGTCAGTTCGTACCACTCGTACTTGCCGGCCAGGTCCATCGGACCGAGGATGCGCAGCGAATAGCCGGCGTGGCTGCCGGGCAGGGTGGGGATTTCGTGGGCGTCGACCACGCGGATCAGTTCCGCGTTGCGCACCTCGGACGACAGCAGCTCGCCGATCTGCACGCCGAGCGCATTCGCCAGGCGCCAGGTGATGGCGATGGTGGGATTGGCTTTTTCGCGCTCGATCTGCGACAGCATCGACTTGGAGACGCCGGCGATGCGCGACAGGTCTTCCAGCGTCAGGCCGCGCGCCAGGCGCATGCGCTGCAGGGTGGCGCCGACTTCGGGCGGGGCACTATTGTTTACTGCGTTATTCATTTTTAAGCGTTCGGGGGACGGCTTGCCAAGTTCAATGGCCGGGAGTAAGATTCACTATATTGAATTTTGGTTCGATATATAAGATAAGTACAGTACATCGAACGCGATTTTCTTTCACCAGACGTTACAACATTCTCCAGCAAAGGACAAGCACATGAGCGACCAGGCCTTCTACGGCGCCCTCCAGCAGAAACTCGACACGCTCCAGAGCGAGGGCCTGTTCAAGCCCGAACGCGTGCTCGCCTCGCGCCAGGGCGCGGAAGTGGTGGCCCAGGACGGCCGCACGCTGATCAACATGTGCGCCAACAACTACCTCGGCCTGTCCGGCGACGCGCAGACCTCGCAGGCCGCCGCCGCGGCACTCCAGAAATACGGCTACGGCCTGTCCTCGGTGCGTTTCATCTGCGGCACCCAGACCGTGCACAAGGAACTCGAGCAGGCGCTGTCCCGCTTCCTCGGCACTGAAGACACCATCCTGTACGCGGCCGCCTTCGATGCCAACGGCGGCGTGTTCGAGCCGCTGTTCGACGAAAACGACGCCATCATCTCGGACGCGCTCAATCACGCCTCGCTGATCGACGGCATCCGCCTGTGCAAGGCCGCGCGCTACCGCTACGCCAACAACGACATGGCCGACCTGGAGAAGCAGCTGCAGGCCGCGACGGACGCCGGCAAGCGCCATAAAGTCATCGTCACCGACGGCGTGTTCTCGATGGACGGCACCATCGCCCAGCTCGACAAGATCGTCGAACTGGCCGAGAAGTACGGCGCCCTGACCCTGGTCGACGAATCGCACGCCTCCGGCTTCATGGGCGCGACCGGCCGCGGCACCCACGAACATTGCGGCGTGCTGGGCAAGATCGACATCATCACCGGTACCCTCGGCAAGGCCCTGGGCGGCGCGATGGGCGGTTTTACCTCGGGCCGCAAGGAAGTCATCGAGACCCTGCGCCAGAAGTCGCGGCCCTACCTGTTCTCGAACACGCTGGCGCCGATGATCGCCGGTGCCTCGCTGGCGGTGCTGGAGCGCATCAGCAAGTCGACCGAACTGCGCGACCGCCTGATGGACAACACCGCCTACTTCCGCAAGGAGATCGAGCGCATCGGCTTCACCATCAAGCCGGGCACCCACCCGGTAGTGCCGGTGATGTTGTTCGACGCGCCGGTCGCGCAAAAATTCGCGGCGCGCATGTTCGAACTGGGCGTGCTGCTGTCGGGCTTCTTCTACCCGGTGGTGCCGATGGGCCAGGCGCGCGTGCGCGTGCAGTTGTCGGCGGCGCATACCCGCGAACAGCTGGACACGGTGCTGAAGGCCTTCGAACAGGCCGGCCGTGAACTCGGAATTATCAAGTAATCAACGCACACCGTCTTGCCGGCCTGACGCGCACCCCGGCGCGGGCCGGCCGGCTCACGAAGCCCCTCCGCAACACGAAAGAACAGGTAATACAGAATGGAACGCATCCTCATCATCGGCGCCAATGGCCAGATCGGCAGTGAACTCGTGGGCGCCCTGGCGCAGCAGCATGGCGCGGACAGCGTCATCGCGTCGGACATCGGCACCGACAATGTCTACGGCGCCGCGCGCTACACCCGCCTCGACGTGCTCGACCGCGACGCGGTGGCGAAACTGATCGCCGACGAGGGCATCACCCAGGTCTACCAGCTGGCGGCGCTGCTGTCGGCCACCGGCGAAAAGGCGCCGCTGAAGGCATGGACGCTGAACATGGACGGCCTGCTGAACATCCTGGAAATCGCGCGCGAGCGGGGCGAAGCCGGCAAGCCCCTGAAAGTGTTCTGGCCCTCGTCGATCGCCGCCTTCGGCCCCAACACCCCGGCCGACAACACCCCGCAATACACGGTGATGGACCCGACTTCGATCTACGGCATCAGCAAGCTGGCCGGCGAGCGCCTGTGCGAGTACTACCACGCCAAGTACGGCGTCGATGTGCGCAGCATCCGCTACCCGGGCATCATCAGCTTCAAGTCGCCCCCGGGCGGCGGCACCACCGACTATGCCATCGCGATCTTCCACGCGGCGCTCAAGGGCGAGACCTACGAATGCTTCCTCGGCCCGGAAACCACGCTGCCGATGATCTACATGCCGGACGCGATCCGGGCCACCATCGAGCTGATGGATGCCCCAGGCGACAAGGTGGCGATCCGCTCCTCGTACAACATCGCCGGCGTCTCCTTCAACCCGCGCGAACTGGCGGCCTCGATCGGCGCCAGGCTGCCGGAATTCCGCATCGCCTACAAGCCGGACAGCCGCCAGCAGATCGCCGATTCGTGGCCGAAGAGCCTGGACGACAGCCGCGCGACCGCGGACTGGGGCTGGAAGGCGCGCATCGGGGTGGAAGAGATGGTGGCGGACATGCTCGAGAACGTGGATGTGGGTCAAACCGCCTGAGTCCGCATACATCAAGCCGTGACAGGCGCCCCTGGGCTAACAAAAGAATTTTAGGAGACAGCTCATGGACATGAGCGTATTTGACCTTTTCAAGATCGGCATCGGCCCCTCCAGTTCGCACACGGTCGGCCCGATGGTCGCCGCGCGGCGCTTCTTGACGGAGGCTGCCCACCTGGACGAAGCGGTCGGCGTCGAAGCCCACCTGTACGGCTCGCTGGCGCTGACCGGCGTCGGCCACGCCACCGACAAGGCCGTGATCCTCGGCCTGATGGGCGAGACCCCGCAGGACATCGACCCCGACACGGTCGAGGACAAGCTGGCCGAGGCCGAGCTGGACGGCGTGCTGAAGCTGCTCGGCACCAGGGAAGTACCGTTTACGGCCAGGACCGGCCTGGTCTGGCACAAGGAATCGAGCATGCCCGAGCACCCGAACGGCATGCGCTTCGTGCTCAAGCTGGCGGACGGCAGCGTCATCGAGCGCGTGTACTACTCGGTCGGCGGCGGCTTCATCACGGCGGCCGGCGAAACGCAAGCGGCGCGCGATGACAGCGCGGCGGCGCCGCTGCCGTTCCCCTTCGACACCATGCGCGAACTGCTGGCCCACGGCCAGGCGCACGGCCTGTCGATTCCGGCGATGCTGCGCGCGAACGAACGCACGCGCATGACCGACGAGCAGCTGGACGCGGGCCTGGACCGCATCTGGCAGGTGATGCGCGACTGTATCTGCCATGGCCTGGTCACCGAAGGCCAGCTGCCGGGCGGCCTGAACGTGAAGCGGCGCGCGGCCAAGCTGTGGCGCCTGGAGCGTGAGCAGGAAGCGAAAGGCGCAACGAATCACCTGCCGCACGACGCGGTCAACCAGGTCAGCCTGTACGCGATGGCGGTGAACGAAGAAAACGCGGCAGGCGGGCGCGTGGTGACGGCGCCGACCAACGGCGCGGCCGGCATCATCCCGGCGGTGCTGCGCTACTACGCCGAGGATTGCCGCCCGAACGACCCGCAGCGCGGCATCCGCGACTTCCTGCTGGCTTCCAGCGCGATCGGCATGCTGTGCAAGAAGAACGCCTCGATCTCGGGCGCCGAAGTCGGCTGCCAGGGCGAGGTGGGCGTGGCCTGCGCGATGGCGGCGGCCGGCCTGGTGGCGGCGCTCGGCGGCAGCAACGAACAGATCGAGAACGCGGCCGAAATCGGCATCGAGCACCATCTCGGCATGACCTGCGACCCGATCGGCGGCCTGGTCCAGATTCCCTGCATCGAGCGCAACGGCATGGGCGCGATCAAGGCGATCACGGCGGCCTCGCTGGCGATGAAAGGCGATGGCACCCATTTCGTCAGCCTGGACGACGTCATCGAGACCATGCGCCAGACCGGGGCCGACATGCAGGTCAAGTACAAGGAGACCTCGCTGGGCGGGCTGGCGATCCACGTGGTCACGGTCAACCACGCAGCCTGCTGATCGTCTTTTAAAGGTGGGCACTTGCTGCCCACCCATCATACAAACGGAACAATATTCGGTAAAAAGGCAACATTTCCTCCGCCAGACTATAATAAATGTCCCACGCGAGCCAACCGGATCCTTTCTACCGTATGCACTATGTGTCCACCCGCGCGACCAGCGCGTCCGCAGCACGTAATCCCCAATCCTTCTCCGATATCCTGCTGGGCGGCCTGGCGCCGGACGGCGGCCTCTACCTGCCGGAACACTACCCGCAGGTGACCGGCGCCGAACTCGATGCCTGGCGCAGCCTGTCGTATGCGGATCTCGCCTACGAAATCCTGCGCAAGTTCGCCACCGACATCCCCGAGCAGGACCTGAAGGCGCTGACCGCGAAGACCTACACGCCCGAGGTCTACCGCAACGCGCGCGAAGACGAATCCGCCGCAGAGATCACGCCGCTGCGCGTACTCGAGCAGCGGCGGGATGAAACCGGTGGCAAGACCCTGATCCTGCAGGGCCTGTCGAACGGCCCGACGCTGGCCTTCAAGGACATGGCCATGCAGTTGCTGGGTAACCTGTTCGAATACGCGCTGGCGAAAAACGGCGACGAATTGAACATCTTCGGCGCCACCTCGGGCGACACCGGCAGCGCCGCCGAATACGCGATGCGCGGCAAGCGCGGCATCCGCGTGTTCATGCTGTCGCCGCATGCCAAGATGAGCGCTTTCCAGACGGCCCAGATGTTCAGCCTGCAGGACCCGAACATCTTCAACATCGCGGTGGAGGGCGTGTTCGACGATTGCCAGGACATGGTCAAGGCGGTCTCGAACGATCTCGAATTCAAGGTGCGCCAGAAGATCGGCACGGTCAACTCCATCAACTGGGCGCGCGTGGTCGCGCAAGTGGTGTATTACTTCCGCGGCTACCTGAAAACCACCACCGGCAATGACCAGAAAGTGTCGTTCACGGTCCCGTCGGGGAACTTCGGCAACATCTGCGCCGGCCACATCGCGCGCATGATGGGCCTGCCGATCGACAAGCTGGTGGTCGCCACCAACGAGAACAACGT
>Ga0308160_10000519_pt1 | contig 72142 bp, 60 predicted proteins | sample PhyFR1_FD_201036 | JGI IMG/M metagenome (GOLD analysis project Ga0308160, IMG submission 201036) | Phyllosphere microbial communities from UC Gill Tract Community Farm, Albany, California, United States - DLSLF.R1 | ecosystem: Host-associated > Plants > Phyllosphere > Unclassified | place: USA... | reverse complement strand
AATCCCAAACGGATGGTGCCATAGCTCAGTCGGTAGAGCAAAGGACTGAAAATCCTTGTGTCCCTGGTTCGAATCCAGGTGGCACCACTTCCAAAAGCCTTTCAGAAATGAAAGGCTTTTTTGGTTTCATACCACTAAGAATGGTGCCATTTTAAGTTTCTACGTGATCATCTGGTTTTTCAGCTATTTCTTTTACTTTATCCAAAGCTTTTGGCCAGGTTTTTTCAAAGTAATCAAGCCATTCTTCGGTAATGTCCATATCGATCAGCAGTTCCGTTTTACCGTCTTTTTCAGTTAAAGAGTAATTCTCGAGTGATTCTCCCCAGTCGTGTAGTTTTTCCTTACCATCCATTACTTCACCAATGTGCTTGATAGACATGTATTGGTTGGGAATGTTTTCATTGATCACTGCGATCATTCCATCTCCTTTGCTATCGTGAAATAGCGCTTTACTTCCTTTTTTCCAATCGGTTTTTACCTGCGATCCTTCTGCAAAAACAGCTGTCCATTTAGGGTAGGTTTTTACGCCGAAAAGCACATCCCATACCTTTACTGCAGAAGCATTAATGTTGGTTTTAAATTCAATCTTTTCCATGGTTTTTGTTTTATAAGGTTGTTATTGAGTTTTCATTTAGCTTAAAACAAATCTGCAAAGTATCGGGTAATATAAAGCGGTGTAAAGAAGACAATTTACAGGGGCCGGGGAGACTGAATTTTTTTATGATTTTTTAACATTATTAGCTTAGAATAAAGCAATTTAATCGATAGATTTACGTAGTTGGACGGTACATCTACCTTTCTTCACAATATTTTGATTTAAATTTAGTTAATTGGTTAATAATTCTATTTCTGAACAACTTAAACATTAGCCAACACGTATATATACCATATATAATGCTACAAAAATCTATGAGAAATAACAGATTTACCCACCTGATAGTGCTGGGTGTTTTTGCTTTGGGTATAATTTCAGCCTGCAAAAAAAGCAGCATTACACCTGATGAACCGGTTACTCCAACCACCCCAAGTGGAACACGTACCGAACTGACTAAGGATTCGATCTTTTTATACGGTAAAGAATTGTATTACTGGAATACTTCATTGCCAACTTATGAAGCATTTAACCCTCGTGGATTTAGCTCAAATGAAGCAGAACTTTATGCCATGACGCAATATTCTTCTGATCCATCAACTGGCAAACCTTACGAATATGTTAGCAATTCTACTGAGCCGAAATATTCGTTTTTTGATTATACCGCCGCTACCTCAGGTAAAACTGGTGCACTTAAAGCGGATGTAAACGGCTCGGCTAACGATTATGGCTTTTCTGTAAGGTACAATACCACCGAAGATTTAAGGGTGAAATATGTTTATGCTAATTCGCCTGCTGCCCAGCAGGGTTTAACACGCGGCTGTAGGATAACGAGTGTAAACGGCAGAACGAATTTAAGCTATAGTAGTTCCAATATTGTCGACTTTTTAAACAGTGCCATTTTTGGGACCAACCCTAGCGTAACCTTAGCATTTAATGATTTGAGTGGTAATCCGAAAACCGCCGTTATTATAAGTGCAAACTATACGGTTAATCCCATTTTGTATACCAATATTTATACCGTTGGAGCCAAAAAAGTAGGTTATATTGTTTTTAACAGTTTTACCAATAATGCTTCTGCAGCTTTAAATGCTGCCTTTTCTAATTTTGCTACGCAAGGCGTAACCGAACTTGTTGTAGATTTACGTTATAATGGTGGCGGATATGTATCTACGGCAACGCAGATCATTAATTTAGCAGCTCCGGCAGCACAAACAGGTAATACCATGTTTACCTCTTATTATAACAGTTATCTGCAATCAATTACTACTGCACAAAGGAAAGCTTCTGTTCTGGCCCATCAGCCCCTTTTAGATGATGCCGGAAAACTGCAGACATTTACCACTGGAGTGAATGGAAAATATGCTACTTATGCTGATTTAAACTATTCGCCAACTGCCGCAGATAATATTGAAAAATTTGCGAAATCAGGTTCATTAGCCTTAAACAGGATTTATTTTCTGGTTACCGGATCAACTGCCTCAGCGAGTGAGCTTACCATTAATAGTTTAAAGCCGGTAATGGATGTAAAACTGATCGGCACTACAACTTATGGCAAACCTGTTGGTTTTTTTCCAATCAGGATTGATAAGGTAGATATGTATATCCCTGAATTTGAAACTAAAAACCAAAACGGTGTTGGCGGTTATTACTCAGGTTTAACTGTTGATAAAGAATCATCAGAAGATTTAACAAAAGCTTTTGGAGATGAAACTGAAACCATGCTGGCTTATGCACTGGCTTATGCAAAAACAGGTACTTTTGTAATTCCCGCAGCAAAAACGTCAAGTTTGAGTACATCAACAGTGCCTACAGCTGCAAAATTATCGACAGCAGAAATGAAATCAGCAGACGAGCGGTTGGATCAGAATGAATTTAAAGGCATGGTGATGACGCCGAGGAAAAGATTTTAATAAAATTTTCCAGCAAAAAAGCCCGATCAACTTAAATGTGTTGACCGGGCTTTCTTGCTTTTAAGGGATTGCACATCCCTACAAACGTTTAAGAAGCTACAATAAAATTTTACTGCTAATGTCTTTATTGATGGTAATGTAACCCGGATACTTTACTGGTGTATTGCCCAGCATGAATGTTGGTTTAATTTTAATGGTTAATAAACCCAGTTTTTCATCTTTAGAAGATGATCCTTTTTGCGCCGCTTTAATGATGTCATTAAAAACATTTCCGTTTGATATCAGTCCATAAATATTGCTTACCAATTGTACCGGTACAGTTACGGTTTGGCCTTGTGCAATGCTTACATTCTGGTTAACCAACCCTTCTGCTAAATCGGTATTGTTTACCAAAATTTTATATTCGAACTGGTTGATGGCGGCCAAACTGCTTGATGGATTGGTAATTTCTAAGTTTAAATTAGCCCTTAACGGGATATCTTTTCTTAATAAGCCCAAAGCTACACCTGGTAAACTGGTTAAGCTAAAACTCTGCTGATCCATTAATTTTTTTACATCTGTACCCGCAATAGAGATATTTTGTACGTTGGTAATCTTATAAGTGCAATTTTCGAGTGCCTTTATTTGTTGCGCCTGTTTATTTATGCCGCAACCAAATATGGTTGTTACAGTAAGCAGGCAAATCATTAGTGTGTTTTTCATGTTAATCATAACGCCAAAATACTAAAACTATTTCAGCTGCGTGGCTGCTTTAACGAAAATTAACTTAGGGCGCAGGTGTAACGGTTTCTATCTCATCCTGATCATTTTCACCTTTATCTTCTTTGCCGTCAACATCTGCTTTAGCATCCTCATTTTTGTTTTCTTCGACATGATCTTCATCCTTAACTTCTTTTTCTGTAGATGGAGTTACCGTTTCTATGTCCAGTTGTACGTCATCAGTAGGTTTTGGATGGTTACCTGTATTTTCCTGTGGTGTTTTTTCTTGCTCGTTTTCCATGATATGAATCTGTTTTATAATAATAAATCAATTCTGGGTGTATTTTGTTTGCTATTTTTTACAATGCACCTCTCTCATTTTTTAACTTTACAAAAAAATAAAACGATATGGCCGTTACCATTAGAAAGATAGCAGCAGCAGACAATAAAGCTACAGCAGAGATGATCAGAACGATTTTAAGGGAATTTAAGATCGATAGACCCGGTACGGTTTATACCGACCCAACAACTGATGATCTCTCTACACTTTTTGAACATCCGGGATCGGCCTATTGGCTTGCAGAAGAAGATGGAGTGATTATTGGTGGCTGCGGCATTTATCCAACCGAAGGTTTGCCTGATGGTTGCGTAGAACTTGTAAAACTATACACTTCTGCGGCCTCGCGAGGAAAAGGCATTGGCAAGCTGTTAATGGAAAAAAGCATCGAATCGGCGCAGCATTTTGGTTACAACGACGTGTACTTAGAATCGTTTCCAGAGCTTACCACGGCTATTTCTATGTACGAAAAAGCTGGATTTAAAAAACTTTCTGCTCCATTGGGCAATTCAGGACATTTTGCCTGTAACGTTTGGATGTTATTGGTATTGTAGCCGATTGGATTAGGAAATTTAATCGCAACGTAAGTTTAGTGTAGGTTAAACGTCATATCAATTGCAATCATCCAAACTTGGCACGAATAAGGATATTTTTGCAGCATAGATTTTATCCCTTTAGTTTATGGCTGATCATTCATTAAAAAATATACCTTATTCTATACTCGATCTCGCAACTGTTTTAGACGGTTATACCGCAGCTGATACTTTTAAGACAAGTCTGGATTTAGCCCAACAATCAGAAAGTTTAGGGTATACCCGTTATTGGTTTGCAGAGCACCATAATATGGCAGGTGTGGCCAGTTCGGCTACCGCAATACTCATTGGTTACATTGCTGGTGGCACAAAAAGCATCCGAGTAGGTTCTGGTGGTATTATGTTGCCCAATCATGCGCCTTTAATTGTGGCAGAACAGTTTGGTACTTTGGCTTCACTTTATCCTAACCGTATCGATTTGGGCTTGGGCAGGGCACCGGGCACCGATCAGGTTACGGCAATGGCCATCCGTGGTGAAAATTTTAATGCAGCACATAACTTTCCAAAAGATATAGAAAAATTACAACAGCTTTTTTCGGCTTCAAATAGCCGGGCGGGTGTTAGGGCTATTCCAGGTGAAGGACTGGATATTCCGATCTGGGTTTTGGGTTCAAGTACCGATAGTGCCCGTTTAGCGGCAGAAAAAGGCTTACCTTATGCTTTTGCCAGTCATTTTGCACCAACCTATTTCGAACACGCCATTTCTATTTACCGGAACAATTTTAAACCCTCCGTATTTTTGCAGGAACCTTATGTAACGGCCTGTGTAAATGTGGTAGCTGCTGATACCGATGAAGAAGCAGAACGTTTATCGAGTTCGGTAAAACGCATGTTTTTAGGTGTAATTACAGGCAAAAGAGAGTTATTGAAGGAGCCGGTAGATGATATTAACCAATATTGGGACCGCATGGAAAAAGAAGCGGTAGAACAGATGTTATATTATTCTTTTATCGGCAGTGGAGAAACGATTAAAGAAAACTTAACCGCCTTTGTAGAAAAGTATGGCGTGAATGAGATTATGAGTACTTCACATATTTACGATCACCAGGCAAAATTGCATTCTAATAAAATTTTTGCAGGGTTGTTTGGGTAAAAGATAAGTCGTCATTGCTGATTACAATTACCCAATTGTCGTCATTTCGAGCGGACCCGATAGCTATCGGGTGAACGGAGTCGAGATGATGGTGCTTTTTTTGTTCCCGCAGATATCGCTGATGAACGCAGAATAAAGTCCGTTTTCCACTTACATTTTCCAATATTAACCACAGTGTTCACAGAGGAATACAGCATTCTTACCAATATAAGTTCTGCGATAATCTTCTTAAATCTGCGGGAAACAAATCACCTATTTTTTCTCGCAGGTATTGCTGATGTGCGCAGAATAAAGTCCGTTTTCCATCTTACATTTTCCAATATTAACCACAGTGTTCACAGAGGAATACAGCATTCTTACCAATATAAGTTCTGCGATAATCTTCTTAAATCTGCGAGAAACAAATCACCTATTTTTTCTCGCAGGTATCGCTGATGTGCGCAGAATAAAGTCCGTTTTCCATCTTACATTTTCCAATATTAACCACAGTGTTCACAGAGGAATACAGCATTCTTACCAATATAAGTTCTGCGATAATCTTCTTAAATCTGCGGGAAACAAATCGCCTACTTTTTTCGCAGATATTGCTGATGAACGCAGAATAAAGTCCGTTTTCCATCTTACATTTTCCATTATTAACCACATTGTTCACAGAGGAATACAGCATTCTTACCAATATAAGTTCTGTTGTAATCTTCTTAAATCTGCGGGAAACAAATCGCCTATTTTTTCTCGCAGATATCGCTGATGAGCACAGAATAAAGTCCGTTTTCCATCTTACATTTTCCATTATTAACCACAGTGTTCACAGAGGAATACAGCATTCTTACTAATATAATTTCTGCGGCAATCTTTAAATCTGCGGGAAACAAATCACCTACTCTTTAAGATTTATTAATACTAAGGGAATATTGGGCTGCTAGCTTTGCTGCGAAAAAGCAGCATCCCTTGAGCGAAACTTTACTTTCATCTTTACAGTGCGGAAGCCATCAGGCGATGGAAGAAATCTACCGGGTTTATTGGGAGGGTATTTTTGACGCCGCACTTAAAAAAACAGGAGACGAGGCCCTTGCGCAGGATATTACCCAGGAGATTTTCATTTCACTGTGGGAAAACCATAAAACGATTAACCTTTCCGGAAGTCTTGGCGCTTACCTGCACGGTGCGGTAAAATATAAAGTAATCAATTATTTCAGGTCGGGCAGCCTTAAGGAGCAGCACCAACCTGCACTTACGGCCTTGATGGACGAGCAACATAGCGCTGCTGCAGATGATAAACTCCTGTTAAAGGAACTACACCTCGAAGTAGATGCTGCGATAGCGCTCTTGCCAGAAAAAATGCAACAAGTTTTCTCGATGAGCAGAAAACAGGAAAAATCAATCAAAGAAATCGCTTCAGAACTGGACATTTCTGTTCAAACGGTAAAAAACCAGATTTCTGCTGCTTTAAAACTCCTCAAAAAAAGTCTATCCTACATCCTGTTAATTGCCGCTTTGATCGGCTTAACATAAAGTTAATTTATAGATAACATTTTTGGTTAGTACCTCTTTGCTTTTCAACTGACATATATTTAAATGACAGAAGAACAGGCAAAGGAACTGCTGCAGAAATACCTCGATCAGCAGGCTACTCCCGAAGAACAAAAAAAAGTTGAAGAGTGGTATGCCACACTCCCGGCAAAAGATGTGGAATTAACGGCCGATCAAAAAGCTGTGATAGGAGAACAAATGTTTGTTCAGCTTAAGGCAACGATGTACGAAAAGCCAAAACGCAATAAGGTATTAAAGCTTCAAACTTCTTATAAGATAGCCGCTGCGGTACTGATTATGGTTACGCTTGGACTAATGGTATGGAAAATCAGCAGTCCGGTAAAACCTGTCGGTAATCAGGTTACCGTAGTTACGGGAGCAACAGAACGGAAGCGTATCACTTTATCCGATGGTTCGGTAGTATTGCTTGGCCCGGCTGCAAAATTAAGTTATCCCAAAGTATTTGCTGCAAGCAGCCGCCAGATTTCATTAAAAGAGGGTGAAGCTTTTTTTGATGTCGCCCACCAGGAAAAACGACCCTTTACGGTACATACCACTTCCGGGATCGATATTAAAGTTTTAGGTACTTCTTTCAAAGTTAAATCTTACCAGGCCAGTAAACAGCTCGAAGTTGCTGTAGTTACGGGTAAAGTTGCCGTTAGCAATCAAAAAGGTAATCTGGGGACGCTGGTTAAGGATGAGTTTTTAACTTATGATAAAAGCGCCGAACGTGCTGCCATCCGTAAAATCAAACCGGTCGCTTTTATTGAGTTTGCTTTTGATGGCACAACACTCGATCAGGTCATCAGCAAACTCCAATATGCTTATAGTATTAAAATTTTGCTGAACGACAGCACTTTGGCCAAACTTAAAACCACTGCTTCTTTCAGTAGCAAACAATCGCCGGAAGAGATTTTGGATATCATCTGCAGTCTGCACCACCTGAAGTTCAACGGATCAAAAAATCATAAAACATTTAATATATACAAATGAGATAAGGATATGATATAGAAATTATCTACGGTACCGGTTAGACCGGTTGCCGCAATCTTCCTTTCTGGCCTTAAGGTCAGCATAATTAAAGCTTTACAAAAAACAAAATCAAACAAATTAAGCAATGAAAACAACCTCCGCTAAGAGGACACCAGCTCTTTATAAGATCATGAAATACTCATGTTTAACATTTACAATTCTCTGCATTTTTTGCAGTTCTATCCTTGCTTCGGCAGGTATGGCACAAAAGTTAGAGAAAACCACGGTTAGCATTACGATAAACAAAGGCCGTAAGATGACCGAGATCATCAAAGAAATCGAATCACGCACGGGGCTTAGCTTTGTGTATAATCCAGATCAGTTACAGCAAAAAAATATGTTTGTAAGTGGCGATTTCACTACAGAACCTGTTAGGTCGCTTTTAGATAGGCTTGGCTTACAGGTTTTGGAAAAGGGCGGATACGTGATTTTAAATAACGCGGTGATGAACAAACCAGACCGGATCATCACCGGGGTAGTAAGAGATACTACTGGTTTGGTGTTACCGGGCGTTTCGGTAAAAGTATTGGGTACACAAAGTGGTACCATTACCGATGGAAACGGTGCTTACCGCATTGAAGTTGGTGCCGATGCCGTGCTTTCCTTCTCGATGATCGGTTACCAAACCAAAGAAGCAAAAGTAGGCGAAAACCAGGTGATTAATATGGTTTTAAAAGAAGAACGCTCCATGCTTGCTGATGTAGTGGTTGTGGGTTACGGTACACAGAAAAAAGAAACCTTAACCGGGGCAATCAGCATTGTGGGGATGGATAAACTTTCTTCGCGTTCGTTAAACAGCGTGGGTGAGGTACTAGCCGGAAAAGCCCCTGGTGTAATTGTAACCAATGAAGGTGGCGATCCAACTTCTGCACCACGCATCAATATCCGCGGCTCAGGCGGTCTTAATGGAGAAAGTGTGCTGTACGTAATCGACGGATCAATTTTTTCAGGTACGCCACAGCTTAACCCTAACGATATCGAATCCATTTCGGTGCTAAAAGATGGATCGGCAGCGATTTATGGGGCGAGAGCTTCGGGAGGTGTAATATTAATTACCACCAAAAAGGGCAAAAGCGGCAAAATGCAGATCAGTTTTGATGCCAAAGTTGGGCAACAGAGCGCATGGAAAAAACTAGAATCCCTAAATGCACAGCAACGTTCGCAGGTGGCAGCAACAGCGGCCAAAAATGGCGGAACTACGATTTTGCCTTCTTTTGATGCCGCAAAATACCCTGACGGACAGATTACGCGCACCAACTGGATGGATGAAGTGTTTAGAGATGGGTTATTACAGGATTACAATGCCGCAATAAACGGTGGTAGCGAGAAATCGAATTATTACCTAAGTTTCAACTACCGTAATGCGGAAGGTATTGTATTAAATACCAAAACCAAACGTTACAATTTCAGGATTAATACCGAACACGAGGTTACCAATTGGTTAAAGGTTGGCGAAAACCTATCGTATAGCAGCACCAACGGAAACGGTGCCAACACCAGCAGCGATTATACAGGTGCTTTACTTTCTGCAATTTATTACCCAACCAACGGTACAGCTTATAATGCCGATGGCAGTTTTGCAGGTTTGCCAGGTCCATATCCCGGAGATTATGGCGATATTGTTAACCCTGTTGCTGAGTTGAAGCGTATCGATATCAATAACCCAATAAATGTGCTGGTAATTAATCCTTACGCCAATATTAAACTCGCCAAAGGTTTAACCTTTAGGTCTAACTTAAGCATCACCAAAACAGATGCTTCATTTAAAAGCTTTACCCCTAAAAGACCTGAGGTAGGAAAACCAGTATTGAGCAATAGTTTGCAGGAAAGTAGTAACCGTAATAATGATTTCCTAACAGAGCAGGTAATAAATTACAAAACCACCTTTGGCAACCATCAGCTCGATGTTACCGGAGGTTATTCATTCCAAAAAACACAATACAGAAGTCTGTTTGCTTCAGGATCTGGTTTTGATGATGAATCGCCACAGTACAGGTATTTAATGAATGCCACAATTATACAGCCTTCTTCGAGCACTTATATTGCACAGGCGCTTTCTTCATTGTTTCTGAGGGCGAACTACAACTATCGCGAAAAATATCTGGTATCGTTAATCGGCCGTCGTGATGGATCATCGTTACTCACCAAAAATAACAGGACCAGGAATTATGGTTCGGCTTCAGTTGGATGGGTAATGAGCAAAGAAGATTTTCTTAAAGATGTAAGTTGGTTAAATGAACTGAAATTAAGGGGCAGTTATGGCTTTTTGGGTAATTTGGCCTCGCTTACTACCGATGCGGTTAATCCATTATTAACGCCAACGCAAAGTTATTTCGGGCAAACGCCAACTTTGCAGAATGGTTATGTACAAAACGTTTTGGCCAATCCTAATATCGCATGGGCAGAATCTAAACAGACCAACGTTGGTGTTGATGTAGCGGTATTGGGAAGGATAAATCTTTCTGCAGATTATTTTATCAAAGAAATCGATAAAATGATCCTAACCAGAACATTGCCCGGAACGGCAGGTTTAAATACTCAAATTATTAATGCAGGTAAGGTAAAAGATAAAGGCATTGAGTTAGGGTTAACTTACAACAGTGATAAAAATGCAGCTTTCACCTACTCGGTAAACGCTACTTTAACTAAAATAAACAACAAAATAGAAGAACTTATACCAGGTATAGAAAACCAGGTTGTATCTACCAATTTCCGGAATGAGGTTGCTCCCCTTACCAATAGGGTTGGGCAATCGCTTTACAGCTATTATGTGTTGAAAACTGATGGTATTTTCCAGAGTCAGGCAGAAGCTGATAACTACAAGAATGCGAAAGGAACCAAGATTCAGCCGAATGCAAAAGCGGGCGATTTTAAATTCGTAGATATCAATGGTGATGGATCGATTGATAGTAAAGACCGTTATTTCGCCGGTAGTGCTTACCCTGATTTCTCTTACGGATTAAGTTTCAATGCCAGCTATAAAAACTTCGACTTCAATATTTTTGCGCAAGGTGTACAGGGTAATAAATTGTTTAATGCGGTAAAACGTACTACCTATAGTGCTAGTGGGCCATCTTACAATAAACTGGTTGGTATTCTTGACGCCTGGTCGCCGGAAAATCCAGGAGGCAAAGTGCCGATTATTTCGACCAGCGATGCCAACGGAAACTTTGCAGCTTCTGATTTTTATGTAGAAGATGGTTCTTACCTGCGCATCCGTAATGTAACCCTGGGTTACAGTTTGCCAAAATCTATAGCCAGTAAATTAAAAACCGGAGGAGTAAGAATTTATGCCACAGCAAACAACCTTTTTACCATTACTAAATATTCAGGCTTTGATCCGGAGATCGGAATGGACAACAATGGAGTGGATGTTGGGCGTTATCCGCAGGCACGAAGTTTTATTCTTGGTTTAAGTGTAAATCTATAATCACAACAACAATGAAAAAGAATTTTAAATATATCGCATTTGCAGCACTTGCTGTTTTTTCTTCATGCACAAAAGAACTTGATATCGTACCTGAAGGTTCTCCATCAGCACAAAATTTCTGGAAAACAAAAGAAGACGCGTTAAAAGCCGAAGGCGGGATGTACGAAAACTACAATGCTGAAGACTTTTACGGTCGCGGAATGTTCTGGTTCATCAATGCCAGCGATGATATGGTTACCGGCCGTAACAAGCCGGAGGCTGATAACATTAAAAATTTTAACCGTACCTATGTGGGCGGTGGCTATACCGAAACACAGTGGAGCATGCGTTATGCTATTATCAAACGCGCCAACGATATCATTATCAATGTGCCAAAGATCAATATGGATGAAAGTTTAAAGAAACAGATCATTGGTGATGCTTACTTTAATGCTGGTTTGGTGTATTTCCAACTGGCAGCAAACTATGGAAATGATAAAGCAGGTGTGCCGATTGTTACTCCGGAGACCGATGCTTCTCAGCCAGTTGCCCGTGCAAAAAATGTAAATGAAAATTACGATTACATCATTTCACTTTTATTAAAAGCAGCTGATAACCTTCCGTTGTTTTCGGCGATGAAAGCTGCAGATTATGGTAAAGCACATAAAACTGCGGCCTGGGCTTATTTATCTAAAGTGTACCTGTACAAAAAAGATTATGCCAACGCTGCAAAATATGCCGATATGGTAATCAGTTCTGGTCAGCATGATTTGGTTAATACTGGCTTTGCTGATGTTTTTAAAGCTTCAAATAACTGGTCTAAAGAGTATATTTGGTCGGTAGTTTGTACGCCAAGTGGCGGCGGTACCGGCTGGGGAAGTAAACTTCCTGGCGTAATGTTAACCAACAAAGCATGGGGTATTTACAACGGATGGGGTTATTACCTGCCAACCAAAGAACTTTACGATTCTTATGAAACGGGCGATCAACGCAGGGAAGCTACCATTTTAAAACCTGGCGATAAATTTATGTTCTTTGGTGCGGAGCGTAGCTTTACCAAAGATGCAGGGGCAACTTCAAACTACCAGTTTAAAAAATATATGGAGCCTTTTTCTTACGCTAACCCGATTCCATCACATGTTAACCCTAACGGTGATAATGGAACAACTGATTTAAATGTGCCTTTAATGCGTTATGCAGAAGTATTGTTAATTAAAGCAGAAGCAGCCATTAATTTAAGCGGTGCAGGTGCCGGCGATACCGAACTGAATAAAATAAGGGTACGTGCAGGCCTGGGTACTAAATCGGGGATGACCATTGATGACCTTAAACGCGAACGCCGCAATGAACTGGCAGGCGAATGGGCCGACCGTCACCGCGATTTGGTAAGATGGGGTGATGCGCAAGCCACTTATGCCAAACCGTTACATGATTTTGATGGAAGTGTAATCTGGCCGGCAAGAACTTTCAATCCACAGGTGCATGATGTTTGGGCAGTGCCACAAAGAGAAATCGATAACAGTGCGGGCGTAATTAAACAAAATCCAGGATGGTAAAAAAAATAGGGATAAACTTTGCAGCGCTGGCCTTTGTGCTGGGGCTGCAAAGTGCATCTGCCCAGGTTAAGCTGAGTGCAAACCGTGGGCATAGTCATAATGATTATAAGCAGGAGATTCCGCTTTTAACGGCCTATTATGCAGAAATGGGCTCAATTGAGGCCGATGTATTTTTAAAGGATGGCGAATTATATGTAGCGCATGAGGCTTCAGAAATCAGGCCCGGCTTTACACTCAAAAAAATATACCTCGATCCGCTTACGCAGTTTTTTAAAGCAAAAGGAAACCATCCTTATAGCAATGCAGCTTTAAAATTGCAATTGGTGGTTGATGTAAAAGAAGATTACAAGCATGTGTTACCTGTATTGCTAAAAGAACTCGAAACTTATGCCGAGGTTTTCGATGCAAAAAAGAATGCCAATGCCATAAAAGTAGTGGTTAGTGGCGATATGCCTGTTCCTGCCGATTTTAAAAATTATGATGAGAAATTATCTTTCGATGGCAGGCCAACAACCACTTATACTGATGCACAATTAACACGGGTGGCGATGATCAGTGATGATTTGAAAAACCATACCGTATGGAACGGAAAGGGAAACCCAACCAAAACCGACGAGGTGAAAATGAGGACTGCGATCAATAATGCGCACCAAAAAGGAAAACCTTTCAGGTTCTGGGCTACACAGGATAGTCCAAACACCTGGATTGTGCTTGAAAGGCTTGGTGCAGACTGGATCAATACTGATAAACCCACCAAATTAAAGGATTTTTATCTTCATCAGGATAAACTCAGTTATACTAATACAAAACCTTACACGCCTTATACCCCGACATATAAATCAGACGGACAAAATAAAGCGCCTAAAAACGTTATTCTGTTAATTGGTGATGGAATGGGACTGGCCGCAATCCACGCCGGACTGATTGCCAACCACGGCGACCTGAATATGGCGAGGTTCCGCAACATTGGTTTTTCAGAAACGGCTGCGGCTGATGCCGGAAATACCGATTCGGCTGCGGGCGGTAGTGCCATGGCAATAGGTTATAAAACTAATAACCGTTACATTGGTATGGGACCTGATGATCAAAAGAAAACCAATCTGGTTGATACTTTGATTGGTTTCGGGATCAAAAGCGGCATCATCAGTTCAGGTGATCTAACCGATGCAACACCGGCAGTATTCTATGCCCATCAGCTCGACCGCTCTTACAACGGAGCAATTGCGAATGATCTGTTAAGCAGCAAAGCCGAAGTTTTAGTCGGTTCTAACCGTAAAGCTTTCGAGCAGAATAAGAACAGCAACCTTTTGTCAGAACTTAAAAGCAAAGGCTTTCAGATCACAAACAGTTTAGCTGATTTTGAAAAGCAAAATGCAGGCAAGCAACTGGTATTACTGGATGATTCGGCTACCCGACCTGCAATAAAAGGTCGTGGCGATATGCTGAAAGAATCGTTGTTGCATAGCATTCAGATTTTGTCGAAAAATAAGCCTGGTTTCTTTATCATGGCTGAAGGTGCGCAGATCGACTATTGTGGCCATGCCAACGATTTGCCTTATCTCGTTACCGAATTACACGATTTCGACCGGACCATTGCTGAAGCGCTGCGTTTTGCCGACCAAGATGGCGAAACACTGGTGATCGTAACCGCCGATCATGAAACAGGTGGATTAACGCTTTTAGATGGTGCCGCCGAAAAAGGAATGGTTAGGGGCGAATTTAGCACCAACGATCATACAGGGATCATGGTTCCGGTTTTTGCTTATGGGCCAGGCTCGCAAAATTTCAACGGCATTTATCAAAATAACCAGATTTTTCATAAAATCATCAAAGCTTATCGCTCGGTAAAAGCTCAATAAATTTAATAAACCAAACAATCTCTGTAGCGGTGCCTGTAAACCGCAGCACAATATCATTTTAACCACAGATGTACACAGATAAACACGGATTTATACCTGTGTGCATCCTTTTTATCTCTCGAAAAATCCTATAGTGTGGACATATCTTTTTAAGCACAATATAAGGCACTATGCTAGCTTGCTTTGAAATAACATAGCCCTAACCGAAGAACTCCGTCAATCCCAAGTGGCGGAAGGATCAAAAAAACAGTTGCACAATAGGACAACTGGCACTACCAAACCTGAAACGCAGTGGTTTTGTGAAAATATTACTCAAACTTTCATTGAGCAGAAACGAGCAAAACAAAGTGCCGCTGTTTTTTTGATGAGCGTGAGATGGTGAGAAGCCACATTGCCGGATTGACAAAGCGCTTTGGGTACTTTGGCGCCCCAAAGTACCATGCCGCCGCGGCATAGAGCGGTAGAAAGATATTATAAATAATTATGTCAACACGATAAGAAAGATCGGGACAAGTAGTGGTTAAATATATTTACGTGTACCTAATGCTTAACGTAATTACATTATCAACAGCGCCGCTTTTTTCTTAATGTTAACGCAACATTGCAATGCTAATTTTGAAACCAATTAGAGAAAACCTGATGGAAAGAAGATCTGCACTCAAAAATATAGGCGGCCTGTTTTTGCTGCCAACCTTATCAAAAGTTTCGTTACCGGCTGAGAAAAATCCTGTTTTAAGGGTGGCGCACATTACTGATGTTCACCTGAAGAATCAATTTAATGCTCCTGCCAGATTTGTCAAGTGTTTGCATCACTTACAGGCACAATCGCCAAAAGTAGACCTGATTTTAAACGGTGGAGACATCGTTTTCGATATGAACAAAGAGAATATCGGCACTATAAACGATCAATGGAAACTGGTGCAGGAAACCATGAAAAACGAATGTAGTATCCCGGTGCGTTATTGTTTGGGTAACCACGATATCTGGTGGAATGAGGCTAGCAAAGGCGAGGTTTATTATGGTAAAAAATATGCCATGGATAAATTGCAGCTGGTTAAACCTTATTACAGCTTGGTACAAAACGGCTGGAAAATTATCATATTGGATAGTACCCACCTTGATATCGATAATACCTGGTACATCGGTAAATTGGGCGATGAACAATTAAACTGGCTAAAAAACGAATTGGAAAACACTGATAAAAAGATGCCAGTGATGGTAATGTCGCATATTCCGATTCTTACCGCTTTGTTGATGATAGAAGATGATATTGTAAACAAGTGGACCATGCTGGGTGGCGATATGCATACCGATACAGCAAAAATCATCAATCTTTTTTACCAGCACCCCAACGTAAAACTATGTTTAAGCGGCCATTTGCACATGCGCGATAAAGTGGTTTATAACGGCGTTACTTACCTCTGCAATGGTGCCGTATCCGGTGCATGGTGGGAGGGGAACAGAAGAGAAACTGCCCCAGGTTATGGTTTGATCGATTTGTATGAGGATGGCAGTTTTGAAGAGAAGTATGTGAATTATTAAATGATGGAAAATGGAAAATGGATGATGGAGCAGGCTAGGTTTAGGCCCAGTTGAATACTGCATCTGTATAGTTGTTTTACGCTTCAATTCCTTCATTCATACACCTGACAATAACGAAAATCCTTTTTGTTTTGCAGCAACCTCAAATATACTGTCATGCTGAGGTACGAAGCATCTGCAGGCTATGAAACAGATGCTTCGTACCTCAGCATGACAGCATCACAAAAAGATTGAAGTGGATGGCAGGACTGCAGTTCCCGATGGAAAGATGGGCATACATTTCCAAAAAGAACTGCAAAATTAATCCATAAAATATGAGCGGAACTTTCTGACGTTCTAAAACTATTCTTGTTATTCCCTTAACATTGCCTTCATATTTAGATCCTTGCTTTGTTCAAAAAAGAATAAATGAAAAGAGATCTACTCATCCTGATAGCCGCCGCATCTATCGGTATGGTATCGTGCAAAAAGAACCACGACGAAACACCAGCAGAATTTACTTATCCGGCCATGGCCGAAGTTTCTGACCCTTCGGTACTTTTTACCACAACTGCAGGTGTAAAAGTATATAACGGTGGTTTCGGTTCGGCTGTAGCTGCTGATCCCAATTCGCCGGATGTTTTTTACATGATGACCGATAGGGGATCGAATGTTGCCGGGCAGCTGGCCAATTCCATCATCATCGGAAAACCGGATTTTGATCCGCAGATTGGAAAATTCAGATTAAAAGATGGTAAATTGGTGCTTGAGCAAACGATAGAACTAAAAAATGCCTCAGGTGGTAAATTGAACGGATTACCTAATCCTGCGGGAATGGGTGCTTCTGGAGAAATTGCCTACGATTTAAACGGGCAGGTAATTACGCCAAGTGCTGATGGCATCGACTCAGAAGGTTTGGTAAGGGCTGCTGATGGTTCATTTTGGATCAGCGATGAATACGGACCGCATATTGTACACGTTGATGCAACAGGTAAAACCATCGAACGCATTAACCCATTTGGAACAGGTACCGGCGGGCGTAAAATTCCGGCAGTATTTGCAAACAGAAGGGCAAACCGTGGGATGGAAGGCTTAGCCATTACGCCAGATGGAAAAACTTTGGTGGGTATGATGCAGTCGCCGATGTACAATCCTTCAAAAAGTGCGGTAACCAATTCTGTTGTATTAAGAATCCTCACTTTTGATATTGCTACTGGTGCAACCAAACAATATGCTTATTTAATGGATAATGTAAGCCTTACAGGTGTGAGTGATATTGTTGCCGTAAACAGCACAACTTTTTTAACCATCGAACGTGATGGTTTATATGGCGGTGCAGCGAGCAACCCGGCCACATTTAAAAAAGTTTTCAAAATCGACATCAGCGGCGCTACCGATATTTCTGATGCCAGTAATGGCGCTACAGGTAAACTTTACGGTGGTAAAACAGTTGAAGAATTGAACAACGCAGCAGGCTTAAGCGGAGCAGGCATTACACCGGTAAGCAAAACGGTTGTTTTAGACCTTTTAAAAGATCTTCCATCTGTTTATCCGCACGATAAAGCAGAAGGTTTAGCCTTGTTGCCAGGTAATATTCTGGTGATTTCTAACGATGATGATTTTGGTGTAGTAGATAATGGCGCAAGTGGTTTTGCCCAGAAAATTTTGCCTTTAACCAATTCGGTTGATCGAAACCGATTGTATTTTGTGAAAATTAAGCTTTAGGATATTTGGAGCGGTCGTCATTCCCAACCCGATTGGGAATCTTAATGCAAAACGCTTTAAGATTCCCGCCTGCGCGGGAATGACGCCATTACCAAACTTATCTCATTCTAATTCTTCCCAACCCTGTTCTCTTCATCACTTGTTCCTGTTCTTCTGCTGCGGGCAGTTTTAATTTTCATGTTCCCGAATTTATAAGTGAAACTCAGGTTTACCCTCCGGCTTTCCCATTCGTTTTTCCAATAGGTTTTAATGTTGTTATATTCCAGGTTTGCCCTAAATGCACTGGTATTAAATACATCGTTAACTTTTAAGGCCAATGTGGCATTCTTATTCCAGAAGGTTTTCTTCGCGCCGATATTAAGCTGATAGCTTCCTAAACTGTGGAACAGACCCGAAACTGAAGGAGAATCGTAATAAGCATAGGCTGATAAACTATAGTTTTTAGGCAAAGTAATGGTGTTATCAGTCATTATCGACCAGTTCCACGAGAAGGCATTATAACCATTTCCCTGTACAGCCGATTCGGTGCGGTTAAATCCTGCTGAAACTTCAGTACTGTTATTCCACCATTTGGTTACATCAAAAGGACTTCCGGTTGCCATGTAAAAGTTGGTGGTGCGGCTCAGGTTTTCTGGTCGCGAGATGCTTTCTTTAGTCGCATCGTTTTGATAAACCACTTCCCATATCGATCCATTATTAACTGAATAGCTCAACGTTAATACCCTGAAATTTTTAATGGAGTAGTTAAATTCAAAGCTGTTGGCATACGAAGGCTGTAAAAACGGGTTCCCCTGCAATGCAGTATAAGGATCGCTATAAAAAGTAAATGGATTTAAACTGCTGTACGATGGGCGGTTAATGCTTTTGCGGTAGGCAGCCGTAATCAGGTTGTTCGAATCGAGTTTTAAAGAAATAAAAAGTGTTGGAAAAAGCTTCCAATATTTTCTATCAATTAGTGTATTCGTTCCCGATGAACTGCCATTGCCTAAAGTCTGCTCCGCACGTAAGCCCGCTTTGATCTGTAAATTTTTGAAGCTTTGATCTAATGAAAGATAACCTGCATTAATGTTTTCGTTGTATAAAAATAAGTTCGTCCTTCTCGGATCGGTGATCCAGCCGGCGGTTTTCAGCGAATCGAAACGTACATCGCTTTCCGATTTTACCCAACTGCTTTTCCAACCGGTTTCCATTTTTAGTGTTTTATTAAAGTTCAGGGTGTAATCAGCCTTGATTGAATAAATGGATACTTTGCCCATCCCATTATTGCGAAGATCGATCGGAGTACCAATAAGCTGGTCGTTGGCATCAAGGTAATTATTGGTAAAAGTTTCGTTTCTGCTATTGTCGTAACGCACATAATCGGCATCAAATCCTAGCTCGCCTCCCAATGTATCGGTTTTTAAACGGTAATTTAAATTAATAGCGTGATTTTTTTCGGTATTGCTCTGCGGATTGTACATACTCGTTCCACCCATTTTTGCCCCGGCAGCATTATAGTTTACCGAGTTGCTATTTACCTTGGTTTCTTCAGGAGCGGTATAACCCTTTACCATAATGCCCAGGGTATTTTTATCATCAATAAAATAATCTGCACCTGTAGAATAATTTAAGCTATTGGTAATCGGATGCCAAAAATTAAGCTGGTTATATTGTTCTTCCCCGATGGTTCGGTTTAGTGTTAGCCTGTTGTAAGAGTTATAATGACCTGCATTTAAGCGCAGATAAGTACTCACTTTACCAATATTGTAATTAAGGTTGGTGCCACCAAAAGCTTTCTCATAACGGCCATAGCCTCCGCCAAGGTTCATATTGCCATTAAAGCCCTGCATTTTGTTCCTTTTCAGTTTAATATTGATGATCCCGGCCGTTCCAGCTGCATCAAATGAAGAAGGTGGGTTAGAAATCAGTTCTATTTTGCTTAATACCGATCCTGGTAACGATTTTAAGTAAGTGGTTAATTCCATACCCGTCATGTAACTCAATTTACCATCAATCATTACATTAATGCCTTTTTTACCTTTAAGCACAATGTTGTCGTCTTTGTCCAGTTTTACACCCGGCGACCTGCTTATCACTTCCAGCGCATTATCGCCTGCCGTATTCATTTGCTCTACATTGACCACCACACGGTCGGCTTTTTGATCAATAACCGGCATTTTAGATATAATATTTACCTCCTTAAGGTTTTGTGAGCGATCAGTTAACACAATTGCAGGTACTTTAACCGCCACATCTTTTACTTCGAAAGGTGCAGATTGGCTTTTATCATAACCCATCATCAGCGCTTTAATTAAATATTGGCCTGGTTTTACCTGGCTAAATTCGTAAAGTCCCTGTTGGTTAGTAGCCTGTAGCGCAACCGAAGCAGAATCGGGCAGGTGGATCAGGGCTACAGAAGCATAATCAAGTGTTTTATTGCTTTTATCGGTAACCGTTCCTGATATTTTAGTGTTTTGAGCAAAAACGGTTTTAATACCGAAAAGGAAGAGGAAAAAAATGGTAGGTTTTATTAAGCGGTTCATCTTATGTTTGTTTTAATTGATGTTTCAAAGATGAAAAGCCTGTCTCAGCCTAAAAATTATATAATCCCAACCCCTTAAAATATTATCCCAATGCATTTTTTGGTTATAAATGGCGTTAATCCTTAAAAAAGATAGGTTGGGATAATTATTTGCAGGTTTGGCATAAGAAAATAGGCCGTTAAAAAAGCTTTGTATAGTTTTAGGGCATGAAAACAATAAAAACCATTTCCATCCATATTCTTTGCTGGGTACTCGTATTGGGCTATTTTTATGGTGGCTATTTAATTGATGGCACAACATTTACTAAAGCTGCTTTTAGTATCTCTATGAATTTTATACAATTGATAGAATTCTACATCTGTTATTTATGGGTATATCCAAGATTTTTAAAAAAGCATAAAATACCACAGTTAATCGGGGGTATTTTATTTACCATAGCCGTATTTATTGCACTGAGGTATTTAATAGAAGAAGTGCTTTATTTAAAATGGTTTGGTTTTCATAATTATGATGATGGTGTAACTACCTGGGCTTACATTTCAGATAATATTTATTGGAGCATTGCCTTTATTGTGGCGCCGGCTGCTGTTTATGGGATCGAGCAGAGTTTTAAATCGGAGCAGGTAAACCGGAAACTTAAAGAAGAAGTAGTAAAAGCAGAGCTGTCGTTTTTGAAATCGCAAATCAATCCACATTTTTTATATAATACCTTAAATTATGTATATTCTCTGGCCATTCCTGTTTCGGATAAACTGGCCAATGCCGTTTTACGCTTGTCTGATTTGATGCGTTATACTTTGAACGATAGTCCGGATGGTAAAGTGAGTTTAGATAAAGAAGTAGAATACCTTGAAAGTTACGTTGAGCTATTTAAAATGCGTTTCGAGCCAAAATTTTATGTCGACTTTGTAACCGAAGGCATCAGTGATCAAAAAATAGCCTCACTTATATTGATTCCTTTTGTAGAAAATGCCTTTAAACATGGCGTGGTAAATGATGAAGCACAACCCGTTCGCATTAAACTAAAAGTACAGCATAAACGTTTAAGTTTTGAGGTGAGCAACAAGATCAGCCATGCACAGAAAGACCATTCGAGTGGTATTGGGATGATAAATATTCACCGGAGGTTAGATCTGATTTATCCTGACAGGCATGAACTATTGATTTCTAACAATGGCAATACCTATAAAAGCACTTTGATTTTAAATCTCTAATGGATAATTTGGAGCTTTGAAATTATTTTAGATTATACTAAGCGCTAACCGCCAAACACTAACCCCTAACCCCACTATGATCCGTTGCCTTGCTGTTGATGATGAATCTTATGCTTCAGATATTATTGCTGCCTTTATCAATAAAACCCCTTTTTTAGAATTAGTGGGCACTACAACCAATGCTTTTGAAGCGCTTAATCTGGTGCAGGAAGGTAAGGTAGACCTGGTGTTTCTGGATATTCAGATGCCCGAGCTAACAGGGATCCAGTTTTTAAAAATCTGTGGGGGTAAATGTAAAGTGATCCTCACCACAGCCTATCCCGAATATGCCTTAGAAGGTTTTGATCTCGATGTGGTAGATTATCTCCTTAAACCAATTTCTTACGAGCGTTTTTACAAAGCCGCCACCAAGGCCCAGCAGATTTTAGCGCCTGTAACCCCTGTTCAGCAGGAAATAATTTTGCAAAAGCCCGCCCAGGGCAATGATTTCATTTTCATTAAAGGCGATACCAAGAATAAATTTATCAAGGTTAATTACGAAGAAATCCTCTATGTTGAAGGACTGAAAAACTATGTTTCGGTATATACCGCTACGCAAAGGATCATTACCTACCAATCGTTACGTGAGCTGGAAACCGAATTGCCACAACCACCTTTTTACCGCATCCATAAGTCATACATCATCTCGCTCGAAAAAATTAAAATGATCGATGGAAATACCGTTTTTATCAATGATCAGGCCATTCCAATCGGTGAAACGTATAAGGAAGAGTTTTTTAAAGTGGTAAGGGAAGGGAAAAAGAATGGTTAATTGTTTAGAGTTGGTTAACTGGTTAATTGAGGAATAATTAAAAATTGTTGAATTGTTAAATTGCTGGGATTCATCTTCAGTTAACCAGTTTCAACAGTTAACCGATTAACCCAACTAACGATTAACCAACCTTGTGAATAAATTCTCCCCAATATTTCTATCGATTTTTTTAAGTTTGCTGCTTAAAGATTAAAATCAAAAAATGGCCGTACAAGAAACCAATTCGCTAAATCAGGTTGCAGAATTTCACACTACCTTTAAACATCCTATACTCGAAAATCCGGTTATTCCTTCAAAACAAAGGGCAAATCTGCGCATTTCGCTTTTGGCTGAAGAATTGAAAGAATTACAGGAAGCAATAGAAAATGATGACCTGGTAGAAGTGGCCGATGCCCTTTGCGATCTGCAATATGTTTTGGCCGGTGCCATCCACGAGTTTGGCCTGGGCGGAAAATTTAAGACCTTATTTGATGAAGTTCACCGCTCTAACATGAGCAAAGCCTGCAAAACGGTAGAAGAGGCTGAACAAACGATCCAATTTTATTTAGATAAAGATCAGACCGAATCTTATTACAAGGAAATCGACGGACTGTTTTTGGTGTTCAGAAAATCTGACGATAAAACTTTAAAATCGATCAATTATTCTCCTGCAGATTTAAAATCGCATTTAGTTTAACCCATAAATAAGCTCGAATTGAAAAGATTAAAACAGATTGCAAACGAGCTGAAATTAACACAGGCAAATCCTGATGCAGCTTTAATGCGTGAGTTTATTTTTTACTCGCCCAAAATGCCTTTGCGCCTGCATCAGGAACAGCTTATTGCCGAATCCAAACAGTTTAGCCTTAAAGTTTTTGATACTTATTTTACCAATGCCGAATTAAGCATTAATTGCTTCAGTTGGGGCAATGGAAAGCGAAAAGTACTGCTTACGCATGGATGGGCTTCAAAAGCTTTAGACTTTTACGAACTGATTGTTGAACTGCGTAAAATAGAAGATCTGGAGATCATTGCTTTTGATGCACCAGGGAATGGAAGCTCAATCTCTGAGTTTTCTAACCTGATGTTGTATGCCGATTCGGTAAAATCTATTGCTTTAAATTATGCACAGCCAGATGTATTAATCGGGCATTCGCTGGGCGGCATGGCCAATGTAATTGCGCTGCAAGAACTGGGGATAACTCCCAATCTGCTCATCAGCATTGCACCATTGATCCGTTTAAAAGAGAACTTTGAACAGAGTTTGGATTCGGTAAATATTGGCACTAAGCACCAGGATATTTTCTTTGAAAATTTTGCAAAAGAGTTCCCCGTTTCAGCAAGTCACTTTAACCTTACTGAGTTATATCAGCTGAATCCGGATATTGATCATTTCCTGGCTTTCGATCCCGCCGATCACATTTCTCCATATCCGTTTCTAAAAGAATTTTTAGATAAATACCCTGCAATAAGTTCAAAATCATTTGAAGAGGTAGGGCATTATAAAATCCTCAAATCTGTTGATGTAATTGAAGATATTGTGCAAAGAATATCGTCATTGGGAACTGAAGCATAGAAATAGCAGAAGCGCATTAAGCAATCTCCTTAGAAAAATCGTCATTGCGAGAAGGCTTTTTCAGCCGACGAAGCAATCTTTTTCGCATTGAGATTGCTTCATGCTTCGCAATGACGATCCTTTTATTTTTAAATTTATCAGGAAACCTTACGTATCCTCAGGTGGCTTAGGTGGTCAAACAAAAAAAGAAGCGATATTATTTTCAATAGAAAGCGTTGTCAACTTCAATAGCAAATACGCCAGAAAGTTGACAACGCCAATTCTATTCGCTTGATATTCGATAAGTGTCAGATGGTAACATCTTACACCACGCAAAATATCTCCGCTAATCCGCGTCTCCGTGGCATTTTATTAAAAATATCTGTGTTTATCCTTTCCATCAGTGGTTAAAGTCCACATCCATAACAGTGCATAACAGTTAAAGTTGATGCAAATTCTATTTTAGGGCAACCAAATATTAAATTAGAGCATGCAAGCAATTTTAGGTGTAATTTTTCATTTCTTCGGTGGTTTCGCCTCCGGAAGTTTCTATATTCCATACAAAAAAGTTAAAGGCTGGGCCTGGGAAAGCTATTGGATTGTTGGTGGGATATTCTCCTGGTTAATCGTTCCGCCCCTTGCTGCTTTTTTAACCGTTCCTAATTTTGGTGCAATTATCAGCAGTACCAATGGTGGTATTTTATGGCTCACCTATTTCTTTGGCATCCTATGGGGTATTGGTGGTTTAACTTATGGCCTGGGTGTTCGTTACTTGGGTGTATCATTGGGTAGCAGTATCATTTTAGGACTGTGTATGGTGTTGGGATCAATCCTTCCATCCATCTATTTCGATTTTTTTCCTCAGGCAGGTAAAGATACTTTTAGCATGTTCTTGCATACCGATTGGGGCCGCATGGTATTACTGGGGCTTCTGGTATGCGTTTTTGGGATTATCATCTGTGGTAAAGCAGGTATGATGAAAGAAAAGGAAATGAAAACTGGTATTACTGACCCACATGGAATGGAGGTGAAAACAGAATTCAAATTCGGTCTTGGGTTGTTTGTGGGGATTGTTTCGGGGGTTTTAAGTGCCTGTTTTAACTTCGGTATCGAAGCCGGAAAACCTATGGCCGATGCTGCAAATGCCATCTGGAAAGCTGCAAATCCTGCAGAAAATGGAAATTTCCTCTTCCAGAATAACGTTACCTATATTATTGTACTTTGGGGTGGTTTAACTACCAATTTTATCTGGTGTATGGTACTGAATGCACGCAATAAAACATTTGGTGATTATACCAATGCAAAAACGCCATTGTTAAAAAACTATATTTTTTCTGCACTGGCAGGTACCACCTGGTTTTTGCAGTTCTTTTTTTATGGTATGGGTGAAAGTAAAATGGGCAACGGTGCCAGTTCGTGGATCTTACACATGGCTTTTATCATTTTGATCGCCAACGTATGGGGACTCGTGTTGAAAGAGTGGAAAGGGGTATCAAAAAAGACCTTATTTACTGTTTTGGCGGGTATTCTAACCATCATCATTTCGGTACTCATTGTAGGTTATGGTAATTCAATAAAAGGTTAATAAATAAAAAATTTAAATAGAATATAAGAATGTCAATCGATACGAAAAGTTATAAGCACGTAAGCTATCTGTGGGATGAAGAAGAGGCCGCAAAACTGGCTGGTGATGAAGTAGCCCTCTTAATTTATCGCTCTAATTTATTGGGTGCAGATTTACGCTTAACCAATTATGGAGGTGGAAATACCTCGTGTAAAGTATTGGAAAAAGATCCGCTTACGGGTTTGGAAACCGAAGTAATGTGGGTAAAAGGTTCGGGTGGCGATTTAGGCACTTTAAAGAAAAGTGGCCTAGCTGCATTATATGTTGACCGTTTACGTAGTCTGAAAAATATTTACCGTGGTGTAGAGCATGAAGATGAAATGGTTGAACTCTTTAACCACTGCATTTTCGATTTAAGCTCTAAAGCACCATCAATTGATACACCTTTGCATGGTTTCCTGCCATTTGCGCATATCGATCACTTGCATCCAGATGCGGCAATTGCTATTGCAGCGGCTAAAGACGGTAAAAAAATTACTGAAGAACTGTTCGGAGGTACAATTGGCTGGGTAGAATGGAAAAAACCAGGTTTCGAACTGGGACTGCAATTAAAGCAGTGTTTAGATGAAAATCCGGGTATCCGTGGCATTATGCTGGGTTCACATGGTTTGTTTACCTGGGGCGATACCGCTTACGAAAGTTACCTGAACACTTTAGAAGTAATCGAAATCTGTTCTGATTACCTGAACCAGAATTATGGTAAAATAGGTCCTGTTTTTGGCGGACAGAAAATAGAAAGTGCAGCTGCAGATCAGCGTAAAAAGCAAGCAGCCGCAATAGCGCCTGTTTTACGTGGGTTGTGTTCTTCTAAACAACACATGATTGGCCATTTTACCGATGATAGCCGTGTTTTAGAGTTCATTAATTCTAACGATTTAGATCGTCTTGCGCCGATAGGTACGAGTTGTCCAGATCACTTTTTAAGAACAAAAATCAGTCCGCTGGTTTTAACACTAGAAAGTAATGCCGATTTATCAGATGTTAAAGCGCTAAAAGAAACATTAGCACCAGCCTTTGAAGATTATAGGGCAATGTACACCGCCTATTATGAAGCTTGTAAGCATCCAAACAGTCCGGCTATCCGTGATACCAATCCAGTGGTGATCTTGTACCCTGGTATCGGTATGTTTACTTTCTCTAAAGATAAGCAGACGGCAAGGGTTGCAGCAGAATTCTACATCAATGCCATTAATGTAATGAAAGGCGCTGAAGCGGTTTCTGAATATACTTCATTACCGCACCAGGAAGCTTTTAACATCGAATATTGGTTATTGGAAGAAGCGAAATTACAGCGCATGCCGAAACCAAAACCATTAACTGGTAAAATTGCCCTCATTACAGGCAGTGCCGGTGGTATTGGTAAAGCAATTGCCAAAAAGTTTGTTGCCGAAGGCGGTGTGGTGATCTTAAACGACATGAACGCTGAGCGTTTGGAAGAAGCAGGTAAAGAGTTTGCAGGCCAGTTTGGTAAAGATTCTTACAGTACCGCAATTTTGAATGTAACCAGCGAAGCAGATATTAAAGCCGCTTTTGATTCGGCTGCCCTGGCTTTTGGCGGGGTAGATATTGTGGTAAATAATGCTGGTTTATCGATCTCTAAAACCATTGCTGATCATACCGAAAAGGATTGGGATTTATTATATGATGTGTTGGTAAAAGGTCAGTTTTTTATTACCCAGGCTGCAACAAATACGATGCAAAAGCAGGATATTGGTGGCGATATCATTAATATTGTAAGTAAGAATGCCCTGGTAAGCGGACCAAATAATGCCGGTTATGGCAGTGCAAAAGCGGCTCAGTTACATTTAAGCAGGTTAAACGCTGCCGAACTGGGTGCCGATAATATCCGTGTAAACGTAGTTAATCCAGATGCGGTAATCAGCGATAGCAATATCTGGGCAGGCGGATGGGCCGAAGGCCGTGCAAAAGCTTACGGCGTTACTGTTGCAGAGTTACCGGCTTATTACGCAAAACGTACTTTGTTGAACCAGATCATATTACCGGACGATATTGCCAATGCCTGTTTTGCCTTTGTAGGTGGCTTGTTGCACAAATCAACCGGAAATGTTTTAAATGTTGACGGCGGGGTAGCCATGGCATTTGTAAGATAACACAAATCCTCGGCCTGTGTCCTCACAGACTGAAATAGATAATTAAATTAGTGGTCTGTGGGGACACAGACCACGGCGATAAGTTAAAATGAAATAATAACAATTTGTGCCTCGGTCTGTGTCACCACAGACCGAAACGAATAATTAAATTAGTGGTCAGGACAAAGACCACGGCGATAAGAGTAGACTAATTAAAAAATATTAACCACAGATAAAAAGGATGAACACAGATACAAAATCCGTGTTTATCTGTGTAAATCCGTGGCAAAAAACATTGGTCTGTTATATACAGACCAAGGCAAACAGAATTTTAAATTCAGTTTTAGTAAGTTGTTTAACCGGTCTGTGCCTTGCACAGACCTAAAATGACTTTTAAAATTTAGTAAATATGATCATCATCCTCGTTTGCAACGGGGATGAACGAGAATGGCGATTGTATCGCCAAAATGATTAACCTAATAAAAACCAAATATCCTCATGAATATCGAGCAGAACCAAATAGAAAAACATAACGACTCCCTTTTAACTTCACATCAACGTAAGCTTGCTTTTTTAAAAGAAGATTGGTCTCACATTGATCTCGAAAGCGTAATCCAAAAACTGGTCGATTTTCAGATTGCCATTCCAAGCTGGGCATTGGGTACCGGTGGAACACGTTTTGGGCGTTTTGCCATTACTGGTGGTGAGCCACGTACCATTGAAGAAAAAATTGAAGATGTAGGTTTATTGCATGCCCTTAATGGTGCAAGTGGTGCCATTTCGCTGCACATTCCATGGGATATCCCTCAAAATGCAGAAGCTTTAAAATCATTAGCCACTAGCTATGGCTTAAAGTTTGATGCCATGAACTCCAACACCTTTCAAGATCAGAAAGGATCAGCACATAGCTATAAATTCGGTTCGCTACAGAATGTAAATAAAGACATCCGGAAACAAGCCATTGAGCATAATATAGAAGTAATCAAACATGGTATCGCATTAGGCTCCGATGCTTTAACCGTTTGGCTTGCTGATGGTTCTTGTTTTCCTGGTCAGCTTAATTTCCGTAAAGCTTTCGAAAATACCTTAGAGAGTTTGCATGAAATTTATTCAGCCTTGCCTGAAAACTGGAAAATATTTGTGGAGTACAAAGCCTTCGAACCTAATTTTTATTCAACTACGGTTGGCGATTGGGGACAATCGTTATTGTACGCGAGCAAATTGGGTAAAAAAGCTTATACTTTAGTCGATTTAGGTCACCACTTACCAAATGCAAACATTGAGCAGATTGTAGCTTTATTGCTAATGGAAGGAAAATTAGGTGGTTTCCACTTCAACGATTCTAAATATGGCGATGATGATTTAACTGCAGGAAGCATCAAGCCTTACCAGTTGTTCCTGATCTTTAACGAGCTGGTAGAAGGAATGGATGCAAAAGGCATGAACCATGCAAAAGACCTTGGCTGGATGATCGATGCTTCGCACAACGTGAAAGATCCTTTAGAGGATTTATTACAATCGGTAGAAGCCATTATGATTGCTTATGCACAAGCCTTATTGGTGGATAGAAAAGCATTAAACGAAGCGCAGGACAATAATGATGTAGCCAAAGCACAGGAGATTTTACAACATACTTTCCGTAGCGATTTAAGGGCTTTAGTAGCTGAAGCCAGATTAAGGGCTGGTGCAGCTTTATCACCGATTGCTTTATACCGCGGTTTAGAAGTAAGAAATAATTTAGTTAATCACCGCGGAAATACTGTTGCCACAGGTTTATAAATAGGAGAATAAAATGCCAAAACCTGTTATTGCCATATTTGATGTTGGGAAAACGAATAAAAAACTCTTTCTGATTGATGAAAACTACCAGATTGTTTACGAACGTTCTGCACGTTTTGTCGAAACGGTTGATGAAGACGGAGAGCCCTGCGAAAACCTCGAAAGCCTGCGTTCTTCAGTTTACGATTCCCTGCATCAGGTTTTGCAATTAAAAGAGTTTGATGTTAAAGCCATTAATTTTTCTACCTATGGTGCCAGCTTTGTGTACCTGGATGAAAATGGTGAGCCTTTAACACCACTTTATAATTATTTAAAAGAATACCCGGAGGAACTTAAAAAAGCTTTTTATGCAAAATATGGAGGTGAGGAGAAGATTTCATTGGAAACGGCCTCACCAATTTTGGGCAGTTTAAATTCGGGCATGCAATTGTACCGCCTGAAACATGAAAAACCCGAAATATTCCAAAAGGTAAAATGGGCTTTACACCTGCCACAGTATTTAAGCTATTTGATTTCGGGCAAAGCGGTGGCTGATATTACCAGTATTGGCTGTCATACCCAGCTTTGGGATTTTAATAAAAATAAGTACCACGATTGGGTTTTGGCAGAAAAAATAGGGGAGAAATTTGGTGAGTTTACCCCGGCAGATTCGAGCTTAACCACCAATTTTGAAGGGAATACCCTAAATGTAGGTGTTGGACTGCACGATAGTTCTGCGGCATTAATTCCTTATCTGGCAAATTTTAACACGCCATTTGTGCTTATTTCTACAGGTACCTGGTGCATCAGTTTAAACCCTTTTAACCAGCAGCCCTTAATGGCTGAAGAGCTTAAACAGGATTGTTTATGTTACATGCACTACAAAGGCAAAGCTGTTAAAGCTTCGCGTATTTTTGCAGGTTACGAACATGAAGTGCAGCTGAAGCGTATTGCTGAACATTTTGATCGTGCTGCCTATTTGTTTAAACACCTGAAGTTTAATCCATCAATGATTTTGAAACTGGCGAATAAAATCCCTGAAAATCAACAGGACCAGCAAGGTTTTTCTGCAAGTTCAGCTTTTCCGGATCGCGACCTGAATATCTTCCAGACCGCAGAAGAAGCCTATCATCAATTAATTTTTGACCTGATCAAACAGCAGATTTACTCATTAAAATTAATTTTAAATGCTGGTGTGAGGCGGATTTTTGTAGACGGGGGATTTGGTAAAAATGCCATTTACATGCATCTGTTGGCTACTTCCATTCCCGATATTGAGGTTTATGCTTCCTCGGTTTCGCAGGCTACGGCCATTGGTACCGCACTGGCCATAAATGATGCCTGGAATGAAAATCCGGCGCCAACAGACATGATCCAGTTAAAATATTATTCTGCCATTCAACGTAGCCTAGATTTTTAGGAATTTGACTATATTCGAAATCCCTACACCAATGTAACCGTTTTGAAACCAGAAGATTTAATCCCCTACATAAAAGTTGATGAGTATTCATCAACGCCAAAATACAAGCAGTTAACCAACGCTATTTTGGCCGCTATTGAAAGTGGTAAGCTTCTGAAAAATAGTTTATTGCCATCCATAAACGAGTTGAGTTTCAGTTTGGAAATGTCGAGGGATACTGCCGAAAAAGGTTACCGTAACCTTCGAAAGCTTGGTGTGGTAGATTCAGTACCGGGTAAGGGCTATTTTATCGTCAATACTGATTTTTCGCGTAAACTAAAGGTTTGTTTGCTTTTTAATAAACTCAGTACCCATAAAAAAATCATTTACGATTCCTTCACCAAAACCATCGGCGAAAGTGCTGCGATAGATTTTTACATCTATAACAATGATTTTGCACTGTTCAAGAAGATGATTGTGGCCAAACGTGATGATTATTCGCATTTCGTGATTATTCCACACTTTTTAGAAGGGGGCGAAAATGCCCACGAAATTATCAATACCATCCCAAAAGAGAAACTGGTGATCCTTGATAAATTGCTGCCCGGTATCACAGGAGATTATGCTGCGGCTTATGAAAACTTTGCACAGGATATTTATGCGGCCCTGGAGCAGGCTTTGGAGCGGCTTTCTCATTACCGGACCCTAAAAATTATCTTTCCAAAAAATAGTTATTTCCCACACGAGATATTAACGGGTTTTTACAGGTTTTGCCAGCAGTATGCATTTGACCATAAAGTGATCCACAACATCAAAGATGAAGAAATTAATCCTGGTGAAGTGTATATTAACCTCATGGAAGACGATCTGGTGATGTTGATTGAACGTTTAATTGCTCAAAAACTTAAAATCGGTGTAGATGTTGGCGTAATATCTTATAATGAAACCCCGTTGAAAAGAATTATTTTAGATGGAATAACGACCATTTCTACTGATTTTAGCAAACTAGGTGCACAGGCAGCGGAGTTTGTTCTCAATGGAAAAACCGAAAAGATCGAGGTTCCTTTTTATTTGAATTTACGTAAATCATTGTAGTACTCTTTTTAGTACGCGGTTAGTTCGTCATCTTGACTGAAGTGCAGCGAAATGGAGATATCTATGTAGACAGATTTTGCTTCGCAGAGCCTTTGGGTTCTCGACTACGTTGCACCCGATAGCTATCGGGTCCGCTCGAAATGACGGTTCTCTTGATTAATTGTGCATAAAAACCTAAAAAGTCATTTTAGCTAAAACTTATTAATGATTACTTTTATCATTCAGCTATTTTAGTTTAAATGAGTGAACCGGTAACAGCGCAACAGCCTTCAGAGCAACATCCTTACGATTATATTTTAAAGGATTTTAACCTGAAAGATCTGAGTCAGGTTGTTATTCTTAAACATTTAAGTGGATTGATTCATACCGATGTTAAAGGCTTTTACCAGCTTTTTCCGGAGCAGATAGAGATTGATTATGCCGCTTTTAGTGATGATTCCTCAGGATTTCCTTTTCCGATTGTTCAGGTACAGCAGCACTCAAATTCGGTAAAACTTTCTTGTCGCTGTGTTACTCCGAAAAATAAACTCTGCGAACATCAGGCAAGGGTTTTATACAATATTCTTCAACGTCAGGAATTACTGATTTTCTTTGATGCTAATCTCCGCAGGCAAAAGCTGGCCAAAATTGCGGTCGATTACGGATTGGAAAAAGAAAATGATTTCGATCTTTTGTTCAACCTCCGGTACGAAAACGGTCAGTTAGATATTCGTCCAAAAATGGATGCCCTGCAACCTTTTAATAAAGAAGCCCAGCAAAATTTACAGGAACTATTATTGCCGCCAGCAAATTCTAAGGTAAAACTGCAGTCCAAAAGTGACAAGGCTAAAATGATTCTGGTACTCGGCCAACACCGCTATTACAACAATTTAGTGGTAGAATTATTCGAAGCCGAAACCACTAAAAGCGGCAAGGTTAAAAATCCCATTAAAAGCGTTAATCCCAACGACCTGCTTTTTAAAACCGACGATCATGATCTCGTGAAATTTTATAGTGGCATTACCACTTTTCAACAGAATTACAATGCCGATCAGAATGAAGCAGAAATAGAGGCTCTAAGGGCAATTGTAAAAAATCCTCAGCGAATCCCATTTTACCTGCAGGATAGTAAACAGTCATCCGCAATTCAGGCCTCAACCATTACGGCTGTTAATGTGCATTTATTGGAAGTCGATTTACGGCTTTCAGTAAACCAGCGTGATGATTATTATGAAATCACTGGTCGGTTGATTATTGAAGGCAAATCTTACGAGCTGGACGACCTGGTATTGGTACATCAATATTTTGTTAAACTAAAAGATCAGCTTTATTTAATCGGGAGGCTGGATTTTCTACGTGTAATTGGTTTTTTTCAAAAGCAGAGTAACCGCTTAATCCTGCACAAAACAAAGTATCCGGAGTTTCAAAAAACAATTCTGGTTCCTTTAGAAGGCAGCATTCATGTCGATTATTCATATTTAAAACCGGCTACCAAAAGTCAGATTGAAGAAAAAGGTTTCGATCTCGAAAATGAGCAACTGATTTACCTTTCAGAATCTGAAGATTATATCCTTCTTACACCTGTAATGCGTTATGGGAATTTGGAGATACCTGTACTGTCTAAAAAGCAGATTCAGGCGAAGGATAAACTGGGAAATGTTTTTAAACTTGCCCGTGATGAGAAGGCTGAACTTCAATTTATTTCGAATGTAATCAGGTCGCATCCCTACTTTTATGAGCAGATGGAAAATGATTTCCTGTTTGAGCAAAATAGTTATGATTCATTTTACCTTCATCGAAAACGGTTTTTGGAAGCAGCCTGGTTTCTCGAAGCTTTTGAAGTTTGGCGGAATAAAGGCATTCATATTTTAGGCTTCAATCAGCTTAAAAATAATAAACTGAGCGAATTTCAGGCTAAAATCAATATTGAGGTATTGAGTGGAACTGATTGGTTTGAAACCAAAGTAAAAGTGAAATTCGGGAAGCAGGAAGTGGCACTGAAACTCCTGCATAAATCCATCAGGAACAAAAGCAAATTTGTTACACTTGATGACGGTACACAAGGAATGCTGCCAGATGAATGGATCGAAAAATTTGCGGCTTATTTTAGCGCTGGTGAACTCACCGAAGAAGCCATTCTTACCCCAAAAATTAAATTTGCTTCCATAAACGAACTTTATGAAGATGCTTTGCTGGATGGGGAAGTAAAAAATGAATTAAAACTGTATAAGCAGAAATTTGAAGGTACTGATTCGATTCAGGAGGTGGAAGTACCAAAAGGTTTAACCGCAACTTTGCGCCACTACCAGAAAGACGGTTTAAACTGGCTTAACTTTTTGGATGATTTTAATTTTGGTGCCTGCCTGGCCGATGATATGGGATTGGGTAAAACCATACAGATTTTGGCTTTCATTTTATCACAGCGTGAAAAAGTAGAGCAAAATACCAACCTCGTGGTGGTTCCGGCTTCATTAATCTTTAACTGGAAAGCAGAAGTAGAGAAATTCGCGCCCTCCATAAAGGTGAAAACCATTTATGCTGGCGAACGCACCAAAACCACCGATACTTTTGATGATTATGAAATCATTTTAACTTCTTATGGAACATTGCTGTCGGATATTCGCTTTTTAAAAGATTACCGCTTTAATTATATCTTTTTAGATGAATCGCAGTTGATTAAGAATCCAGATTCGCAGCGATATAAGGCCGTTCGCATGTTGCAATCGCGGAATAAAGTGGTGATGACGGGTACACCGATCGAAAACAATACTTTCGATCTGTATGGACAGCTGTCTTTTGCTTGTCCGGGGCTCTTCGGCAGTAAACAACAGTTTGCCGATTTATATTCTACCCCAATCGATCAGTTTAAGGATAGCCGAAGGGCTGAAGAATTGCAGAAAAAAATCAGGCCGTTTATTCTCCGCAGAACTAAAGAGCAGGTAGCCAAAGAACTTCCTGATAAAACTGAAATTGTATTGTACTGTGAAATGGGAGAGGAGCAACGCGAGGTTTACGAAGCCAATAAAAAGGAAATCCAGGATTTTATTTTGGGTAAACAAGAAGATGACCTGCCTAAAAGTTCAATGCATGTACTCAAAAGCATCACCACCTTAAGGCAGATCTGTAACTCAGCCGCCTTATTGGCCGATGGAAAATCTTATTTACAAGCTTCCTCAAAAATTGATGTGCTGATGGAACAGATTGAAAGTAAGGCCGGTAATCATAAAATACTGGTTTTTTCTCAATTTGTGACCATGCTAGATCTGATTAAAAAGCAATTGGAAAACCGGGGAATCAGGTATGAATACCTTACGGGGCAAACGCGCAAAAGAGAAGAAGTGGTCACGTCTTTTCAGCAGAATGCCGACATTCCTGTTTTTCTGATCAGTTTAAAGGCTGGTGGAACGGGACTCAACTTAACCGAAGCTGATTATGTTTATCTGGTAGACCCATGGTGGAACCCTGCGGTAGAAAACCAGGCTATAGATAGGGCCTATAGAATCGGTCAGCATAAAAATGTAATGGCGGTGCGTTTAATATGCCCGGATACCATAGAGGAAAAAATTATGAAACTTCAGGCCACTAAAAAAGATCTTGTAAAAGATCTGATCCAGACTGACGGAAGTTTGTTTAAAAATTTAACAAAGAAAGAATTATTGGGGTTGTTGAGTTAATGTAAGTTCGTTAAAATCCACTCGGATTGTCATCCTGAGCCTGTCGAAGGATCTATATTATTCACTATTCGTTCGTGGAGACACGAATAAAGCGCTCCGTAATTATTATAAAAAGGTCCGTCATTTCGAGCGGAGTGCAACGAAGCCGAGAAATCTTTAATGTTGTTTAGCATTCAAATATTTCTCCATTTCGCTACCGATGAAAAATCGGTAAGCTTCAGTCGAAATGACGTAATCACTATCCTAAATCCCTACCTCAAACTCATAACCCAAAAATTCAGGCACATTCAAACTTTCTACGATCTTCCAATCTTTCTTTTCTGCAATAAAATGAGGTAATTCAAGCCCTGTGGTTTTAGCTGCATGGGTATAAAAGTCCATTTTTGCAGGATGATTTGGGGCACAGGCATTGTAAGTTATGCCAAAGGCTTGTTTCTCTAATATTTTAACCGCAATGCCTACCGCATCGGTTTGATGGATCAAATTTATCGGGGCCAGGCCATTAGGTATGCTGTTTTTTCCGGCAAAAAATCTTCCAGGGTTACGATCAGGGCCAATTAAGCCAGCAAAGCGGATCACCGTACAATTTTCTGGGAATAGATCCTTAAAAAGTATTTCTGCTGCTAAAACCATCCTTCCCGAATCGGTGTCTGGCTTGGTTTCGCTGCTTTCGTTTACCACTTTATTTTCATCTGCATAAACACTGGTTGAGCTAATAAGAACCACATGTTTCGATTTATCTTTCGCAGCTGCTAAAATTGATTTGATCTTTTGGGGGTAATCATGAAGCTCAGTAGAATTCCGTTTTGGTGGAATACAGATAAATAAGGTGTCCGCTTCAAAAAATGCCGGATCAGCTTCAATGTTTTCTGCCGTAAAATTAACTAAATAAGGCTGTATATTTTCTGCCTGAAGTATGGCTAATTTCTCCTTGCTGGTTGTTGAACCTTTAACAGCATAATTCAAACTAATCAGCTTTTTGGCTAAAGCCAATCCAAACCAGCCGCAACCTAAAATAGAAACGATATTGTTTTTTATATTCACGATACAAATATCAGTTAAATTTACTTCAGACAATTATTAAAATAAAGGAGGATTTTGTTTCTCAATTCACAGGCATAGCTTTTGCCACCTAGCCCCGGGTGCAGCAGGTACCCTGCAGGGTTGAGGTACGAAGCCCGAAGCGTATCGCGAAACACGGGAACAAACTTTAATTTTAGCACGGGTACTGCGCTTCAGAAAAAGAATACGCATTTAGCAATTAACTAATGACTATTGAACTAATGAACCAACTAACTATCCTTTCCCCAAGTTATAACAGGCCCTGCACCGTGGTTCATAACTTTCCTTTTCGCCCAATAAAACAGTCGCTTCATCAGCAGCGGTACGGTAGCTGTAAAGTGCTGGGTTGCCACAGCAAACACAAACGGCATTTACTTTGGTTACATGTTCGGCAATGGCCATCAGAGCCGGCATCGGACCGAAAGGTCTGCCTGTAAAATCCATATCCAATCCGGCTACAATTACGCGGATGCCCCTAAGGGCCAGTTTATTGCAAACATCAGGCAGTTCATCGTCGAAAAACTGTGCCTCATCTATCCCAACCACTTGGGTATTAGTACCTAATAATAAAATGGCTGATGCGCTATCAACCGGGGTAGAATTGATTGAATTTAGATCGTGCGATACCACTGCAGTTTCGTGGTAACGGGTATCGGTGCGGGGTTTAAAAATTTCGACATTCAATTTAGCAATCTGGGCTCTTTTTAACCTTCTGATCAGTTCTTCAGTTTTACCAGAAAACATAGAGCCACATACCACTTCTATACTTCCCGAAAATTCGCCTCTTCTCCTAAAATTTTGTTCGCTAAATAACATGCCCGATTTTTTATTCCCCTATGTTCGCTCTATAATTTTTAAACCGAACAAATATGAGAATTATGTGTTATTTTTGGACACATAGTTACCAACATAAATCGCTAAAAAATTCGTTTTAACTTTATGATGAACCAACAGGATATTTTCAGAAAAATCGGCAATATTTTAACAGAATTAAATGAGCAATACCAGTTCCTTGCTCAAAATCCTCAACAATTAAACGATTTGGAGCTGGAGCTTTTCCTGGCCAATGCCCATTTTCTTTCCGATCATGTTAATATCGTCAAAAAACTAAATACGGCAGTAGAAGATAAGGCTACTCATGCTGGAAATCATGTTTTGTTGGCCGAACAGAATACAATCATTTTACCAGAAGCTGAAAATATCGCTACAGCCGAAAACGAAAGCTTTGCACCTCAGGAATTGGAAGAAATAGCTACTGCTGAGGAACAGGAAGAACGTATTGACTTAAAACCAGCACAGGAGAAATGGGATGATGAAATCATTGAAGAAGAAAAGGCTGAAACACTTTTAAATCAGGATTTTTTCAAACCCGATCAGGACGACCATACTTTTGAATTTGTGTTGGGTAACCACGATGAAAATGCACAGTTTGATTACGAAGCAAATCCGATAGCTATCGGATCTGTTGAAGAAATTTTCGACCGTCCCTTAAGTAAGGAAGAGGCCGAAATTTTAGCTCAGAAAAAAAGGATACACGAAAAAGAAGCATTAGCTCCACAAGAAGATGTTTTGCCTGCTGAAGATGATGAAATTGGCCCTGAACCTTTTTTAATTCCGCACGAAGAAGAAACGCAAGTAATTACTAAAGTGGAACCTGTAGTAGAAGTTAAACGTGAAGAGCCAATTGCTGAAGAAAAAAAAGAAGAACCAATTATCGCAGCAACTCCGCCTATTGAAGCGCTTAAGGATGTGAAATTGGATGATCCTATTATTTCGCCCCCAGTTGAGCAGGAGCGTCCGTTATTTACCCCTGAAGCTGTTCCTGTAAAACCAACTCCACAGCCCATAGCTTCTAAGCCTGCTCCAAGTTTAAACGACTTATTGGCCAAAACAAACAGTCAGAATAATGAACCTGTTAAAGCTCCGATTGCTGATTTAAAACAGGCCATCAGTTTAAATGAAAAATTACTGTTTATCAGGGAGCTTTTTAATGGCTATAATCTGGCCTATTCAGAAGTGATTGATATCATCAACAGGATGAACAGCTTTGAGGCTGCAGATAGCTACCTTCAGCACAATTATGCTGCAAAAAATAACTGGGCCAGTAAACAAGCTACGGTTGATCAGTTTTACGAGCTGTTAAATAGAAGGTTTAGTAAGTAGAACGGAGGGCGATAAGGGTTTGGCGGATAGCGTTAAACATTTCTTATAGGATCGTCATTTCGACTGAAGTGCAACGAAATGGAGAAATCTTTGTACTATGCTCATTGGATAGTTCAAAGATTTCTCCACAGGGGTCGAAATGACGACTTTTCGCAAGCTATAGTTCATCGTCCTCGTTTTTAACGAGGATGCATGAGATTGGCATTTGTAATGCCTTAGATAATAAATCTTGGTACCAATATTATTAAGATCCTGAAATGAATTCAGGAGGACGAATCTCTATGCTTTTACACGAAATATCGACTCCGGACTAAAGACTTCGGACTCCCGACTTTTAAATAAATCCCATCCGGTTAGAATCCAGCTTTAAAAAGATAAACAACAGGATTGTAAAACTCCATAATGACGAGCCACCATAGCTAATGAATGGTAATGGAATCCCGATTACCGGAATAATTCCAATTGTCATTCCGATATTGATAAATACGTGGAAAAACAGGATACAGGCTACACTATAGCCGTAAACCCTCGAGAAGGTCGATCGCTGCCTTTCTGCCAGATTAATCAACCTGAGCAATAGAAACATGTATAAACCAATTACAACCGAACAGCCCAGAAATCCCCATTCTTCGCCAATGGTAGAGAAGATAAAATCGGTACTTTGTGCAGGTACGTAACCATATTTAGTTTGGGTGCCCTGTAAAAAACCACGACCGGTTGCCTGCCCTGAACCAATGGCAATTTGCGATTGGATTACGTTATAACCCGCGCCTTTATTATCGGCTTTAAGGCCCAACATTAATTCGATGCGACTACGCTGATGTGGCGCTAAAACTTTCTCGTAAGCAATTTTAACCACAAAAAGATAAGCAATGGCAATCATCGTTACCAATACGGTAGAGATGATGATTTTTTGTTTCCTCCTGTTATTATAAATGAAAAGTCCGCCAATTGTAGTGAGGATAAGGATTAATACATAAGTTGGCACCAGGAAATCGGCAACAAACAATACAATCATTCCTAAGAAGATCAAAAGAAAATAGCCTGATAAACCTTCACGGTATAAAGGGAACATAAAAGCAAGGAAAACCAATGCAGAGCCTGTATCGGGCTGTAACATGATCAATAAAAGTGGGGCCAGTACAATAAGACCTGCAATCACAATCGATTTAAAATCCCTGAATTTGGGGTTAAACGTACTTACATACCTCGCTAACAACAGGGCCGTACCAAATTTGGCAAATTCTGAAGGTTGCAGCCTAAAGGAGCCGATAGGGATCCAGGCCTGGTTTCCACCCACATTTCGACCCACAAACAGTACCACAACAAGCAGAAACAAGGTGGCGCCGTAAATAAAAGGCGCAAACACATTAAATAAGCGTCCATCAAATAATAAGATCGACAAGCCTAATATCAACCCGGTAATTACATAAATTAACTGTTTACCGTAACTGCTTGCAAAATCGAAACCTGCAGCCTTATCCGGATTGTAAATGGATGCGTATACATTTATAAAACCAACTGCGCATAAAGCAATGTAGATTAAAACGGTAATCCAATCTACATTAAAAAAGAAACGGTTTCCCTGTTGTTGCATCATTACTTATTGGTTACAGGTTTATGGTTTACAATGGGTTTGTTTATTTTGGGTTTTGTTGCAACAGTTTGTTTTATTATTGCCGGTTTTATTTTTAAACTGTCTTTAACCCTTTTAATCGAATCGGTCTTTTTTAGGTTTAAACTATCTAGTTTGGTTAATTTAACCTTTTTTGTTTTATCGATCAAAGCAGGTAAAAGATTGGTTTCGGAGAATGCTTTTACGGTATAACCATTCGAACGTGGCTTGATGGTATCCGTTAAATATTTTTCTACCATAAAACTCGATATCGGGGCTGCGTACGAACCTCCAAAGCCACCGTTTTCTACAATTACTGCAATGGCAATTTTAGGGTTATCCATTGGTGCAAAACCGATAAAAACCGAGTGGTTTTTGCCATGTGGATTTTGTACCGTTCCGGTTTTACCGCACATCACAATATTGGGTATCTGCGATTCTTTTGCTGTTCCCCACGGACTATTCACCGCATCCCGCATTCCATCAATTACAATAGGGAAATATTTCTCATCTACACCAACATAGTTTTTAACTACATATTCTTTTTTCACTACATTTTTATCGCCGATACCTTTAATTAAGTGAGGCTTTAAATAATAGCCACGGTTGGCAATTGCCGCCATAACGTTTGCCATTTGCAACGGGGTAGAGGTAATCTCTCCCTGACCAATGGCCTGCGAAATTACAGTGGTATATCCCCAACGTTTACCATAAATCTTATCGTAGTGGTCGCCCTGATAAAATATACCCTTTTTTTCGAAAGGCATATCAATGCCCAATTTCTGACCAAAACCCCATTTAGCAATCTGCTCATGCCAGTTGGCATAAGTTTGGCGTTGGTTTTTCATGCCGTTTTTGGTAATGATGCTTTGAAAAACATGGCAGAAATAGGTGTTGCATGAACGTGCAATACCACGCTGCATGTTAATGGTGCCATCAACGTGCTCGCATTTTACTTTATGGTTTCCGGCCATATAATAACCCGGACAGAAAAACGTAGTATTTGGATCAATCGCGCCATCCTGCAATGCAACCAAGGCATCAACCGGTTTAAATGATGATCCAGGGGAATACTGACCAGCAATTGGCCTCACAATTTGCGGGCGGTAAGGGTTTGCAATTAAACTCATGTAGTTTTTACCCCAATCTTTACCTACTAACTGGTTTGGATCATATCCGGGGCTACTTACAAAAGCCAGGATCTCTCCGGTTGAAGGTTCGATGGCAACAATTGCACCTACCTTATTTTTCATTAGTTCTTCTCCAAGGCGCTGAATCCTGATATCTAAAGAAGAAATTAAACGATCTCCTGATACCGCATTTACATCGTATTTTCCATTGGCATAGCTGCCCTGAGCGATGTTTTTGGCATCATAAAGTATCCTTGTCTCTCCTTTTTCTCCACGCAAAAAATCTTCGTAAGAACGTTCTAATCCACTTTTACCTATAAAATCACCTGGCTTATAATAACCTTCCGAATTTTCGATATCAGTTGGACTTACTTCTTTAACATAGCCAAAAAGCTGTCCGGCTATGCTATCAGGATAATGTCTGATGGTTCTGTCTTGCGTTCTGAAACCAGGGAAACGGTACATGATTTCCTGTAAGCGGGCATAACTCTGTACAGAGATTTGACGTTCGAAAAATGTAGCCTGGTAATTCGACTGCGCCCTTGCTTTTTTTAATTTTTTACGCACATCATCAACGGTAATTTCTAAAGCATTGGCCAACCCAAGGGTGTCGAATGGTTTAACTTCGTTTGGCGTTACCATTAAATCGTAAACCGGTTCGTTCTGCACAATTACCTTCATGTTCCGGTCGAGGATGGCACCACGTGCAGGATATTTATAGATTTTACGCAATACATTACTTTCGGCAGAACTGAAAGCCTTGTCGCTAATGATCTGGATATAAAATAACTTCCCTAATAAAATCAGGGCGATTACAATGAATAATCCTTGAACGATATATTTCCGGTTAAATAACTGATCCATTAACGTGGTGTTCTTCTATAGAATATAAACTCTACCAATAAAATAATAAGCAGTGTAAAGATACAACTTAAGCCGCATCTCATTAAGGTATAACCTACTTCGGTTAGCCTGAATGTTTCTAAAAAGAACAGCACTAAATGATGTGCAATAACGCAGAGAAAAGTATAAAGTGAAAACCATTGAAAACCCATATAACTTAACGAAGGTTCGGGATCGTCAATTGCGTCGCGGTTTAAACTTATTGATATAAAAGAAATCCTCACAAAAGCCAATACCACACAGGCCGTGGCATGTACGCCCATAGTATCGTAAAAGGCATCGAGGGTTAATCCTGTTCCAAAAGCCAATAAATACAATACAATATTGGGAATACCAAAAGGAAGCAGAAGTAAAAACAATACGTAGATAAATGGCGTAGAAAGATCGTAAAAGCCCATATTTTTGAGCAGGAATATCTGCACAAAAAGTAGCAAAAACCACCTGATTACATTTACAATTATGATTCTACTATTCATTCGGTTTAACGATGCCTTCTAAAGCTTTTTGCTCTTCAGCCTTTTTATATTTAACCACATATACATATTGCAATGTGCTAAAATCTGTAAATAAATTTATTTCTCCTGATAAGAAATTGTCATTGGTGGCTACGTTTGGTTTGCTGATCCGTCCAACCAAAATCCCGGCCGGAAATGAACCATAACCTGAGGTGACTACCGAATCGCCCACATACATCTTAATGTGGTTGGGTACTTCTTTAATAAATGCTTTTTTAATGTCGAAATTACCATCACCCCAAACCAATGAGCCCAATGCATTATTCTTTTTCAAAGTCACACTTATTTTAGTGTCTTTATGCAAGAGCGATTGGATGGTTGCCAGGTGTTCAGAAACATCGCGGATAAAACCAACAACACCTCTCTGTGGTGCAATAACAGCCATTCCGCTTTTAATTCCATCAACAGTGCCTTTATTAATGGTCATGATGTTATTGCGTAACGTAATCGAGTTTTTAACTACTTTGGCTGCAAGGTAGGTGTAATCCTGATTGGTAACAGTATCAACAACTTTAACATCTTTGGCGGTATCAACAGTAGTTAAGCTTAACAACTTACTTCTAAGTTTGGCATTTTCTGCAGCAAGGCTATCGTTTACCATTCCAAGGTTTAAATAGCGCTTAAAAACATTTAACCTTTCGTAAGCCGTACCCACTACCTCATTGGTAGAGTTTAAGGTTACGCTACGCTGATAGGAATTATTTTTCACCGTTAGGTAAAGCCCAATGGTAAAAAAAATGATAAACAGGAAAAATGCGTTGTATCTGCTGATGAAAATCCAAAGGTTACGCATTGCTCATGAGATATGAGATTTGAGATATGAGATATGAGTTTGGATAATTAGTCTCAAATCTCATATCTCATATCTCAAATCTAGGTTATTGCATTAAGAATTTATATCCGCCAATGTTTTTAAGGGCGATGCCGGTTCCGCGTACTACCGCACGAAGTGGATCTTCTGCAACGTGAACAGGCAATTTTGTTTTTGCTGCCACACGTTTATCCAAACCTCTCAGCAAGGCACCACCACCTGTTAAATAGATACCAGTTTGGTAAATATCTGCAGAAAGTTCGGGAGGAGTAATCTCCAAAGCTTTTAAAATAGCTTCTTCAATTTTAGAGATTGATTTATCCAAACAGTGTGCAATTTCGGTATAAGAAACAGTAATCTGTTTCGGAACACCAGTCATTAAATCACGACCCTGAACCGCAAAGTCAGCAGGAGCATCCTGTAACTCAGGTAAAGCCGCACCCACTTCAATCTTGATTTTCTCAGCAGTACGGTCACCAATCATGATGTTATGCTGACGACGAATATAGTTAACGATATCAGAGTCGAAGTTATCTCCGGCCACGCGGATCGATTGATCGCATACGATACCAGATAAAGCAATAACTGCAATTTCAGTAGTACCACCGCCTATATCGATAATCATGTTACCCATTGGCTCTTCCACATCAATCCCGATACCTACAGCAGCTGCCATTGGCTCGTGGATCAGGTATACTTCTTTTGCTCCGGCAATCTCCGCAGAGTCGCGCACAGCACGTTTTTCTACCTCTGTAATACCAGAAGGAATACAGATTACCATACGTAAAGAAGGGAACATCCACCCTTTACCACCATTAAGCATACGGATCATACCCTTAATCATTGCCTCAGCAGCGTTGAAATCGGCAATTACTCCATCTTTTAGTGGACGAACGGTTTTAATATTATCGTGGGTTTTACCCTCCATTTGCATTGCCTGACGACCTATAGCAATGACTTTGTTTGTAGTACGATCAAAAGCAACGATAGATGGCTCATCTACAACTACTTTGTCGTTATGTATAATCAGGGTATTCGCAGTGCCTAAATCGATGGCAACTTCTTGCGTAAACCAGTTAAATAATCCCATGTATAAGGTATGTTTTCTTTATTTTGTCAAATCTATACTATTCCTAATGTAAAAATAGCTTTTTTATTGTTTTAAGTTTTATTTTCTTCAGTTATTGAATTGTTTTTAAGGCAATTAAAATGTTCTGGAAAATAAAAGCTAAAAGACCAAAGGTAAAAGTCCAAAGCTGAAAGACTAAAGCGATTTGCAATATGCTTTAAGCTTTACGCTTTCAGCTCGAACTAGTGTTTAAAGTGTCTTACTCCAGTAGTTACCATCGCAATGCCTTTTTCGTTTGCTTTGGCAACAGAATCAGCATCTTTAATTGATCCACCTGGTTGTAAAACTGCACTAATTCCAGCATCAGCAGCGATTTCTACACAATCAGGGAAAGGGAAGAAAGCATCTGAAGCCATGGCAGCACCTTTAACGCTGAAACCGAACGAAGCTGCTTTTTCAATCGCTTGTCTTAACGCATCAACACGCGAAGTTTGTCCAACACCGCTGGCAATTAAAACATCATCTTTAACCAAAACAATGGTGTTCGATTTGGTATGTTTTACAATTTTGTTAGCGAAGAATAAATCTTTCAATTCTTGTGCTGTTGGCGCTTTATCGGTAACGGTGGTCATTTGCTCCGGACCTTCGATAATTAAATCTTTATCCTGTTCAATTACACCATTTAGTAAGGTTTTAAATTGTTTTTTGCTCAATTCTACCTCGTTACGTTGTAAAATAACACGGTTTTTCTTTTTGCTGAACAATTCTACAGCTTCTGGCTGGTAAGAAGGTGCAATTAACACTTCGAAAAACAAGTTGTTAATTTCCTCAGCTGTTTCCAGGTCAACCTCTACATTGGTAATCAATACACCACCGAAAGCTGAAACAGGGTCGCATGCTAAAGCATCGATCCAGGCTTGTTTAACGGTAGGGCGTGAAGCAATACCGCAGGCATTTGTATGTTTTAAGATCGCAAAAGTCGGATCTTCGAATTCGTCGATCAAAGCAACAGCAGCATCCACATCAACCAGGTTGTTGTACGAAAGTTCTTTACCGTTAAGTTTGGTAAACATGGCATCTAAATCACCATAAAATACACCGCCTTGATGAGGGTTTTCGCCATAACGCAAAGTTTTAGCCTCTGTTACACTCTGTTTGAAAACATCAAGTGGTTCTTCTGTATTGAAATAATTGAAGATTGCAGTATCGTAGTGAGAAGAAGTATGGAAAGCTGTTTTAGCGAAAGATTTACGCTGTGCTAAAGTAGTTTCGCCATTTTGTGCTTCTAATTGAGCCTGTAAAGTAGGATAGTCGTTTTTCGATGCGATAATCACTACATCGTTAAAGTTTTTCGCAGCAGCACGGATTAAAGAAATACCGCCGATATCGATTTTTTCGATAATTTCTCCCGGTGTTCCACCTGCTTTTACAGTTTCTTCAAAAGGATATAAATCAACAATCACCAAATCAATTTCAGGGATCTCATATTCCGCAATCTGCTCCTGGTCGCCTGCTAACGCTCTGCGGTTTAAAATTCCACCGAATACTTTCGGGTGTAAGGTTTTAACACGTCCACCCAAAATAGAAGGGTAACCGGTTAAATCTTCAACCGCAGTAACCGGAAGATTTAAATCTTTAATAAATTGTTCTGTTCCACCGGTAGAAAATAACTGTACACCTTGTGCAGCTAACAGTTTTACCAATGGCTCCAAACCATCTTTATAATATACTGAGATTAAAGCGTTTTTGATTTTAATGGATTGACTCATTCTACTGAAAATTTTGAGCCGCAAAGGTAGTAAAACAGAGGGATTTATTTAGGCGGTAAAACCAATAAAAATGAAATTATTTGTATATTTTTCTTTATCGGGGATTTTTTCTTTTGCTATGAGATTTTTAAAGTGCTAACATACTGATTTGGCATGTATAAAATATTTCCTATCTGCATGCCTTTCATTGCTTTATATATCTTTTGTTGTTTGCTAAAAGTAGTCTTCCAATCTTAAATAGATAATAGAGGCATTTCAATTTTTATTATTTTAGCGCCATTAATCCAATAGTAATTAAATTAATAAATAGAGCTACAGGAGCAATGTTTCAATCAAAGCGTAAAACAACATGGACTTATATAATTATAGTATTTCTTCTTGTAAGTTGTTACGTTGGTATTTACCATTCCCATCGTTATTTCGGATTTAACTGGGTGATGTGGCTAAGCATTTCGGCTATGTTGGCACTACTTTATTTAGGGGATTTATGGTTGGGCGATAGTGGCAGGTGAGATAAACTAAAGTCTTTTCTTTTTTTGTTGCTTGTTGGCGGACCGATAGGCATTTTCGTGTTCAGGATGCATAAATCTTTTATAGAAAACCAATTAGCTGAATATGGAGTGCAAGCCCATGGAGTGGTGACTAAGCTCTATATACAAAGAAATAAAAGTAGTCAAACGCCTTATGCTATATTCACCTATAAATTAAATAATAAAGTCTGGATGCAGGAAGTAATTAACCGGAACTCTTCTTTGCAAGTTGGTGATACTTTGATGTTATTGTGCGCTAAAACAGATCCTGAAATTTTCAAGATCGAATAGCATGCAATCCTAACATTACTTTTTTATCTTTTTTACCAGGGTTTCTACAATGCGCGGGTAGTGTTGGTGTTCCAGTTGCTGGCCTTTAAATTTTACCATTTCCAGATTGTCATTTTTATCGATCCTGTAGCGGGCCTGGTAAATGTATTCGCCTTCATCGTAATTTTCATCCACATAGTGGATGGTAATTCCACCTTCGGTTTCGCTGGCAGCCATCACGGCATTGTGCACATGATCGCCATACATGCCCTTTCCGCCAAATTTGGGGAGAATAGCAGGGTGGATATTTACAATACGGCCCGGATAGGCATGGATCAGGCTTTTAGGGATCAGCCAAAGGAAACCAGCCAGTACAATAAAATCAATTTCAAGATTTTTGAGCAGATCCACTACATCGTCGGTTTTATAAAACTCGTTTTTGTCGAAAATATGGGTTGGGATTTCGAAGTTATCAGCTCTTTGCAGCACATAGGCTTCGGCATTATTGGTTAGCACCAAAGAAATTTCAATTTCATTACTCCGTTTAAAATGCTCCATCAGTTTTTGGGCATTAGAACCAGAACCTGATGCAAAGATGGCTATTCGTTTTTTCACTCAAAAATCGTTTTGCCCAAAAATAGTATTTTTAGGACTGTTTTCTTAATCGAAAAGAAATTTTATTCAATTAAGTTAAAGTATTATTAATGAAGAATTTTAATGTATTTTTGCAGTTCGGAAATGGGGTTAAATTTTAATTAAAAAAAAGTTAAAAGTGTTTTGCAATTTAAAAACATTAATCCTATATTTGCAACCCGAATTATAGGAAACGAATAAGAAAAATAAAAGGCTAAATAGAAATGGCAAATCATAAATCTTCATTAAAAAGAATTAGAGCAAACGCAACAAAACGTTTACGTAACAGATATCAGGCAAAAACTACACGTACTTTCATTAAAAGATTACGTGCTGCAGAAGATAAAAAAACTGCATCTGATTTATTGCCTAAAGTAATCTCTATGTTAGATCGTTTAGCTAAAAAGAATGTTATCCACAAAAACAAGGCGGCAAACAACAAATCGAAATTAACGAAATTCGTTAGCGGTTTAAAATAAGCCAATTTTTTTACGATATTAGCAAAGGCATCCCAACCAAAAGTTGGGATGCCTTTTTTTTGTCGAAAAAAATGGAACAATACGAACAGAAATTAGGGGTAAAATTATGGGCAGAAGAAGACCGCCCGCGTGAAAAACTTTTATTGCATGGCAGAAGGCATTTAACTGATGCCGAACTCATTGCAATTTTAATTGGTTCAGGAAGTAAAACTGAAACGGTTGTAGATCTGAGCAAAAGGATTTTAGCTTTTTATGATCATAATTTAACCCGGCTGGGCAAGGCATCTATCCAGGATCTCTCCAGATTTAAGGGGATTGGTGAGGCAAAGGCCCTAACCATCATGGCGGCTCTGGAGCTTGGTCTGCGACGGAAAGAAACTGCTGAAGAAGATGTTACCCAGATCACCACCTCTGGCGATGTTTACAGGTACATGCACCATACCTTTGCCAACCTCAACCACGAAGAATTCTGGATCCTGTTGCTCAACAGGTCTAACCGCATTATTGGGAAATTCCTGATTAGTAAAGGAGGGCAGGCCGGAACAGTAGCTGATCCGAAAATCATTTTTAAAACCGCTTTGGAGAATAATGCGGCAAGTATCGTACTTACCCATAACCATCCTTCCGGAAGTTTAAAGCCCAGTGAAAGCGATGATAAACTCACTAAAGATATGGTGGCTTCCGGAAATCTGCTTACACTCTATGTGGTAGACCATGTTATTTTCGCCAATAACCGCTACTACAGTTATAAGGATGAAGATTTAATTTAAAAGATATTTCATTGTTAAAATACAATTAACTTTAATTTGGTATCATCGCAGCTTAAATTTATAATCGTCCGGAAACACCGGAATTAATTGTAGTTATCATATGAATAGTTTAAAAATCATCCCTGTTTTTCTTTTATTAACCGTTTTTGCTTTCGCTCAAAAAGCAGCTGTGCCCATTAATATCATTACCTATAATATCCGCTTAAATGTCGCTTCAGATGGTGTAAATGCCTGGCCGAACCGAAAAGATAATGTTAAAGCCCTGGTGAAATTTCATGATGCCGATATTCTTTGTGTACAGGAAGCCTTGCCCGAGCAGTTTGATGCCTTGCTGGAAAACTCTAATTTCGATGTAGTAGGCGTTGGTCGCGATGATGGCAAAAGAAAAGGCGAATTTTCTGCCGTATATTTTGATAAAGACAGGTTTACCAAAAAAGATGGAGGAACTTTTTGGTTGTCGCAAACACCTGATGTGCCTTCCAAAGGATGGGATGCAGCTTTAAACCGGGTTTGCAGCTGGGTTAAATTATACGACAAACTGAACAAGAAAGAATTTATCGTTTTTAATACCCACTATGATCATATTGGTGTGCAGGCGAGGATTGAATCGGCTAAATTGTTAAAACAGAAAATTCAGCAGATTGCCCCAACTTTGCCAGTTATTTTTACAGGTGATTTAAATGTAACACCAGAAACAGAAGCAATTGCAACCATTAAATCTTTTCTAACAGATGCAAAAGAAGTTTCGGTTGAGCCACCTTATGGTCCTGCAGGTACTTTTAATGGTTTTCATTTCGATAGCGACCTGAAAGACCGGATTGATTATATTTTTGTAAACAAAGGTTTTAAAGTGCAAAAGTTTGCCGTTTTAACCGATAGTAAGGATAAAAGGTATTATTCTGATCACCTTCCGGTTTTCTGCAGGCTTTGGTTTTAATAGATGTTATTAAAATCCCAAACATTATTTCCGTTTCAATTCGAATTATTCGGTACCCAATACCATTACCATTATATTTTCGAAACACTGGCATTTATAATAGGTGTCAGGGTTTATTATTTTTATAAAAAGGGGATTGTAGATCAGATTTCCGACGAAAACAGGCTGTGGATTATGTTGGGTGCCATGTTAGGAGCATTGATAGGCTCGCGGGTGGTAGCTGTACTGGAAACTCCTGAAGTAATCAATCACCTTACGTTTTCAATTTTATATCAAAGTAAAACCATTATTGGCGGACTGCTTGGAGGGTTATTTGGCGTAGAATTAATAAAAAAGATAATTGGTGTAAAGGTTGCCTCTGGCGATATTTATGTAATCCCCATTTTAGTGGCGCTGATTATTGGACGCATCGGCTGCTTTTCTATGGGGATTGATGAGCCGACTTATGGCATTCCCACCCATCTTTTTACTGGGATGGATTTGGGTGATGGTATACCCCGGCACCCCATTATGCTTTATGAAATAGTTTACCTTGTACTTTTGATTTTTCTTTTTAACAGCTTAAAGCATAAAGAACTGATCAATGGAGACCGCTTTAAACTATTTATGTTATTGTATTTCTTATTTCGTTTTCTGGTTGAATTTATCAAACCTTACCATTCATTATTTTTAAATTTAAGCAGTATTCATTGGTCGGCATTGTTTATTTTTATCTATTATTATAGATTCATTATCAGGATTTCGAAGCAAATTTTACATAAACAGTAAATACCATGGCCAATACCAGAGATTATATATACTACGATTATACCAAAAGCCTTTGTCCGGAATGTTTACAACTTTGCGATGCGAAAATTGTTTTTCAGGATGCCAAGGTGTTTATGCTTAAAAATTGCAGGACCCACGGCGATAGTAAAGTGATGATTGCCGATGATGTAGAATATTACAAACAGATCAGGAATTACAATAAGCAATCGGAAATGCCGCTTAAGTTTAATACCAAAGTGCATTACGGTTGCCCTTACGATTGTGGTTTGTGTACCGATCACGAGCAACATTCTTGTTTAACGGTTATAGAAGTTACCGATCGTTGTAATCTCGCTTGTCCAACCTGTTATGCTATGTCATCTCCAAGTTATGGCAGGCACAGAACCTTAGAAGAAATAGAACGCATGATGGATGTTGTGGTGGCCAACGAGGGTGAGCCCGATGTGGTTCAGCTCTCAGGTGGGGAGCCAACAGTCCATCCCGAATTTTTTAAAATTTTAGACCTTGCCAAAACAAAGCCCATTAAACATTTAATGGTAAATACGAATGGGATCAGGATTGCCAAAGACATCAAATTTGTGGAGAAATTGGCCGGTTATATGCCCGATTTTGAAATCTACCTGCAGTTTGATAGTTTCAGTCCCGAAGTATTAACCAAGCTAAGGGGCGAAGACCTTACCGAAGTGCGAAGAAAGGCCATTGATCATTTAAATCAGTTTAATGTATCTACTACTTTGGTGGTAACCTTGCAAAATGGCTTAAACGATCATGAAATTGGCGATATATTGGATTATGCGCTAAAACAGAAATGCGTTCGGGGTGTAACCTTTCAGCCCACACAGGTTGCAGGGCGGAACGATGATTATAATGATCAGCAAGGGAGGATCACCTTAACCGAGGTGCGCAGGAAAATTTATGAGCAATACCCAACCTTTACCCCTCAGGATTTGATACCAGTTCCCTGTAATCCAGATGCACTGTGCATGGCTTATGCTTTAAAGATCGGTGATGAGGTGATCCCGATGACGCATTTGATCAATCCGGAAGATTTACTCAATAACTCCAAAAATACCATAGTTTTTGAGCACGACGAAAAATTGAAAGAACACATGTTAAACTTATTTAGTACAGGTGTTTCGGTAGATTGTGCCGAAGATACTTTTGGCGAACTGATGTGCTGCCTGCCGAGGGTAAAATCTGATAATTTGAGTTATGGTAATTTATTTAGGATCATCATCATGAATTTCATGGATCCGCTTGATTTTGATGTGCGTGCAGTTAAAAAATCCTGTGTGCACATTGTAAGCGATAAATATAAAATGGTTCCCTTTGAAACCATGAATATTTTTTACCGCGACAATAAAATAGATTTAATCAGGGAAAAGTTAAATATGAATTAATATGGGTGGATTATTCGGTTTATTTGTGATTTATTGTCTTACCGCAATTATACTTTTTGTGGTTGGAATTATTCAGATTATTATTAAATCATCACGAAATGAGCCTGTAAAATCTGGATTGAAATTGATCATTATTTCAGTAATTATGGTTGTAATTGGTTTTGGTGCCTGTGCAGTATTACTTGCCAACAGTTAAATGCTTAGTTTAAGTTTATGGGACTTTTTATAATATATTGGGTGGCCGCTGTACTGCTGTTTGTAATTGGCATCATTCAGATCATCATAAAAGCGACGAAAAATCAGCCCGTTAAGTCAGGTCTTAAACTGGTTATTGCTTCAGTTATTATGTTAGTAATAGGAGCAGGAGCATGCGCAGTAATTCTCTCCAATCTGAATATTGGCCATTAGTAATTTATATTTTATGTTTGAACGAGTGTTTTAGCGTTCGTAAGTCTCAAATCTCATGTCTGGAATCTCAAATCTCAATAATTTAACTTTCTCCTTTGACCTTTAAATAATATCTTTGCATTTTATAATTCTTGAATCAGGATTTTAGATTCCTTAAGTCTCAAATCTCGTGTCTGGAATCTCAAATCTCAATAAATGAAAATATCATATAACTGGTTAAAACAATTCGTACAAATCGATAAAACACCTCAGGAGCTTTCATTAATCCTTACCAATGTAGGTTTGGAAGTAGAAAGTGTAGAAAAGGTACAGCCTGTAGTGGGTGGCCTTGAGGGGTTGGTAATCGGCGAAGTTTTAACCTGTGTTCAACATCCCAATGCCGATCGCTTGCGTATTACCACCGTTAATGTTGGCGGTAAAGAAAATCTTCAGATTGTTTGCGGTGCACCAAATGTAGGCGCTGGCCAAAAAGTGGTGGTGGCTATCGTTGGCACAACCGTATATCCTTTAGAAGGTGAACCTTTTAAAATCAAAGAATCAAAAATCAGGGGTGAGCTTTCGCAGGGCATGATCTGTGCCGAAGATGAAATTGGTTTAGGCAAATCGCATGATGGCATTATGATTCTTGCAGCAGATACCGAAGTGGGTATCCGGGCAAAAGACCATTTCAAAATGAACGATGATTTTGTTTTCGAAATCGGATTAACGCCAAACCGTGCCGATGCCGCTTCTCATTTAGGTGTGGCAAGAGATTTAGCTGCTTATTTCAGAAGTGAATACGAAATGCCTGATCTTTCTGCTTTCAAAACCGATAATGAGAATCTTGTTATTCCGGTAGAAGTAGAAGATTTTGCTGCCTGCCCACGTTATAGCAGTGTGACTATTTCTGGTGTTACCGTACAAGAATCGCCAGACTGGTTAAAAGATAAATTAAAGGTAATCGGTTTACGTCCGATTAATAATGTGGTCGATATTACCAATTATGTGCTTCATGGTTTAGGTCAGCCGCTACATGCTTTTGATGCTGATAAAATTAGCGGTGGCAAAGTAATTGTGAAAAAAGTTGCTGAAGGAACACCTTTTGTAACCCTTGATGATGTTGAGCGTAAATTAAACGCAGATGATTTAATGATCTGTAATACCGAAGCGCCAATGTGTATCGCTGGTGTTTTCGGTGGGAAATCTTCAGGTGTTGATGCCGGTACTAAAAATATTTTCCTGGAAAGTGCTTACTTCAATTCCGTTTCTGTTCGTAAAACTTCAAAAAGACATGGTTTAAAAACCGATGCATCTTTCCGTTACGAGCGTGGTACCGATCCTGAAATTACCGTAACCGCTTTAAAATATGCTGCTTTATTGATTAAAGAACTGGCTGGCGGAGAAATTTCTTCATCAGTTTCTGATATTTACCCAAGCCATATCAAACCGTTTGAGTTCGAGGTAAGTTATACCAATATTAATAAATTAATTGGTGCAAATATCCCTTCAGCGGAGATCAAACATATTATTACGGCGCTGGGTATTTCTGCAACCAATACATCTGATGATACTTTGGCTTTAAGAGTACCTTCATTTAAGGTTGATGTTACCCGCGAGTGCGACATTACCGAAGAGGTATTGCGTATTTTCGGTTATAACAACATCGAAATCCCTGCAAAAGTAAATGCATCGCTTTCTTACAGCACTAAACCAGAGAAAGAAAATACCCACAACGTAATTGCAGATATGCTTACATCAAACGGCTATGCTGAAATTATGTGCAACTCGTTAACTAAATCGACTTATTCTAAAAATTTAGAGGAGGCGGTGTTTATTTTAAATCCTTTAAGCAGCGATTTAAATGTAATGCGTCAAAATTTATTGATGCCTGCGTTAGAAAGTGTTGCATACAACCAGAACCGTAAAAATGCAGATGTGAAGTTTTACGAATTTGGTAAAACCTATCACTTAATTAACGAAAAGTATGTGGAACGTTCGAGGCTGTTATTATTAGTTTCGGGGACTAAACAAAGCGAACAGTGGAACCACAATGCAAAACCAGCAACTTTTTACAACTTAAAATCAGCTGTTGATGCGGTTATTTCACGTTTAGGGATTGCAAGCTATCAAAGTGATGCATTAAGTGACGAAAACTTTGCTTACGGCATTAAATATTTCCGCGGAGATAAAACACTGGTAAGTTTTGGAGCGGTTTCAAAAGCCGACCGTAAAGTAGCTGATGTAAATGCAGAAGTATTTTATGCTGATTTTGATTGGGCTACCTTATTGGATATTGTAAAGAAAAACAAAATCGTTAACAAAGAAATTTCCAAATATCCGGCCGTACGCCGCGATCTTTCTTTATTGATCGATCAGGCGGTAACTTTCGATACCTTAAAAGGCATTGCTTTCAAAACCGATAAAAAACTGATTAAAGAAGTAGGCGTTTTTGATGTGTATGTGGGCGATAAACTGCCTGAAGGTAAAAAATCTTATGCCCTGAATTTCATTTTACAGGATGAAGAGCAAACCCTTACTGATAAGCAAATTGAGAATACCATGCAAAAGCTAATCACCAATTTAACGGCACAAGCTGGTGCAGAAATTAGGAAATAAAATATAAATTCGTATTTTTAGAAATAAATTCATGACTTCTGTTGCAGATCAATTAAATAAGGTATTACAAAAAACGGCTCAGGTAATTGAGTTATGTAATGCGCTACAGGAGGAAAATGATTTATTAAAGCTTGAAAATCAATCGTTAAAAGTCGCACTCGATACGGCGAAGGGCAAAAATGTAGAACTTGATGAAAAACTCAGGGTTACAAAATTGGCCAAAAGTATAGAGGGAACAAGCGAGAAATCGCTTGACATTAAGCAAAAAATTAACGATTTTGTGCGGGAGATTGATAAAAGTATCGCATTGTTAAAGAAATAATGATGCGAAAAAATCAGAAACTAAGCTAAACAAATGGGAGAAATCTCGATTAAAATAACCATTTCCGACCGTATTTATCCTTTAAAGGTGAATATGGAAGAGGAAGAAATTGTGAGACGGGCAGCAAAAATGATCAACGAGCGCATAAAAGATTATCAGGATAATTATGCGGTTAGAGATAAGCAGGACCTTCTTTCTATGGCAGTATTGCATTATGCAACCGCCGTATTAAGAACAGAAAACAAAGTACAAAACCAGGATACTGCTGTTGCCGATAAAGTTGAAGAATTGGATGTTTTACTCAATAATTTCTTTTCAAAATAAGGTTCGTTCTTTAAACATTTCGTCACTCTGAACTTGTTTCAGAGCCTTTAAAATAAGATCCTGAAATAAATCCGGTAGCTATCGGATCAGGATGACGCAGCGTTGTATATATTAGCACAAAAATATAGCCGCAGCTAGTTTTTGAGTTTCAAATTTTATAAAACTTAACACTTCAATATCTATAGGGTTAAGAGGGCGTATTTCATCTGCTTTGCACCTGAAAATGGCTTAAACCCTAATTATGCCTAGTTGAGGTTTAAAATGTATGAGACTTTAAAAATTAGTTGCGGTTTTTTTTTACTTAAAAAACAAAATGGAAATAGTTGAAATATTAGGATACGTATTTGCCGTAATAGCAGGTATCGCTATCGGAGTAGTGGTAGGAAGATTCCTCCTGCGTAACTTGCTTAAACAGCAGGAAGTTGCTGCACAGAACAAGGTGAAAAAGATTTTAAAAGACGCAGAAAATAATGCCGAAATTTTAAAAAAGAATAAACTTTTAGAAGCAAAAGAGAAATTTTTACAATTAAAAGCTGAGCATGAGCAGGAAGTAAATGCAAAGAATAATAACATTAACCAGCGCGAAAACACCATGAAGCAGAAAGAGCAATCGGTGAATCAGCGCATGGAAAACTTCAATAAAAAAGAGCAGGAGCTTGATAAACAAAAGAGCCACCTTGAAAAACAGACCGAAATTGCCATTAAAAAGCAGGAAGAGGTAGAAGTGCTAAAAAATCAACATTTAACCCAATTAGAAACCATTGCAGGTTTATCGGCCGAAGAAGCTAAAAATCAATTGGTAGAAAATTTAAAGGAAGTTGCCCGTACGCAGGCGATGATCCAGATTAAGGACATTGTTGACGAAGCAAAACTTACTGCAAGCAAAGAAGCTAAAAAAGTGGTTATTCAAACCATTCAACGTACCGCAACCGAAGCTGCCATCGAGAATTCTGTTTCTATTTTCCATATCGAAAGCGATGAGATTAAAGGTCGTGTAATTGGTAGAGAGGGCAGAAATATCCGTGCTTTAGAAGCCGCAACTGGTATCGAAATTATTGTTGATGATACCCCTGAAGCGATTATTTTATCTGGTTTCGATCCGGTAAGAAGAGAAATTGCCCGTTTAGCATTACACCGTTTAGTTACCGATGGACGTATTCACCCTGCCCGTATCGAAGAAATTGTAGCTAAAACCAAAAAGCAGATCGAAGATGAGATTGTAGAAATTGGAGAGCGCACTGTAATCGATTTAGGTATTCATGGTTTGCACCCAGAGCTGATCCGTATGGTTGGGCGTATGCGTTACCGTTCGTCATATGGTCAGAATTTGTTACATCACTCGCGTGAGGTGGCTAATTTCTGTGCTACAATGGCTGCAGAATTGGGATTAAATGCTAAAATGGCTAAACGTGCTGGTTTATTACATGATATTGGTAAAGTGCCTGATGATAACCCTGAATTACCTCACGCAATTTTGGGTATGCAACTGGCCGAAAAATATAAAGAACATCCTGAAATTTGTAATGCAATTGGAGCCCACCACGATGAAATCGAGATGACTTCAATGATTTCGCCGATTATCCAGGCTTGCGATGCCATTTCTGGTGCCCGTCCTGGTGCACGCCGTGAGGTAGTAGAAAGTTACATCAAGCGTTTAAAAGATCTGGAAGAACTGGCTTTATCATATCCTGGTGTGGAAAAAACTTTTGCTATCCAGGCAGGTAGAGAGTTACGCGTAATTGTAGAAAGCGAACGCATTACCGATGCGCAGGCAGAACTTTTAGCTGCTGATATTTCTACCCGTATCCAAACTGAGATGACTTACCCTGGTCAGATTAAGGTTACCGTAATCAGGGAAACCCGTTCTGTAGCCTTTGCTAAATAAGGAAGGTGATTACACAGATCAAAATCTATCTCACTAGCCTCGGTTCGTGTTCTCACGAAACGAAATATAGAAAAGGTTTGTAAATACACAAACAGACCTTATAGGTTTTTAAAACCTATAAGGTCTAAAAATTAAACAAAATATAAAGCGATGGATATTCCATCGCTTTTTTTTATTTTTACATAATGAGCAAGCAAACCATCCAAATCGAACCAAAACGGCCGGTAGATATCCTTTTTGATAAATATGCCGAAAGTCACCAAAATTCAACCAACAAACTGGTACACTGGATTTGTGTTCCATTAATTGTATTTAGTTTATTGGGACTCATCTGGCAGATTCCTTTTCCACATATCGGGTTTTTGGGAAGTTATAATGGTTTCTTTAACTGGGCATCGTTTCTTTTGGCCTTTAGCTTATATTATTATTTTACCTTATCGCCTGTATTGTTTTTTTTAATGATCTGGGTTGTTGGTTTAATGAGCTACATTATTGTAAAGATAGAGCAAGCTGTTGGTTTAGGTAGTGGAACTGCTTATGCCATTTATGCAGCAATATTTGTGGCTGCCTGGATAGGTCAGTTTATAGGTCACAAAATTGAAGGGAAAAAACCATCGTTTTTAGATGATGTTAAGTTCCTGTTAATAGGTCCGATATGGTTATTGCACTTCATCTGCAAGAAGGTTGGCATTAGGTACTAATTCAAAATATAGTTAACCTTTAATTAACTTTAAAGTAAAGTAACATTAATTAACACCTAACTTACTGTTAACACTGCGGTAATATTTTTGCCCTTATCAAATAAAGGCAAATTGGAATTACTAAACTCTTTTAAAAGAGCGGCGCTTACTGTGTTCGCTCTGACAGTCAGCGTACTTTCGTATGCACAAACCGGAAAAATTTCCGGTAAAATAACGGATAAATCTACAGGTCAAACATTGGTTGGCTTATCTGTTCTGATAGAAGGAACATCAATTGGGACAACCAGTGATGCAGATGGAAATTATACCTTAAATACGGTGAAAGCAGGAACTTACAAAGTAAGCTTCTCATTTATTTCATTTAAAAAACAGGTAATCCCAAATGTAAAAGTTACTCCGGGAAAAACAACCATTATCGACATTGTTATGGAAGACGATCAGTCTACACTTAATGATGTTGTGATTACCGGAGCCAGAAAAACAGGTACCGAGGTATCTCTGTTGGCCGAGCTTAAAAAATCTCAGTCAATTGCAAACGGTGTTTCATCACAAACCATTCAAAGGTCTGGAGATTCTGACGCCGCACAGGTTGTGAAACGTGTTCCTGGTATTACTATTGTAGATAATCGTTTTATAAACATCCGTGGATTAGCCGAGCGATATAATAATGTCCAGTTAAACAATGTAACGGCGCCTAGTTTGGAAACTGATGTTCGATCGTTTTCGTTTGATTTAATTCCAAGTAATCAAATAGACCGGGTACTGGTTTACAAAAGTCCTTCTGCTGATATACCCGCTGATTTTGCTGGTGGTGTTGTAAAAGTTTTCCTTAAAAGTATTCCTGATGATGACCGTTTAACAATTGATTATGGTACATCCTATCGTCAAAATGCAACTTTCAAGGATTTTAAAAGGACAAATACCGGAAGTTTGTACTTCACTGGTTTCAATACCGGAGATAATGATCTGCCCGTAAATTTTCCTTCAAATCTAAATAATGTTAGTGCGAGTAAATTAAATGCTGCCGGGCACGCACTAAGAAATAACTGGGTACCTGATGAGAATACAGCTAATTTAGATCAAAAGCTGAATATCTATGGTAGTAAGCGTTTTAACATCAATAACAAATTGTTAGGCAATATTACCGCTATAACTTACAGTAATAACAAAACAAACAATGCTGTATTTAGAGGTAACTACGAAGCTTACGATCCGGTTTCTAAAATTGCTGAAGAAAATTACAGATATAATGATGATCAGTATACCTATAATGTGCGTTTGGGTATTGTACACAACTGGGCATTTAAATTAGACAACAACAATACATTTGAATTCAAAAACCTATATAATCAATTAAGTACATCACAGTATGTTAGCCGTGTCGGTGCAGAAAAACAACAGGCCTATGCCAATTATGCATCGAATGTTTTATATCGTGGTATCTATTCAGGTCAATTGTCAGGTAACCATAAGTTTAACAGCGAAAATACGAAGTTCGACTGGGTTGCTGGTTACAGTAAATCGTTCAGAGATCAGCCGGATTATTCGCGTTATAGAACATTGGATAACGGAGATGGGACATATAATATTTTCGTTCCAACCGGAGGTGCTCAGCCAGAATTTTTAGGAAGGTTTTATTCCAAAATGAATGAAGATATTAAAACAGGTGCATTTAATGTTGAACAGGTATTGGCCCCTAAATCGGAAGGTTTTAAACCGTCGGTAAAAGTTGGAGGCTATTATGAAGACAAACAAAGATCGTTTTCATCAAGAAATATTGGATATGTAAGGGCAAATTCACTTCAATTTGATCAGTCATTGTTAAAGGGCTCTATTGAAGAACTTTTCGACTGGAAAAATATCAATACTACTACAGGGATAAGATTGGATGAAAAATCAAATCCTTATGATAACTATGATGCATCTAATAAACTCTTTGCAGGTTATGCCAATTTCATTTTACCATATAAAGATAAGTTAACCATCGTAGCTGGCGCAAGAGTAGAGAACAACGTTCAAAAGCTGAATAGCTTTGATACCGGTGGCCCTGTAAATGTAGATAACGATATCACAAGGGTATTGCCTTCTGCAAACGTACAATATAACATTAGCGAAAAATCACTTTTCAGATTGGCTTATGGAAAAACGCTTAACAGACCAGAGTTTAGAGAAATTGCACCTTTTTCGTTTTATGATTTCGACCAGAACTTTAACGTTGCCGGTAACCGTAATCTAAAAACGGCAAAAATTGATAACTATGATGTTAAATACGAATTCTATCCTTCAACAAGCGAGTTAATCAGTATCTCGGGTTTTTACAAAAAGTTTAAAGATGCTATCGAAATGACGGCTGTTTCTGGTTCGAATGCACAATCATTCACTTTCAATAATGCGCAAAATGTAAGAAATATCGGGGTGGAATTGGAAATGCGTAAATCTTTGGCAGGTATTACCTCATCAAAATTCCTGAATGATATCACTCTTCTCTTAAATGCGTCATACATCAATAGTAAAGTAACATTTGATGGTAGCAATGCATTCGGACAATCTAATAACCGCCCAATGCAGGGGCAATCACCGTATATCATCAATACTGCAATATTTTATAACAACATTAAATCTAAATTTCAGGTTAACCTGCTTTATAATGTTGCTGGTAAGCGCATTGCATTTGTGGGTACTGATGTAATCAGGGATATATATGAGATGCCACGGAATGTGATTGATTTGGTTGTAACTAAAAACTTTACCAACAAACTATCATTGAAAGCCAACTTTAACGATCTGTTGAACCAAAACTTTACGCTAATGCAGGATGGAAACCAGGATGGTAAATTCGATCAATCAACAGATCAGATAACCGTACAATATAAAAGCGGGCGCCAATTTGGGCTGACACTTTCTTACAAAGTATTTTAATAAAAACATTTAAGGATATAAAAAACAAAAAAATGAATATGAAAAAGCTTTACACGCCAAAATTTGGTACAAACGCCCTTAAAACAATGATGTTTGTTTTGGCCGGAACTTTAATTTTTAGTTCATGTAAAAAAACTACCATCATCGAATATAATGAGGCAGGATCGAATTCAGGAACAACCCCTAATCCTTCAACTGGATTTACTAAACCCGTTGTAGAAGTGGCAAGTGGTAACATTACTACTAATACAACATGGACAAAAGGTAATATTTACCGACTTAACGGTTTTGTAAGGGTTGGTAGAGATGCCAAAAACAGCGGCGGTTTAGCAGCCGTTGAGGGTGTTACCTTAACCATTGAAGCGGGTACTGTTATTATTGGCGACAGGGAAACAAAAGGTACATTGGTAATACAAAGAGGTAATAAAATTATTGCCGAAGGTACTTCTGCACAGCCAATTATTTTTACCTCAGAGCGTGGTACCGGATTACGCGAGCCTGGAGACTGGGGTGGCGTGGTAATATGTGGAAAGGCTGCTAATAACCAGCCAGGGGGCGAAGCTGAATTAGAGGGTGCTTATGGTGGCTGGCATGGTGGTACCAATGATGCAGATAACTCAGGCATATTAAAATATGTAAGAATTGATTATGCTGGTACACCAATAAACCCAAACCAGGAGGTAAACTCTTTAACAATGGGTTCTGTAGGTTCAGGAACAGTAATTGATTATGTACAGTGTTCATATGGTTTAGATGATGCATTTGAGTGGTTTGGTGGAACTGTTAATGCAAAACACCTAATTGCTTACCGCGGCCTTGATGATGATTTCGACGTTGATTTCGGATTCCGTGGTACTGTTCAATTCGCTATTGGTATCCGTGATGCGAACTCTGCAGATCAGTCAGGTTCGAATGGTTTTGAAGTTGATAACGACGGTGCAGGTTCAAGTCTTACACCATTTACATCACCTCAATTCTCAAACGTAACCATTATTGGCCCAAAGAAAGATAGAAACAAAACAATTTCAACTCAATTTCAAAATGCAATGCATTTGAGAAGAAATAACAAAATCAAAATTTATAACTCGGTATTCACTGCCTATCCAAACGGTTTATTTATCGATGGTGCTACAACTTTAGCCAATGCAGCAGCTGGAGAATTGGTACTTAAAAATAATGTACTTGCTGGTGTAGATGGTTGGGGTGCAAATGGTTATGGTACTGGTGGTACTACAACTTTCCCAAATCCAATCGGTGTTGAAATAAAATCAACGGGTAACGTAGGTACACAAGCAGTTGATGTTTGGTTTAAAACTGCGGCATTCGCAAACGAAACTTATCCGAAGTGGGAAGATCTGGGTATTGATGGTACCATTTTCGACTTAGGTGCAACACCGAAATTTACATTGAACACAGGATCTATATTATTGGCTGGCGCAAGCTTTACAGGACTTACCGGTTTTGAGACTGTAACTTACCGTGGTGCTTTTGGTACTACAGATTGGACTACTGGTTGGGCTAATTTTACACCTCAAACCAACGTTTACTAAAATTATTTATCTCTAATAAAAACAAAAAAAGCTAGATCAATTCTAGCTTTTTTGTTTTTAAAATTTCTTAAATAGGGGAAAAAAAGCGGATACAACATGATATAGACGAAGACCTGTTTTTCTTTATAAATATTTTAAATATTTTCTTCTTTAACCTCTACTTTGGCCTTTTTTACAACAACAGTTTTAGCAGGCTTTGTTTTGGTAGCTACAGGTGCAGCTTTTTCTTCTTTAATAAATGGAGTTATCGAATCCTGTGCAGCTGAAATTGTAACTTTTTTAGCCAGTTGTTTGGCGAATTTTCCGATTACTTTGTCTGCTTTTTTTGCTTTGCCATAAGCTGATACCACTTCGCCGAAAGCTGCTGCCAATTTTGTTTCTAACTCTTTACGTACTTTCTTGCCTGCTGAATGGTTTCTTGATTTTGATTTATTTTTTTTCATCGAACTTAAAATGGATATAGCCCAAAGATATGTTATCAGAAAATTAAATCAATATTATGATTATGTTAACTCGTTGAAATTGAGTTAACATATAAAATATTTAAGGTTATAAAGTATTGAGTAATAACTAAATTCTAGTTCCTTCAGCTACATGTCCACCAAGGTCTAAAGTATTCTGAAATTCTTCCAGGTATTGAAGCAGATGTCTTTCTGCATTAGCGTATGAAGTAAAGGTAGAAGCAGGTTGGTTGGGATCAGAATCGCTTTTACTTTTATAATATAAACTGGTTTGAAAAACGAACACACTGTTATCATTAATCGGCGACATGATTCTCGCCTTAACCTGATGTTGGTGAATTTCAACAAAAAACTCTTTTAAAATGGTATAAATGACTGCAGACATAAGGATATCTTTTAAGTTTTAAACATCAGTTAAAAAATAAAAGTAATGCAAATAGCCATTGGTTCAGCTTGTTTTTAATAAGATAACATTTATTAAACAATTAATTAACATTAATTTAACTTGTGAATGAAAGATATTATCGTTTAATAGGCTCGTACGCATATACTACCTCAAATTTAATATTTTTAAGACTCGAAGAAACCTGGCCGATTCTTAAATTTTCCTTTTGAGGTGTGGGTTCGCAAAAAGAATATTTTTTACCGTTATATACAATAAACTCACCTACTGGCTTATCAAACTGTACAGCCATGGTTAAATGGGTGGGGTAGAGCAAGGCCACCATGGGCAGGTTGTAAATTTCTTTTACCAGATAGAAAAATAAAGCTGCCCGGTCATCGCAGTCGCTATATTTATTTAACAGCGTTTGTTCCGGCGACAGTCTTTTTTCAGCACCAAAATTCTGTTCATCATTTTCGTAAAGAAAAGCATAACGGGTAAAACGCATCAAATAATCAACCCCTTTCTTTTGGTCCATTTCTTTTAAATTATTCTTTAAAATAGGAATTAACGAGCTGTACGTTTCGCGGCTTAAGGGAATATTAAAATAACTTTCGAAATCTACACCCGGATAATTCTTAAAAATCGTTTGCACATCTTCATTCACTTTCAGCTTAAAATGATAGATTTTCTGACGATAACTAAATTCCACGTCTTTCTCTTCATAACTTTCCGGTTTAAAATCCGGCATGCGTGTAACTTTATAAGAAAAAGCGTTTTTGGCTTCGGGTATTGAAATATTAACCGGGATATAAGCATCTGCTTTTTTAAATAGTTTTCCATAATCATGGTAATTAAGGCACATATATTTTTTGCCATCGATCATGAAAAATGGAATATCATTGATGTTCTCTTCGTTCCTAACGTAAAAGATAACCTGCTCGTTGCCCACCGCTAACCTCGCATCATAGCCGCATTTGCTGAGCAAAAACCATTTATATAAAGTATAACGGAAATAATTATCGGCCTTTGGACTGATCAGTTCTGCAGTTTTGCGGATCAGCTGATAATAGATCCAATCATTTAAATTATACTTTTCCTGATATTTTTTAAGTGAAGAAATCAATGGGGTATAATTACCCGAAGATATTTCAGTGTAGAATTTAGAAACTTCAGTTGCATTTGCTGTTTTTGATACCAGAAGATTAACTGTTGAATCGGCACTGAAATTGAAAGTTCCGTTGTAAAAATCGAAAGTGTAATTCTGTCCATTTGCGATGGTGGTACTCATCATCAGGCAAACGAACAAAAAGATGTTCAAAAAATATATGTAGATCCCTCTTTTCAAGCTGCATCCTATTTGGTTACATTAAATTTACCTATTATTAACATAAAAGCAACAATTTCTTTATGTGAACAATTGGCGCGGTGCTTAATAAGAAATTAACATGAATAAATTAGGTCTGATTTTTCCTTAGCGCGTAAAGACTTGTTCTTAAGTGATTTAGGAGTGATGTGTTGCAGTTTTTACAAGCTATTTCACTCACAATGATGGGTTTTCCAATGCTGATTTTTAACCTATGACCGTTTTTGTTAAACAGTTCTGAAATCAGTTTTGCCGTTTGCAAGGAAGGGTGGATGAATTTTAACAGGCTAAAAAAGATACCATTGTTGCCATGAAAATATACCGGCAAGATGGGTACATTAGCTTTAGAGATGATTTTTCCCACCACAGGATGCCATTCGCGATCAGTAATCTGGTTTTTTCTAAATTTATAAGAAGAAACTTCGCCGGCTGGAAAAATGGCAACAGGACTTCCGTCTTTCAAAACCTTTAAAGTTGTTTTCAATCCGCTGATGCTCGATGCATCCTGTACTTTTTCGAAAGGATTTACCGCAATAATGCATTTCTCGAGGTTTGGGATCTTCTTTAATAAAAAATTCCCCATAAACATGGTATCGGGCCGCTGATTGGCTAATGTACTTAATAAGGCCAGCGATTCTATTGCACCGTAAGGATGGTTCGCAATAGCAATAAACGCAGCTTCTTTTGGAATATTGGCCAGATCTTCATTGCTGATCTCGATGGTAACACCCAAAACATGGAGTATGTGGTTCGCAAATTTTTCACCTTCTAAAGTATCGGCGTTTTTAATAATTCCGTTAAAATCATTAATCTTCAAAAACCGCATTAAAAAAGAAGCGAGACCAGGAATAGGGATATTACAGATACCTGTTGCTTTTGAAAAATTTTCTTTAGAAATGACTGTCATAAATGATGTTTCAAAACTGGTTTCACGCTGAAGCCAATTCGATAAATGATTTTTTATTTGAGCTAAATATAAGAGAGGGGAAACATCCTGTTTTTTATAATTGGGATGCTTATCATAGCTCATACAGAGTACCTAAAGATAACAGAATAATATGAACAACCGGCTATTTATCCGTTAAGAAATTGTGATGGCGAAAATTCTATAAATAACATTTCATTAATACCAATTTAACAAGCTAACTATACTTTTGTGGCATAAATATTTGGTTAGTATTTATAAAGTTTAGGTTAGTTGATAATAAAAAACCCAGATGGATGTCTGGGTTTTTTTATTGCCTTAATTATAGGTTCTTGCCAAGTTTTTCCAACATTTCTGGTGGAATGTTGTGTGTATCTACCACTAAGAAACCATCCAAACAGTCTGAAAATTTAGGGTCTATATTGAAAGAGATAATCTTCGCATTCAGGTTCATATACTGCCGTAACAATACCGGGATTTTAATGTGTGAATTTTCGATATCACCAATAATACTGTCTAAATCTTTAAAAGATTCGCTGCTATCTACCAGGGTATCAGTTGAAATAGGTAATAAGTCGGCTTTAAATTTGTTTCTGGGTTTAACGTATTTCGCCATCTCGTAATCGAAATGGTTTTTGGTAATGTAATCAACAATTAAAGCCTTGCTAAATTTCGAAAAATTGTTGCTAATGCTTACCGGTCCGAACATATAACGGTACTGTGGGTTATCGATCAGGTATTTTAAAATCCCTTTCCAGAGCAGGAACAACGGAAGTGGTTTACCCTGGTATTCTTTTCTGATCCATGATCTGCCCAATTCAATCCCTTGTCTCAACATCGGGTAAAACTGATCTTTCATTTTAAAAAGCTCCGAAAGGTAGAAACCACGGCGGCCCATGCTTTCTAAAATCTCATCACCTTTACCAATGCGGTAAGCACCAACTATATTTTCTAAATCCCTATCCCAGATAAATAAATGGTTATAATAAATGTCGTAATTGTCGAGATCGATTTTTTTATTCGTTCCCTCTCCAACTTCACGGAAGGTGATTTCACGTAAACGACCAATTTCTCTTAAAATATTTGGGATTTTTAGCGTTGGTACGATGTAAACTTCATAGTTTTTTTCCGTCCAAACTTTAAAATCTTCTAATTTTTCTACTTCTTCCTTAATCAGAACCCTCGAAGTTTCTTCAATCACCTCAACCGGTTTCTTTTTAATCTTGAATAAATTCAACGGATTGAAAAGTTTTTTCTCTGTATCCAGTCCAACACCTAAAGCATAAGTACGGGCCCTTAAAAAGTCCATTAACTTATTGCTGCTGTTCATGTGCGAGATTTCAGAAATCGCAATCGGCTTACCAATCCTTACTTTAATGGTACGTCCGTGTTTGTTTAAAAATTCAGATGGAAGTTTTGCTGTACGTAAAGTTGGGTGTATAAAACTTAAAATGTTAAAGAAAACACCGTTATTACCGTGGAAATAGATTGGTACAACTGGTACTTTCGCTTTTGCAATCAGTTTTCCAACCACCGGGTGCCACATTCTGTCGGTTACCTGCTGTGCATCCAATTTAAAAGTAGAAACCTCTCCGGCAGGAAAAATGCCGATCGGGGTTCCATTTCTAAGCAGATCGAAAGTTGTTTTTAAACCACTGATGCTTGAAGAATGCTGAACGTTTTCGAAAGGATTAACCGCTACAAAAAACTCATCAAGGTTAGGTATTTTTTTAAGGATGAAATTTACCATCACCTTTGCATCAGGCCTAACCGTACATAAAAGTTTAACCAGAGCCAAACCTTCTACACCACCATAAGGGTGGTTTGCAATGGCAATAAACGGACCCGTTTTAGGGATACTGTTTAAATCGTCATCATCAAATTCGATCGAAACACCAATGGTTTCCAATATTTTATCTACAAACTCTAAACCCTTAAAGTGTTGATTTTGAGCGAATACATCATTAATATCATTCAGTTTCATGATCTCCATCATCAAACCTGCCAAACCCGGTACACCTAGCTTATCTATCTTCGTTGCTTTAGCAAATTCAGACGTCGTTATGATCTTCATATAAAATTCTTAGGTTGTTGATAGGCAAAACCTGCTCAGTTTTGCAATCCCAAAAATAAGATTTATATTTATAATACACATGTCATATCGCATCAATGAGAATTTGGCTGAATAAATATTTCGGTTTTAGTAAAGGTGAGTTCAACGGATTGTTGTTGCTGATATTGATTATTGTAGTGCTTAAGGCAATACCTATTATATATGGTTATACCCGGCCGATAGAAAAAGATGACCCAAATCTTTTAACGCAGATTCAGAAAATAACGGTTGCGGATGAAAAATATGCCAGTAATCTCCGCGACAAGATTGAAAATTCATCTCCTGAAAAAACAGCTCGGCTTTTTAATTTCGATCCAAATACCCTGGATGCTGATGGCTGGCAAACTTTAGGTTTATCACCAAAACAGTCAAAAGCAATTATTAATTATACCAGTAAAGGCGGAAAATTTTATAAACCTGAGGATCTCCAGAAAATGTACACCATTTCTCCGGAGATGTATAAAAAGATTTTACCCTATGTTAAAATCGCTGTCAAAGATCTAAATACCTCAAAAAAATATATCCCTTTCGAAAAGAAAGAATTTGTTAAAAAAGCACCTGTAATTGTTGACATAAATCAGGCTGATTCTGCGAAACTTGATGAAATAAAAGGAATCGGTGCTGCTTTTGCGAAAAGGATTATCAAATACCGTGAGCGTTTAGGCGGTTTTTATAAAAAAGAACAGTTAATGGAAGTTTACGGTTTAGATTCTGTTAAGTATGCCGAAATTAAAGATCAGATTTCAATAAGTAATGCCCCTTTAAAAACAATCAATATCAATACGGCAGCTTTTGACGATTTAAAACGGAATCCTTATCTTTCTTATAAACAGATTAATGCCATTATTCAATACCGCAAACAACATGGCAACTATTCAAATATAGCTGATTTAAAAAAGATAGCCATCTTAAACCAGCAGGTGATCGATAAAATTGCGCCTTATATTTCTTTTTAATTGTTTCTATGTTAAAAACGAAGGTGTTTTAGTAAGAGATGCTTTGTGCCTGCCATTAACAGAGCCCATTAACACCGGTCGTCATCCCGCGCGGGCGGGAATCTTAAAGCGCTTGCATTACGATTCCCAATCGACCCGATAGCTATCGGGTTGGGAATAACGATCTCACGCAGCCTACCGTTTGCCAAAATCAGTCTTTATATTCATTTTTAGGTAATAAATTACCCCTCAGGATGAAGAAGGGGGCAGCTCGATATATAGCTGGCTTAGATCGTCCCGTTAGGGACGATTCCCAGATAGCAAATAACCATTGGTTGTTTGCGTTTCGTTCCGTAGGAACGTTTCGTGGAATTTCCACCATATTAATCAAAAATCAACGTCTTCCTAATTCTAAACAGATTTTTTTGAAAAAAAATATAAAAAACTTTCCCAATCAATTGCAGGGTTTAAAATTAATCCATAAACTAATTGAACCAAATACCATTTCATTCTGTAATTACGCAAATATTTAATGGTAACTAACTATGAAATAATTGATTATAATTGCCTCGAACTAACTTAAAATATAAAATTTAATGAGCGTAAGCTTCGATTTTTCAGAAACAGAAACTCAGCAGAATGTAAAGGCCATGGTCCGCGATTTTGCAGAGAAAAACATTCGTCCAAATATTATGGAATGGGATGAGGCGCAGCATTTTCCGGTAGAGCTGTTTAAGCAACTTGGAGAACTGGGCCTGATGGGCGTTTTGGTTCCCGAAGAATATGGTGGCTCGGGTTTGGGCTATCAGGAATATGTTGATGTAATTGTAGAAGTGGCCCGAGTATGTGGCTCTATCGGTTTATCATTAGCGGCACACAACTCTTTATGTACAGGTCATATTTTAGCCTTTGCCAATGAAGAGCAAAAACAAAGATGGTTACCTAAACTGGCAACAGCCGAATGGATTGGTGCCTGGGGTTTAACCGAAGCAAACACCGGGTCGGATGCTTTAAGAATGATGACAACCGCTGTTGAAGATGGCGATGATTACATTATAAATGGTGCCAAAAACTGGATTACCCATGGCAAAAGCGGTGATATTGCTGTAGTAATGGTAAGAACGGGGGAGCAGGGAAGTTCGAAAGGGATTTCGGCCATTGTGGTAGAGCGGGGTACACCTGGCTTTACAGCAGGGAAAAAGGAAAATAAATTGGGTATGCGTGCATCAGAAACCACTGAGATGATTTTTGATAACTGCCGTGTACCGAAAGCCAATTTATTGGGAAATGTTGGTGAAGGCTTTAAACAGGCCATGAAAGTTTTAGACGGTGGAAGAATTTCTATTGCTGCATTGGCTTTAGGTATTGCAAAAGGTGCTTTTGATGCAGCAGTAGCTTATTCGAAACAACGCCAGCAATTTGGTCAGCCGATTTCAAGTTTCCAGGCCATCAGTTTTAAATTGGCTGATATGGCAACCGAAATTGAAGCGGCAGAATTATTGATCCGCCAGGCAGCTGATTTAAAGAACAGGCACTTGCCAATGACCAAAGAATCGGCCATGGCTAAATATTTTGCTTCAGAAGTATCGGTAAGGGTAGCTACAGATGCTGTGCAAATATTTGGCGGATATGGTTACACTAAAGATTTTCCGGTAGAGAAATTTTACCGCGACAGTAAATTATGTACAATAGGCGAGGGCACATCCGAAATCCAGAAGATTGTGATCGCCAGAGAAATATTATCAAGGTAGAGGGTTTTAAGGTAGAAGGTTTAGGGCTTTATGCATTCAACCTTATATCTTTTAAACCTTCCGCCTTCAACCTTATTAAAAACCAAATATATTATATGAGTAATCCGGACGGTTTAAATACCTCCGGATTTTTTTGTTTAAAATTTTCAAAACCTCCTGGCTGGAATCAATGTTTTGACTAATGACTAATGACTAATGACTAATGACTAATGACTAATGACTAATGACTAATGACTAAAGCAATGGCAAAGTATTCAGAAAAAGCTGGTGAGAAGGTAGAAAAAACCATGCACGAAATGAAAGAAGGTAAGCTTAAAAGCGGTTCAGGTAAAAAAGTAACATCCAAAAAGCAAGCAATTGCCATCGGATTATCAGAAGCAAGGAAAGAAGGAGCGAAGGTACCTAAGAAAGATTAAAAGACTAAAGCTAAAAGACCAAAGAGGATTACTTATCAGTAATTCTGTTTCGTGCCTGCAACGCTTTTAGCTTTAGTCTCCAGACTTTCAGCTTACTCCGGTAAATCTTTCGTAGTTAAAATACTATCTACCACATAAACGCTAAATCCACGCCATGGTAATGTATGTTTGTATTCTTTATAGTGTAATTCAAAAAACTTACCACTATTGGCCATCATTTTTTCTGCAATTTCCTGGTTAGCGATAGAAAATTCAAATTCATTATTCTGCAGCGTGCCTGTTTGTCGTGATTTTATTCCGCTCTGGATTAATTTGCCCTCATATGTTTTAAATACGTAGCCTTTTTTTACTACATAGTTTAGCTCTCCTGCTTTAACACCTTCGCCAAAAACAAAGAAATAACGGTAGTAACAGATTGCGATTAATGCGATAACAACTATAACTGCGATAATTGAACCTACTTTTTTGCCTGTTGTCATATATGATTATGTATATATAAATGTAGCTAAACAACACATAAGTTCAATTAATGATTTAAATAAAAATTCTTTTTATAAATCTTTCTCGTTTTCAATATTTTGCTTACATTTGCAGCCCGTTAACACGGGAAAATTTAAAAACCACGAGAGGAGGTATTTCAGCGTTATGATCATTATCAACATTAAAGACGGCGAATCATTAGATAAAGCCCTTAAACGTTTCAAGA
>Ga0308160_10000518_pt1 | contig 72142 bp, 62 predicted proteins | sample PhyFR1_FD_201036 | JGI IMG/M metagenome (GOLD analysis project Ga0308160, IMG submission 201036) | Phyllosphere microbial communities from UC Gill Tract Community Farm, Albany, California, United States - DLSLF.R1 | ecosystem: Host-associated > Plants > Phyllosphere > Unclassified | place: USA... | reverse complement strand
ATGCTGGTCGGCGGCGTCATCGCGTTCGTCTTCGGCGTGGCCGCCGAACGGAAGTCGCTCGAGGCGATCACCAGCCCGCTGTCGGTGGTGAAGCCCCGGTCGTGAGGCCGGGCCGGTCGTGAGGCCGGCCCGGTCGTGAGGTCGGCGCCGCTCGTCAGCGCGTGACGACCGGCGTCATCCGCGCGAGGTCGGGCAGCAGGCCGATGTCGACCAGCACGACCTCCCCCGCGAGGCCGGCCGCCGGCTCGAGCAGCAGCCCGGCCTTGTGGCCGCCGAAGGTGACCGTCAGGGTCGCCGGGAGCACGGCGGGGTCGGGCACGCTGCCGTCGTCCGGCCCGACGCCGCTGGGCACGTCGACCGCGACCACGACGGGCGCGCCCGGCCCGCGGAGCGAGGGCAGCAGGGCCTCGACGACGTCGCGCGCCCGGCCGCGCAGGGCGGGGTCGGCGCTCGTGCCCGTGCCGACGAGGCCGTCGAGCAGCACCGCGGCGCCCGTCTCGTGCAGTCGCCGACGGGCGGCCTCGGGCGTGGCCCACGCGGCCGGGTCGTCCGTGACGGCACCGGCCCCGGTGGCCGCGGCGAGGCCGGCCTCGTGCACCCGGGATCCGGTCGGCACCACGGTCACCGAACAGCCGTCGGCCGCGAGCGCCGCCCCGGCGAAGAGCGCGTCGCCCCCGTTCGACCCGCTGCCGACGAGCAGCACCACGGGGGCGGGCCACCGGCCGGAGTCGCGCAGCAGACCGCGCACCGCCTCCGCCAGGCCGTCGCTCGCGCGCTGCATCAGGGGCTCGCCCGCCTCGAGGTGCGGCGCCTCGGCCGCCCTGACCTGCTCTGCCGACCATCCGTGGACCATGGCGTCCATCGTGGCCGCCCCGCGCCTCCCGCGCTCGCTCCGCACGACCGGAGTCGGGACCGGGACCGGGACCGGGGCGATCCGGGCACGAACGGACCGGTCCGGGCACGCGGAGGCGCGTCCCTGCCAGACTGGCCGGATGCGTTCTGAGGCCCACAACCCCGTCGACGGCACCGCGATCGCCTACGAGGTGGCCGGTGACGGCACCCCGCTGCTGCTCGTGCACGGCTCGGGCCTGTCGAAGGGCAGCTGGCGCGGACTCGGCTACCTGCGCGACCTCGAGCGCGACTTCACCGTCGTCGCCCTCGACCTGCGCGGCCACGGCCGGAGCGGGACGCCCCACGACCCTGCCGCCTACTCGATGGCCCACCACCGCGGCGACGTCGCCGCCGTGCTCGACGCCACCGGGCTCGCGCCGGTGCACTACGTCGGCTACTCGTTCGGCGCCCGGGTCGGCCTGTCGATCGCGGCCCACGAGCCCGCGCTGCTCCGCACCCTGACGACGATCGGGGGCAGCTGGGCGCCGATGAACGGCAACATCGGCGCGACCTTCACGCCCGACTGGCACGAGCGGCTCACGACCGGGGGCATGGACTCGTTCATCGCCGGGTGGGAGCTCGCGATGGGCCGCCCGCTCGACCCCGGCACGCGGCTCGCCTTCCGCCAGGACGACCCGGAGGCGCTGGCGGCGTTCTTCACCGCCGCCGAGACGGGCGGCGGCCTCACGGCCGAGCAGCTCGACTCGGTCACGGTGCCGACGCTGCTGCTCGCGGGCACCCGCGACGTCGAGCGGCACCGCGAGTCGCAGGACGCCGCGCGGCGCATGCCCGAGGCCGCCTTCTACGAGCTCGTCGGGCAGGACCACGCGTCGTCGCTGCAGCCGGTCGATCAGGTGACCGACCTGCTGCGGACCTTCCTCGAGGCCGTCGACGCCTGAGCGCCCCGTCGCGCCAGCGCGCCGCCCCGGCGGCTGAGCCACTGCCGGCCGCCCGGTCGAGGCGCGGTGGCGTCGGCGACGCGTCGACGGTTCAGGAGGGAGCCGCGCGAGGCGGCCCGCGACGGGCCGCTCGCGCCGGCCGCTCCTGAACGCTCGACGCGCTCGACGCGCGCGACGCGCCCGCGGAGCGCGACACGGCCGCCCGTCGCTGCGATGATGGACGCACCATGGGCATCAGTCGTCGCGCGTTCCTGACGGGCTCGGTCTCCGGGGCCGTGCTCCTGCTGGCCGCCTGCACGACCGACGCCCCGCCGCCGACGGCGACCCCCACGCCCACGGCGACCCCCACGCCCACCCCGACGCCGCTGCCCGAGGGCGTCGCCCCGGTGGCCTTCCGGCGCAGCGACTGGGCCCGCGACCCCTACGCCCTCGGCGCCACGAGCCACCTCACCCCCGACGCCGGCCCCGACAGCCGCCGGGCGCTCCGCGAGCCCCTCGGCGACCGCGTCTTCCTCGCCGGCGAGGCCACGGCCTCGGTCTCGCCCGGCACGGTCTCCGGGGCGCGCGCGAGCGGGTTCGAGGTGGCCGACGCCGTGGCCGACGTCGCACAGCCGGGTGAGCGCATCGCCGTGGTCGGCGCCGGCGTCGCCGGGGCCACCGCGGCGCGCAGCCTGGCCGACCGCGGCTTCGAGGTCGTCGTGATCGAGGCCCGGGACCGCGTCGGGGGCCGCGTCCACAGCGTCGACGGCGACGACTGGCCCTTCCCGGTCGAGCTCGGCGCCGCCCTCCCCCTCGGCGACGCGGCCGTCGCCCTCCGCGCGGCCCTGGCCCTCGGCGGGGTGGCCCTGACCCGGCTCGAGCCCACCGTCGAGGCCCGGGGCGCCGACGGGGCCGCCCTCGTCACCGACGGGCCCGTGCTCGACGCGACGACCGCCTCCGCCCTCGCCCGCGCCGCCGAGTGGGCGGCCGGCCGCGCCGGCTCCCCCACCCTCGCCGAGGCGCTGGCCGGCTCCGGGGCCGACCAGGTGTCGGCCGAGCCCGACGCCTCGGGCGTCTCCGACGCCGACCGGCTCGCCGTCGTGGTCGACGAGGTGCTGCCGGTCCGCTTCGGCGCGGGCGCCTCGGCCCTCGCCGCCCGCGAGCTCGACGCCGGCGGCGCCTCCGGCGTCTCCGAGCTCGTCCTGCCCGCGGACGCCGCCCTCGTCACCGGCGGCTTCTCGTCGTTCATCACGGCCCAGCTGCGGGGCCTCGACGTGCTCCGCGACAGCAACGTCGTGCGCATCCGCCACGGCGACGAGGGCGTCGGCCTGCGGACGGCCACCGGCGAGTCGCTCTCCGCCGACCGCGCCGTCGTCACCGTCCCCCTGGGGGTGCTGAAGGAGGCGTCGGTCGAGTTCTCGCCGGAGCTCCCGCAGCAGCACCTCGACGCGATCGACGCCCTCGGCGTCGGCCACCAGGAGGTGCTCTGGCTGCGCTTCGAGCGGGCGTTCTGGTCGACCACCGCCACCGTCTGGGTCGTCGCCGACGACACGGCACGCTGGCGCGTCTTCCTCAACCTCGAGCCGGTCACGGGCGAGCCGGTGCTCGTCGCCCTCACGGGCGGCGACGCGGCCCTGGCGACCCTCGAGCTCGACGACGACGAGGCCGTCGCCCAGGCGATGGCGAGCCTGCAGCCCTACCTCGACCTGCTCGACGACCCGGGCGACGACGGAGCCGGTGAGGGCGACGACGGAGCCGGCACCGAGCCGGGCGAGACCACGACCTCCGACTCGACCCCCGCCTCCTGAGCCCCGGCCGCGCCGGCCGCCCCTGCCGCACCTGAGCCCGCCCCGCCCCCGGGCTGGTCGGCGTGCCCGGGCGGAGGCGCGGTGCCAGCCAGCGGGCCGCGGGGCCGCAGGTGGCTGAGCGCGATCAGCCCGGTCAGCACCCCGACGATCGTGCCGAGCGCGATGGCGTTGTACATCAGGAACTCGCCGGGCCACGAGACCTGCGCCGGGTCGAGGAAGAAGTAGGGGTACCAGCCGACGTCGGCGCCGCGGACGATCGTGGCCACGCCCCAGACGACCGGGTAGACGAGGACGACGCCGAGCACCTTCCAGCTGATGCGGCTGCGCCCCGGGGCCAGCACCCAGTCGACGAGCACGTAGCTGGGGATCCAGAAGTGCAGCACCTGGCTCGACCAGGGCACTCCGATCGCGTAGCCGTTGGCCAGCGACTCGGCGACGATGATGCCGTAGACGATGCCCGACACGATGACGTAGGTCGTGACCAGCGCGTGGACGGAGACGAAGAGCGGCGACTCCGACCGGCCGCGGAGGGCGGCCACGCCCGAGCCGACGAGCACGACGACGTTCGACATGTTGCTCTGCTGCGTGAAGTAGCTGAAGTAGTTGAACGACGTGAAGGTCGAGAAGCCGAGCACGTAGACGAAGTTGCCCACGAGCGCGACGAGGCCCACGGCGGCGGCCAGGAGGCGCAGGCCCCCCACGACGTGACGCACTTCGACGGTTCTCCTTCGGCGACCTGCCGCGGCCCGGTCCGGCAACGGCGGAGACGACGAGCGTACTAGCGCCGACCGGGTGCGGCACGGGTGCCGCGCCCGGTCGGCGCTGGTGCGATCGACGCCGCGAGGGGCCCGCGGTCGCGGGCCCCGGGCGGGATCAGGACGGGATGTAGTCGAACGTGTCGGGGTCGGGGCCCGTGCGCTCGCCCTTGTCGAGGTCGGTGATCGCGGCCACGTCGGCGTCGCTCAGCTCGAAGTCGAAGAGGGCGAAGTTCTCCTCCACGCGCTTGCGCGTGACCGACTTCGGGAAGACGATGTCGCCGCGCTGCACGTGCCAGCGCAGGGTGACCTGCGCGGTCGACTTGCCGACGCGCTCCGCGATCTCGACGAGGGTCGGGTCGTCGAGCACCTTGCCCTGGGCGATGGGCGACCACGCCTCGGTGTGGATGCCGTGCTCGACGCCGAAGAGGCGCAGCGAGTCGTTCGTCAGGTACGGGTGCACCTCGATCTGGTTGACGGCCGGCACGACGTCGGACTCGTCGAGCAGGCGCTGCAGGTGCGCCTGCTGGAAGTTCGAGACGCCGATGGCCTTGGCGCGGCCGGTCGCGTGGATCTCCTCGAGGGCCTTCCAGGTCTCGAGGTAGTCGACGTCGGTGGTCGGCAGGGGCCAGTGGATGAGGAAGAGGTCGACGTAGTCGCTGCCGAGGGCGTCGAGGGTGCCGTCGAACGCCTTCAGCGCGTCGTCGCGGCGGTGGAAGCCGTTGTTGAGCTTGGAGGTGACGAACACCTCGGAGCGGTCGAGGCCGGAGGCGCGGAGGGCCTCGCCGACGCCGGCCTCGTTGCCGTACATCTCGGCCGTGTCGATGTGGCGGTAGCCGACCTCGAGGGCGGCGAGCGTCGCGTCCTTCGTCTCGTCGGGCTCGATCTGGTAGACGCCGAAGCCGAGCTGGGGGATCTCGACGCCGTTGTTCAGGGTGATGGTGGGGATCGTGGTCATGCACACCAGGCAACCACTCGCGCCCGACGGCGTCCCGGCCAACGCCCCTGGTTCTCTCGGTCGCCTCGTGGTACAGTCATGAGTCGCTTGGCGATGATCCTCTCAGATCGTCCCCGATCCACGGCCTGTCGTCCACACGCAGGCCGGATCGAACAGCCTCACGAGCACCACCGGTCCGAGCCTCACCAGCTCGCCTACTCACCGGTCCGTCGCTCGAGAGCGAGGCCCGACCAGGTCACCGACCTGCGGACGCACCGTCCGACCCCGCCGAGAACGGCGGACCACGCACGCCCCGCGCTGCGTGCCACAGAGCAAGAGCACCGAGAGAAACACATCATGAACGAGAACATCATCACCGTCTCGGGCACGGTCACCACCGAGCCCTCCCCGTCCACCCCCCGCCTCGTCGAGTTCGTCGTCGTCGACGACCGCGGCGCCGAGTTCGTCGTCCGCGCCTGGGCCGACGTCGTCACCGACGCCGTCCGCGTCGGCTCGGCCGTCACGGTCGAGGGCGCCCAGGGCTGGGTCATCCCCGGCCGCAGCTGGCGCCGCGAGCCGAGCCGCACCATCGTGCAGGCGTACGCCGTGAGCACCGGCGCGCTCGTGCTGGCGGCCTAGCCGCTCCTGCGGGAGTCGCCCCGCGCCTCCCGCACGCCGGTCACGCCCCCGAGGGGGCACCGACCACGGCCCCCGGCCGACACGACGCCGCCCGCCCCGACGAGATCGGGGCGGGCGGCGTCGTGCGTGCGGGCGCGGCGGGTCAGGCGGTCGCCAGCCCCCGCGCGCGCACGAGGATCGGCCGGTGGTCGCTGACCCCGGCCGGCAGCGTGACGACGTCCTCGATCGTGAGGTCGTAGCTCGTCGCGAAGTCGAAGTGGCCCTTCACGTAGCGGTAGCCCAGGTACGTCGGCGTGCTGCTGCGGGTCAGCGTGAAGCCGTCGCGCTCGATGCGCTTCTTCAGCCCGCCGTGGAACCACGGGTAGTTGAAGTCGCCGACCATGAGCATCGGCACGCCGGGGGCGAGCGCCCGCATCAGCTGGTGCGCCGACTCGACCTGCTTCTTGCGCAGGCCGTTCGTCGCGGTGAGCGGCGCCGCGTGGAACGAGCCGATCAGGACGTCCTGCCCCGAGAGCCGGTCGTGCAGGTGCATGGCCAGCAGGCGCTCGTGCGCGGGCGACATGACGCGGTCGTGCATCGACTTCTTCAGCGCGTAGACGTTGGTGCCGAGCAGCTCGAAGCGCTCGGCGCGGTAGTAGGCCGCGAGCCCCAGCCGGTTGTTGCGCGTCGACGCGGCGAGCGTGTAGGCGCCGAACGACTCGGGGATGTCGTTCGTGTCGGCTTCCTGGAGGCACAGCACGTCGGCCGTGTGGTCCTCCGCGAGGGCCTGGATCTCGTGCTTGGCGGTGTGCTCGCGCAGGTTGTAGCTCACCACGCGCATCGTGTTGCCGGTCTCGTCGTCCACGAGTGACGAACCTAGTCCCTCGATGTTTCGATCAGTCGCAGGCTGCGCGCGGAGGACAGCGTGGTCGACCCGACGCACGACGGAGGCGGCCCGCACCTCCCCCAGGGAGCTGCGGACCGCCTCCGGTCGCGTCTGGCCGTCAGGCCGTGAGGCCGTAGGCCGTCGGGCCGCTACGCCTCCGGCGTGCGCTCCGTCGTCACGGCGACGCTGCGCAGGCGGCGTCGGCCGATCACGGCGGCGGCGAGGCCGGCGAGCAGCAGGGCCACTCCCGCGGCGATCATCGGGGCGACGTCCTGGCCGGTGAAGGCGAGGTCGCTCGCGGCCGGCGCGGCGTTCCCGCCGCCCGTGCCGCCCGCTCCGCCGGCGCCGGGAGCACCCGTGCCGGGGGCGCCGGCACCGGGGTCGCCGGGCGCCGGGGCGGGCGTGCCCGGGTCGACGGGCGCGGTGACCGCGGGGCCGGAGTCGACCGTCACGTAGGTGACGCGCCCGGTGGCCCCGTAGACGATGCGGCCGAGGTACTGCGACTCCGGCTCGAGGCCCGTCCACGACGCCGTCACGACGGCCTCCTGGTTCGAGGCCAGCGTCAGGGTGGTCGGCGAGACCGCGAACGACCCGGTGTACGCCGACGGGATCAGCGTGTAGGCGTCGAGGTCGTAGGTCATCGTCTCGCCGCCCGAGTAGTACGCGACCTCGAGCAGGTAGCTGCCGGCCTCGGGCTCCGTGATGTCGATCTGCTCGTCCGCGGCCGAGGTCGCGGAGGTCGCGGTGATCGCCACGGGGGTGCCCGTCGCGTCGAGCTCGTAGAGCGTCAGGTCGAAGTCGACGGGCTCGTCGACCGCGGGGGCGTCCGCTCCGCCGGCTGTCAGCTGGTAACGCACGAACTGCGTGTCGGCCGGGATGGTGACGTCGACGTAGTCGAAGTCGCCGACCGTGCCGCTGCCGCTCGTCCGCTCGCCCTTCACCAGGCCCTCGGCCGACAGGGCCAGGGTCTGGTCGCCGCCCGAGGTGATGGGCGCCTCGGCGCTGCCGGTGACGCCGGTGCCGGTGATGTCGCTCGGCACGTCGACGGCCACGGGGCGGACCGCGAGCGGGCTGCGCACCGTGTGGGCGCCTCCGTCCGTCCAGGTCAGGTAGCCGGTCGTGTACTGGTCGTACGCGGCGGTGGTGCGGGAGAAGGTCACCTCGTACGAGGCGGTCTGACCGGCACCCGTGAACGACAGGGTCGAGGGCGACACGGTGGTGGCCACGCCGGGCAGCGACACGGGCTGGGCGGTGTACGTGCCCGCCCCGGTCGACGTCACGGTGCGGGTCACCGTCGTGGAGTTGAGCAGCGCGCCGACGGCGATGGAGGCCTGGTTGAGCTGCGAGCCCTCGGCGCTGCCGAGGGTGGCGATGTAGCTGTCCCACTCGGCCACGCCGCTCAGGTAGAGCAGGCCGGCGTCGAACATGTCGGCGGGCTGCACCTGGCCGGCGCCCTGGGCGAAGACGTCCTGCGAGGGCGCACCCGTGGTGTCGACGGTGTCGCCGGCGGTGGTCATCATGGCCGACTTCACCTCCATGGGAGTCGCGGTGGGCGTCACCGAGAGGTAGAGCGCCGCGAGGCCGGCCACGTGGGGCGACGACATCGACGTGCCGGAGAGGAACTCGTAGGTCGCCGCGGCGCCCTCCGCGTTCGCGCCGGCGGCGAGGATGGCGACGCCGGGGGCGGCCACGTCGGGCTTCAGCACGTTGCCGCCGTCGGCCTCGACCGGGCCGCGCGACGAGAAGCCGGCGACCTGCGGGGTGGCGGGCTCGGGCTGGCCGGTCGGGTTGCCGTCGAGGAGCGTGACGGTCGAGGTGCCGGGGGCGGCGGCGGCGTGCAGCGCGGTGTAGTTCACGTTGCCGGCGCCGGCGTCGACGTGCACGGTCGGGACGACGTGGGCGTCGACGTCGACCGAGCTCGGGGTCTTGTTGACCAGCACCATGCCGATGCCGCCGGCGCGCTGCACCTCGGCCGACTTGGCCGTGCGGTCGGTGACGCCGCGGTCGCAGAGCACGATGGTGCCCGCGACGAGCGCCGGGTCGAGGGTGCCGCCGGTGCAGTACGACAGGGCGGTCCGGTCGACGCCGGGCAGGCCGGACGACAGCGCGTCGACGAAGCGGCCGGTCACGCCGGCCGGGTCGGTCGACAGCGAGGTCGAGCCGCCGAGGTAGTTCGTGACGACGCCGTCGGGCCCGGTCACCTGTGCGGTGGCGTCGTAGCTCGGGATGGTGCTGGCGGCGACCGTGGTGATCCACGGGGCGGCGTTGTCGAGGGTCGACGCGCCGGGGCCCGAGTTGCCGGCCGAGGCCGCCACGAAGATGCCCGCCGCGGCCGCGTTGTAGAACGCCTGGTCGGTGAGCGAGTTGGTCGACGTGGCGCTGCCGCCGCCGATCGAGTAGTTGATGACGTCGACGTTGTCGGCGGTGGCCGCGTCGATGGCGCTCAGCAGGTCGGCCGTGGCGCAGCCGTCGGCGACGTTCGCCGAGACCTTGCCCGTCCAGCAGACCTTGTAGGCGGCGACCTTGGCGTCGGGGGCGACGCCGGAGATGTCGCCGAAGTCGCGGCCGTTGATCGTCACGGGCACGTCGGCGTTGCCGGCGGCCGTGCTGGCCGTGTGCGAGCCGTGGCTGTCGCCGTCGCGGGGCGAGACGTACTCGCCGTTCTCGGCGGTCTCGATGCGGTCCTCGCCGAAGCCGCCGAGGAAGTAGCGCGCCCCGACGATCTTCGTGCTGCAGTCGCTCTGGTCGAACGCCTCGCCGCGCTGGCACACGCCGGTGAAGGTGCCGCCGTCGGACTTCTCGTACGAGATGCCCGACGCGGTCGTGAAGGGCACGGTGTCGCTCGGCGTCGCGGTCAGCGCGTCGCCGGCGAAGGAGGGGTTCTCGGGGGCGATGCCGGTGTCGATGACGCCGACGACGACGCCCTCGCCGGTGCCCTGCGTGCCCCAGACGCCGCCGGCGCCGGAGAGGCCGAGGTAGTCGGTCGACGGCACGGCCGTCGTGTGCAGGATCTCGTTCTTGACGACGGCCGCGACCTTCGACGACCCGACGAGCTGCTTCGCCTGGGCCGCCGTGAGGTCGGCCGCGAAGCCGTTGGTGGTGACCTGGTACGTCGCGACGGGGGTGACGCCGACCGAGCCGGCCACCGCCTCCTGCTCGTTCTGCAGGTGCTCGACGTACTTCGACGTCGCCGGGTCGGTGAGATCGACCCCCTCGTCGGGCGTCGCGGTCGCGGCGAAGCCGGACTTCCCGCCGTCGTAGGCGGTGACCGCCGGGTCACGGAGCGTGACGACGTAGCTGCCGTCGGTGAACTCCGAGTCGCTCACGACGACGGGCCCGTCGGCGGCGGACGCGGCGGTCGCCGGGAGCGCGATCGCCCCGGCGGCGACGAGGCCGGTCACGAGCAGGGCGGTGGGGTACAACGGCCGTCGACGGCCGGACGATCTGATCACGGGTGCCTTTCGCATGCCGCGGCCCGTGCCGCGGTCTCCCGTAAGAGTTACCTGAGAATGCGCCGACCCCACTACGGGGGCACCTGGCCGGAGACGGCCACTGACCTCACCCGGCCACGATGTTTACCTCCGTGCAACGGAACGGGGTACGCGCGGTGTCCGCCGGGTGACCCCCTGGCGACGTTGCTGGGCGAGCCCGGGGAACCGCCTGGGCGGGAGCTGGCCGAGCGGGGCTACGAGCCCCGTCGGGGCCCGGTCAGACCCAGCCGCGCCGGGCCGCCTCGACGCCGGCGTGGAACCTGTTGCTCGCGCCGAGCTCGTCGAAGAGGTCGCGGAGGCGGCGCCGCAGCGTGCGCGGCGAGACCCCGAGCTGCGCGGCGATGACCTCGTCCGTCGCCCCGGCGGCGACCAGGGCGAGCAGGTCGCGCTCGTCGACGGTCGGCGGGCGCGACGACGTCGGGACGCCCTCGGGCACCGCGCCCTCGTCGCCGCTCGTCGCGGCCGCGAGGCGGGCGGCGACCTCGGCCCAGTCGGGCGAGCCGTCGACCGAGGCCGAGGGCAGGGCGGGCACGGGCAGCGCGGTGCGCCAGCGCGACTCGAACAGGTCGCAGAGCGCCGCGATCAGGGCCGGTGACTCCGTGACGAGGGCCTCGGGAGGCGCGGTCGGGTCGTCGAGGGGGCCCACGGAGACGAGGGCGACGGCCCGGTCGGCCACCGCCAGCTTGACCGGCAGGTCGTGGGTGACCCGCGCCTCCTCGCCGTGGGCGCCGAGCCGGTGGATGCCCTGGAGGCTGCCGTCGCCCGTGAAGCTGGCCACCGTGTAGATGGCTCGCCAGCGGACGCCACGGCCGAGAGCGCCCCGCTCGACGGACTCGTTCGTCGCGACGACGTAGGGCGGGCGGTCGAAGGCCAGGAACTCGTGGCGCGCCCGGTGCTGCAGGCGCGAGTACCAGTCGCCCACGGCGGCGTGCCCGGTCAGGACGGTGGTCGAGCCCGAGGGGTCGGCCTGGCGGCGGCCGTCGTCGAAGAGCGCCCCGAGGTCGGTCACCGCGGTGCGGGCGTCGGCGAGCTGCGCGTCGCGCGCGGCGACGAGCGCCGAGACGGCGACGCGGGGGTCGACGGCCCCGTAGCCGGCGGTGCTCGTGCCGTCGGGCGCGACCGTGCCGTCGGCCGTGCGGTGCACGAGGCCGAGGTTGCGCAGCTGCTCGAGGGCCGTGACCACGGTCGCCACGTCGAGCGCGCGGACCGCCGAGATCGTGCCGACGTCGACGGTGTCGCCGCTCGACAGCACGAACTCGTAGACGTCGGCGGTGACGGCATCGATGCCGAGGGCGGCGAGCGAGGGCAGGGGCATCGTCCCATGGTGCACGGTCGTCGGGCTCCGTGACGACATCGGGACCAGGCGGTCGCGCCTCCCTCTTGGTAGCGTCGTCGGGATGACCCCCCGACGGAGCGCGCGATGAGCGGCGAGGCGACCACCGCCTCCGGCCCCTCCGTCGACCTCCGGCGCCGGTCGCTCCGCTGGCCGTCCCTCGACCTGGCGGGCCGCTTCTCCGGCCGCTGGCCCGGGCTGCTCGCCCTGTACCTCGTGTCGCGCGTCTTCTCGACGACCATCCTGTTCGTGGTCTACGAGGTCGCGACCCTGACCGGGGCGGCCTTCGTCACGCCCGGCAGCGAGCGGTCGTTCCTGGACTTCACCGTCTCGTGGGACAGCGACCGGTACCGCACCATCGCCCTGCACGGCTACCCGGGCACGCTGCCCACCGACGCGGCGGGCGAGGTGCTGCCCAACGAGTGGGCGTTCCTGCCCGTCTTCCCGACCCTGTGCCACCTGCTGATGGTCGCCACCGGGATGAGCTTCGCGGTCGCCTCGGTGCTGATCGCCACGGCCGCCGGCGCCGGTGCCGTCATCGTGCTGCACCGCCTCCTCGAGCCCCGCGTCGGGCACCGGAGCGCGTTCTGGGCCGTGCTGCTCTTCTGCTTCGGCCCGCTGTCGTACGTGCTCAGCGTCGGCTACGCCGAGAGCCTGTCGCTCTTCCTGCTCTTCTCCGGCGTGCTGGCGCTGCAGCGCCGCCAGTACCAGCTCGTGCTGCTCTGCGGCGTGGTCGCGGCCTTCACCCGGCCGGGGGCGCTGGCGCTCGCGCTCGCCCTCGCGATCCACCTCGTCGTGCGCTGGCGGACCGAGCGGGCGTCGCTCGACCGGCGCGAGCTGACGCGCATCGTCGTCGCGGGGCTCGTCGTCGCCGCGGCGGGGCTCGCCTGGCCCGTCGTGGCCCACCTCGCCACGGGCGAGCCCGACGCCTACCTGCAGACCGAGATGGCCTGGTGGGTCGACTACGTCGGGCGCCCCGACTTCGTGCCGCTCACCCCGTGGTTCCTGCTCGCGGGGCGCTGGCTCGGGGTCGCCGGCATCGCCCTGGTGCTGCTGATCGTCGCCGTCGCGGCCTGGTGGCTCAGCCGCCGGTCGACGGTGCAGCTGGGCCACGAGGTGCACGGCTTCGTCGTGAGCTTCGGCCTCTACCTGCTCGCGGTGTTCCTGCCGCAGCAGAGCCTGTTCCGCCTGCTCATGCCGCTGACGCCGCTGCTCGGCACGCGGGCGATCGGCGAGCGGCCCTGGCTGCGCCGCAGCCTGCTCGGCAGCAGCCTCGTGCTGCAGCCGGTGGCCGCGGTGCTGCTCTGGCTGTACGTCGCGCCCTGACCGCCGCGGCGGGCGCCCGCGGCGCCGCCGCCGGGGCGGGCACGCGCGGGGCGACCGCCTGAGCGGGCCCCGCGGCGCGACCGTCTAGGCGGGGACCCGCGCCGTCGACTCGGCGAGCAGCGCGACCGAGCGCAGCCGGTCGGAGGTGCGGAGCGACGCGTGCGCCACGATGACCTCGTCGGCGTCGGCGCTGTGCGCGAACCGGCTCACGTAGTCGGCCACCTCGTCGCCGGTGCCGACGCCCGTGTAGGTCGTCATGCTCGCGACGTGGCCGCCGGCCGGCGTGCGGAGCAGGTGGTCGAGCTCGTCGTCGCTGAAGGTGCGGTCGACGGTGACCTGGCCGCTCTGGCGGAGCAGCATCATCAGGCGGGCCCGCTTCATCTCGGCGAACTGGCGCTGGGCGTCGTCGGCGTCGTCGGAGGCGATGGCGTTGACGCCGGCGAGCACGTACGGCTGGTCGAGCTGGGCCGACGGCTGGAACTCCCGGCGGTAGGTCGCGACCGCCTGGTGCAGGGCGTCGGGGGCGAAGTGCGACGCGAACGCGTAGGGCAGGCCCAGCGCCGCGGCCAGCTGGGCGCCGAAGAGCGACGAGCCGAGGATGTACAGCGGCACCGCCGTGCCGGCCCCGGGCGTCGCGCTGACGCTGGGCACGCGGGACTCCCCGGCGAGGAACGCCTGCAGCTCGAGGACGTCCTGGGGGAAGCGCTCGGACGACGCGGGGTCGCGGCGCAGCGCGCGGAACGTGGCCTGGTCGCTGCCGGGGGCCCGGCCGAGCCCGAGGTCGATGCGCCCCGGGTGCAGGGTCTCGAGCGTGCCGAACTGCTCGGCGATGGTGAGGGGCGAGTGGTTCGGCAGCATCACCCCGCCCGACCCGAGGCGGATGGTCGAGGTCTGGCTCGCCACGTGGGCGATCAGCACGGACGTCGCGCTCGACGCGATCGACGACATGTTGTGGTGCTCGGCGTACCAGACGCGTCGGTACCCGCTCGCCTCGGCCTGCTGGGCGAGGGCGACCGAGGCCGCGAAGCTGTCGCGGGCGGTCTCGCCGGGGGCGATCGGAGCGAGGTCGAGGATCGAGAGGGGAACGGTCATGGTGGGCCCAACCACGGAGGCGCGGGTCGTGTTCCCGACGCCCGGACGCAGAGGAGGCGGCCCGCACCCCGTTCAGGGAGGTGCGGACCGCCTCCGGCCCGGGGGCGCCTAGAGCCCGCGCGCCAGACGGTGGTACGCGGCGTTCCAGCGCACCTCGCGGCTGAACTCGCGCATCGTGGTGTGCTCGTCGATGATCAGCAGCTCGGTCTCGAGGATGCGCGCGAGGTCCTCGAACGCCTCCAGGCCGACGGCCGTCGACATCACCGTGTGGTGGGCGGCGCCGGCGGTCAGCCAGGCCTCGGCCGACACGGCGAACGACGGGCGGGGCTCCCACACGGCGCGGCCGACGGGCAGGTTCGGCAGGTCGGCGTCGGGGGCGACCACGTCGACCACGTTGACCGTCAGGCGGAACCGGTCGCGGACGTCGCTCATGGCGACGACGACGGCCTCGCCCGGGTCGGCCGTGAAGACCAGGCGCACCGGGTCGTCCTTGCCGCCGATGCCGAGCTCGTGCACCTCGAGGGAGGCGCGGCCCGCGGTGAGCGTCGGGCTCACCTCGAGCATGTGGGCGCCGAGGATCTTCTCGGCGCCGGGCACGAGGTGGTACGTGTAGTCCTCCATGAGGGAGGCGCCGCCCGGCAGGCCGGCGCCCATCACGGCGGCGGCGCGCACGAGCACCGCGGTCTTCCAGTCGCCCTCGGCGCCGAAGCCGTAGCCCTCGGCCATCAGGCGCTGCACCGCGAGGCCGGGCAGCTGCTTCAGCGCGCCGAGGTCCTCGAAGTTGGTCGTGAAGGCGCTGAAGCCGCCGGCCTCGAGGAAGGAGCGGAGCCCCAGCTCGATCGCGGCGCCGTCGCGCAGCGACTGGTGGCGGGCGCCGTCGGCGCGCAGCTCGGGGGCGACGTCGTGGTCGCGCTCGTACAGGGCGACGAGGTCGTCGACGGCCTGCTCCGGGGCGGCCGCGACGGCCTCGGCCAGCTCGTTGACGCCCCAGGTGTTGACCTGCACGCCGAACGCCAGCTCGGCCTCGGTCTTGTCGCCCTCGGTGACGGCGACGAAGCGCATGTTGTCGCCGAACCGGGCCAGCTTGAGCGAGCGCATCGCGGCGGCGCCCGCCGCGGCGCGCATCCACGTGCCCACCTGGCGCTGCACGCGGGGGTCGCTGACGTGGCCGACCACGGTCTTGCGGGCCACGCCGAGGCGGGTCTGCACGTAGCCGAACTCGCGGTCGCCGTGCGCGGCCTGGTTGAGGTTCATGAAGTCGAAGTCGATCTCACCCCAGGGCAGCTCGACGTTCGCCTGCGTGTGGAGGTGCAGCAGCGGCTTGCGGAGGGCGTCGAGGCCGCCGATCCACATCTTGGCCGGGCTGAACGTGTGCATCCAGGTGGTGACGCCGATGACGCTGTCGTCGAGGTTGGCCTCGAGCATCGTGCGCTTGATCGACTCGGCGTCGGTGAGCACGGGCTTCCAGACCAGCTCGACGGGCACGTCGGAGGCGGCGGCGAGCTCGTCGGCGATGGCCCTCGACTGCTCGGCGACCTGGCGGAGCGTGTCTTCGCCGTAGAGGCCCTGGCTGCCGGTGAGGAACCAGACCTGCTTCGAGGCGAGGAAGGCGACGGGGTCGACGGTGTTCGGGGTGGGGGTGGTGCTCATGACAGGGCTCCTGAGGGCTTCTGGCCGTAGACGTTCTGGTACCGGTCGAAGAGAGCGTCGATGCTCTCGGCCGGGATGGGCAGGGGTGCGCCGAGCTGGCGCGAGAGGTGGACGGTGCGGGCGACGTCCTCCGTCATGACGGCGGCCTTGACGGCGTCGCGGGCGTCCTTGCCGATGGTGAAGACGCCGTGGTTCTGCATCAGCACCGCGCGGCTGCGGTGGCCCTCGAGCGTCTGCACGATGCCCTCGCCGATCGACTCGTCGCCGATGATCGCGAACGGCCCGATCGGGATCTCGCCGCCGAACTCGTCGGCCATCGCCGTGATGACGCACGGGATCGCCTCGCCGCGCGCCGCCCAGGCCGTGGCGTAGGTGGAGTGCGTGTGCACCACTCCCCCGACCTTCGGCATGTGGCGGTACACGTAGGCGTGCGCCGCGGTGTCGCTCGACGGGCTGCGGTCGCTGCCCGGGCTGCCGGCGACGACGGTGCCGTCGAGGTGGCAGAGGATCTGGTTCTCGGGCGTGAGGTCGTCGTAGTCGACCCCGCTCGGCTTGATGACGAAGAGGTTCGTGCCGGGCACGCGCTGCGACACGTTGCCGCCCGTCCAGACGACGAGGCCGTAGCGGGTCAGCTCGGCGTGCAGGTCGCAGACGGCCCGGCGGGTCTCGTCGATGGCCGACTCGGTGGCGCGGTCGATGAAGGTCATGCGCTCGCCCCCTCGACGGCCGGGGCCTCGGACTCGCCGGAGGCGCGGGTCGGGTCGACGGCGTCGGTCGCCGCCCGCCCCGAGCCGAGCGCGTCGCGGCGGATCGCCTTCAGGCGGTGCATCACGTCGTTGCCGCCGCGCCCGAACCAGTCGTGCAGCAGCAGGTACTCGGCGTACAGCGCGTCGTACGCGTCGGCCGCGTCGGGGTCGGGCGTGTAGGTGGCCCGGTCGACGCTGCCCATGGCCTCGCCGGCGACGCGCGTGTCGGGGTAGGCCCCGGCCGCGACGGCGGCGTGGATGGCCGAGCCGAGCGCGGGGCCCTGCTCGCTGCGGATGGTCGAGATCGGCAGGCGGAGCACGTCGCTGTAGGTCTGCATCAGGTGGCGGTTCTTCAGCAGGCCGCCCGCGGCGATGAACTCGGTGACGGGCACGCCGGAGTCGTTGAACGCCTCGACGATGCGACGGGTGCCGTAGGCCGTGGCCTCGAGCAGGGCGCGGTAGCCCTCCTCCGGCGTGGTGCTGAGCGTCTGGCCGACGATGACGCCGGAGAGCTCGTGGTCGACGAGCACCGAGCGGTTGCCGCTGTGCCAGTCGAGCGCGACGAGGCCGTGCGCCCCGACGGGCTGCTCGTAGGCGAGGTCGGTGAGGTGCTGGTGCACGCTCTTGCCGGCGGCCTCGGCCGCGTCGACGGCCGACTGCGGCACCTGGTTGCGGACGTACCAGGCGAAGATGTCGCCCACGCCCGACTGGCCGGCCTCGTAGCCGTAGAAGCCCTCGGTGATGCCGCCGTCGACGACGCCGCACATGCCGGGGACCTCGGCGAGCTCGGAGCCGTTCATGACGTGGCAGGTGCTCGTGCCCATGATGGCGACCATCTGGCCGGGCTGCGTCGCCTTGGCGGCGGGGGCCGTGACGTGCGCGTCGACGTTGCCGACCGCGACGGCGATGCCCTCGGGCAGGCCCGTCCAGCCGGCGGCCTCGGCCGTCAGCGTGCCGGCCGCGGAGCCGAGCGCCCCGATCTCGTGGGCGACCTTCGACTCGGCGAAGTCGGCGAAGCCGGGGTTCAGCGCGGCGAGGAACTCGCGGCTCGGGTACTCGCCGTCCTGGAGGATGCCCTTGTAGCCGGCGGTGCAGGCGTTGCGGACGTAGCGCCCGCTGAGCTGCCAGATGATCCAGTCGGCGGCCTCCACCCAGTGCTCGGTCGCGGCGTAGACCTCCGGGTCCTCCTCGAGCAGCTGGAGTCCCTTGGCGAACTCCCACTCGCTCGAGATGAGCCCGCCGTAGCGGGGCAGCCACGACTCGCCGCGCTGGCGGGCGAGCTCGTTGATGCGGTCGGCCTGGCCCTGCGCGGCGTGGTGGCGCCACAGCTTGACGTAGGCGTGCGGGCGGCCGGCGAACTCGGGCAGCTCGTTGAGCGGGGTGCCGTCGGCGGTGGTCGGCACCATCGTGCAGGCGGTGAAGTCGGTGCCGATGCCGACGACGCTGGCCGGGTCGACGCCCGAGGCGGCGAGGGCCTCCGGGACGGCGTTCTTCAGCACGTCGACGTAGTCGCTCGGCACCTGCAGGGCCCACTCGGCCGGCAGGCGCTCGCCGGTGCCGGGCAGGGTGCGGTCGACGACCGCATGGGGGTACTCGAACGTCGCGCTGCCGAGCTCGGCGCCGTCGGAGACCCGTACGACGACGGCCCGTCCGCTCAGGGTGCCGAAGTCGACGCCGACGACGTGGGAGTCGGCGTGGTCAGGGGTCGCTGCCATGGAACATCCTTGTCATGGTGGTGAAAGTGAGCGCTCACATTGTGCCACGTGAGCGCTCACGCGTGCAATCGCGCCCCCGGTCGGAGGCGCGGGTCGGCTAGTGCCGGGGAGGCGCGGTCGAGAGCCGCACGACGAGCTCGGGGGCCATCGGGGCGACGGGCGTCTCGTCGCCGCCGAGCACGGCCTCGACCGTGTCCATGATGCGGCGGCCGAGGGCCTCGAAGTCCTGGCGGACGGTGGTCAGCGGCGGGAGGAAGTGCTCCGCCTCGGGGATGTCGTCGAACCCGACGATGCTCACGTCGCCGGGCACGCGGACGCCGGCCTCGGTGAGCGCGTGCACGACGCCGAGCGCCATCTGGTCGTTGGCGCAGAACACGGCCGTGACGTCGTCGCGCCCGGCGAGCTCGCGCCCCAGGGCGTGGCCGGAGGCGGGGGTCCAGTCGCCGCGGAGCAGCACCGACGCGTCGAGGCCGAGCCGCGCGCAGGCGTCGCGCCAGCCGCGCTCGCGGTCGCGGCCGTCCATCCAGGCGTCGGGGCCGGCGACGTGGGCCACCGCCCGGTGGCCGAGCGACGCGAGGTGCTCGACCGCCCGCTCGGCGCCGGCCGCCTGGTCGATGGAGACCGGGTGGTGGCCGTCGTCGGCGACGCTGTCCGCCGTGACGAGCGGCACCGTCACGTCGGCCGAGCGCAGCACGTCGAGCGCCTCCGCGTCGGGGGCGATCAGCACCACCGCGGCGACGGCCTGGCCCACGAGCGCGTCGACCGCCTGGCGGACCCCGTCGGCGTCGTCGCTGTCGAGCGTCGCCATCGACACCTGGTAGCCGGCGCGCCGCGCGGCGCCGTTGAAGCCGTGCATCGTGCTGGACGGCCCGTAGAACGGGAACCCGGTGCTGATCAGCCCGATCGAGCGCGTCTTGCGGCTGGCGAGGGCCCGGGCGGCGAGGCTCGGCCGGTAGCCGAGGGCCTCGACGGCGGCGTCGACCTTGGCCTTCGTGACCGGGCGGACGGTGGGGTCGCCGTTGACGACGCGGGACACCGTCTGGTGCGAGACGCCGGCAGCCCTGGCGACGTCGAAGAGGGTGGGCACGGGGACGATCCTAGGGAACGAGGGCCGGGAGCCGGGCGAGTGCCCGGCCGTGCTGCGGGGAGGCGACCCCCTGCGGGGACGCCGGAGGCGCGGGTCGAGCTCGACCCGCGCCTCCTCGTGTCGTCGACCGACCGACCGGTCGACGTCTCGCCTCCTACTTGGTGGAGGACGCGGCGCGACGCTTGTTGAACACGTCGAACGCGACCGCGGCGAGCAGCACCAGGCCCTTGATGAGCGACTGGTACTCCGTGCCGACGCCGAGGATCGACATGCCGTTGTTCAGGATGCCGATGATCAGGCCGCCGACGATGGCGCCGGTGACCGTGCCGATGCCGCCCGTGACCGCCGCGCCGCCGATGAAGACGGCCGCGATGGCGTCCAGCTCGAAGCCGTTGCCGGCGCTGGGGCTGGCGAGGTTGAGCTGGCCGGTGAAGACCAGGCCGGCGAGGGCCGAGATGACGCCCATGTTGACGAACAGCAGGAACGTCACGCGCTTGGTCTTGACGCCCGACAGCTCAGCGGCGTGCAGGTTGCCGCCGATGGCGTAGACGTGGCGGCCGAAGACCGAGTTCTTCATCACCATCGAGTAGACGACGACGAGCACGGCGAGCACGACCAGCACGATCGGGGTGCCCGAGTAGCTGGCGAGGAGGAAGCCGATGTACATGACGAGGGCGACCGTGAAGACCATCTTCGTGATGAACCACAGGAAGGGCTCGTCCTCGAGCTGGTACTTGCGACGGATGGCTCGGCCGCGGAGGCCCGTGCCGATCAGGGCGACCGAGGCGATCACGCCGAGGATCAGCGTGAGCGGCTCGTAGCCCGTCGTGCCGAACGCCGGGAGGAAGCCGGAGCCGATGTTGCGGAAGCCCTGGGGGAAGGGCGAGATCTGCTGGTTCTGCAGGGCGATCTGCGCCGCACCGCGGAAGGCGAGCATGCCCGCCAGCGTGACGATGAACGCCGGGATCCCGAAGTAGGCGATCCAGAAGCCCTGCCAGGCGCCGACCAGGGCGCCGATCACGAGGCAGAGCACCGCGGCCACGGGCCAGGGCAGTCCCCACTGCGTGATCATGACGCCGGCCATGGCGCCGGTGAAGGCGACGACCGAGCCGACCGAGAGGTCGATGTGGCCGGCGATGATGACCATCACCATGCCGATGGCGAGGATCAGGATGTAGCTGTTCTGGACGACCAGGTTCGAGACGTTGATCGGCGCGAGCGTGATGCCGTTGGTCGTGATCTGGAAGAACAGCACGATGACGATCAGCGCGATGAACAGGCCGATCTGACGCAGCTGGCCGGCCAGGTACGACACGGCGCCGGTGATCGGGTTGCCGGAGCCGGACTGGCCGCGCGGCGAGGAGTTCCCCGTTCCGGTGGGCTTGGGCTCGGTGGCCTGGGTGGGGCTAGGCGCGCTCATTGACGGGGCTCTCTCGCTCGAGGGTCATGTACTTCAGGAGGAACTCGGGGGTGGCGTCGGCGATCGGCACGTCGGCCGTGATGCGCCCCTCCGAGAGGGTGTAGATGCGGTCGCAGATGCCGAGCAGCTCGGGGAGCTCGGAGGAGATGACGATGACGCCCTTCCCCTGGTCGGCCAGCTGGTTGATGATCGTGTAGATCTCGTACTTCGCCCCGACGTCGATGCCGCGGGTGGGCTCGTCGAGGATGAGCACGTCGGGGTCGGCGTACATCCACTTGGAGAGCACGACCTTCTGCTGGTTGCCGCCGGAGAGCTTGCCCGTCACGGCCGCCACGGTGGGCGCCTTGATGTTCATGCTCTTGCGGTAGCGCTCGGCGACCGTGCTCTCTTCGGAGCCGTTCACGAAGCCGAGCTTCGCGAGCTTGCGGAGCGCGGAGCCGGAGACGTTGCGCTGGATGTCGTCGATCAGGTTGAGGCCGTACTTCTTGCGGTCCTCGGTGGCGTAGGCGATGCCGGCCGCGATGGCCTTGGTCACCGTGCTGGTGTCGATCTTCTCGCCGCGCTTGTAGACGGTGCCCGAGATGCCGGTGCCGTAGCTCTTGCCGAAGACGCTCATCGCGAGCTCGGTGCGGCCCGCGCCCATGAGGCCCGCGATGCCGACGATCTCGCCGGCCGCGACGGCCAGGTTGGCCTGGTGGATGATCTCGCGCGACGCGTCGAGCGGGTGGTGGACCGTCCAGTCCTCGATGCGGAGGAGCTCCTCGCCGATGGACGACTCGTGGGCCGGGTACCGGCTCTCGAGGTCGCGGCCGACCATGCCCTTGATGATGCGGTCCTCCGAGACCTCGCCGGCGTGCATGTCGAGGGTCTCGATCGTCTTGCCGTCGCGGATGATCGTGACCTTGTCGGCGATCTCCTTGATCTCGTTGAGCTTGTGGCTGATGATGATCGACGTGATGCCCTGGCCCTGCAGGCTCTTGATGAGGTCGAGCAGGTGGGCCGAGTCGTCGTCGTTCAGCGCCGCCGTGGGCTCGTCGAGGATGAGCAGCTTGACCTTCTTCGAGAGGGCCTTGGCGATCTCGACGAGCTGCTGCTTGCCGACGCCGATGTCGGTGACCTTCGTGATGGGGTTGTCACGCAGGCCGACCCGGGCGAGCAGGCCCGCGGCGTCGAGGTTGGTCTTGTTCCAGTCGATGAAGCCGCCCTTGGACTGCTCGTTGCCGAGGAAGATGTTCTCGGCGATCGACAGGAAGGGGCTGAGGGCGAGCTCCTGGTGGATGATCACGACGCCCGCGGCCTCGGAGTCGTTGATGTTCTTGAACTCGACGGGCTGGCCGTCGAGGAGGATCTGACCGTCGAAGGAGCCAGCGGGGTAGACCCCCGAGAGCACCTTCATCAGCGTCGACTTGCCGGCGCCGTTCTCGCCGCAGATCGCGTGGACCTGGCCGCGCTCGACCTCCAGCGTGACGTCCTGCAGGGCCTTGACGCCGGGGAACGTCTTGGTGATGTCGCGCATCTCCAGGATCGTGTTCGCCACTGTTCCTTCTTCCGTGTGGGTGGTGCTGAGGGGGCCGGGGAGGGGGGAGGCGCGGCTGGCGTCAGCCGCGCCTCCCCCGCCCCGAGGGGGCGTGACCTACTTGAGGTCGTCCTCGGTGTAGTAGCCGCTGTCGACGAGGACTTCCTTGTAGTTGTCCTTGGTGACGATGGTGGGCTGGAAGAGGTACGTCGGGACGACCTTCGCCTTGTTGTCGTACGTCTTGTCGTCGTTCGTCTCGGGCGTCTTGCCGTTGAGGATGTCGTCGGCCATCACGACGGACTGGTCAGCGAGCTGACGGGTGTCCTTGTAGATCGTCGAGTACTGCTGGCCGGCGATGATCGACTTGACCGAGGCGGCCTCGGCGTCCTGGCCGGTCACGATCGGCAGCGCCGAGTCGCTGTAGCCGGCGCCCTCGAGCGCCGAGATGATGCCGATCGAGATGCCGTCGTAGGGCGACAGCACGCCGTCGAGCTTCGTGCCGCCCGAGTAGGTCGAGGCGATCAGGTTCTGCATGCGGGCCTTGGCGGTCGCCGGGTCCCACTGCAGCGTGGCGGCCTGCGTGAACTGGTCCTGGCCGGAGCCGATCGTCAGCGAGCCGTCCTCGAGGTAGGGCTTGAGGGTCTCCATCGCGCCGTTGAAGAAGAACGTCGCGTTGTTGTCGTCGGGGCTGCCCGCGAAGACCTCGATGTTCTTGGCGGCCGCCCCGTCGATCTTCGTGCCGTCGGCGTCGGCGAGGCCGAGGCCGGTGAGCAGGCTGGTGGCCTGGTCGACGCCGACCTTGTAGTTGTCGAACGACACGTAGTAGTCGACGTTCTCGCTGCCGGTGAGGAGGCGGTCGTACGAGATGACCTTGATGCCGGCCTTGGCGGCCGAGTCGAGCTGGTCGCTCAGCGAGCCGCCGTCGATCGAGGCGACGATGAGCACCTTGGCGCCCTTGGTGATCATGTTGCTGACCTGCTGGACCTGCTGGGGGATCTTGTTGTCGGCGTACTCGAGGTCGACCTTGTAGCCCTTGTCCTCGAGGGCGCTCTTGACGGCGTCGCCGTCCTTGATCCAGCGCTCGGAGACCTTGGTCGGCATCGCGACGCCGACGAGGGCGCCGGAGTTGTCGCCTCCGCTGCTGCCGCTGCCGCTGTCGCCGCCGCGGCCGCCCGCTCCGCCGGAGCAGCCGGCCAGGGAGATCGCCAGACCGGCGGCGACGATGCCGACGATGAGCTTCTTGTTCTTCACGGTGATTCCTTCGTGTCCGTGTCATCTCGACGGCGTCGTCGATGACGGATGGTGATGCTGTGGAGGTGGTGCTGAAGGGTGGTGCTCGTGCGTGGTGCTCGGTGGTGCGGACGGCCGGGGAGGCACGCGGGAGGGCGTGCCGGGCTGGCCGGTGGAGCGCGTCCTGGTCGGCGGCGGGGCCGCGTCGAGGACGGGCCGACGGGGTGCGTGAGCGCCCGTCGGGGGTCGGGGGTCAGACGGCGTCGAGGGCCGTGACGGGGGCGCGGCGAGCCGCGCCGCGGGGCGACGACGCGGATGCGTCGGGCGCGGTCGCCGCGGGCGAGCGGCGGGGGCGGACGGTCGACGCGGGGGTGGCGCGGGAGCCGTCGGGGGTGCTGGTGTTCACGGTGACCTCTTCGTCAGAGAACGTGTCTCGGAGTGAACCGTCGTGCTCGATCACTGTCATGTGAGCGCTCACATCGGGTGGTTCGGGGCAATACTGAATGAGCATCCGTCCGATGTCAAGTCGTCCGCGCATCCGGCACGGTTCACACGTTCGCAACACGGCGTTCACGGGCCTGAGCGGATGACGAGGCACCATGACTGCATGCTCGCCGTGACCGCCACCGTCCACACCGCGCACGACAGCGCCGGCCTGTTCTGGCTGTCACGCCGCCTGCTGGCCGAGCACGCGGCCGCCCGCGTCGACGAGGGGCAGTACCTCGTGCAGCTCGCCGACGCCGGCACGGTGCTGCTCACGGAGCTGCCCGACCTGCTGCGCTTCGACGTCGTGGTGCGCGACGAGCTGGCCGGGCGCCGCACCCGCCGCGCGCTCGAGGCGGCCCTGCTGCGGCTGTCGACCGGGACGGTGTCGGCGGTCACCTGGCAGTCGGAGCCGCTCGGCCACGAGGCGCTCAGCGCCTAGGGCGCCAGGCGCAGGCACCCGGCGGCCCGGGCGCCCGAGCCGTCAGCGTCAGATCGCCGTGATCGTCCAGCTCGCGACGTGGCTCTCGCCGGGAGCGAGGCGCACCAGGTCGATGCCGCTCGTGAAGGCGTCGGGCGGGCAGGTCATCGGCTCGACGGCCAGGCCGACGCGGTCGTTCTCGCGCTCCGGGCGGTCGGCCGTGTGCACCTGCACCCAGGGCAGCTCAGGGCCCCAGGTCATCTCGACGCCCCGGCCGTCGGCCGCCGTCAGCCGTGCCGTCGCGACCTGGTCGTCGCCGGTGCGCGCCAGCTCGGTGAAGGCGTGGTCGACGAAGGTCTCGCCGACGACGCGGCCTTCGCGGAAGTCGAAGCCCTCGCGCTCGGTCACCCCGTGCACGCCGGTCGGCACGAGGCGGTCGTCGGTCACCTCGAGGTAGCTGTCGGCCGGCAGGGTGAGGGCCCAGTCGTCGACCCGGCCCTCGCCGGCGACGAGGTACGGGTGCGGCGCGACGCCGTAGGGCGCCTCGCCGTCGCCGACGTTGGTGGCCTCGACGGTCGTGGTGAGGCCGGCGTCGCCGAGCTCGTAGGTCGCGCGGAGCGCCAGCCGCCAGGGGTAGCCGTCGCTCGGGGCCAGCTCCGTCACGAGGGAGGCGCGGTGCGGCTCGCTCGACTCCACGCGCCACTCGGCCCAGCCGACCAGCCCGTGCAGGGCGTGCCCCCGCTCGACCTCGTTGAGCGGCAGCTGCAGGGTCTCGCCCGCCTCGTCGTAGGCGCCGTCGACGATGCGGTTCGGCCACGGCGCGAGCAGCGCCCCGCGGTAGAGCGGGCGGACCACGTCGGCCGCGAACGGGACGACGAGGTCGCGGCCGTCGTGCGTGAGGCTGCGGAGGGTCGCGCCGACGGCCGCGAGCTCGGCCCGGTACGCGCCGTGCTCGAGCGAGACGGGCGCGCCGCTGACCGGCATCGGGCCGGCGGCGGGGGTGGTCGCGGTGGGGGTGGGGGTGGTCGTGGTGACGTCAGGCACGGTGTCCTCCGAGGGCGACGGTGTCGAGGTGGGCGTTGCGGAAGCGACCCTCCGGGTCGACGGCGGCGGCGTGCGCCGCGAAGTCGTCGAGGCGAGGGTAGCGGGCGCGCAGCGTCTCGTGGTCGAGGGTCGCCACCTTGCCCCAGTGCGGTCGTGCGTCGAAGCCGGCCAGCGCCTCCTCGACCAGCGGCAGCACCGCCAGCACCGCCTCCGCCTGACGCCGCCAGGTGAAGTGGAAGGCGACGCTCTGACGGCCGCCGCTCGGGCTGAGCCACGCCGCGTCGGGCGCGACCGTGCGGATCTCGCTGACGAAGATGACCTCGGCGAGCCGGTCGCCGATCGCCCGGAGCGCCTCGACGGCGGCGGCCGCGTGCTCGGCGGGCACCAGGTACTCGCTCTGGATCTCCTCCCCCGCGCTGGGCGTGAACTCGGCACGGAAGTGCGGCAGCCGGTCGAGCCACGGCCCGGGCTCGCCGAGCTGCGGCGTCACGGCGTCGGCCGCCGTGTCGGGCAGCATGTGCAGCGCGGCCTCGGCCGGGCGCGCGCCGAGCTCGCGGAGGTCGAGGCCCGACGAGCCGACGCCGTCGACCCGGGCCTTGCTCCAGACCTGCTCGACGTCGTCGCCGGTGTAGCGGGTGAACAGGCTGACGCTGTAGGCGTGGGCGAGCACGGCGTCGAGCTGCTCGAGCGCGGCGGCCCAGGGCAGCCCCTGGTGGACGGTCTGCACGACGTCGAACGTCGGCACGGTGTCGAGCTCGAGGGCCGTCACGACGCCGAGGGCGCCGAGGCCGACGACCGTCGCCTCGAAGGCCTCGTCGCCGCGGCGGACGACGTCGAGCGAGCCGTCGGCGCGGACGATCTCGACCGCGCTGACCGAGGCCGACAGGGCGGGGTTGCCGACGCCCGAGCCGTGGGTGCCGGTCTGGACGGCGCCGGCGACGGAGATGTGCGGCAGCGAGGCCAGGTTGGGCAGGGCCCGGCCGTGGCGCTGCAGCTCGCGGGCCAGCACGGCGTGCGTGGCGGCCGCGCCGACGCGGACGACGTCGCGGTCGGCGTCGAGCTCGATCGGCACGCCCAGCGCCTCGGTCGAGACGAGCACGCCGTCGGTGTCGGCGATGCGGCTGAACGAGTGGCGCGAGCCGAGCGCCTTCACGCGGCGGCTGGAGGCGACGACGTCGCGCAGCTCGTCGACGGTGGCCGGACGGCGGAGGTCGGTCGTCGAGTACTCGACGTTGGCGGCCCAGTTGTGCATGAGACTCCTTCGGCTCGGATGGCGGTGACCAGTCTACGTGAGCGCTCACTCCGAGCGCCCGAGGCGGCCGGTCCCCCTTCTCTGGGGCCGGGGTGTCCCCCCAACTGGGCCCGTGTCCTCCGTTGCGCGGACACCGGCCGTGCGGTTGCCTTGGCATGCGCCGACAGGACGGCGCCGCACCACCACGACCAGGGGACCCTCCAGCATGAGCACCACCAGCTCCGACGCCGACGGCGTCACCGCGACCGGCGCGCGCCTCGGCGCCCGCGGCCGGACCCGCCCCCGCGTCGACCCCGCCTCCGTCCGGCCCGAGCGCGTCGTCGCCCTCCGCCGCCGCAGCGCCCCCCGCTTCTACCTCACGTACCTGCAGTCGCCGAACGACGGCAGCGACCCCGCGGTGCCCCTCGGCACCTGCCTCGTGCTCCGGGCGATCGGCGGCCAGACGCCGCGCCGCGTGTCGGTCGAGCTGCCGCACGACGTCGTCCGCACCGCGTCGTCCCTCCGCCGCGGCGCCTCCGTCGGCATCGCCACGCCCGGCGAGCTCGACGAGCTGGCCGCCCTCGGCACCGTCTTCGTCGAGTGGGTCTCGCGCGACGGCGTCACCCGCACCGCCTGGCTGCGCGTGCCGCCGACCCCGGCGCGGTACCGGGCCGGGACCGCCCGCTAGGCCGAGCCCGCCCCCGGGGCGCGACCCCCGCCTCCGGCACGGCCCCGTCAGCGGCGGTGCGCCGCCGCGGGGTGGGAGTCGGGGAGGCGCGGGCCGCCCCCGGTGTACCGCTCACGCAGGGTCTGCCCCGGCACGTACGCCTCACGCACCCTGCCTCGCCGCCGCAGCTCGGGCACGACGAGCTCGACGAAGTCGCGCAGCGTGTCGAAGGAGTGGTACTGGCGGAGGTTGATGCCGTCGATGCCCTCCTCGTCGAGCCAGCGCTCGATCTCGTCGGCGACGACCGTCGGGGTGCCGGCCACGAAGAACGCGCCGCCCCAGGCCTCGTCGACGCTGTCGACCAGCTGGCCGACCGTGATGTCGAGCGGCAGGGCCGCCGCCCCGGGGTGGTCGAGCCGCCCCTCCGCCTCGAGGGCCTCGCGCACCGTGCGGTCGCGCGGGTGCGACGGAGCGTCGAACGGGACGCTGCGGTGCACGAGCGCGCCCTGCTCGCTCGCGAACGACCGGTAGAGGGCCAGCTTCTCGGCCACCGCCTCCTCGGTCTCGGCCGTGACGACGCCGGCCTGGACGATGAACGACACGTCGTCGGCCGACCGGCCGGCCTCGACGGCCGCGGCGCGCGTCGCCTCGGCCACCTGACGCACGGCCCGGCCGCCGGTGAAGACCACCTCGGCGTGCTGCGCGGCCTGCGCGACGCCGGTGGGCGACGCCGTCGCGAGGAAGAGCACCGGGGTCCGCTGCGGCGACGGCTCGCTGAGGTGCGGGCCGGCGACCCGGAAGAACCGGCCCACGTGGTCGATCGCGTGCACCTTCGACGGGTCGGTGTAGACGCCCGAGCCGGGAGCCAGGCCGTCGGCCGTGGGGTCGGCCACGACGGCGTCGTCCTCCCACGAGCCCTCCCACAGGGCGTAGAGCACCTCGAGGTACTCGGCGGCGCGGGCGTACCTCTCGTCCTTGGGGATCTGGTCGTCGAGGCCGAAGTTGCGGGCGGCGCTCGGCAGGTACGAGGTGACGACGTTCCAGCCGACCCGCCCCTTGGTGAGGTGGTCGAGGGTCGACATGCGGCGGGCGAACGCGAACGGCGGCTCGTAGCTCGTCGACGCCGTGACGCCGAAGCCGAGGTGCTCGGTGACGGCGGCCATGACGGGGACGACCAGCATCGGGTCGTTCGCCGGCGCCTGGATGCCCTCGAGCAGCGCCGGGGCGGGGCTGTCGCCGTACACGTCGTACGTGCCCAGCACGTCGGCGAGGAAGACGGCGTCGAAGCCGCCGCTCTCGGCGAGGCGGGCCAGCTCGATCCAGTACGCCATGTCGGTGTACTCGCGCCGGTGGTTGCCGGGCAGGCGCCAGAGGCCGTGCGTGATGTGCCCGACGCAGTTCATCTCGAACAGGTTGAGGATGAGCTGCTTGGGGCGGGTCTCGGTGTCGGTCACGTCGACGACGATGCCACACCGCGCCTCCGCCCGGGGGCGCGTTGCGCCGCGTTGCGGCGGGTCGCGGGGAGCGGGGGCGGGGGTCGCTCTGCGCTGGGTCGGGCTGAGTCGGGTCGGGCCGGGTCGGGTCGGGTCGGGTCGGGTCGGGTCGGGTCGGGTCGGGTCGGGTCGGGTCGGTCGGGCCGGGCCCGGGCCCGGGCTCAGCGGCGGCGGCCGCCCGTGACGGCCGGGCCGGAGCCCGTCGCCGGCCCGCGGACCACCGCCACCGACCCGGTCACGGCCGCGACCGACGACGTGATGGTGCGGAGGCTCGACGTCGACAGCTGCTCCTGCGCGTGGCCGTGGCGGGGGAAGCCGCGGCGGGCCAGCGCCACCACGACGAAGCTCGCGGCGACGACCACGGCCGCCGAGAACGGCAGGGCGCCGAGGCCGGTGACCCCGGTCAGCTGCGCGCCGAGCGCAGCGCCGCCGGCGATGCCGACGTTCGAGCCCGCGTTGATCAGCGCGCCCGCGATGTCGGGGCTCACGCCGCCCGCGCGGATCGCCGCCGCCATGAAGAGCGTGCCGGTCGTGCCGTTCGCGGCGACCCAGACGCCCGCGACGACGAAGGTGCCGACGAGCGAGCCGTGCACCAGCGGCAGCGCCGCGAGGGCCACGGCCATCGTCGCCACGGCGACGAGGAGGGTCTGCCGCGGGGCGCGGTCGACGAAGGCGCCCGCCGTCAGCAGCCCGACCACGCCGGTCGCGCCGAGCACCAGCAGCGCCGTGCCGACCGCGTCGTCGCCGAGGCCCGCGGTCACGAGGTACGGCCCGACGTACGTGTAGACCACGTAGTGCCCGGCGAAGAGCAGCAGGTCGGCGACGACGACGGCGAGCAGCCCGGTGCGGGCCCACGACCGGACCGAGCCGACGTGCGGGTACGACTCGCCCCGCACCGCGGGCAGGAACGCCACCGCGACGACGGCGAGCAGCGCGGAGGCGGCGGCCACGGCCCCGACGGCGGCCCGCCAGCCGAGGTGGTCGCCGACCGTCGTCGCGAGCGGCACGCCGATGACGAAGCCGAGCGAGCTGCCCGAGTAGACGAACGCGATCGCGCGGCCGGCCAGCCTAGGAGGCACGATGCGCGTCGCGTAGGCCGACGCCACGGAGAAGAAGAGGGCGTGCGCGACGCCGCCGACGACCCGGCCGGCGCACACGACGGCGAACGACGGGGCCAGCGCGACGATGAGGTTCGACGCCGTGTAGCCGACGAGCGTGGTCACGAGCACGGCCTTGCGCGGCACGCGGGCCGTGGCCCAGGTGAGCGGCAGGGCGAGCAGGGCGACGGCGAGCGCGTAGACCGTGACCACCACGCCCATGCGCGACTCGGAGACGCCGAGGTCGACGCTCATCGTCGACAGGAGGCCGACCGGCATGAGCTCGGTGGTGATGGCGAGGAAGGTCGACAGGCCGAGCACGGTGATGCCGACCACGGCCGACGGGGTCAGCACGTGGACGGTGCCGCGGGCGGCGGCGGCCGCGGCGGCGCGGTCGGCGGTGCCGACGTCGCTGACGCGCATCGAGCCCGTGTAGGTCGAGGGCACGCGGACGGGCTCGGTCTCGGGCCGGTCGGCGGGGCGGGTGGTGGTGTCGGTCACGAGGGCCTCCGTTCTCCCGCACGGAGGCGCACGACGACGAGCGTCGGGACGCGCCGGGGCCGAGGCCGGGGCGCTGCGCACTCGTCGCGGGTCAGATGTGACGGGTGTGGGGGTGTTGCCGCTCCACGACGAGGGCGCTGTCCGTCCAGTGTGGCACGGCCCCCTCCCCCGCCCGCAAGGCCCCCGAGCGGGCCGGGCTACGCCCTGGGCGCACGCACCCGGTCGGCGCGGGCGGCGTCGCGCGCCGCGACGAGCAGGTCGGTGAGGACGGTGCCGCGCGACCCCGCGTCCTCCGGGTGCCACTGCACGCACCAGAGGGGCGCCTCCTCGTGCTCCATCGCCTCGGCCGTGCCGTCGGCGGCCCAGGCGACCACGCGGAGGCCCCGCCCGGGCCGCGCGACGGCCTGGTGGTGCGAGCTGCGCACGTCGAGGGTCGTCGCCCCGAGCACGCCGGCGAGGCTGCTGTCGTCGGCGACGCTGACGACGTGGTCGACCATGCTGTCGTCGACGTCGGCGGCGACGTGGCCCTCGAGGTGCTGCACGAGGTCGCCGCCGAGGGCGACGTTCACGAGCTGCATGCCGCGGCAGATGCCGACCAGCGGCGTGCGCGCCGCCACGGCCGCGCGCACCAGGGCGATCTGCGCCCGGTCGGCGTCGGGGAAGGTCTGACCGCCGTGCGGCTCGGCGACGTCGCCGCCGTAGGTCGACGGGTCGACGTCCTCGCCGCCGGTGAGCACGACGGCGTCGGCCGCGGCCAGCCGTCGCCCGAGCTCGTCGTCGCCGGCCTGCGCGGCGGCCACGCGGTCGACCACGAGGCCGACCGCCTCGGCGGCGGCGACGACGGAGGCGGTGAGCCGCTGCAGCTCGGCCTCGAACGCGGGGTCGTCGCGGCCGCCGTCGGCCACGTCGACCACGAGCAGGCGCCGGGCGGCGCCGGCCTCGTCGGGGCGGGCGGCGTCGGGGCGGGCGTCGTCGTGTCGAGGGCTCAGGAGCGACATGCGCCCATCGTGCCACCCGGGGCACGCCGCCACGCCGTCTCCTGAGAGCTCGACGCGACCCGCCGCGCGGCAGGGCGCACGGCGGGCCGGGCCGGTACCGTCGGAGGCGCACGACCCCGGACCACGCCGGGGCGGCAGAGAGGTCACGCCATGTTCGAACCGGAGAACCTCCGAGACTGGGTCGGCCTCGCGGTCGTCGACCCCACCGGCGACAAGATCGGCACGCTCGAGAGCATCTACTTCGACACGTCGAGCGACGTGCCGTCGTTCGCCGCCGTCCAGGTCGGCATCCTCGGCCGCACCCGCCTCGTCTTCGTGCCGCTCGACGGCGCGCTCGTCGCGCCGAAGCACCTCAAGGTGCAGTTCGACAAGAAGCTCGCGAAGGAGGCGCCGTCGATCGAGACCGACGGCGAGCTCGAGGCCCAGCGCGAGCAGGAGCTGTTCGCCTACTACAGCCTGCCCTACACGCTCGGCACGGGCGGCGAGCGGCGGCTCGGCCGCCGCTAGGCGGTGCCCGTCGGTCGACGGGAGCAGCGAGGAGGCGCGGTGCCGGTCGGCACCGCGCCTCTCGTCGTGCAGGCGGCCAGGCAGGCGGGCAGGCGGCCGCCCGCCCGCCCGCCCGCCCGCGGCTCGCCTAGCGCGTGCCCCGCACCCGGATCTCGGCCAGGCCCACGTTGCCCGTGCTGGCGCTGACCCCGGTGACGGTGAAGCGCACCGACGTGGTGCTGCGGCTCGGGAACGACACGGTCGTGGCCGAGCCGTCGTCGGCCAGGGCGGGCACGTCGACGGTCGAGCCGTCGGAGAAGGTCAGGGTGCCGGCGGTCACCTGGTCGGAGCCGTTGGGCCGGTCGTGCAGCACGACCTGGTCGGTCGTCACCGCCGAGGGCCAGGTCAGGGTCAGGGTGACTCCGGTGCGGCCCCAGGGGGCGACCCACTCGGCGGTGGGCGCGGTCGGGTAGCCGTCGGCCACGCCGTCGATCGCCTTGTCGGCGGTCTGGCCCGTCGACGGGTCGTCCCACGCGGCCGTCGCGACGGCGCCGGCGGTGACGTCGACCCGGGTGGGGGCGGGGGCCGGCGTCGTGGTCGCGGCGGTGGTCGACTGCACCCGCACCTCGGCCAGGCCGACGTTGCGGGTGGTCGACGACACGGCCGTCACCGTGACGCGGACCGACGAGACGGTGCGGGCCGGGAACGAGACGGTGGTGGCGCCTCCCCCGTTCGCCAGCGCGGGCACCGTGACGGTCGAGCCGTCGGAGAAGGCCAGGGTCGCGCCCGTCACCTGGTCGTCGGCGTTCGGACGGTCGCTCAGCACCAGCCGGTCGACGCTGCGGGCCGCGGCCCAGGTGAGTTGGAGCCACGAACCGGCGCGGCCGCCGACCGTCGCCCACTCGGCGGAGGCGACGCCGGGGTAGCCGTCGGCGACGCCGTCGATCGCGGCGGCGGCGGTCTGGCCGTCGGCGCCGTTCTCCGAGCTGGCGGTCGCGACCGCGCCGGCGGTCACGTCGGTCGCCGGGTCGGTCGGGGTCGGGGTCGGAGTCGTCGGGGTCGTGGGAGTCGTCGGGGTCGTCGTCACGGGCGTCGTGGTGACGGGCCCTCCGCCCGGGGCGGTCGTGGTCGGCGTACCGACGGTCTGCTCGCGCGACAGCCAGGCGTACTCCGGGCGGCCCCAGCAGGCGTCCCAGCTCGCGCAGGTGCCGTCGTCGGAGGCCGCGTACCGGAAGAACGCGAGCGACTTGGCCCGCACCTGGTCGTCGGTGAGGTTCACCGGGACCTGCGAGAGGCCGTAGCCCCGCCAGCCGGCGAAGCCGGGCGCGGTGGTGAGCTGCTGCCGCGCCGCGTCGGTCAGGTAGGCGACGACGTGGTGGTCGGGGTGGTCGCCGTCGTCGATCGCTCCGACGTGGTCGAGGGTGTCGACGTTGGTCGGGGCCACGCCCTTCATGATCGTGACGAGCTGCGCGCGGAGCTCGCCCAGCGAGTAGCTCGTGAGCCCGTCGACGGTGCTGAGGCGCGACTGCGTGCCCGCCCACAGCTGGGGCAGGCTCTGCCGGCCCGTGGCCGCGAAGCCCTTCCCGTCGAGACCACCGTCGGGGAGGTGCAGGAAGACCATCTGGACCTTCGACGACCCGCCGAGGCGGGAGAGCCCGACGGCGCGACCGCCGAGCGAGACGGTCGTCGACGTCCACGTGTCGGCCACGCCGAGTGTCTGCGCGTAGGCCGCCCGGACCCCGGCCTCCCGGCCGCGCCAGTAGCTCGACGCACGCCCCGCGTCGCCCGCGGTGACGTAGACCGTGGTGACGCAGCGCCCGGCGCGGAGGTCGGCACCGAGGGCCGTGCTCTGGAAGAGCAGGTCGTCGTCCTGGTGCGCGACGACCGACAGCGTCGTGCCGGCCGCGCAGCCGGACTGCCGCAGCGACGGGGCGGCGGGCAGGGCGGCGGTGCCGGTGGTCGCGGCCTCGGCCGGCGCGGCCAGCGGCCCGACGAGCAGCGGCACGAGGGCCAGCGCGGCGACGGCGACCGCCACGAGGCGGACCGCGCGGACGGCGCGGACGGCGCGGGGGGCCGGGCGCCGGGGCGTACTGCGGGTGCCGACCCGCGACTCCCCCCGGCTCGGGGCCGTCGTGCTGGTCGGCTCACTCATCGCCGGCTCCTGTCGTGCTCAGTCGGTAGAGGGTGGCGGTGGGCGTCGTCATGACGGCCTCCCAGCGGTCGTCGGCCGCGAACGCCGCGGCGAGCTCGGTGTAGTCGTCGTACGACTGGAAGCCGTAGCGGTCGTCGTAGGCGCCGACGACGTCGGAGACGAGGACCCACCGCTCGGTCGCGTCCCACGCCTCGAGGCCCGAGGTGAGGCGCGCCTCGTCGGCGCCCGCGTCGTACGACGACGACGTGTCGGGCCAGCCGCCGAGCGCCTCGCGGGTGAGGTACTGCACCTGGTCGTAGCGGGCCGTGCGGGCGCCGGGGGTGGCGTTGCCGGTGCCGGGCACGAGGAGGGCGGCGCCCGCGGCCGCGGTCTCCTCGTAGCGGGCGGTGACGCGCGTCGTGTCGGCGCTCGCGACCCTGTTCCAGTCGAGGGCGGTCGCGCCGAAGACGTTCACGCCCACCACGACGACGAGGGCGACCGAGGTCACGACCACCGCGACCCGCCGCCGGGCACGAGCGGACGACCGGGCCAGCACCGGCAGCAGCCGGTGCCACGGCAGCGACGCCGCGAGCACGCTCAGCCACGGCGCGGCGAACAGCGTGACGCGGAAGATGCCCTCGGCGCCGTAGTTCGTGGCCACGACCAGGCTCACCGGGCTGATCGCCGCGACGGCCAGCGCCCAGGCGCGGCGGTCGCCCCGACGCAGCAGCAGCGTCACGAGGGCGACGAGGCCGAGCAGCACCAGCACGGCGGCGGGCAGAGCGAAGGCGAGGGTCTTGACCACCGGCACGGGCAGGGTCGCGGCCGAGTGCGCGGGCGGCGCCGCGTTCGACACGACGTCGCCGAAGGCGGTCGGCAGCAGGAAGGCGCCGAGCACCGACGCGTTCGACAGCGCCCACAGCACGGCGGGCACCAGCACCAGCGCCGGCAGCCACCACGGGCGGATCAGCCGGAACGCGACGAACACGACCAGCGCCGCCGTGGTGAGGTACGGCGAGATCTGGTGCGTGACGGCGAGGGCACAGCCCAGCGCCAGCACGGCGGCGAGGCGCCACGGCGCGACCGACGCGGGGCGCGACCGGCGTCGCGCGCCCGAGATCGGCGGGCGGCCGCTGAGGGCCAGCGCGAAGACCGACAGCGAGAGCACGACGCCGAGCGACTGGGGCGAGAAGTACAGGGTGTTGAGCGTGAGCGTCAGGCCGAACAGCCCGCCGGCGATCCAGGCACGGCCGTCGTCGGTGAGGAACCTCGCCGCGAGGACGGTCGCCGCGAGCGTGATCAGCGGGCTGATCATCACCGGCCACCAGGTCGCGACCACCATCACGTCGCGGAGGCCCGCGACGTCGGCGGCCCAGGCCACGGCCGCGAACAGCCCCGACCACGACTGGAAGATGTCGACGCCGGTCGACGTGCCGCCGTTCGCCCGGATCGACTCGACCACGCCGACGTGCCGCGCCGCGGAGACCATCGTCGGGGTGCCGTAGGCGATCGCCTGCGAGAGCACCGCGACGCTGCTCAGGCTCATCAGGGGCAGCGCCGGGCTGCGCCGCGACACGACGGCGACGACGACGGCAGCCACGAGCAGCACGAGGCCGGCCCACCACAGCGGGCCCTCGATCGAGAGCAGGCCCCCGGGGGGCGGGTCGCCCCGGACGAGCAGCGACGCGACGACCACGAGGGCGACCCCGGCGACGGTGGCGAGGGGCACCAGCGGGAGGCGGGCGGTCGACGCGGCCCGCGCCTCCGCGGGGGCTTCGGCGGCCAGGGCACGGGGGGCCAGGGCCTGGGGGTCCAGGGCCCGGGGGTCCTGGTCGGGTCGAGGCCGCTCGTGCGCCGGGGCCTGCGGGAGGCGCCCGTCGCGGAGTGCCCGGAGGTCGCGTCGCACCGCGACCGCCAGCGCCACGACGGTGGCGGCCGCGACGACGACGGCCGCGGGGACGGGCACCCAGACGTGCAGGGTCGCCATCGTGATGCCGATCAGCACCGCGGCGACGAGACCGCCGACCAGGGCCACCAGGGCGAAGCGGGAGGCGCGCAGCGGGCGCGCGAGGAGCGCCGGCGCGACGCCGAGCTCGAGCAGCAGGAAGACCGTGGCGGTCGCCTGGCGCAGCACGACGAGGTCGGCGACCAGCGCGACCGCGAGGCCGAGCAGGGTGAGGGCGACGAGCGCGGCGGCCGCGAGGCGCGACGCAGGGCTCATCGTCGGGACGGGCAGGGGGGTTCCGTCGCGCGGGAGCTCGGGGTGCACGCCGTCGGGGCGCGCGCTCACGGTGACGGGGACGACTCGGGGCACGAGCGATCTCCAGGGGTTGCCGTCGGCGGGGAGGGACGTGCTCGCCCGCCGAGCCTGGGTGGGGCGGGGCGGAGGGGTCGCGGGCACGCACGGTCGAGGCCGGCGTCGTTCGGGTACGGCGGGCGCGGGTAGCCTGCCGGTCCTGCGAGTGTAGCTCGGCACCCCGGAGGCCCCGCGACCCTCGAACGGGTGGCATCAGGGCGTTTCTGCGGGCAGGACGGCCGCTCGGCTTGACCGCGGAGCCCCCTGCGGCGAGGCTGTCGACGGCCCTCCCGGCCGCGAGCTGCTCGCGGCGACCCCGACGCGGACGGCCGGAGAGCTGAGACGTGCCCCGCAGACCCCCGCGCCCGAGGCGCGTCGTCGCGGCCGCGGGGCTGCTCGTCGTAGCCGTCGCCGTGGCCGTCGCGGCCACCGTGTCGACGAGCACGGCGCGGCAGGCGGACGACTCAGGCGGCCCCACCTCGACCTCGACGCCTGGGAGGCACCCCGACGTGACCGACCGCCCCTCCGGCACGCCGAGCCCCGGGCCGACGGGCTCGACGGGCTCGACGGCCGACCCTGCGCCCTCGACGGGTGCCGGCACCGGGGCGGGCGCCGCTCCGGCCGCGAGCGGCCAGGCCATGCCGACGAGCTCGGGCCCCGGCTGGACCCGCACTTTCTCGGACGACTTCGCGCACCCGGTCGCGGCCGGGCGCTTCCCCGGTCGGTACGACGACAGCTGGGTCGCCTACGACGGCTTCACCGACACGTCGGGCATCGGCGACTACCGGGCCGACGCGGTCTCGGTGCGCGACGGCGTGCTCGACCTCGCGGTGTCGGCCGGCGACGGCGCCGTCACGAGCGCCGCGGTGGTGCCGCTCGTGGGCGGCGAGTGGGGCGGGCAGGTGCACGGGCGGTTCAGCGTGCGGATGCGCGCCGACGCGGTGCCCGGGTTCTACGCGGCCTTCCTGCTGTGGAGCGACGACAACGACTGGGACGACGGCGAGGTCGACTTCCCCGAGGGGCGCCTCGACGGCACCGTGCGCGGCTACAACCACACGCCGGGCGACCCGTCGGTCAACTCGTTCGTCGGCGACACCGGCGTCTCGTTCGACGGCTGGCACACGTACACGATCGAGTGGCGGCCCGACCGGATCGACTACCTCGTCGACGACCGCGTGTGGGCGACGACGAGCGAGGCGCTGCCGACGGCGTCGATGCACTGGGTCATGCAGGTCGAGGCGGCCGGCGAGACGCCGCCGGACGGCGCAGGGCACGTCGAGATCGACTGGGCGACGATCGACCGGTACGACGGCTGAGCCGGGGCGCGGCGCCCGTCGACGGTTCAGGGAGCAGCGGCCGCCCGGGTCGGCGGCGGCCCCGCGGCACGGCCCGCCCCTGAACGCTCGACGCCGGGCCGCGCTGCCCCGCCGCAGTAGGCGCCCGTCGACGGTTCAGGAAGGAGCCGACGCTAGGGCCAGCGGCGGCTGCGGGGCGCAGCTAGCCCCTGAACGCTCGACGCCGGGGCGGGCCGGGCCGCGCCGCGCCGGGCCGCGCTCTGCCGGGCCGCGCTGCGGCGCTCTACGCGAGCACGCCGAGGTGCTCGAGCAGGATGCTCGTCCCGATCAGCACGAGCACGACGCCGCCCGCGATCTCGGCCGGGCGGCCCAGCGCCGCCCCCACCTTCGCCCCGACGAGCACGCCGACGAACGTCAGCACCGCCGTGGTGACGCCGATCAGCGCGACCGACGCGCCGATCGACACCGGCAGGAACGCCAGCGTCACGCCCACCGCCAACGCGTCGATGCTCGTCGCCACCGACAGCACGACGAGCTCGCGCAGCGGCACCCGGTCGGCGTCGACGTCGTCGTCGGGGTGGGCCCGCGCGGCCTCCCAGATCATCTTGCCGCCGACCAGCGAGAGCAGGCCGAAGGCGATCCAGTGGTCGACGCCGGAGATGACCGGGGCGAACGCCGTGCCCAGCAGCCAGCCGACGAGCGGCATCAGGGCCTGGGCGGCGCCGAAGGCCAGGGCGATGACGACGGCGTTGCGCAGCGCCCGCGCCCGCAGGTGGAGGCCCTTGCCGAGGGCGACGGCGAAGGCGTCGGCGGAGACGCCGACGGCGATGAGGAGGAGGGCCCAGACGCTCACGGACGACCTTTCGAGGAGACGAGCACGAGGCGTCGTCGCCCGGCGGAACTCGACGATCCTGGCACGCCCCTGAGGTGCGGACCGCACGGAAAGGGCTGGTCAGGCATGTTCGACGAGACGAAATCCTGGGTTGGCGCAGCCGCACCGCGCCGCACCCACCCGCCGCACGCGCCGCCGCACTGCTCAGCGCGTGCGGGCGTGCCGCCGCAGGACGGCCTCGAGCTCGTCGAGGTGCCGACCGTGCGGGAAGGCCGTCGCGACGTGCTCGCGCGCCCGCTCGCCGAGCCCCGGGTCGACCTCGCGCCACCCGAGGGCCGCGCCGACCGTCGCGGCGAGCGCCGCCTCGTCGCGCGGCGGCACGAGGAAGCGCGCGAACTCGCCGGTCAGCACCTCGGGCGCGGCACCGACCGCCGTCGCGACCGCGGGTCGCCCGGTCGACATCGCCTCGACCAGCACGCGGCCGAAGGCCTCCGGCTCGGCCGACGGCATCACGACGACGTCCGCGGCGTGCAGCAGCGGCACGACGTCGCCCTGCAGCCCGAGCCGCCGCCAGCTGCCCGGCGGCAGCGCGTCGAGGGCCTCGGCGACGGCCGCGTCGGGCTCGGGGCCGGCGAGCACGAGCACGGCCCGGCGCGGATCGAGCGCGAGCCTCCCCCACGCCCTCACGAGCGCGTCGACGCCCTTGCCGACGGTCAGCCGGCCGTAGGCGAGCGCGACTCGGGCGCCGGGCGCGAGGTCGAGCCCGAGCGCTCGACGCGCGGCCTCCGCCTCGGCCGGCCCGCCGAGGGGGTAGTCGCCCGGGTCGACCGCGTTGTGCACGACGGTGACGCGCTCGGGCTCGAGGCCTGCGGCCACCCAGACCGCCGCCATGTGGTGCGAGACGGCCACGAAGTGGGCCACCCCCGACATCACGAGGCGGGTCCGGTCGTAGTTCGGCAGGTGGTGCAGGTGCGCCACCACGGGCAGGCCCGCGGCACGCCTCGCGACCTGCGCCCAGACGATCTGCTCGGGGCGGTTCAGCCACAGCACGTCGGCGCGGGCCCGTCGGGCCTCCCCCACCGACGGGCCGAAGGCCGCCAGGTCGCGGAGAGCGCTCCGCGGCGCCGCGTCGAACCGGAACGGCCCGCGCAGCGTCGCCCCGACGGCCTCGTACGCCGCCCGGTGCTCGCCGTCGACGTGCCAGAGCACCGTCGTGTCGTGCCCCCGGGACGCCAGCCCCGTGACGTCCTGCAGGGTGCAGACCTCGACGCCGCCGACCGGCGCGAGCGTCTCGACGGTCGTCAGCACCCGCAGGGGCCGCCCCTCGCTCACGGCCGGGGCACGAGGGAGTCGCGGGCCGGGTCGCCGGCACCGCCCGCGGTCGCCGGCGCGGTCGCGGTGCCGCCCGCGGCCGGGCCGGGGCGGCCAGCTCGACCTGCCCGGTCGCGCACGGGCCAGCTCGGCTCGTCGACCGGCGCGACCCACGAGCTCCGCCGCGCGGCGCGACGGCTCACCAGGTACGCGCGGGGCCCGGACGGGTAGCCGCGCAGCTCGGAGAGCACGAGCGACCGCGGGTAGCCGTGGTCGGCGTCGCCAGCCGAGCCGTGACCCTCGGGGCCGTCCTCGTCGCCCGGCCCCGCGCCTCCCCCGATGCGGCGCACGCTCTGGAGGGCCATCGACCTCACGGCCAGGGGCAGCTGCCAGGCGAGGCCGAGCAGGTGCCGCGGGTCGCGCAGCACGAGCCCGGTGAGCATCGCCGTGAAGCCGAGGCCGTTGCCGCGCAGCTGGTGCAGCAGCTCGTCGGTGCCGCGGCGGTGCCGGTGGTGGACGACGGCGCCGGGCTCGTAGGCGATGCGCCCGCCCGTCCAGAGCACGCCGACGAGGGCCGCGAGGTCCTCGCCGCCGCGGGCCGGCGTGCCGGTGCCGAGGGCCAGGTCGAAGCCGCCGATGCGGTGCAGGGCGCTCCGCCGGAACGACATGTTCGCCCCCGCCCCGAAGGCTCCGACGCCGTAGACGGCGAAGCGCCGCACGAGCTCGCCGTCGGCCTCGACGCGGACGCGTGCCCCGGTGAGCAGCCCGCCCGCGGCCCGCTCCGGGGTGAGCACGAGCGGCTGCCAGGTGCGCTCGCCGCTGAACCCGCCGTAGTACCGCTCGAACCAGATCTGCGCCGGGGTGTCGAGCTCGGCGGGCAGGATGAGCCCGGTCACGGCGTCGATCGACGGGTCGTCGACGTAGGGCCGCGTCAGCTCGCGGAGCCAGTCGGGCTCGACCCGCACGTCGTCGTCGGTGAAGACGACGATCTCGCCGCGGGCCTCTGCGACCCCGGTGTTGCGCCCGGCCGAGATGCCCCGGCGGGGCTCGTGGACGACCCGCACCCGGTCGCGCCCGGCGACCAGGCCGGGCAGCACGTCGTCGGCCGGCAGCACGGGCCGGTTGTCGACGATGAGGAACTCCACGTCGGGGTGGTCGACCCGGGCGAAGCCGTCGAGCATCAGCTCGAGGTCCTCCCGACGCGCGACGATGGTCGAGACCACCACGGTGACGCTCGGGAGGCGGTCGTCGGGGAGGCGGGGAGGTCGCGCCTCCTCCGCGGCGCGCGCCCCGGGCACGAGCGCGAGCAGCGGCGCGAGCCGTGCCCGCGTCGCCTCCGGGTCGGCGTCGAGCGCGAGCTCGAGCGACCCCACGGGGCGCCCGTGCCAGGTCGCGACCACGAGGGCGGTCGCGTGCCGGTCGTCGGCCTCGAGGTCGGGAAGGGGCCGGGAGAGGTCGACGAGCACCACCCGCCGGGGCGCCGGGTCGGCGGGGTGCGGGGCGCGGGTCACGGGGTCTCCTCGGGGGCGGGGTGCGGGGCGGAACTGGTGGCGGAGCTGGTGGCGGAGCTGGTGGCGGACTCGACCCGCGACTCCCCAGGGTCCTCGGCGGACTCGACCTGCGACTCCTCGGGGCCCTCGGGCTGGGGACCTCGGCGGGCCGCGGCCAGGCGGCGGAAGAACCACGGCAGGCAGGCGAGCGCCACGACCACGCGGCCGAGGTTCCACTCGAGGGTCTGGGGCAGCAGGGTCGAGGCGCCGGCGACGACGACCGTGGCGAGCACCGACCACAGCAGCGGAGCCGGGGCACCGCGCCAGCTCGCCCGCGTGGGCAGCACGCGGAGCTGCAGCGCCGACAGCACCGAGTACGCGATCACGGTCGCGACCGCCGCGCCGAGGATGCCGAGCAGCGGCACCAGCACGAAGTTCAGGCCGACGTTGACCGCCGCCGCGACGGCCGTGATGACGCCGATCGTGCCCGCCTTGCGCTCGATCGTGAGGAGGCGGCCGCTGGCTCCGCCGGCCGTCGCCGGGTAGGCGGTGAGGGCGACCACCCAGACGACCACGACGAGGCTCGTCGGGTCGAAGCTGGCCGGCACGAGGATCGGCATCGCGAACGGCGTGACCAGCGTGATCGCGAGCACGACGGGGTTCAGCAGGCGGTAGATCTCGTCGCGCGACCGGACGGCGAGGGCCGTCCGCTCGCCGGCGTCGCGCATGCGGGCGAAGTGCGGCGCCCAGGCGTTCGACGTGAACGACAGCATCAGGATCACCGACGAGCCCACCACGTAGGCCACCTGGTACTGGCCGACGGCGTCGGGGCCGAGCAGGCGCTGCAGCACGATCCGGTCGCCGGCGTTGAGCACGAAGTAGGCGAGGCTTGCGAGGGCGAGCGGCACGCCGAACGCGATCGCGCGACGGGTCACGCCGCGGTCGACGAGGCCGCGGAGGCGCGGGCGCGTCAGGACGAGGCCGAGCAGCATCGCGAGCGTCTGGCTGACGACGCTGCCCCAGGCGTAGGTGAGCGCGCCGCCCCCGAGCGTCAGCAGCAGGGTCAGGCCGATGACCTGGCCGCCGACGGCCGAGACGATGCTCGTCGTCGCGAAGGCGCGGAAGCGGTCCTCGGCGAGGAGGAGGGCGAGCATGACCTGGACGGCCGCGGAGGGCGCCGTCCACAGCAGGACGACGAGGAGGAGGTCGTGGTCGGGGCCGAACCCGGCCGCCCCGGCCCACAGGGGCACGGAGACGAGGGCGGCTCCGGTCGCGACGAACGACACCACCAGGCCGACTGCGACGAGGCCGCGGGCGGCGCGGGCGTCGCCGTCCTCGGCGTGCTGCAGGACGAGGGCCTGGTCGAGGCCGAGCAGGGCCAGCACGCTGACGACCTGGAAGATCGCCTGCGCCGAGGCGAGCGCCCCGAAGTCGGAGACGCCGAGCAGGTGCGCGAGCACGGGCGACACGACGGTGCCGGCGACGAGCTGCAACGACCAGACGACGACGTAGAGGAGGCCGCGGCCGAAGAGACGGGACTCGGCGGGGGGCTCGGGGGACGCGGGCTCGGGGGCGGGCACGAGGGCGGCGGGCACGGTGGCCGGCGCGGCAGCGGGCGCAGCGGCGGGCACGGCGTCGACCGGCGCGGTCGCGAGATGGCGCGGCGCTCGAGGCGCGGGCGCGGAGGACGGAGGCCGGTGCACGGGCACGGGCACGGGCGAGGCAGCCGTCGGGCGTTCGGGGCGCCGGTGACGGTCAGGCGGGAGGGCCTGCATGGGTCGGGTCCTGTCGGGGTTCGGGTGGGCGCGCCCGACGTCGACGCACGAGGTGAGGGTGCGTCACGAGGCCAGGACGAGGGGTCGGCGTCCGGGTCGAGCGACGAGCCGACGCTATCCCATGGCCCCGTGCGCCACAACGCCCCGGACGGGGCTCCTCTCGGGGGCCCGACCCGCGCCTCCTCGGTGTCCCCCTGCGGTGCCGAGAGCGGGGGACGGTGCCGAGACGGAGGGCCGACCGCGAGGACGTCCCCGGGCCGGCCCGTCGGGGGGGCTAGGCCGCGGCGGGCTCCGCCGAGGCGACGACGGCGGCGACGACCTCGGTCAGCTGCTCGGCGACCTCGGCGTCGTCGGAGGGGTGGACCTCCGCGAAGCGCTCGATCGAGCCGGGGATGCTCAGCGTGACGTCGTCGAGCACGCGGGCGCCGGCGATGCCGAGCGACTTGCGCGCCTCGTCCTGGGCCCAGACGCCGCCGAACTGACCGAAGGCGCTGCCGATGACCGCGGTCGGCTTGCCGGCCAGGGCGCTCTCGCCGTAGGGGCGCGAGGCCCAGTCGATCGCGTTCTTCAGCACCGCGGGGATGGTGCCGTTGTACTCGGGGGTGACGACCAGCAGGGCGTCCGCCTCGGTGAGGGCGGAGCGGAAGGCGACCGCCGCCTCCGGCACGGAGCCGGGCACGTCGACGTCCTCGTTGTAGAAGGGGAGCTGGGCGATGCCGTCGAAGACGGTCAGGGTCGCACCGGCGGGCGCGACCTGCGCGGCGGCCTCGGCGAGCTGGGCGTTCGTGGAGCCGGAGCGCAGGCTGCCGACGAGGACGAGGACGGTGGTCATGGGTTCTCCTTGGGGTGGGGCTGGCTACGGTGACGTGTCACCGAGGTACTACCCGGCGGGGGCGGGGGGCATTCCCGCGGGCGGGCGGGGGCAGCCGTGGTCGGCGGGTGGCCGGGGTCGGCGACCGGGGTCGGCGGCCGGGGTCAGGCGTGGCGGATCGTGCTGACCACGTCGATGAGGCTCGGCTGCGCCGGGGCCGAGCCGAAGCCGAAGCGCACCGGCGGCGACAAGGGCGCGAGGGTGCCCAGGTGGCGGTCGCCGTCCCGGACCTCGGCCGCCGTCACGTGGCGGGCCACGGTGACGCCGTAGAACTCACGGCGGCCGCCGCCCGCGGTGCCGGCCGTCCGGGCTCCCCGCACGAGGACGCGGGCCACCGGGTCGACGACGCGCAGCCACGCGGGGCGGGTGGCCAGCCCGCGCGGGACGAGCCGGAGCAGCATGCCGAGCGCCGAGACGCCCCCGACGGTGAGGCGCACGTCGAGGTCGCCGGCGGTGATCCGCAGGCCGCCGTCGACGCGGTGGACGGCCACGGGCACCACCCGCACCTCGTCGAACGTGTACGTCGACGACACGTACTCGGCGATCACCTCGGTCGGGGCGAGCAGCGTGCGGTGTCCGTCGGGCGACTCGACCATCACGTCGCTGAAGCGGCCGAGCGGGGAGCTCTGCCACATGCCGACGACGACGCGCGTGCCGGAGGTCGTGCCGATGCCGGCGATGCGGCCGGTGAAGCGGTCGTCTGTGCGGGGCATGCCGGCGAGGGTACGCCGCCGCGGCTGCGGACTGCTGGGCGCCCGGCGGCGGCGGGCGGCGGGCGGCGGGCGGCGGGCGGCGGGCGGCGGGCGGCGGCCTAGTCGGGGCCGCCGGGCTCGGCGTCGAGCGTTCAGGGCGCGGCGTCGTCTCGTCGCGGCTCAGCGGCGGCCGGGCGGCTCGCTCCTGAGCCATCGACCGACCTGCCCCTCCGTCGCGCCCGTCGCCCCCGCGAGGTCGGCGACCGTCGCGCCGTCCTCGACGGCGGCGAGCGCCAGCCCGGCCCGCTCGGCCGTCAGCCGTCGCGTCGCCCCCTGCAGCTCCCGCAGCTGCTCGACCTCCTCCCCCGCCGTCAGCACGACCGGGAACGCGTCGGCCGCACGGCGCTGCCCCTCGGTCGACCCCGCCCAGGCGGCGAGCCACGACCGCACGACCACCCGGCGCACGCCGACTCGGGCCGCGACCCTGACGGGCGACGTGCCGGCGTCGACCAGCCGCGTCGCGAGCAGCCCGCGCACCACGGGCAGGGCGGCGAGCTCGCGGTGCACGGCCGCGACCGCCTCGACGAGCAGGGCGACGTCGGGGTCGTGGGGCACGGGCGTCCTCCCTGTCGGCCGGGCTCGTCGAGGTGTCGAGCGTTCAGGAGCGCGCAGCTCCTGCGCGACGATCCTCCCCCGGATCGGCCGCTCGCTCCTGATCCCTCGACGCGAGCCGCCCGGGCCGACGACTGCACGCCTCGCCGCTCAGTACCCGGCGTCGACGTCGACGACCCCCTCCGGGGCGCCGCCGCTCTCGAGCGCCTCGACGTTCGCCCGCACCCGCGCCTGGAACAGCGGCGCGGTCATCTCCTCCGTGTTGGCCTGGTGCGGCGTGACCAGCGCCCGCGGCTCGCTCCACAGCGGGTGCCCGTCCGGCAGCGGCTCGGGGTCGACCACGTCGAGCCCCGCGCCGCCGATCCGGCCCTCGGCGAGCGCCTCCACGAGCGCGTCGGTGTCGACGAGCGCTCCCCGGGCGATGTTGACCAGCACGGCCGTGTCGCGCATCAGCTCGAGCTGTCGTCGGCCCACGAGCCGGGTCGTGCCCTCGGTCAGGGCGGCCGCGACGACGACCACGTCCGCGTCGGGCAGCACGTCGTCGAGCTGGTCGGTCGTCACCGTGCGCTCCGCTCCCTCGACCTCGCGCGCGGTGCGCACCACCATCGTCACCCCGACGTCGAAGGGCTGCAGCAGCCGCAGCAGCTCGGTGCCGATGCCGCCCGCGCCGACGATGACGACGTGCGCCCCGTTCAGCGAGACGCCCCGCTGCTCGGACTCCCAGGAGGAGGCGCGGGCCCTGATCTGCAGGGAGCGCAGCGTCGCCAGCACCAGGGCCAGCGCGTGCTCCGCGACCGGGGCGCTGTAGGCGCCCTTGGCGCTCGTGAAGACGAGCCCCTCCCGCCGGGTGGCCCGCATCGTCTCGACGTGGGCGTCCACCCCTGCGCTCGGCAGCTGCACGACGGCGACGCCGGGGTGCTCGTCGATCGCCCGGCGCAGCTCGCCCTGGTCGATCGAGCCCGCGACGACGATCATCCGGGTGTCGTCGCCGAGCGGCACCTCCCGGGCCCCCGACTCCTCCAGGGCCCGCCGGGCGGGCTCGGCGCCCCAAGCGTCGGCCCCGGTCGAGGCGGCGGGCAGGACGGTCACGGCGACGCTGGTCATGCGTCAATCTATCGATCAGGTCACGACCCCGTCCGGGGGGCGCCCGCGGTGGCAGAGTGTCGTCGTCGCACGGGGCCGCGCCTCCTGCGGCACGAGGCGCGGGTCAACGGCGATCCGCGTCTCCTCTCACCACGGCAGGGCGCCACGTGGCGCCCGCCGCGCCCGGCGAGGGCGACGGCCCAGGGCGCACGACGGCCCCGACGGCAGCTGCCGTCGGGGCCGTCGTGGTGCTCAGCGGACGCGGAGCCAGACCGTGGTCTCCCCCGGGAGCTGCGCCGCGCCTCCGGCCGGCGTCTCGACCGGACCGCTCGACAGCAGGACCTCGCCCTCGGGCAGGGCCACCGCCTCCGTCGAGAAGTTCGTCACCGAGTGCCAGCCGTCGTGGCGCGCGAAGTGCACGACCGCGGCGGCGTCGTCGACCCAGGTGAGGTCCTCGCCGCGCTGCAGCTGGTGACGGAGCGCCAGGGCACGCCGGTAGAGCGACAGGGTCGAGTCGGCGTCGCCCTCCTCGACCGAGACGGCCGAGTCGGCGAACCAGGCCGGCTGGGGCAGGTGCGGCTCGTGCGTGCCGAAGCCGAACGCGGGCGACGAGGTGTCCCACGGGAGCGGGACGCGGCAGCCGTCGCGGCCCTTGAGGCCGTGCTCGGTGCGGATCCAGACCGGGTCCTGCAGCTGGTCGTCGGGGATGTCGGCGACCTCGAACAGGCCGAGCTCCTCGCCCTGGTAGACGTAGGCCGAGCCGGGCAGGGCGAGCATGAGCATCGACGCGGCGCGGGCGCGACGGAGGCCCGTGGTGCGGTCGAGCTCGGGCGAGGTGCCGCCCGACAGGAGGAAGGCGTCGCCGTCGGTCGTCGCCGGCAGGCCGTAGCGCGTCGCGTGGCGCACCACGTCGTGGTTCGACAGGACCCAGGTGCTGGAGGCACCGCTCTCGGCCGCGAGCTCGAGGTTCGACTCGATGATGGTGCGGAACTCGGCGGGGTCGAACTCGGCCCGGGTCAGCTCGAAGTTGAAGGCCTGGCCGAGCTCGGTCGGGCGCGCGTAGAGCGAGACGCGCTCGCGGGCGACCCAGGCCTCGGCGACGGCCGTGCGGGGCGGGTCGTACTCGTTGAGCACCTCGCGCCACTCCTGGAAGATCTCGTGGACCTCGTCGCGGTCGTACAGGGGGTCGCTGCCGTCGGTGGGCAGGCCGAAGTCCTTCGGGTTGGCGTCGCGGAGGGGCTCGACGAGGTCCTTGGCGAGACCGTGCGCGACGTCGACGCGGAAGCCGTCCACGCCCCGGTCGGACCAGAAGCGCAGGGTGCGCTTGAAGTCGTCGCGGACCTCGGGGTTGCTCCAGTCGAGGTCGGGCTGCTCGGGCGCGAACAGGTGCAGGTACCACTGCTCGGGAGTGCCGTCGGGGCGGGTGAGCCGCGTCCAGGCGCTGCCGCCGAAGTTCGACGGCCAGGTCGACGGCGGGGTGGCGCCGCCGTCCAGCCCGTCGCGGAAGACGTAGCGGGCGCGGGCGGGGCTGCCGGGCTCGGACGCGAGGGCCTCGCGGAACCAGACGTGCTGGTCGGACGTGTGGTTCGGCACGATGTCGACGATGACCTTGAGGCCGGCTCCGTGCGCGGCCGCCACCATGTCGTCGAAGTCGGCCAGGGTGCCGAGCCGGGGGTCGACGTCGCGGTAGTCGGCGACGTCGTAGCCGCCGTCGGCGAGCTCGGACGGGTAGAACGGGCTCAGCCAGATCGCGTCGACCCCGAGCTGCGCCAGGTACGGCACGCGCGAGGTCACGCCGGCGATGTCGCCGAGGCCGTCGCCGTCGGAGTCGGCGAAGCTGCGCGGGTACACCTGGTAGACGGTGGCCTGGCGCCACCAGTCGGCGTCGGCGACGGGGACCTCGGTGGGGGTGGCGTCCGTGTCGGTCATGGGGCTCCTCGGGGTGGTCGTGGCGGGGGGGTGCTGGCGGGCGGGTCGAGCTCTCAGGGGCGGGCGGCGCCCCGCCCGGGGTGCGCGGGCCGGCGGCCGGTGCCTCCTGAACGCTCGACGCGGCGGCGGGCGGCGAACGGCGCGCAGCGCGCGCCGCCGCCCACGACCGCCGACGTGCGCGGACGTCGGTGACCGCGCTTGCACAGCCTAGGAACGGTGCCCGATCATCGTCAAGACGAGCAGCGACCGCGCGGCAGGATGAGCCCCTCCCCCATTGAGGGTGTAGGGAGCCTGGCTTCGGCATCACCTGCGGCGGTGGTGAGATCATGTGTGCAAGCGCTTGCACCGACCGAGGAGGAACCATGGCCGACGAGACGAGCAACACCGCCCCGCCGTCCCCGCGGGTGCCCACCATGGACGACGTGGCCCTCGCGGCGGGCGTGTCGGTGGCGACGGTGTCACGCGCCCTGCGGGGGTCGCCGAAGGTGCGGAGCGAGACGCGCCGCGCGGTGGTCGACGCCGCCGAGCGGCTCGGGTTCGTCGCCTCGCGGACGGCCTCGAGCCTCGCCACCGGCAAGGTGCGCCGCGTCGCCGTGCTGATCGGGGCGCCCTTGACCGACTGGTTCAGCGGCAGCATCCTCGACGGCATCTACGACGTGCTCCGCGCCGCGGGCCTCGACCTCCTCCTCTACCGGGTGCACGACCGCACCGAGCGCGAGGCGTTCTTCGCGGCCCTCCCGGCGCGACGCAACGCCGACGCGGTGATCGTCGCCTCCTTCGCCCTGTCGGACGCCGAACAGGCCACGCTGACCGCCCTCGACATGCCCGTGGTCTACCTCAGCCAGCGCGTCGCCGGGCACCCCAGCGTCGGCATCGACGACCTCGCCGCCGGCCGGACGGCCACACGGCTGCTGCTCGGCCTCGGCCACCGGCGCTTCGTCTACCTGCGAGCCGCGCCCGACCGCGACTTCCGCTGGAGCGCCCACGAGCGGGAGGCGGGATGGGCCGCGGAGCTGGACGCCGCAGGAGTCGCCGCGTCGGAGCGGAGCCTCCTCGAGCTCGCGGCGGGGTCGGGGCTGGGCGACGAAGCCGCGGCGCGCCTCCTGACCGGTCCGCTGCCGGTCGCGCTGCTGGCCGAGGACGACGACCTCGCCCTCAGCGTGCTGGCGTCGCTCGAGCGACTCGGCGTGGACGTGCCCGGCGACGTGTCGATCGTGGGGTTCGACGGGCAGCGACGGGCCGTGGACGCCGGGCTGACGACCGTGTCGCAGCCGGTCGCCGAGCTCGCGCGGCTCGCGGCGGAGGCGGCGGTCGCCCTCGCGACGGGCCCGCGGAGCACGGCGCCGCCGGAGGTGCACGAACTGCCGACGACCCTGGTGCTGGGGCGGACGACGCGCGCTGCTCCCGCGGAGGGCCGGCGGGGCGACGCGTCGAGCAGTCAGGACGGGCGTGCGGCCCGAGGCCCGGGGGGCCAGCCCGCCGCCACGACGACCTGATTCGTCGACCGGCGCCGTGTGCCGCGCGCCGTCCGCTGTGTGCCGAGCGGGGTGCGTCGTCCGCTGTGTGCCGAGCGGCGTGCGTCGCGCCCTCCCCCACCGTCGCTCCGCGTGGATCGTCCCCAGCGCCGGCTGCTCGTCGCCACCGCCGCTCGTCGCTCGACGACCGTGGGCGGATGCACACAGCAGACGTCGTCGAGGTGATCGAGGCCGCCGGCGGGTTCGCCACCCGGCGGCAGCTGCGCCGAGCCGGCGCCACCGACCGCGACCTCACGCAGGCCGTGAGGTCGGGCGACCTGCACCGCCCCCGGCTCGGCTGGTACACGAACCTCCCCCGGGGCGACGCACGAGTCGTGGCGGTCAGCGTGGGCGGACGCCTGACGGGCGGGTCCGCCCTCTTCGAGCTGGGGGCCTGGATGTGGGAGCGCCCGCCGCTCGTCACGGTGTCCGTCCCTCCCCATGCCTCGCGCCTGCGCCACCGCAGGTCGAGCCGAGTGGTCTACGACGACGGCGACGTCAGGAGCCGCGGTGGAGTCTCGATGGTCGACGTGCGGGACGCCCTCGTGAGGGCGGTGCTCGAGGAGTCCTTCGAGATCGCCGTGGCCCTCCTGGACTGGGCGCTCCACGGAGAGCGCATCACGTCGCGCGACCTCCGCGACATCGCCGCCCGGCTGCCCGCGGACGCCCGCGGCGTCGTCGACTGGGTGGACGCGTCGAGCGAGAGCATCCTCGAGAGCGTCGTGCGGGTCCGCCTGCGTCAGGCGGGCTTCCACGTCACCTCCCAGGTGCCGAACGGCTTCGGCGAGCGCACCGACCTCGTCGTGGAGGGCGTCCTCGGCATCGAGACCGACGGTCGCCGGTGGCACGCCCAGCGCTTCGACCGCGACGCGGTCAAGGACCTCCGTGGCTACGTCGCGGGCAGGATCCCGATGCACCTCAGCTACGCGGTCATCCGGCACGACTGGGTCCAGGTCCTGGCCGCCGTCGAGGCGGCCGTCGCGCTCCACCGCCGAGGTGGTCGACGTCGTCGCCCGCCTCGGGACGGCTCACGCCCCGTGCCTCCGTGGGCACGGGGCGCCCGGCACCGCGCGTGGCGCCTGCCCCGCCGTCCGTCCCCGCGCGCCGCCGCTCGTGCGCGCGACAGGCTGCCGAGCACCGGCCAGCGCCAGGGCCCGGGACGGCCGCCGAGCCTGGGCCCCGCCTCCCCGAGCCCGGCTCCAGGGGTGCGCGGGCGACCCGGCGCGACGCACCCGGCGCGGGCGGGCACGGCAGCGTCGCCCTAGGCTCTCTGGGCGAGCCGACCGGCCCACCCGAAGGAGACCATCGTGACCGACGCCATCACCCCCGGCGCGCCCGACCCCCTCGCGTCGCCCACGGAGACGACCGACGAGATCAACTTCCGCACCCGCAAGTGGGTCCGCCCCGAGGACCTCAACGCGAACGGCACCCTGTTCGGCGGCAGCCTGCTGCGCTGGATCGACGAGGAGGCGGCGATCTACGCGATCCTCCAGCTGGGCAACGGCCGCGTCGTGACGAAGTACATCTCCGAGATCAACTTCGTGTCGAGCGCCGCGCAGGGCGACCTCGTCGAGATGGGCCTCCGCGCGACCGCCTTCGGCAGGACGTCCCTGACCATGCGGGCCGAGGTGCGCAACATGGTCACCCGCCAGAGCATCCTCACCATCGACAAGATGGTCTTCGTCAACATCGGGCCCGACGGTGCCCCCGCCGCGCACGGCTTCACGGAGATCACGTACGACCGCGACCGGATCCCGACGGGGTCGCTGAACAGCCAGGGCTGAGGCCCACGGCCGAGCGCAGGCTGCCGCCCGCGTGCGTCGTCGCGTCGTCGCGTCGTCGCGTCGAGCTTTCAGGTGGTGGACGCGTCTCGTGCGTCGCGCGGACGGGCGACGGCGACGCGACCTGAACCGTCGACCACCGCGCGCGCCGCCCAGCCGCTTGTCGTCGCCGCCGCGCTCGGGCACCATGGCTCCGTGCCCCTCCTCACCGCCGTCTGCCGCGTCGACCGCCTCCTGCCCGACTCCGGCAGCGTCGGCGTGACCGCGATCGACAAGCGCCCCCTCGACGTGCCCGTGCCCGTCAAGCCGCTCGGCGTCTGGGGCGACGTCCAGGCCAGCCGCAAGCACCACGGCGGCCCCGACAAGGCCGTCTACGCCTACGCCGACGAGGACGCGCTCCACTTCGGCGACCTGCTCGGTTACGAGGTCACGCCCGGCCTGTTCGGCGAGAACCTGCGCACCTCGGGCCTCGACGTGACCGGAGCCGTCCTCGGCGAGCGCTGGGCCGTCGGCGACGGCCTGCTCCTCGAGGTGACCATGCCCCGCACCCCGTGCGCGACCTTCCAGCGTCGGCTCCGCGAGCCGCGGTGGGTGGCGCGCTTCCAGGCCGAGGGCCGCCCGGGCGCCTACCTGCGGGTGGTGAAGTCGGGCCCCGCGGCGGCCGGCGATCAGCTCACCGTGGTGTCGCGCCCCGCCCACGGCGTCACGATCGGCGACTGCTTCGCCGGTCTCACGCGCGAGGCCGCGCGGTCGCTCCTCGACGCCGACGAGCGGCTCTCCGACGTGGTGCGCGGCATCGCGACCAAGGTCGTCGACCGCGACTCGGTGCAGCCTCTGCAGAAAAGTTGACCCTGGGCGACTAGTCGTGCGAGAGTAGCGCCTCGTGTCCTCCATCCGCCTCTTCGTGCTCGACTCGTTCGCGCGCCACGGAGACATGCACGGCCACCAGCTCCGGTTGCAGGCCGAGCAGGAGCACGTGCACTTCTGGACCGACGTCTCGGTCGGCGGCCTGTACGGCGCCATCAAGAGGCTGGCCGCCGAGGGGCTGCTCGCCCCGGTCCGCACCGAACGCGAGGGGTCCTTCCCCGAGCGCCAGGTCTACGGCATCACCGACGCGGGCCGCGCCGCCCTCGACGCGTCCCGTCGACACGCGCAGGACGAGATCGTCCTGCGCCCCGACCCCTTCGACCTCGCCCTGACCCGCGTCGACCCCGACCGGGTCGACGAGCTGCCCGCGACCGTCCGGCGCCGTCGCGCCGAGCTCGAGCGGCTGCTGGCCGAGTCCGCCGACCACCGTCGACGCGCCGATCCCTGGCTGTCCGTCGCCGAGAAGCACGCCCTCTCGCATCGCGAGCACCGCCTCCGCGCCGAGATCAGCTGGCACGACACGCTGATCGAGGCCCTGCCCGACATCGTCGCGGACGAGGAGGCGGGGGCCAGGCACGCACTGACCGGCACGCCCTCGTCGGGCTGACCCGCGACTCCCCCCTCACCGTCGACCACGACGCCCCTGCTCCGCCCGCTGCGCGCTCCGCGCCGGGCACACTCATCGCCGCCACCCGCGGCACGGAAGGCCCCCATGACCGACGCACCCGCCCGCCCCGGCGCCGCACCCGCCGTGCCTCGTCACGCGTGGTTCGCCCTCGTGGCTCTCCTGCTGGGCATGTTCATCGCCCTGCTCGACACCACGATCGTGAACGTCGCCCTGCCGACCATCCGCACCTCGCTCGACGCCTCGGAGTCGACCCTGTCATGGATCATCTCGGGCTACGCGCTGGCGTTCGGGCTCACGCTCATCCCCGCCGGCCGCATCGGCGACCGGATCGGCCACAAGTGGGTCTACTTCACCGGCGTGCTGCTCTTCACGCTCGCCAGCCTCGCCTGCGGCGTGGCGACGAGCGACGTCCAGCTCGTCGTGTTCCGCGTCGTGCAGGGCCTCGCGGGCGGCATCTTCGTGCCGGCCGTCACCGCGTTCATCCAGCTGCTCTTCCCCGGCCGGTCGCGCGGCAAGGCGTTCGCCATCATGGGCGCCGTCATCGGCGTCTCGTCGGCCCTCGGGCCGATCATCGGCGGGCTCATCATCCAGGCGTTCGGCGACGAGAACGGCTGGCGCCTCGTGTTCTTCGTCAACCTTCCCTTCGGCGTCGCGACGCTGATCGCCGCGGCCGTCCTGCTGCCGAAGCGCGACGAGTCGCTGCCCCGCCCCGACAAGGGCCTCGACTGGATCGGCCTGGTGCTCGTCTCGGCCGCGTTCGTCGCGCTGCTCGTCCCCCTCATCCAGGGCCAGGACGAGGGCTGGCCCCTGTGGACCTACCTGACCATCGCCGCGGGCGTGCTGCTGCTCGCCGCCTTCGGCGCCTGGGAGGTCGCGTACACGAAGCGCGGCCGCACCCCCCTCGTGCCCCCGAAGCTGTTCGCGCACCCGTCCTTCACCGGCGGCGTCGTGCTCGCCCTCGTGTACTTCGCGGCGTTCACCAGCATCTTCTTCACGATCTCGCTGCTCTGGCAGTCGGGCCTCGGCAACAGCGCACTCGCGTCGGGCGCCGTCGCCATCCCGTTCGCGGTCGGCAGCATCATCTCGTCGTCGCAGAGCAACCAGATCGCCCAGAAGCTCGGTCGCAACGTGCTGGTGCTGGGCACGGCGCTCGTCGCGATCGGCCTCATCTGGATGTGGCTCGTGCTGATGACCACCGAGGCCGCCGACCTCACCAACTGGCTGCTGCTCGCGCCGCTGCTGATCGCGGGGCTCGGCAACGGCTTCTTCATCGCGCCGAACGTGCAGTTCATCGTCGCCACCGTCGACCCGCAGGACGCCGGCTCGGCGAGCGCCGTCATCTCGGCCATCCAGCGGATCGGCTCGGCCGTGGGCATCGCCATCATCGGCAGCGTGCTGTTCGGGTCGCTGCCCGGCGGGCGCGAGCTCGCCACGGCGGCGGGCCGGGCGACCGGCTTCACCGACGCGGCGGCGGCGGCCATGGGGGTCAGCGCGGCGTTCGCGGTCGTGGCCTTCCTGCTCGTGTTCGCGCTGCCGCGGCGCGTGTCGCACGGCCGGCCCCCGGCCGGCGCGGGCGCGGAGCGGGCGGAGAAGAGCCCGGCGGGGTCGCGCTAGCGGGTCGCTCGACCGAGCGACGGCCCGCCGACCGGAGTCCTCTCCGGGCGGCGGGCCGTCGGCGTCGAGGGATCAGGGGCGAGCCGCCCGGCGGGGGCGGAGACGGCCCGGGCGGCGCCTCCCTCCTGAGTCGTCGACGGGAGGCGCGAGAACGCCCGGCACCCCGACCCCCGCGAGGCCCGGGACGCCCCGGCGCCCGTGACGCCGACCGAGCCCCGTCCGGGCGTTCCCAAGCCTTCCGGTCCACACTGGTCCGATGCCCCTCGCTCCCCCGACGACATCGACGCGCCGTGACCGCGTCCTGCCGCTCGACGGTCTGCGGACGGTCGCGATCGCCTTCGTGGTGCTCTACCACCTGCACGTGCCCGGCTTCGGCAGCGGCTTCGTCGGGGTCAACGTCTTCTTCGTGCTCAGCGGCTACCTGATCACGACCCTGCTGGTCGGCGAGCGGGCCCGCACCGGGCGCATCCGCCTCGGCCGGTTCTGGCTGCGCCGCGTCCTCCGCCTCTACCCGACCCTGCTCGCGGTGGTCGTGGTCGGCCTCGCCCTCTGGTGGCTCATCGGCGACTACCAGGGCTCGACGATGAGCGCCCTCGGCGCCGGCCTGGTGGCGGTCACGTACACCGGCAACGTGGCCCGCTCCTTCCTCGGCGAGTCACAGGGCGTCTTCTCCCCCATGTGGAGCCTCTCGATGGAGGAGCAGTTCTACCTCGTCTGGCCCCCGCTCCTCATGCTGCTCTTCGCGCTGAAGGCCGCGCGTCGCGTCGCCGTGGCCGTGCTGGCGGCCCTCGTGGTCGCGTCGGTGGTCGCCTCGGGCGTCCTCTTCGACGCCCCCGCCGGAGGCGCCACCCCCGACATCTACTTCAGTCCGGTCCTGAACGTGGCCCCGTTGCTGCTCGGCTGTGCCCTGGCGCTGGTGCTGGGCTCCGACCGCGGCCGTGCGGCGTTCCAGGGCCGGTTCGGCACGGTCGCGACCTGGGCCGGCCTCGTCGGCGTCGTCGGCTCGCTGGCCGTCATCGGCAGCGGCTGGCAGCAGCAGGTCACGACGTTCACGGTGATGCTGCCCGGCGTCGCGGTGGCCTCGGCCCTGCTCATCGGCGGCCTCGCCTGCCGCCCGACCCTGCCGGCGCGGGTGCTGTCGCTCGGGCCGGTCGCCTGGTTCGGCCGGGCCCTGTCGTACCCGCTGTACCTCTGGCACGTCGTGTTCATCGCGCTCATCGAGCCGGTCGTGCCCGGTGCGCTCGGCACCGTGGCCGTCATCGCCGCGGCCGTGACGACCGCCTGGCTGTCGCACCGCTTCGTCGAGCAGCCGGCGCTGCGCCTCAAGGACCGCTTCGAGCCGTCGTCGACGCCCACCCGCGAGGAGTCGGGGCGCACGACCCGTGCGACCTCTCAGCCCGCCGACACGGACGCTCGCCCGCGCGTCGACGCCTAGGCGCCACCGCCAGGAGCCGGTGCCGGCAGCGGCACCAGCACCGGCACCGGCACCGGCACCGGCACCAGCTACGCCCCCACCTCGACCAGCACGCGCGGCAGCTCGTCGAGCAGCTCGCTCGCGAGGAACCCCATCGGCCCGACGCCCACCGACAGCCGGTCGCCCGCCGTCGCGTGAGCGTGGGTCGCCCACACCGCCGCCTGTGCCGGGGTCGCCCCGCGGGCCGCGAGCCCCGCGACCGCTCCGGCGAGCACGTCGCCGCTGCCCGACGTGCCGAGCCCCGGGTGCCCCGCGCCCGACCGCCACAGCCTGCCGTCGTCGGAGGCGACGAAGCTCTGGCACGCCACGACGGCGCCCCAGCGCCGGGCGATCTCGAGGAGGTCGCTCGGCAGGTCGTCGACGTCGCGCCCGAGCAGCCGGCCGGCCTCGCTCGGGTTCGGCGTCAGCACGAGGCGCCCGCGGAGCGGGTCGACCGCGTCGCCGCACCGCGGCAGCACCCCCAGCGCGAACGCGTCGAGCACGACGACGGCGTCGCCGCCGACGAGGTCGGGTAGGAGTCGCACCAGGTCCTCCGCCTCGTCCGCGTCGTCGAGCCCCGACCCGGCGAGCACGGCGTCGGCGCCCTCCAGATCGCTCGAGGCCCGGGCGAGCGACGAGCCGACCACGTGGCCGCCCTCGGTCTCCCCCAGGGGCACGACCCCCGCCTCCGGCAGGGCCACGGCCACGTGCGGGGCGACGGACCCGGCGACGGCGAGCGTCAGGCGGCCCGCCCCGACCCGGAGCGCGGCCCACGCGCCGAGCATGGCCGCGCCCGGGGTGCGGGCCGCGCCGCCGACCACGACGACCTGGCCGCGCGAGTACTTGCCGGCGCCGGCGGAGGGGAGCTCCCACCCGCGGACCAGGTCGGGGGTGACGACGATCTCATCGGGGCTGGACATCACGGTCTCCTCCGTGGGTCGTGACCGGGGCGTCGCCGCGGTCGAGGTGGGCGACGTCGGCGAAGGCGTCGAGGGTCCACCACGCGTCGCCGTCGGCGCGCGACAGCCGCGTGACGGAGGCGTTGGTGACGGTGTTCGACCGGGCGAACTCGAGCAGGTCGGCCTCGCTCAGGCCGGTGCAGACGTAGAGAAAGAGCATGACGACGGCGTCGTGGGCGGTCACGACGACCCGGTCCCCGGGCAGCTCGTCGAGGTCGCGCAGCACCGACCGGACCCGCAGGGCGACGTCCGCCCACGACTCGCCGCCGGGGGGCCGGTGGTAGAACTTGCCCAGCCGCTCGCGCCGCGCCTCCTCGTCGGGGTGCCGGGCCGCGACGCCGCGCCGGGTGAGCAGGTCGAGCACGCCGAGCTCGCGGTCGCGGAGGCGCTCGTCGACCCGCACCACCGGGGCGAGCCCGGCCTCGTCGAGGGCGGTGCCGATGGTCTGCCGGGCCCGGAGGTAGGGCGAGCACCAGAACGACGTGGCGGACGAGCCCGCGTCGCCGCCCGGGTGGGCGGCGGGCACCGTCGAGGCGTCGAGCCCGTGCTCGGCGAGCCAGCCCGCGAGCGCCCGGGCCTGCTCGACGCCGCGCTCGCTGAGCGGCACGTCGGCGTCGCGCTGCTCGACGTCGATGGTCTCGGAGCCGGCCTGCTCGGCGGCGGTGGCGGCGACGTTGGCGGTGCTCTCACCGTGCCGGAGGAGCCAGAGTTCCCTGATCATGCGGGCGACGGTAGGCCGATCAGCGCGGGCCCGCACGGCTCCGCGGCCGGGTGCGACCGCCCCCGCCGACGCTGCCTGGACGCGGGCCCCCGCCCGCACGGCGTCGGGAGGTACCCTCCGACCATGAGCGACGAGAAGATGACCCGACCCATCATGGACGGTGCCGACGAGGCCACCGACGCCGAGAAGACCCGTGGCCTGGCCGAGCAGGTCGAGCACGACCACGCCGGCGAGGGCGACGCGGCGAAGGACGACGTCCTCCGCGAGCGGCAGGGCGAGACCGGCACCGACCCGCAGGCCGCGGCCGACGAGGAGGCCGGCGAGGAGGCCCTCGACGACGAGCAGGCCGCCCCGACCATGCCGAGCTGACCGAGCTGACCCGGCTGACCCGACTGACCCGGGCCGACCCGCCGCGGGGCACCCGCCGCGGGGCACCCGGCACGCACGAGAGGAGGCGGTGGCCGCGTCGCCGACGCCGCCACCGCCTCCTTCACGCCCGGCTCACCAGCGCGACCGTGGTCGCCCTCAGCGCTGCACGGCGTCGATCTTCAGCATGCGCGCGATGACGGAGTCGAGCTCGCTGTCGTCGAAGATCTTCTTCCAGTCGTCCTTGACGATCGACTCGCGGCCGTAGTCCATGGCGATGTGGCAGGCGTCGCTGAACGGGTTCGAGCCGCGCAGGCCGTTGGTCAGCGCGATCCAGGTGTGGCCGTAGAGCATCGCGCGGGCCGCCTCGTAGGGCACGCCGACGCCGTCGACGGTCTCCTCCAGCGCCTCCTTGAGGAACGCGCCGACCATGCACGCGATCGTCTCGACGAGCGTGGGCTCGAGGACGGCGAGCTGCTTCACGGTCACGTAGTGCACCGCGATGACGGGGGCGTAGATCGTCGAGATGACCTGGGTGGCCAGCTCGCGCACGGGCGAGCCCTCGTCGACGCCCTCGAGGGCCGCGATGACCTCCTGCGGGGCGGCCACGCCGCCGAACGTGTCGGCCCACTCCTCCTTCGTGGTGCGCTCGAGGAACACCGACGGGTGGCACGGGTGCGCCACGGCGTAGTGGATGTCGTCGCGGTCGGCCAGCAGGCCGGCGTAGGCCGCGGCGGGGTCGAGGGTGAGGATCACCGCGCCCGACTTCATCGCGGGCACGACCTGCTCGGAGACCTTCCCGAGCACGACGTCGGGCACGGCCAGGATGACCACGTCGGCGTCGGCCACGGCCACGTCGGTCGGCGTGACGGTGCGGCCGAGCGACTCGATCAGCTCGACGCCGGCGGGCGACGCCTCGCTGTAGAGGGCGGTGTAGGCGCTCTTGGCCAGGTTGTTCGAGACGCGCTGGCCCATCTTGCCGCCGGCGCCGATGACGGCGACCGTCACGTCGGGCGAGCCCTGGCCGTCGGCGTGGGTGACGGTGCTCTCGGGGGCGGTGGTGTCGAGGGTGTCAGTCATTGTTCTTGCTCCTCAGCTGAGAGATGGTGTGGGTGGTCCACTCGGCTTCGAGCCGCGTGGTGGTCTCGGGGTCGCCCTGCCAGGGCAGCCAGTGCTCGACGACCTCGTCGACGTCGCTGGTGCCGCCGTCGCGCGCGTCGAGCGCGGCACGGATGCCGTCGTAGTCGAGGCGGCCCTCCCCGAGGGGCGTGCTGGTGAGCGCGAACCCGACCCAGCCGTCCTGCCGCGAGAAGGCGAAGTCCTTGACGTGCCAGTTGACGACGAAGGGCAGGCACCGGGCGGTCACGTCGGCGGGGTGCTCGAGGGCCGCGACGGTGTTCGCGGGGTCGAGCACGATGCCGAGCCGCGGGCTGCCGACGGCCTGCACGACCGCCACGAGCTCGGCGGATCCGACCTGTTCGTAGGTCTCGAGGCCGAGGGTGACCCCCGCCTCCTCGTACTCGGGCAGCACGGCCCGCAGGCGACGCTCCGTCTCGACGGCGTCGGGGCGGTCGTCGCCGGCCGTCCACATCGTGCGGACGAGGGAGGCGCGGAGCGCGACCGCGAGGCGCAGCCAGCTCCGCAGCACGGCCGGGTCGGTGCCCCGGGTGCCGAGCTGGAGCGTGAGCCCGAGCTCGTCGGCGAGTGCCCGCAGGGCGGCGAGCTGCTCGTCGTCGTACGCGGCCAGCGGGGCGTGGTCGCAGATCTGGAACAGCCGGACGCCCTGCGCCGCGGTGTCGCGCATCATGTCGGCGAGGCTCATCGGCGCGGGCACGTGCTCGCTGCCGCGCCAGAAGTAGGCGTAGGTGCTCAGGCCGATCACGAGGCGACCTCCGCGACCGGCGAGACCGTCGCCACCGGCGCGACCGCCGCCAGCGCCAGCGCCTCGTCGAGGACGCCCTCGACGGCGGACACGTCGTGCGCGCGACGCCCCAGGAAGAGGCCGCGCACCTGCCCCCCGAGCTCGGTGAGCAGGCCGGGCCCGGCGCTGCCGCCGTAGATGACGCGGCTGTCGGCGTGCCCGGGCAGCGAGGCGAGGTGAGGCTCGAGCGCGGCGACCACGGCGGCGATGTGCGTCGACGATGCAGGAGACTCCGCGCCGATCGCCCACACCGGCTCGTACGCGACGACGACGCGTCCTGAGTCCTCGACGGCGGCCAGCGCCGCGTCGACCTGCCGCTGCACCTCGCGCGCGGCGACGGCGGCCGGCGCCCGGTCGTCCTCGCCGACGCAGATCAGCGGCGTGAGGCCGTTCCGCAGCGCGGCGGCCGTCTTGGCCGCGACGACCGCGTCGTCCTCGTGGAAGAACGCGCGCCGCTCGGCGTGCCCGACCTCGGCGATCGAGCAGCCGATCTCGGCGAGCTCGTCCGCGCTGACCTCGCCGGTGGACGCCCCCGGGCCGGTGGCCGAGACGTCCTGTGCGGCGAGCCGCACGCCGGTGCCGGCGAGCACGTCGCGCACGGGCACGAGCGACGGGAAGGTGGGCGCGACGAACAGCTCGACGACCCCGTCGCGCACCGCGGGGTGGCGCCGGGCGACCTCGGCCAGCTCGGTCGCCCACGCGACGGTGCGCGCGTGGCTGAGGTACGTCTTGAGGCTGACCCCGATCGTGAAGGCCGGCGAGGCGGCCGTCACGACCGCGCGTCGATCCCGACGGGCTCGGCCGAGCCGTCGTAGCCGCAGATCGCCGCGACCTTGTCGGCCGAGGCGCTCGTCGTGTCGAAGCGGTAGGTCAGGTACTCGCGCGCCAGGCGGCGCATCAGCTCGACGCCGACGACCCGCTGGCCCATGCACAGCACCTGCGCGTCGTTCGAGAGGACGGCCCGCTCGACCGAGAACGAGTCGTGGGCGGTGACGGCGCGGACGCCGGGCACCTTGTTCGCGGCGATGGCGACCCCGAGCCCCGTGCCGCAGATCAGGATCGCGCGGTCGGCCTCGCCCGAGGCCACCATCCGGGCGGCGTCGACGGCGACGTGGGGGTAGGCGGTGTGCCCGTCGGAGCCGACGCCGACGTCGACCACGCTGGCGACGCCGTCGTTCGCCGCGAGGTCCGCCTTGAGGACCTCCTTGTAGTCGAACCCGGCGTCGTCCGATCCGACGACGATGCGCAGCTGGTCAGCCATGGTGGTGCCTTTCGTGGGGTGGTGCGGGGAAGGGGCGTGCAGGAGGCGCGGGTCAGGCCCGCTGCCGGCTCGCGACGACGAGGCCGACGGCCTCCGTGATCAGCGCGAGCGAGGTCGCGCCGGCGTCGGGGGTGCCGAGGCTCTTCTCGGCGTGCGGGCGGGCGCGGCCCATGCGCGGCAGGAGGTCGGCCGTCGCGGCGGCGGCGGCGAGGGCGACGCCGGAGGCCCGGGCCCAGGCGGTCGCGAGGTCGGCGCCCCGCTCGACCTCGGCCCGGAGGGCCTCGTCGAAGGGCACGAGCACGTCGACCATGGTCTTGTCGCCGACGACGGCGCCGAACTCGAGGATCGCCTCGGTCGCTCCGCCGACGCCGGCCACGACGGAGGTGCGCGTCGGCGCTTCGTCGTCGCCGACTGCCGCGCCGAGGCTCGCCAGCGCGGAGCCCCACAGGGCGCCGGAGGTGCCGCCGGCGCGGTCGGACCAGGCGTCGCCGGCCCGGTCGAGGAGGGTGCCGGCGCCGGCCCCCGCCTGCAGCGCCTCGCGGGCCGCGGCGACCGCGGCGACCACGCCGCGGAGCATCCCGATGCCGTGGTCGCCGTCGCCGGCCACCGCGTCGATCCGGCCGAGCTCGTCGGCGTGCTGCTCGACGGTGGCCCGGACCGCCTCGAGGGCGGCGAGCACGAGCTCGGCCGCCTCGCGCGACGCGGCCGTCGCGGGCGGCACGGGCGCGGCGACGAGCGCCTCGAGCTCCGCGTCGTCGGCGCGCGCCGCGACGTCGACGGAGCCCTTCTTGTACGCCGGGGCGTCGGCGGGCGCCGCCCAGAGCGACTCCAGCTCGTCGTCGAGCCAGAACAGCGTGAGCGACGCGCCGGCCATGTCGAAGCTCGTGACGAGCTCGCCGACCTCCGGCTCGACGATCTCGACCCCGGCCTCGCGCAGCAGCGCGTCGACCTTCGCGTAGACGACGAACAGCTCTTCGTACTTGACCGAGCCGAGGCCGTTCAGGAGCACGGCGACCCGCTGGCCCCGCGCCTCCTCGACGCCCTCGGGCCGCTCGGCGTCGGCCAGCAGCGACTCGACGAGCAGGGCGGCCAGGCCGTCGGCGGTCGGCACGTCGACCTCGCCGATGCCGGGCTCGCCGTGGATGCCCATGCCGACCGCCATGCGCCCCTCGGGCACGGTGAACAGGGGCTCGTCGGCGCCGGGCAGCGAGCAGCCGGTGAAGGCGACGCCGACGCTCCGGGTGCGGGCGTTGGCCGCCTCGGCGACGCGGACGACCTCGTCGAGCGACCAGCCCGCCTCGGCCGCGGCGGCGGCGACCTTGAAGACGGTCAGGTCGCCGGCGATGCCGCGGCGCTTGTGGGCCTCCGCCGCGGGGGCGCTGGCGATGTCGTCGGTGACGCGCACGGTGTGGGTCTCGATGCCCTCGGCGACGAGCTTCGCCTGCGCCGCGTCGAAGTTGAGCACGTCGCCCGCGTAGTTGCCGTAGCTCAGCAGCACTCCCCCGCCGGTCTGGGCGGAGCGGGCCACGGAGCGCACCTGCTGCCACGAGGGCGAGGCGAAGAGGTTGCCGAGGGCGGCGCCGTGGGCGAGGCCCTGGCCGACCAGGCCGCCGAAGGCGGGGTAGTGGCCCGAGCCGCCGCCGACGACCAGCGCGACGGTGCCGGGCGTCGACCGCGTGGCGCGGACGACGCCGCCGTGCACGCGGCGCACCCAGCGCTGGTTCGCCGCGACGAAGCCGTCGGTCATCTCGTCGGCGAAGTCGCTCGGGTCGTTGTAGAGGCGGGTCATGGGAACTCCAGGGAGGCGGTGGTCGAGCGGCCGCGGCGGCACGGTCGGCGAGGCGGTGGGGTGGGGCACACGGGCCCGGGGAGGGGGGACGCCCGGGCCCGTGCGGTCGAGGGGCCGCGCCGGGGCGGCGGCCGGGCCTCAGTCGAGGCCGGCGGTGGCGGCCAGGTCGCGGGCCTCCTCGGGCGTCGCGGCGCCCTCGGGCTTCTTCATCCGGCTCAGCACGACCATGAGCACGGCCGACAGGAGCATGAAGCCGCCGACGATGAACATGGGCACCTCGTAGTTGCCCGTCCAGTCGGTGACCGCCCCGGTGATGTACGGGGCGCTGAAGCCCGCGAGGTTGCCGATCGTGTTGATCAGGGCGATGCCCGCGGCGGCCGCGACGCCGGTGAGGAACTGCGTGGGCAGGGTCCAGAAGTTGGGCAGCGCCGCGAAGATGGCCATGGCCGTGACCGCGATCACCGCGATGGTGGCGGCGGGCGAGCCGGCGAACAGCGCGAGCGGGATGCTCACCGCCCCGACCAGCGCCGGCAGGGCGATGTGCCAGGTGCGGAGGCCGCGCTTCGTGGCGTCTCGTGACCAGAAGTACAGCGCGATCGCGGCGGGCACGTACGGGATGGCCGTGATGAAGCCGCGCTCGGTGATGCTGAAGTCGGTGCCGTACTGCTCCTGGAACCCGCCGATGATCGTCGGCAGGAAGAAGGCGAGCGCGTAGAGGCCGTAGACGAAGCCGAAGTAGATGAAGCTCAGCATCCAGACCCGGCCGTTGCCGAAGACCTTCCACATGCTGGGGTGCTTCCCGCCGGCGGTCGAGCCGGTCTTGGTCGCCGCCTCCTTCTGCAGGGCGCCGGTCAGCCAGACCTGCTCCTCCCGGGTGAGCCACTTCGCGTCGGAGGGCTTGTCCTTGAGGTAGAACCACGCCACGACGCCGATCACGATCGCCGGCACCGAGACGCCGAGGAACATGAAGCGCCAGCCCTCGAGGCCGAAGAACGCGCCGTCGTGGCTGATCAGCCAGCCGGCGAGCGGGGCGCCGATCACGGTGGTCAGGGGCTGCGCCAGGTAGAACAGGGCGAGGATCTTGCTGCGGTGCCGCGCGGGCACCCACAGGCTGAGGAAGAGGATGGCGCCGGGGAAGAAGCCGGCCTCCATGACGCCGAGCAGGAAGCGCAGCACGACGAGCTGCTCGAAGTTCTGCACCCAGGTGAAGAGCAGTGCCACGACGCCCCAGGTGACCATGATCCGGGCGAGCCACTTGCGGGCGCCGAACTTGTGCAGGGCGAGGTTCGAGGGCACCTCGAGCAGGATGTAGCCGATGAAGAAGACGCCCGACGCGAAGCCGAACTGAGCGGCCGACAGGGCGAGGTCGCTCTCCATGCCGTTCGGGGCGGCGAAGCCGATCGCGGTGCGGTCGAGGTAGTTGATGAAGAACATCAACGCGACGAACGGCACCAGCCGGATCGCGACCTTCCTGATCGCGGACTTCTCGACGGGGCTCATGGCCTCCGTCGCTCGGGCGGTGGTGTCCACATCGACTCCTTCGTGCTCAACGTCATCGTTCGGGCCGACCGTGGGCCCGGCGGCGTGGTGTCCATGCTGCCCCTGTCACGGGTAACTTGTCAACCGGTTGACCAGTCGGTGCACCCGACGGGCACCCGTGGGAGGGTCGCCAGCAGCCGCGCCGGGCCGCTCAGTAAGCTCGGGGCCGTGCCTGCCTACCCCGACGACGACCCCACGAGCCTCCGGCTCGAGCTCGAGCTCGTGCCGAAGGGCACCGCCGTCGGCGAGGTCGTGAAGCAGCTGATCGCGCTGCTGACCGTCGGCGATCTCGTACCAGGGTCGCGCCTCCCCCCGGAGCGTCAGCTGGCCGAGCAGCTCGGCGTCGGGCGCTCGGCGGTGCGCGAGGCCCTCGCGGCGCTCGAGATCCTCGGCATCGTCTCGGTCCGGCCGGGCTCGGGCACGTACCTGCGCGACACCACGTCCGAGCTGCTGCCGACCACCCTCAGCTGGGGCATGATGCTCAACGCCGCGCGCACCCGCGAGCTGATCGAGGTGCGCAGCGGGCTCGAGATCCAGGCCGCGACCTACGCCGCCCAGCGCGTCGACGACGAGGCGGTCGAGGCGCTCCGCGGGTTCGTCCACACGATGCGCGACAGCCTCGACGACCTCGACGCGTTCCTCCAGGCCGACCTGCGGTTCCACCTCCAGATCGCGGTGAGCGCCGACAACGTCGTGCTGCGCGACCTGCTGCAGAGCACCCGCTCGCTGCTGCGCCTCTGGGTCGAGCGCGGCCTCAGCGAGCGCAGCCAGGCCGAGGTCGCCTACCGCGAGCACCTCGCCGTCTTCGAGGCGATCTCGCGCCGTGACCCCGACGCCGCCCTCGAGGCGATGCGGGCGCACATGGCCACCGCCGGCGAGCGCGTCGGCCACGCCGACGTCGAGGGCTCGCAGCGCTGACCACGGCGACCGACCGGCTGCGCCCCGGGGCGCCCGCCGCGCCTCCCTACAGCCAGCTCCGTTCGCGGGCGACCCGCGCGGCCGCGTGACGTGAGCTGCTGCCCGTCTTCGACATCGCCGACGACAGGTAGTTGCGGACGGTGCCGGAGGCCAGGTGGAGTCGCGTGCTGATCTCGCGCACCGACCAGCCCTCGGCGGTGAGGCGCAGCGCGTCGAGCTCGCGCGCGGTCAGCGGGCAGTCGTCCATCATGGCCGCGGCCGAGATGTCGGCGTCGATCCAGCGGCGGCCGCCGTGCACGTGCACCACGACGCGCACCAGCTCGTCGGGGTCGACCGACTTGAGCAGGAACCCCCGCACCCCGGCCGACAGCGCCCGCTTCAGCACCCCCGGCCGGCCGTGGCGGGTGAGCAGCACGACGGCCTGGTCGGGGCGCGCGGCGAGGATGCGGGTGGCCGCGTCGACGCCGTCGAGCCCGGGCATCTCGAGGTCGAGCAGCACCACGTCGGGCCGGTGCCGCTCGACCAGGGAGACCGCCTCGAGGCTGTCCTGGGCCTGGGCGACGACCTCGATCTCGTCGCTCAGGTCGAGCAGCGCGGCGAGCGCGGTGCGCAGCAGCGTCTCGTCGTCGGCGAGCACCACGCGGATCACGGCGTCACCCGCGCCGCGGCGCGGAACGTGCCGCCGGCCTGCGACGTCTCGAGCACTCCCCCGGCCGCGGCGAAGCGGTCGCCGAGCCGGGCCAGGCCGCTGAGGCCCCGCCCGCTCGGCGCGGCGCCGTCGTTGACGACCGCGACGGCGCCGGGAGCCAGCTCGATCACCACGTGCTCGGCCTGCGCGTGCCGCAGCAGGTTCGTCGTCGCCTCGCGCACGACCAGCCCGAGCAGGTCGTCGAGCTGCTGGGCCGCGGGCACGGCGCCGTCGACCCGCAGCTCGATGCCCGCGGCCCGGATGAGCTCGGCGGAGTTGGCCACCTCGCCCGCGAGGGTCACCGTCCGTTCGCCGTAGGCCAGCCGACGCGTCTCGGCGATCGTCTGGGCGATGAGCTGCTCGGCCTCCCTCAGGTGACCCCGGGCGGCCTCGACGTCGCGGTCGAGCGTCTTGTCGGCGAGCTGCAGCTGCAGCCGGCCGACGTGCAGGGCCTGGCCCTGGATGTCGTGCAGGTCGGTCGAGAACCGGTAGCGCTCGCGCAGCACGGCGAGCTCGGCCTCCGTCGCGCGTGCCGCGTCGATCTCGAGGTACAGCGCGAACTGGTAGCGGTTGAGGCGGTAGGCGCTCCACGCGGCCAGGACGAACACGACCGCGCTCGTCGTGACCGGCGCCACCGCGGCGGCGGGCAGCTCGCCCAGGGCCCCGGCCATGACGGGGGGCGCGGCCACGGCCAGCACGCCCCCCACGAGCCAGGGCCAGCCGCGCGGAGCGCTGCCCCGCGGCGACCCCGACCGGGGCGTCGTGGCGACGACGGCCACGGCGACGGCGACGGGCAGCGCTCCCCACGCGCTCGTGCCGAGGGCGAGCGAGACGCACCAGGCGGCCTCCGCGAGCACGAGGGCGACGGTCGCCAGCGACCGGGGCGGGCCGTGCTCCCACGACAGCGACAGCACCGTGACGAGCGCCCCGACGAGCAGGGCGGCGGCGACCGCCGCGGGCGAGCGCGTCGCGGTCGCCGTCACGAGCACGAGCACTCCCGTCAGCACGCCGACCATGCCCGAGAACGAGAGGGTGGTGTAGCGCCGCATCCGGGCCAGGGGGGAGGCGGTGGTCCCGTCGCCCGGGCGCGCCGACTCGACGGGCCCCGGCCGCGCGGCGGGCCCGACGGGCTCGGCAGGTCGGTCGGCGGTCACGCCCGGGAGGTCCATCCCCCCACGGTAACGGCCGCCCCCGCGGGCCGGACCCGCCTCCCGTCACGACTCGACGTGACAAGTGTCACGTCGACTCGTGCCCCGGCGACACTGGGCACCGACGCCCGCACCGGGGATCGTCGTGGTCATGACCGACACCACACGACCGGCCCCGCCGGCGACGGACGACGTGATCCGCGCCTCCGGCCTGGGCTGCTCCTACGACGGGCACGTCGCCGTCTCCGACCTCGACCTCACCGTGCGCCGCGGCGAGCTGTACGCCCTGCTCGGCACGAACGGCGCCGGCAAGACGACCACGCTCGAGGTGCTCGAGGGGCACCGGCGCCCCACCACGGGCCGCGTCGAGGTGCTCGGCGGCGACCCCGCCGACCGCGCCCGCACCCGGCCCCGCGTCGGCCTGATGCTGCAGGACTCCGGCCTGGCCGGCGAGCTCACCGTGCGCGAGAGCGTCGCCCTGTCGGGCGCCGTGTCGGGCCGGGCCGACGACGTCGACGCCGTGCTCGCCCGGGTGGGCATCGACCACCGCGCCGACGCGCGCGTGCTCCAGCTGTCGGGCGGCGAGAAGCGCCGCGTCGACTTCGCCGGGGCGATCTGGGGCACGCCCGAGCTGGTCTTCCTCGACGAGCCCACGACCGGCCTCGACCCGGAGGCCCGCGACCGGCTCTGGGCCGTCGTGACGGAGCTGCGGGAGGCGGGCGTCACCTTCCTCCTGACCACCCACTACCTCGAGGAGGCCCAGCAGCACGCCGACCGCATCGGCCTGATGCACCGGGGCACGCTCCGCCGCGAGGGCACCGTGGCCGACCTCACCGCGGGGTCGACCACGACCGTACGCTTCGTCGCCCCGGGGCCGCTCGACGACCTGCCGCTGCCCGTCGCCCGCACCGAGAACGGGCTGGTCGTCGTCGAGACCGCCGACCCGCAGCGCGACGTCGCCGCCCTGCTCGCCTGGGCGGCCGACGCCGGGCACGAGCTCGAGCGCCTCAGCGCGCACGAGTCGGGGCTCGACGACGTGTTCCGCTCGCTGAGCCACGCGTGACCGGCCCGCTCGGGTCGACCCGCGCCTCCTGCACACCCCACCGGAAGGACCTCTCGTGACCACCTCGACCGCCACCGCCCCTCCCCGCCCGACGACCGGGCGGCCCGTGAACGCCGTGCTCGCGATCGGCGTCGCCGAGCTGCGCATGATGGTGCGCAACCGCACCGTCGCCGCCTGCGCCGTGCTCGTGCCGCTCGCCTTCGGAGCCCTGCTGCTCGTGCTCGACGGAGCCGACAGCGCGGGCGTGCTCGCCGGCGTGCAGATCCTCGGCATGGTCGGCATGGGCGTCTACGTCACCGTGACGACGACGCTCGCCGCCCGACGGCAGACGCTGTGCCTCAAGCGGCTGCGCGGCGGGTCGGTGTCGGACCGCGGGCTGCTCGCCGGGCTCGTGCTGCCCGTGGTGGCGGTGAGCGTGGCGCAGCTCGTCGTCGTGCTGGGGGTGCTCGGGGTGCAGAGCCCGCCGGTGCACGCCGGGCTGCTCGTCGTGGCCGTGCTGATCGCGGAGGCGATGTTCGTCGGGGCGGCGCTGGCCACGGCGGGCGTCACCACGTCGCCGGAGCACGCTCAGTACACGACGATGCCCTTCTTCCTGCTGACGCTCGGGGTGGGGTTCTGGTTCCAGCTGACGGGCGCGGACGACCTCGTCGCCGTCAAGCGGCTGCTGCCGGGCGGCGGGCTGATGGAGCTCGTCACCCTCGCGTGGGACGGCGGCGACCTCGGGCTGCTGCCGTGGCTGCTGCTGCCGAGCGTGGGGTGGGCCGTGGTGGGGGGCGTCGCGGCGACGCGGTCGTTCCGGTGGGAGCCGCGGCGCTGACGGGGCGCGTCGACGGTTCAGGAGCGGCCGGCGCGAGGCGCCCGCGCGGCGCACGGGGCGCCGCCGCCTCCTGAACCGTCGACACACGTCGACCCGCACAGGGCCGGCACCGCCGCGCGCCGGCCACAGACCTGTGCAGCTCGGGCGGACGCGCGGCGTCGAGGGTTCAGGAGCGGCCGGGGCGACGGGTGCGCGGAGAGCCCGGCGAGCCGGTGACTCCTGAACCGTCGACGCGGAGCGGGGCGGCCCCGAGCACGCCGAGCAGAGCGGGCGCGCAGGCGCGGCGTCGCGATTCGCGCCGAGCGCCGAGCGCCGAGCCTCAGGCGCCGCCGCTCAGGCGCCGCGCGGCCGGCTCACGGCGGGCACCCCGGTCGCGACCGAGTCCGCCGGCACGTCCTTCGTGACGACGGCGCCCGCGCCCACGACGCTGCGCGCCCCGACCACGACCCCGCCGATCACCGAGGCGCCCGCGCCCACCGTCACGCCGTCCTCGAGCGTCGGATGGCGACGCGCCCCGGCGCCCCGCCCGCCCTTGCCGCCGAGCGTCACGCCGTGGAAGAGCGTGCAGTCGTCGCCCACGACCGCCGTCTCACCGACCACCGTGCCCATCCCGTGGTCGATGAACAAGCGGCGCCCCAGGTGGGCCCCGGGGTGGATCTCCACCCCCGTCACGGACCGGGCGACGTGCGCCACGAGCCGCGCGGCGACGCGCCCGCCGAGCCGGCGGGTCAGGCCCTCGGCCCGCCACAGGCGGCTCGCCACGCGGTGCAGCCACACGGCGTGCAGCCCCGGGTAGACCAGGGCCGTCTCGACACGCCCCCGGGCGGCGGGGTCGCGCCGCCGCACGGCCGCGACGTCCTCCGCCAGGCGGGCGACCGCCCGCACGCTACGCGCCGGCGCCGGCGCCCGCGAGGCCCTGGAAGAGGACCGTCGACAGGTAGCGCTCGCCCGTGTCGCAGACGATGGCCACGATGCGCTTGCCGGCGTTCTCGGGCCGGGCAGCGATCTCGAGCGCGGCGTGGACGATCGCTCCCGACGAGATGCCGGAGAGGATGCCCTCCTTCGCGGCGAGGTCGCGGGCGACCCGCAGGGCGTCGTCGAGCTGGACGGGGAACACCTCGTCGATCTGCGACCGGTCGAGCAGCTCCGGCACGAAGTTGGCGCCGATGCCCTGGATCTTGTGCGGGCCGGCCTTGCCCTCGCTGAGCAGCGGCGAGTCGGCGGGCTCGACGGCCACGACCTTCACGCCGGGCACCTGCTCGTGCAGCACCTGGCCGACGCCGGTGATGGTGCCGCCCGTGCCGACGCCGGCGACGAAGAAGTCGATCTTCCCGTCCGTGTCGCGGAGGATCTCGGGGGCGGTCGTGCGGCGGTGGATCTCCGCGTTGGCCTCGGTCTCGAACTGCCGGGCCCAGACGGCGCCCTCGGTCTCGTCGACGATCTGCTTCGCGCGCTCGACGGCGCCGCGCATGCCCTCGCTGCCGGGGGTGAGCACGACCTCGGCGCCGTAGGCGGCGATGATCGTGCGGCGCTCGACGCTCATCGTCTCGGGCATCGTGACGACGACGCGGTAGCCGCGGGCGGCGCCGACGAGCGCGAGGGCGATGCCGGTGTTGCCGCTCGAGCCCTCCACGATCGTGCCGCCGGGCTTCAGCTCGCCGCTCGCCTCGGCCGCGTCGACGATGGCGACGCCGAGGCGGTCCTTGACGCTGCCGCCCGGGTTGTAGAACTCGAGCTTGACGACGACCTCCGCGCCGCCGGGCACGGCGAGGGCGTTCAGCCGCACGAGGGGGGTGTCGCCGAAGGCCGAGGTGATGTCGCCGTGGATGCCGGTCATGCGCGTCTCTTCCGTGAGGGCCCGCCGGGTGCGAGCGGTACCTGCGATCAACACATCCTAGGTCGGCCGTGTTCCCGGTGACCGGAGGTGCAGGACGTGCCGGAGGCGCGGGTCGGCCCGAGGGCCCACCCGCGCCTCCGGCCCGGTCGCTACGCGCCGGTGATCTTGCCCGGGTTGAAGACGCGGCCCGGGTCGGCCGAGTCGAACAGCCCCTGCATCACCTGGATGCCCTGCGTCGAGACGTCCTGCTCGAGCCACGGGGCGTGCTCGAGGCCGACGCCGTGGTGGTGCGACACGGTCGCGCCGGTGTCGATGAACGCCTGCTGGATCGCGTGCTTCACGACGTCGTACTCGGCCTCGGCGTCGGCGCCGTGCTCGAAGGCGAAGGTGAAGTAGAGGCACGCCCCCGAGTGGTACGAGTGCGACAGGTGGCCCATGATCCAGCCCTGCACGCCGATCTGGTCGAACGCCTGGTTCGCCGCGGCGTAGACGCGGGCGGAGACGTCGCGCAGCTTCGACCACGGTGCGGCGGTCTCGCTGACGTCGGCCGCGCCTCCGTGGTCCATGAAGAAGTCGCGCAGGTAGGGCGTGTCGAACTTCTTCTGGTCGTAGAGCTTGCCCGGCCCCTTGCCGACGCTCATGCCGCGGTTCGCCTTCACGATCTTGGCGACGGCCTTCTGCGTCTGGGCGACGTGCTCGGGGCTGCCCTCGTAGCCGATGAACGACAGGCACATCGCCTCGACGTCCCAGCCCTTGGCCTTCAGCACCTTGGGCAGGGCGTCGTTGACGACCTTCGAGATGCCCTTGCTCTCCTTCGAGGTCGCGAACGAGAACGCGGTCTCGTGGGCGTCGCTGACGCGCGTCACCGACGGGTGGGCGTCGCTCTCGGCGATGGCCTGCATCGCCGCGAGGCCGTCGTGCCACGACGGGAAGAGGTAGGCGAGGATCTCGCGCTTCTCGGGCAGGCGGTGCACCTGCGCGGTGACCTCGGTGATGACGCCGAGGCGCCCCTCGGAGCCGATGATCATCTCGCGGAGCGACGGCCCGGTGGAGGCGCTGGGCACGGCCCGGATGACGAGCACGCCCCCGGGGCGGACGACGCGCAGCCCCTTGGTGATGTCGGCGATGTCGCCGTACTTGT